>Ga0068855_100000805_pt1 | contig 38816 bp, 30 predicted proteins | sample KBSCornC52_FD_66592 | JGI IMG/M metagenome (GOLD analysis project Ga0068855, IMG submission 66592) | Corn rhizosphere microbial communities from Kellogg Biological Station, Michigan, USA - KBS Corn C5-2 | ecosystem: Host-associated > Plants > Roots > Rhizosphere > Soil ...
GGCAAGATCTTCAAGATCGGCGAGGAAGGCAACCGCTCCAAGCAGGGCTTCTTCAGCATGGACCAGCTGGCCGTGCAGCTGATCGACCGCGTCACCGAGCTGGCCGAGAACGGCGCCGAGGACGTCACCGGCGTGCGCACGGGCTTCTATGACCTCGACCGCAACACCGCCGGCCTGCAGCCGGGCGACCTGATCATCCTGGCGGCGCGCCCGTCGATGGGCAAGACCGCGTTCGCGCTCAACATCGCGGAGAACGTGTCCGTCTCCGAAGGGCTGCCGGTCGTCGTGTTCTCCATGGAAATGGGCGCGGCGCAGCTGGCCCTGCGGATGGTCGGCTCGCAGGGCCGCATCGACCAGCAGCACCTGCGCACCGGCCGCCTGGACAACGACGAGTGGGGCCGCCTCACCGAGGCCGTCGAGCGGCTGTCCAAGTCCGCGGTGTTCATCGACGAGACGCCCGCGCTGACCTCGCCCGAGCTGCGCGCCCGCGCCCGCCGCCAGGCGCGCCAGTGCGGCCAGCTGGGCCTGATCGTCATCGACTACCTGCAGCTGATGGCCGGCACCGGCAGCGGCGAGAACCGCGCCACCGAGATCTCCGAGATCTCGCGCGGCCTGAAGGCGCTGGCCAAGGAACTGCACTGCCCGGTGATCGCGCTGTCGCAGCTCAATCGAAGCGTCGAATCGCGCCCGGACAAGCGCCCGATGATGTCCGACCTGCGCGAATCCGGCGCCATCGAGCAGGACGCCGACATCATCATGTTCATCTACCGCGACGAGTACTACAACAAGGAATCCAAGGAGCCGGGCGTCGCCGAGATCATCATCGCCAAGCAGCGTAACGGCCCGGTGGGCACCACCAAGCTGGCCTTCCTGCGGCAGTGGACCAAGTTCGAGAACCTGGCGCCCGACTACCAGGGGCCTGGAGAGTACTGAATCGCAGGCGCAATTCCAGGAAGGCGTCGACGCCTGTATCAGGTCGCCGAACTGGGGTCATCGCCGCGCTTGCCTGGTTCTTTCGAGGTCGTCGATCGCCACGAAACTTCACGATATCTCTGTGCCGATGGCGCCGACCGCGACACCTACCGGATCTCGATTTCGTACTGGAAGTCTCTCGCGCAGCCGGAAGTGCTTCGAAATTCAACGGGTTTGCCTGCGAAGTCGAAGGCCACCCGGCGAACGTGGATGACGGGTTGGTCTGGCCCTATTGAGAGCCGCCTTGCCAGAGCCTTGTCTGCGGGCCGGACACTGAGTGTTTCGCGCGCAGTTGCCACGACCTGTTGGCACAATCGTTCGTACTGCGGGTAGAGCAGATCTTCGAAGTCGTGGAGTGCCAGGCCCGCCAGCGGCGCAAACCTGGCGCGGGGCAACCAGATTTCCTCCACAAGCACCGGCGAGGCGTCCAACAGACGCAAGCGCGACAACCGGATCACCTTGTCGCTGCGGCCGAGCTGCAACGCCTGTCTCACATCCTCGTATGCTCGGCAAGACGCTCGCCGATTCGGGCGTCACGAACAGCATTGCGGATGCCATCGTCGCTCGTTCGTCACGTCGCGCGTTGCCCTGGGTCATGAGCGGCGTCGCGTTCGTGATCGGCATCCCGATGTTCTTCGAGGTCGGACTCGTGGTGATGCTGCCTTTGATCTTCAGCGTGGCGCGGAAATTGGAAGCCGAGCGAACCGGCACGGGATCCGCCTACATCTACATCGGCGTCCCTGTCATTGCAGCGCTGGCGGCCATGCATGGCATGGTGCCTCCGCACCCGGGCCCGCTCACGGCGATCGCAACGCTGAAGACGAGCGTGGGGGCGACCATGATCTACGGATTTGCGGCGGCGATCCCGGCGATCATTCTGGCCGGGCCTGTCTATGGCGCGTTCATTGCACCGCGCATGACGGTGCGTCCCGAAGACTCCTTGATCGCGCAGTTCACGCCAGTCGGTGGCGAGCGATCGAATCGTCGAAAGCCGGCGGGCGTCGCACTGGGCCTGCTGGCCGCGCTGTTGCCCGCCTTGTTGATGCTGTTCAACTCCCTGGGCGAGCTCGTGCTCGGCAAGGATTCCGGGCTCCTGCATGTCGCGGCGTTCGTCGGCAATCCGATCATGGCCGTGCTTCTTGGCGTGGTCGTCGCGCTGCTCGTCCTGCGCCCCGGCCAAGCCGAAGAGGTCCGCCATTCGCTCAGCGACAGCGTCAAGGCCGTTGCGAACGTCTTGCTCATCATTGCGGGCGGTGGCGCATTTCAACAAGTCCTGACCGATGCGCATGTGGGCAACGCGATCTTGCACATGAGCCACCAGTTGGCGCTGTCGCCGTTGATCCTTGGCTGGCTCATCGCCATGTTGCTGTCCGTGTCCACCGGATCGGCGACGGTTGGCATTGTCGGTGCGGCCGGCTTGCTCGCGCCATTGTCGGGTGCCGCAGCCGGCGTGAACCAGCCGTTGCTTGCGCTGTCGATAGGCTGCGGGTCGCTGTTCTTCAACTATGCGAACCATGCCGGGTTCTGGTTGGTCAAGGAGTCGTTTGGCATGAGCATGGGCGAAGCAACCAAGACCATTTCGATCATCCAGTCCATCGTTGCACTCGTCGGCCTTGGAATGGTCCTTTTGCTGGATCTGCTGCCCCCATTGGCCTGAGGAAGTCCCTGGCGATTGTCCGGGGCCGTTCGAGGGGCCTTGACGCGTTGAGCACCGATCCAGAGCTTCGTGATGCGAGTCGGTCATGGTGTTCGGAGAGGCTGACGCCGCCGGTGGGGGTCTGCTGGATGCGACGCCCTGACGGTCACGCGGTCAAAAGCGCGTCCGACATTCGGGGCAGGTGGGCCGAGGCGCCGCGAGGTGTGCCAACACCTGTTGCTGAACGCCTGCGTCGGACAACAGCCGACGGTGCCCCAGACCCTCGGTGACATGCAGCTGCCCGGCTGCGAGGCCGTCCAGCAGCGCCTCGCTGCCGGCCAGTGGCGCCGTCGAATCGCCCCGGTCGTGCACCAGCAGCGTCGGCTGGAGAATGCGTTCGCCGAGCCACCCCGGTTCGAAGTGCATCAACGAGACCTCCTCGCGCCGCTCGAAGTGGCCGCGCATGCCGTCGGCCAGGCTATCGCTGCTGCCCACTGCGCGGGCGAACCAGCGCATGAACAGCAAGGGCGCCGGCGCGGTCGCGATCAGCGCCGCACGACGAGCCGGCAGGCCGCGCGCCAGCGCATGCGACATCGCCAGCGCGCCCAGCGAGTGCGCCACCACGCCGTCCCAGGGGCCGAGGGCCGCGCTGGCCGCGAACAGCGCACGCACGAATTGCGGCAGGTTGCTGCGCCAGCCGCTGCTGCGCCCATGGGCGGGCAGGTCCAGCAGCACGGGCTCGAAGCCTGCGTCGGCGAGGCGATCCGCCAGCGGCCGCAGTTGATGGGCGTCGCCGGCCCAGCCGTGGGTCAGCAGTACCTTCGGCCGGCCCGATTCGAGGTCATTGCGCAGCCAGAGGCTGATATGCCCGCCCTCGAACGGCATCTGGCGTTCGCGCCAGGGCTGCGGCACGGCCCGGCCGCGCGCGACGGACTTGCTCGGCACAGGCGTGAAGAACAGGCCCAGCGCCATGCGCGTCCCGAGCGTGGGCGACACGCGGTGCAGCCCCCGCAGCAGCGCGGCGATGCCGCGGGCAGCCGGGGAGGCGTAGAAGGCGGCGGCGGGATTGTGGGCGGTCATCGCGGACTCCTTATTTCGCACGATCGTGCGAAGTTGTTGCGCCAGAAATGTGGCGTCACTGGCCGAATGGTTTCAGCCGGGTTGGTCGGGGTTGCGGGCGAAGGCGACCATGCGTTCCCAGGCCTTGAGCCCGCGCTCGTAGACGCCCGCGTCGCGCAGGAAGCGGGTGTCGCGCAGCATGCCGGTGAACAGGGCGTCCATCTCGAAGACGAGCTGGTCGGGGTCGAGATCGGCCCGCAGGTGGCCGGCGTCGATGGCTTGCAGCACGGTGCGGCGCAGCGCGGCGCGCCAGCGGGTCACGCCGTCGTGCAGCTGGTCGCGCACGGGGCCCTCGCGGTCGTCGTACTCGAACGCGCCGGCGGTGTAGAGGCAGCTGAGGGTGCGATTGGTGTCGACGGCGCGGGCGAGCCAGCGGCGCATCGTGGCGTCCAGGCGCGGCAGGCCCCGCGGCTCGCTCATCGCGGGCACGAACACGGCCTGCAGGAAACGGCGGTCGTACTCCAGGATGACGGCCACCTGCAACTGCTCGCGCGAGCCGACGCGCGAGAACACGCCGCTCTTGGACAAGCCCAGCTTCTTGGCGACGTCGCCGATGGTCAGGCTCTCCAGGCCGTCGAGCGCGGCCATCTCGAGGGCGGCGTCGACGATGCTGGCGAGCGTGCTCTCGGCGCGTTCCGTGCGTGTTTCCATGGTCTCAATTTAGCACGATCGTGCTAAGAGCGCGCAAGACCTTGAGCGTGCCGGTCGCCCCCGGCGAGCATGGAGCGAACGGGCCGGCGCGCGCGGCGCCCCGACCCGTGCCGTCGTCAGTCGCAGCTGTAGCGGAAGCTGCCATCCAGCGCCAGCGGCAGCACCAGCGTGCGGATGTTGGCCGCCTTCGAGGCCGCGCACAGCTTGTCGCGCGCACCGCTCGTGTTGTTCACGTACTTGCTGGCGTATTCCGCGTTGAACACCGGCTTGTTGTTGGACGTGAACGCCGAATAGCCACCGCATTCGGTGTACTGGTTGCACTGCTCGTTGATCGCGAAGTCGAACGAGGGCTGCAGCGCGGCGATCTGGTCGACATCGTTCTTCAGCGCGACGCCCAGCCCGCGCGCATGGGCCTGCGTGGCCAGGAACGTGTTGTAGTCCAGCTGCGTGGCGGCGGTCAGGGGAAAACCGGTGGCGTTGGTGTAGCCGTCGACGTTGTCGGGCTCGACGGCGTCGCAGCCCTTGGTCCGGGCGAGGTCCAGGCGCGCGAGCATGATGCTGCGCACGTTGCTCGAACGCGTGTCGAGCCAGTATTCGCCGGGCCAGCCGTCCAGGCCCTTGCCCTTGTCGGCGGCCGTGAACTGCGCGTAGTCGGCGCGGAAGTCCTCGGCGCTGCCGGCGGAGAAGTAGCACACGACCTTGTGGCCGGCGGCCTGCAGGCTGGCGATGGTCGGGGCGTCGTTGTTGTACAGGTCGATGTCGTAGACCGTTGCCTTCACGCTGGTGTCGAGCGTGCCCTGGAGCTGCCAGTTCCACGTGGCGCCGACCGTGGGCTTGTACCAGCCGCCCGGTGCCGGCGTCGGTGCCGGCGTGGGCGCGGGGGTCGGCGCGGGCGTGGGAGCGGGGGTCGGTGCCGGCGTGGGCGCAGGCGGCGGCGTCGCGGTGGAGAAGGCATAGACTTCGCTCGCGTTGCCGCTGCTGCAGGCCGCGGTGGAGAAGCCCAGCGTGCCCAGCTTGGCCGGGGCGAGCAGGCACAGGCCGCTCGCGACGTTGCGCAGCGCCACGTGCTGGCCGTCGGCCTGCACCAGCACCTGGAACTGCTGTGCCGTGCCGGTGCCGCAGGAGTCGAGCTCGACGTAGGCGCCAGCGCTGTTGCTGGTCGGCTTGATGCACGCGCCCTGCACGCCGGCGCTGTGGATCGTGTAGACGCCCGAGCTGCCGGAAACCGCAGCCAGCGTGAAGTTCTGGGCCGCGCTGGCGTTGCACGTAGCCAGCTTCAGGTCCCAGCTCGAGGCCACGGCTTCCGTGCAGGCGCCCAGGCCCGAGGCCACGAGCGGCGTGGCGGTCGCGGGCACCGTGGCCGCCGCGGCCTGGATCGCGACGCGGCCATGCGCGCCGGTGGCGGCGGTGGGCTGCGTCGCCTGGGGGGCGGCATCCGCGCCGCCGCCGCAGGCCGCCAGCAGCCCGAGGCTGGCACAGCTGCCCATCAGGGCGGCGATGCGGGCCAGGCGCGCGCTGCGGGACGCCTCGGTGGCCGGGTGCTGCTCGGCCGCGGCATCGCGCGGCGTACGGGAGGAGTTTTCGCGGGATGGACGAGTCATGGTCGGTTCTCGAAAAGGTGGGATCGGAGCGGCGACGACCGCCGCGCGGCTTTCGGCAGGCTTTCGAGACTTTCGAAATGAAACTTTCATTGCGCTTGTGACGACTCGAAAGTGCGGTGAACGAAAGATATCGCAAGCTGTCGGCGCGATTCTTACTTGCGAAGCGGACGCGAGGTGTATTAATTGGAAAGTCGCGCCCCCTAGGATTTGGGGGGGGCGACGGCAGCCGTCCGGGGACGTGTCCTGCGGTCCCCGGGGCGCGGCGCGGGGGCCGCCGGGACTGGGGACTTTCCCGGGGATGCCGCATCCTGGGCCCCGCTGGGGCGCGACACTGCCTACACTGTCTATCCCGCTGAACGATGTTCAGCCGGCTGAACGATGTCAAGGATGCGCGTGAACGACCTGCCTGGCCCCGCCGCCATTGCCGAAGACGAGCCTGCGGCCCCGCCGCTGGTGCCTGCAGTCGTGCGGGCGCTGGCCGTCCTGGAACGCGTGGCCCAGCAGCGCCAGCCGATGTCGGCCAGCGGGCTCGCTGCCGATCTGGGCCTGCCCCGCAGTTCGGTGCACGGCCTGTGCAACACGCTGCTGCACCATGGCTACCTCAAGCGCAGCGGCGAGACGGGCGGCTTCTCGATCGGCGCCCGCGTGATGGGGCTGGCCGAGGCCTTCATCGCCGGCACCAGCGTCGCGCACGAGTTCGGCGCGATGTGGGACGCCGAGAGCCACTCCGCCGACGAGTCCGTCATCCTGTCCGTGCTCAATGGCACCGATGCGGTCTACGTCGCCGTGCGCAACAGCCCGCGTCCCCTGGGCCTCGCGTTCAACGTGGGCGTGCGGCTGCCGGCCTGGTTGTCGGGCAGCGGCAAGGCGATGCTCGCGTACCAGCCGCACGCGGTGCTCGAGCGCCTGTTCCCGCCGGGGCCGCTGGCGACCCTCACCGGTCGTGGCCCGGGCGACACGGGCGCGCTGTTCGACGAACTCGCGGCGATCCGCCGGCGCGGCTACAGCATCGACGACGAAGGGGTGCGCGCGGGCGTGCTGTCGTTCGGCGCGCCGGCCTTCGACGCGGGCGGCAACGTGGTGGCGGGCGTGGCCATGTGCATCAACAAGTCCACGCTCGACGCCGCGGCCCTCGAACGCCATCGCCTGGCGCTGCTGGAGACCGCGCGCCGGCTCACGCGCCGCATCGGCGGCCGGCCGCCGCGCGGCTACCCGATCCATTGAGTCTGTTTCATCGACGAGGCGGCGCCGGGATGTTCCGGGACACCGCTCGCACCTGGAGGCAATGCATGACCACGTCCCCCATCGCCGGCACGCCGCGTCCCCCCGAGCTCACGCTGGACTACCGCAGCGCGTTCGAGCTGTCCCCCATGGCCTGCGCGCTCACGCGCGACCGCATCATCGTCGACTGCAACCTGAAGTTCCTCGCGATCTTCCGGACGCAGCGCGAGGCGGTGGTGGGGCGCTCGTTCGAGATCCTGTTCCCGACGCCCGGGGAATTCGAGCGCACTGGTCGCCGCATCGCCACGGCCGTCAGCAGTTCGGACACCGGCGGCTACGCCGACGAACGCGTGATGCGGCGTCCCGGCGACGGCAGCCTGTTCTGGTGCCACGTGTGGGGCCACGCGCTCGATCGCGCGCAGCCGCATGCGGCGGCCATCTGGTCGCTGGAGGACATCTCGGCCACGCGTCCCATCGCCGTGGACCTGACGCCGCGCGAGCGCGAGATCGGCGCGCTGCTGGTCGAAGGGCTCACCAGCAAGCTCGTCGCGCGCCGGCTGGGCCTGAGCCACCGCACGGTGGAGATCTACCGCAGCCGCCTGCTGCGCAAGCACGGCGTCGATACCGCCACCGGCCTGGTGCGCAAGCTGATCGCCGACACGTCGTCGAACCTGGCCGCCTGAGCGCAGGCGCGCGGGGCGCCTCGCGATTACCCCGATGTAGTCGCACGACTGTCGCAGTCGTCCGCCCGGCCCCAGACTTGCGCCAGCGCTTCACGCGGGCGGACGCCAGTCCCGCCCGCCCGAATCGTTGGGACGCGCAAGGCGGCCGCCGAGCCTGCCTGCGTGCGAGAAGGACGGTGCCGGCGGCGCGTCGCGCCTCGGCCAGGAGACATCGATGAAGACGAGCGACCTTCGCGCGCCCCGGATCGAGGGCCGGGCGCGTGGCGCAGCGACCCCGTGCCGCTGGACGGCGCTTGCGGCGACGACGCTGCGGCGCCGTGCCCGGGCGCTGCTCGCGACGACGGCCATGGCCACCGCGTTCGTGGCGCACGCCGCCGAGATCGTCATCGGCCAGGTGGCGCCGCTCACGGGCGTGCTGTCGACCACGGGACAGCAGATGGTGCTGGGCGGCCGCGTCTGCTTCGACTGGGTCAACGACCACGGCGGCGTCAACGGCGCGCGCATCGTCACGGTGGTGGCGGACGACGGCTACGACGTCGCGCGCACCGAACAGGCGACGCGCGCGCTCGTCGCGCGGCCCGAGGTCGTCGCGCTGTTCGGCTTGGCCGGCACCGCCAATGTCGCGCGCCTGCTGGACGACCGCGTGCTCGCCGACGCCGGCGTCGCGCTGGTGGCGCCCTACACCGGCGGCGAGGCGCTGCGCACGCCGTTCAACCCGTGGATCTTCCACGTGCGCGCCAGCTATGCGCGCGAAGCCGAGCACATGGTGCACCAGCTCGACACGCTGGGCATCCACCGCATCGCGCTGCTGTACCAGGACGACGGCTTCGGCCTGTCCGGCAAGGCCGGCATCGAGGCGGCGCTGGCGCGGCGCGGACAGGCGCTCGCCGCGGCTGCGCCTTACCAGCGCAATACGGGGGACGTCGCGCAGGCGGTTCGCACGATCATCGCGGCGCACGCGCAGGCCGTCATCATGGTGGCCGTCAACAAGCCGGCCGCGGCCTTCGTCAAGGCCTACCGCGAAGGCGGCGGCGGCGGGCAGCTGTTCAACGTGTCGGTGGTCGACCCGGCCGAGCTCGTGCGCCTGGCCGGCATCGACAACGCGCGCGGCCTGGGCATCAGCCAGGTGGTGCCGTACCCGTACGGCGACGCGCTGCCCGTGGTGCGCGAGTTCCAGGCGGCGCTGCGTCGCTACGCGCCGGGGCAGGCCGTGAATTACACCAACTTCGAGGAGTACCTGGGCGCCAAGGTGCTGGTGGAGGCGCTGCGCCGCGCGGGCCCGAACCCGACCCGCGGCCGCGTGCTTGCGGCGCTCGAGTCGCTGCGCGCGTTCGACCTCGGCGGCATGACGGTGAGCTTCGGGCCGCGCGAGCGCGTGGGCTCGACGTTCGTCGAGGTGACGGTGATCGGCGGCGACGGGCGCCTGCTCAAGTGAGGCGCGGCGCTGGCCGCGCCCGCGTCACTGTGCCGTCCAGCCGCCGTCCACGGGCAGCGTGGTGCCGTTGAGGTTGTGGGCCCAGGGCTGGCACAGCATGCACGCGAGCTCCGCGATTTCCGAAGGCAGCGACATGCGCTGGCTCGGTTGCTTCTCGCGCAGCAGGTCGCGCACGCCGGCGTCGCGGTCGCCGCCGCAGGCCCGCGCGCGCTGCTGGACCTGCGGCTCGATGAGGGCCGTCTCGGTCCAGCCCGGTGCGATGCAGTTGGCCGTGATGCCGCCGCTCGCGCGCGTGCCCGCGGACGCGCACTCGAGCGCGGCCACGCGCGTGAGGCCGACGAGCCCGAACTTCGCGGCGACGTAGGGCGCCTTCTCCCGCGAGGCCACCAGGCCGTGCACGGACGCGATGTTGACGACGCGCCCGTAGCCGCGCGCGAGCATGCCGGGCAGGGCGTGCCGCATCGTGTGGAAGGCCGCGGACAGGTTCACGGCGACGATGTCGTCCCAGCGCTGCGGCGGCAAGTCCACGAGGGGGCCGGTGGCCTGGATGCCGGCGTTGTTGACGAGGATGTCGATGCCGCCGCGCCAGCGCAGCGCCTCGTCCATCAGCGCGTCGATGTGCGCGCTCGCGCGCAGGTCGGCGCCGATGAAGACCGCATCGGGCGCGCCCGCGTCGCGCAGCGCCGCGAGCGCCTGCGCGGCAGGCGGCGAGCCGGGCAGGTCGTGCAGCACGATGCGCGCGCCGGCGGCCGCCAGGCGCGTGGCGATCGCGAGGCCAATGCCTTGCGCGGCGCCCGTCACGAGCGCGGTGCGTTGGGCCAGGAACAGGGAGGTCATGGGGTCGGGATCCTTCATGGAGGCGGTGGTCGTCGCGTACCAGGGCAGGGTATGTCGCGGGCCGGCCGGCCCGCAAGACGCGCGATCTCGTCAGTGCAAACCCCGGTTCGCGGACGGGCGCGATCGCGTTCGTCCAGCGGGCTGGAAAACGACGTGGAAATTGTGTTGTCGACCGGGAATCCCCGGTGTGCGCCACGCCGCGGCTTGCGTTCAATGGGCTCCCCGCGTCGAACCCAGCGCAGGAAGCGATGCGGCTTGCACGCCGGCGCGCACGCGCATGGCGAACCTTTCGTTGGCACGAAACATGGAGACTCCGATGTCCTCGTTCGCTCACTGGGCCGCATCCTCGCTTGCGGCCGCCGCATTCGCCGCACAGGCGGCTTCGCCGCTGCCGTCGCTCAACGTCGACAAGACGCAGGTCAGTGTGTCCGGCCTGTCGTCCGGCGCGTTCATGGCCAACCAGCTCGGGTATGCCTACGCGTCCACCTTCATGGGCGTGGGGGTGTTCGCGGGCGGTCCGTTCATGTGCGCGGGGCACAGCAACTACACCGCCTGCATGTACAACGCGTCCATCAGCGCGTCGCAGCTGAACACGATGCAGGCCGACCTCACGAACTGGAGCGGCACGAGCGACGACGCGCTGTCCAACGTCGCACGCCAGAAGGTCTTCCTGTGGGTGGGCAGCGCCGACACCACCGTCGGCCCGAACCCGATGAACGCCGTGAAGACGCAGTACGCCAACAACGGCGTGCCGGCGGCCAACCTCGCCTGGAACCAGCAGTCCGGCGCGAACCACACGTTCCCCACCGACTTTGCCGGCTCGGGCGACAACGCGTGCGGCACCGCGGCGTCGCCCTACATCAGCAACTGCAGCTTCGACGGCGCGGGCACGATGCTCAAGCAGTTCTACGGTGCGCTCAATGCGCGCAACGACGCGCCCGCGAGCGCCAACTACATCCAGTTCGACCAGACGCCCTACACCGCGGGCAACGCCGGCATGGCGGCCACGGGCTGGGTGTACGTGCCGGCGTCATGCGCCAGCGGCACGCGCTGCCGCCTGCACGTGGCGCTGCACGGCTGCCTGCAGAACTATGCGCAGGTCGGTGCGAACTTCATCCAGAACACCGGCTACACGCGCTGGGCCGACACCAACGACATCATCGTGCTGTTCCCGCAGACGCAGGTCGACAACGGCACGCACTCGACCGCCGCCAGCGGCAGCCTGGCCAACCCGAACGGCTGCTGGGACTGGATCGGCTGGTACGGCAGCACCTTCGCGCAGAAGGCCGGCGTGCAGATGAAGGCGATCAAGGCGATGGTGGACGCCGTCTCGGCGGGCAGCACCGGCGGTGGCGGCGGCGGGGCGCTGGCGGCACCCACCGGCGTGGGCACGTCGAACGCGACCGCGAGCGCGATGACGATCGCCTGGAATGCCGTGAGCGGGGCGAGCGGCTACAACGTCTATCGCGGCGGCGCGAAGGTGAACGCGTCGACGATCACCGGCACCTCGTATGTCGACACCGGGCTGGCGGCGGCCACCACCTACACGTGGACGGTGACCGACCTGAACGCCAGCGGTGTCGAGAGCGCGCCGTCCGCGGCGGCCAGCGGCACGACCACCGGCACGGCCGCCACCTGCTTCACCGCCAACAACTACGCGCACGTGCAGGCCGGCCGCGCCCACCAGTCGGGCGGCTACGCGTACGCGAACGGTTCCAACCAGAACATGGGCCTGTGGAACCTCTACGTGACGGCCACGCTCAAGCAGACGGCGGCGAACTATTACGTCATCGGCACCTGTCCCTGAGGGCGGCGGGCCCCCCGCGGACCCGGTGCGGGCCTGGCGCCCGCGGGTCTTCGCAGGGGTGACGCCTGCGGCTGACCCGCCCTGCAGTCAATGCGGCGGTGGCGTCCTGCAGGACATCCGTTCAGCCGTAGGGAATACTCGATGTGGCCCTCAAGTGGCCGCGCCGCGCTCCGAAAGAAGCGCCATGACCCTGCTTCCGACGGACGAACGCCACGCTGCCTGCGCGACAGCGGCCATGCGCCGTGGCGAGGTGCGCCCGTGAGCGAGTCCAAGCAGGCGCGCCTGCAGCGCCACCGGCTGCAGATGACGCTGCTGTCGGTGGTGAACTCGCTGCTGCAGTCGGTGGTGATCGGGCTGTTCGCGGCGTCCGGCGCGACGACCTGGCCGCTGGCCGCGGCGTTCGCAGTGGCCAGCCTCGTGACGACCGGCCTGTTCGCGCTCGGGGTGGCGCGCGGCTGGGTGCTGTGGCTGGGCGACGCACGGCTCCTGCTCGCGCAGCTGGCCGTCAACTTCGGCGTCCAGATCGGCTTCCTGGTCGCGATGCCGACGCTGTGGATCGTGTTCCTGGCCTCGACGCTGATCACCTGCAGCTACGCGATGGTCGCGCTCACGCCGCGCCAGTTCAGCTGGCTGTGGCTGGCCTACGGGCTGACCACGGGGCTGGCGCTGCTCGCGGGCCGCGAACGCTTCGGCAGCCCGGCGCCGACGTCGGCCAACATCGCCGTGATCTGGCTGTTCTTCTTCATGGGCGTGCGCCGCCTGGCCGTCACCGGCGCGCAATTCAGCCGGCTGCGCGAGCAGTTGTCGGAGAAGAACAAGCAGCTGACCGTGCTGCTGGAGCGCAACCAGGAGCTGGCGACGCATGACGAGCTGACCGGCGCGTTCAACCGCCGCCACCTGATGGACGCCCTGGCCGACGAGCGTGAGCGGGCGCGCCGCTCGGACGCCGCCTGCTCCGTCGCGATCTTCGACCTCGACTGGTTCAAGGGGATCAACGACCGCCATGGCCACGCCGGTGGCGACGCCGTGCTCAAGACCTTCTGCGACCTGGCGCGCGCCCAGCTGCGCGCAAGCGACCTGTTCGCCCGCTACGGCGGCGAGGAGTTCGTGCTGCTGATGCCCGCGACGCCCACGCCCGAGGCCGCCCGCGCCGTCGTCGAGCGCATCCGCCACGCGGTCGCCGCGCAGGATTGGCGCGCCGTCCTGGGCGAGCCGGCGTCTGCCGTCACGGTGTCGGCCGGCATCGCCACGTGGCACCGCGACGAGTCGCCCGAGGCCCTGCTGGCACGCGCCGACGCCGCCCTGTACGACGCCAAGCACCTGGGCCGCAACCGCAGCGTGAGCGCGCGCGGCGTGGTGGACGACAAGCGCGTGCCTGCCTGAGGCTCGCCGCGGCGCGACCGGGTGGCCGACGGGGCCCTGAAGGCGCGACTTGCGTGAAGCAGTTCACGTGCCGCCGTCCGTGTCGTGCGCTGTCACGCCACCGTCGTGCACGCTGGCCAGACTGGCGGTCATGAAAACGTTCTTCCTCGACACGCTGCACCTGGTGCGCAGCGACCGCGACCTGCAGGACGCCTTGTTCTGCGGCGCCTGCTGGCTCGGCTTCGCGAGCGTGGTCATCGGCGCGGTGGCCTTGCCTGCGTGACGCGCGGGGGCCTGCGGGCGTGACGCGCGCGGACCGGCCCTTGCGCTCTGCGAGGCGCGGCCATGATGCCTAGCTACGTCGTTTGATGGCCTCCATCGCCAGCGCGCGCGTCTGGTACGGGTGCATGCAGCGGAAGATGCAGCGCCCGTGCGTGTTGTGCGCCAGCTTCGCGCACAGCACCTGCGAGCGGCCGGTGAACAGGCGGTAGACCTCGATGGCCAGTTGCATGCCCAGCAGCGGCGGCAGCAGATTGAGCCAGCGCAGCAGGCCCAGATCGCTGGAGGCATCGACGGCGAACAGGCGCGCCGCGTTCATGCCGAACCCGGCCAGCGGCGACACGCACGCCACCACGAGCATCACCAGCAGCGCGTAGACGAGGCCCGTCCAGCGGAAGAAGCTGGCGTGGTTGCTGGTGAACAGGATCAGCAGCATCGCCACGGTGGCCAGGACGAACTGCGTCGCGAAGGCGACCCACAGGTTGCCGGGGCCGATGGTGGCGGCGAGCGAGGCCGGCGCGCTGGCCGGCGGCAGCAGCGCGCCGCCTCGCAGCAACAGGACGGCCGCGACCGCGCCCGCGAGCTGGGCCACGATGTAGAACACGCCATCCCAGCGCCCGACCTTGCCCAGGCGGATGTAGGCCAGGGTGATGGCCGGATTCATGTGCGAGCCCGATCGGCGCCCCCAGGGCGAATAGATCATCGCGACCAGCAGGCCGCCCGTCAGCACGCCCGAGAGCACGCGGTGCAGGATCTCGCTTCCCGCGCCGGCCGCCTGCAACCAGGCGGAGACCACCCCTGCCAGCAGCACGAACGCGAACAGGAAGCCGCCTTCGATGGCGTACTCGGGCCAGTGGCGGCGCAGGGCGGCGCCGGCAGCCAGGTCGGCCTCGGCCGACTGCGCGGCGCCCGGTTCCGGGCGCGGCAGGGCTCGGCGGTCCCGGAAGACACGCCCAGGGGCCGGCAAGTCACCGGACGGAGAGGGAGGAATGGAGGTGGACAAGTGGTGCGGTGCGGCAATCGACGTTCCGGGCGAATGATCGCGCGACTGTCGAGATTCGATTGCATCACAATGGGTGACTGTATGCATTCACAGCATACCGGAACGTGTTGACGGTCGCCCGCGGCTCAGGGCCTGCGAGAGGCCAGGCGAGCCAGGCCCAGCGCGATCGTCCCGATCACTGCCAGCACGGTGAGGCTTCCGATCGCCGGCGGCTGCTCGAAGTGCAGGAGTGCCTGCGCTGCCGGAACCCACATGCCCACCGCGAGGGTCATGCCGGCGAGCGCCGCCACGATCCAGAAGCTGGCGAAGTCGGCACGGGCGACGGATCGCCGCCCCAGGTCGGCGCCTGCGTTGACCGCCACGAGCGCCACGTTGCCCGCGGTGAGCCCGAGGATGGCCAGTGCACGGGCGCCGTCCGTCGCCAGCCCGAGCCGCAGCGCCAGCCCGTAGGTGGCCAGGATGGCGGCCAGCATCGAAGCGCCCTGCAGCAGGCCCTTGGCCATGACGCGCAGGTCGACCAGGGCGCGTCCTGCGGCGGAAGGCGGGCGCTTCATCAGGTCCGCGCGCGCCGGGGCGCCTTCGAAGACGAGCGAGCACATCGGATCGATCACCATCTCGGTCAGCACGACGTGCACGGGCAGCAGCAGCGGGGGCAGGCCCATCAGCAGAGGCAGCAGGGCGGCGCCGGCGATCGGGACGTGGATGGCCACGATGTAGACCATCACGCGGCGCAGGTTGTCGAAGACGCGGCGGCCCAGCGCGATGCCGTCGACGATGCTGCCCACGCGCTCGTCCAGCAGCACGACCTCGGCGGCCTCGCGCGCCACGTCGGTGCCGCGCAGGCCCATGGCGATGCCCACGTGCGCGGCCTTGAGCGCAGGCGCGTCATTGACGCCGTCGCCGGTCATGGCCACCACGTGGCCAGCCGCCTGGAAGGCCTGGACGAGCCGCAGCTTCTGCGCCGGCGTGACGCGGGCGAACACGCGCACGCGCGCGACGACCGGCGCGAGGGCGACGTCGTCGAGGGTGGCCAGCACCGCTCCCTCGCAGGCGCCGGCCGCGGTGTCGATGCCGGCCTGGGCCGCGATCGACAGCGCGGTGGCGGCATGGTCGCCCGTGATCATGGCGACGTCGATGCCCGCCCGCCGGGCCGCGGCGATCGCGGCGGGAACGTCGTCCCTCAGCGGATCGGCCAGTCCGAGCAACCCCAGGCAGGTGAACGCCTGCTCGTGCAGGTCGGCCGGCACCTCGGCGCAGGACGCCTCGGCCACCGCGATGACGCGCAATCCCTGGCGAGCCATGTCGGCCGCGGCAGCGAGCCAGTCGCTGCACCCGGTGCCATCGGTCCGGCACAGGGTGGCGATGGCTTCGGGTGCTCCCTTGGCGGCGATGCGCACGCCGGTCGCCTGCTGCCAGGCGTGCGCGACCAGCGGGCGGCCCGGCGCCATCGGGTATTCGCGAAGCCTGGCGCCCGGCTCGGGCATGGCGCCGGTGGCGATGGCCAGGACCGCCTTGTCGAGGGGATCGCTCGATTCGGGCCGCGAGGCCAGGCGCGCGGCGTCCAGCAATGCGCCGTGCGTGGCATCGCCCGTGTCGACGGCGCGTGCGGGCGGCACCTGCAGGCGGGCGACCCGAAGCTCGTTGCGCGTGAGCGTGCCGGTCTTGTCCAGGCACAGCATGGTCGTGGCGCCGAGGCTGTCGATGGCGGCCGGGCGTCGCACCAGCACGTTGGCGCGCGCCAGGCGCCACGACCCCAGCGCCAGGAAGATGGACAGGGCCATCGGGAATTCCTCGGGCAGCATGGCCATCGCGATCGCGGTGCCCGCGAGCAGCCCCTGCATCCAGTCGTGGCGGGTGAGCCCGTACCAGGCGACGAGCGCCAGGCTGGTCAGCACGGCGCCGACGGCGAACAGGCGCACCAGGCGGTGCAACTGGGCGGCCATCGGCGTGGGCGCCGCAACGATCGTCGCCAGCGAGTGGCCGATCCGCCCGATCTGCGTGGCGTGGCCGGTGGCCGTCACCTCCATCGTCGCATGGCCCCGCACGACCAGGGTCCCGGCGAAGACCGTGGGCCGGTCCTCGCCGCCCGGGGACGCTGCCGCCGGCGGGCTGCCACTGCGCAGGGCGACCTTGCGCACCGGCACCGATTCGCCGGTCAGGAGGGACTCGTCCACCGCGATGGTGTCCCCGTCGCGCACGAGGCCGTCCGCCGGGACGCGCTCGCCTTCGTCCAGGAGCACCAGGTCGCCCGGCACGAGTTCCGCGGCAGGCAGCCGCACCAGCTGCCCCGCGCGCCAGGCGCGTGCCTGCGGCGCGGCAAGGACGCGCAGCGCGTCGAGCGCCCGCTGGCTCCGGCGCTCCTGGAAGACGACGAGCCCCACGGTGACGACGGCGAAGAAGCCGAGCAGCAGGCCTTCGGCCCGATCGCCGATGGCCAGGTAGAGCCCCGCCGCCCCGAGCAGCAGCAGGAACATCGGTTCCTTCAGGATCTCGCGCAGCGTCCGCAGCATGCCGCGGTGGTCGGGCGACGCCAGCTCGTTGCGGCCATGCGCCCGCCGGGCGTCCTCCACGGCGGCGGGATCGAGACCGCGCGGGCTCGTCGCCCTCAGGTCGAGGGTCGCACCCACAGCCAGGCTCCGAAGGCAGCGAGGGCGGCGTCGATGGCGACGGCCAGCCACGCCTGTGCAGGCGAGAACCAGACCACGACCCCGCTGATAGCCAGGCTGGCGACCGCAGCCACCTTGACCGCTCGCGGCAGCGTCCCCCGCTCGCGCCAGTCCCTGACCAGCGGCCCGAGCTGCCGGTGGCGGGCGAGCCTGCCTTCGAGCCAGGGCCAGCCGTGGCCTGCGGCAACCGCTGCGAGGAGCAGGAAGGGCACCGACGGCAACACCGGCAGGACGGTGGCCAGCGCCGCCAGCCCGAGGGCGACGATCGCGACCAGCTTCCAGGCCAGCGGCAGCATGGGCTCAGCGGATCAGCAGCACGGGTACCTTGCAGCGCGCCAGCACCTGGGTGGCCACCGAGCCCAGGACGACGTTGGCCAGCGCGCCATGCCCGTGCGAGCCCATGACGACGAGGTCGAAGCCCTCCCGCGTCGCCTTGCTGGCGATCGCGTCGGCCGGGTGGCCGATCTCCCACGCGAACTCGGCCTGGGTGCCGTTGGCGGCGAAGGCCTCGCGCACCGGTCGCAAGGCCACCTCCGCGTCGTCGTGGTAGTAGGCATGCGTCAGGCTGGGCCCCGCCATGGCCGCCGCGCGGTGCGGCACGGCCAGCGCGACGGCGAACACGGTGATCGCGTTGTCGCGGCGCAGCCAGTCGTGCGTGGCCAGGTAGTCCAGGGCGCGGCGGGTGTAGTCGCTGCCGTCGACGGCGAAAAGGATCTTCATGCGTGACTCCCGAAGCAAGCCGAGCCGGCATGGCTGGCGGGTGTCCCCACGTTAGAGCGTCCGCCAGGGGACGCCCTTGCGGCCCGTCAACATCGCGCGATGGGGCCGGGTGTCGGGCTCGCCCCCCTGGTTTCTCCGGCAAGACGCGCGATTGAGATTGCTCAACGCGACAGCCGCACCAGGCGCTTCAATGGGGCATGCGAACAGACGCGCCCAAGAGTGGCTTGCCCTCCCTGGTCGGGTCCCTGCAGTCGTGGAACGACTTGCTGTCGGACGCCGGACTGATGGCCGCCATCGCGGGCCCGGACGGCCGCATCCTGCTGGCCAATCGTGCGCTCCGGCAGGCCGGCGGCTGGACCGCCGCGCAAGACACGCCGCGCTTCTGGGTCGGCGACTGCGTCCCGGCCGATGACGGCGCCGCCCGGGCGGCCCTGGCCGCCTGGCAGGCGGGCGCCGCGCCGCGGGCCGCGGTCGAGGCGCCGCTGCCCCACGCGCAGGGCGGCCAGGCGCCGTGCCTGCGCTGGCACGGCGTCCGGATCGAGGACGCGGTGTCGGGCGAGCTCGCCGTCGCCCTCGTCGGCATCGACGTGGCCGCGGAGCAGGCCAGGGAAGCCAGCCTGCGGCGCGTGCGCCGCTTCTATCGGGCCTTGTCCGACATGAACGCGGCGCTCGGCCGGCTGCGGGAGGCGCCCGAGCTCTACCGGACCGCTTGCGAGATTGCGGTGGAGTCCGGCGAGGCCCGGATGGCGTGGGTGGGGCTGCTGGAGGGCAGCACGCTCGTTCCCGTCGCCAGCAGTGGCATCGCGCGGGAGTATCTCGAGGGCCTGCAGTCCGGGTTGCAGACGACCGACCTCGTGCGCGGCCCGTCGATCACGGCGCTGACCAGCGGCCAGCCCGCCATCTGCAACGACATCGAGACGGACCCGCTCATGCTGCCGTGGCGCGATCGCGCACGGCTGTTCGGCGTGCGCGCATCCGGCGCGTTTCCGATCCTGCTGGACGGTCGCCCGGTCGGAACATTGAACCTGTACTTCCCCGACCTCCATGCGTTCGACGAGCAGTTGACCGACCTGGCCTTGCGGATGGCGTCCGACCTGGGCATCGCCCTGGCGCAGTTGCACCGCGAGAAGGCGCGCGCGCAGGCCGAACGCATCGCGCATGAGCGGGAGTCGCAGCTCGCAGGCCTGGTGGAATCGGCGCTGGACGCCATCATCGCCATCGACCGCAGCCAGCGCATCGTGCTGTTCAACGCGGCAGCGGCGCGCATCTTCGGCGTGCCGGCGAGCGAGGCCATCGGGCGGTCGCTGGACTTCCTCCTGCCGCCTGGAACGCGCGAACAGCATCGGGATGCCGTCGACAGCTACGCCGCCAAGGGCGCCACCTCGCGCCACATGGGATTCGCCCGCGAACTGCTCGGGTTGCGCGCCGACGGCGAGGTCTTTCCCATCGAGGCATCGATCTCCCGCTCCGGCGAGGGCGAGCACATGCTGATGACCGTGATGGTGCGGGACATCTCGCGCCAGCGCCACGCGGAGCGCGAGCAGGCGGCACGCATCGAGGCCGAGGCCGCGAGCCGGGCCAAGACGGACTTCCTCTCCCGGATGAGCCACGAGCTGCGGACGCCGCTCAACGCGATCCTGGGCTTTTCCCACCTGCTGGAGAACGACGCGCGGGAACCGCTGTCGCCGCCGCACCATGAGCAGATGGAACTGATCGTGCAGGCCGGCGAGCACCTGCGCTCGCTGATCGACGAGATGCTCGACGTCGCCGCCATCGAGGCGGGGCGCGTGGTCGTCGACAAGCGGGACTTCGAACTGCGCGCCCTGCTCGATGGCGTGCTGCGGATGAGTGCGCCCCATGCCGCGCAGTGCGGTGTCAAGCTCCAGCCGATGTATGCGCCCGATGCCTCGCTCATCGTCCACACCGATCCGGCACGCCTGCGCCAGGTGATCCTGAACCTGGTGTCCAACGGCATCAAGTACAACCGGCGCGGTGGCCGGGTGCAGGTGGGCATCGAGCAGAAGGCGGGCGGCGTCGAGATCGTCGTCAGCGACGACGGCCTGGGCATGACCATGCAGCAGCTGGCGCAGCTGTACCAGCCGTTCAACCGGTTGGGCCGCGAGGAGGGCGCCATCCCCGGCACGGGCATCGGCCTGGTGCTCGTGCGCCAGCTGGTCTCGCTGCTGGGCGGCACGGTCAGCGTGCAGAGCGCCAGCAACCAGGGCACGTGCGTCAGGGTGGCGCTGCCGGCATGCGCACGGCCGGCGCCGTCGCCGCCCGCCGGCATGGCGCTGTCGGACGCCGCATCGCAGGACGCCGCGCCGCTGCGCGGCGACGTGCTCTATGTCGAGGACAACGCCGTCAACGCCTTGCTCGTCGAGCACCTGCTCGGGCGCTGGCCCGGTGTTCGCCTGACGACGGCGCCGGATGGCCAGTCGGGTCTGGCCCAGGCGCTGGCGATCCGGCCGGCCGTCGTCCTGCTGGACATGCAATTGCCGGACATCACGGGACTGGAGGTCCTGCGCCGCCTGCAATCGGATCCGGCGACGAGTGGCATTCCGGTCGTCGCACTGTCTGCCAGCGCGCTGCCGGCCGAGGTCGAGGCGGCGATCGACGCCGGCGCCACCGACTACTGGACCAAGCCGATCGACATCGATGTGTTCCTCGCCGGGATGGCCCGTCTCCTCAGGGCGGCGATCGCGGGCGACGACGGGCGCTGAGTTCCCGGGGGCCCGCAGGCCGTGCGCTTCAGCCGATGGCCGCCGCGAACGACGGGAGCTTGCCGTCCTGCGATTCGGGTTCGGTCGAACGCACCAGCAGCACCGGAATGTCGGCATGCCGCACGACCTGCTCGGCGACGCTGCCGGCGACGAGGCGCTCCACGCCGCGCCGGCCGTGCGTGCCCAGCACGAGCAGCTCCGCGTTCCAGGCCCGGGCCTGCTCGCCGACGATCTCGTGCAGCTTGCGGCCGGCGCTTTCCACGAGCACGCTCTCGACGACCCCGCCTTGCCGCAAGGCATCGTCGCGCAGGCGTCCGAGCAGGGCCGAGCCCGCTTCCAGTGCGGTGGACATCATCGCGGCGGGCAAGGTCGGATGCAGCGCGGCCTCGGGTGCGAAGTCGAGGTCGTCCACCACGTGCAGGAGCTGCAGGCGGGCATCGCACAGCTGCGCGACCCGCAGTGCTTCCTTCAGGCCGGCAGCCGCCGCGGCGCTGGCATCGACGGGGACGAGGATCCTGGCGTACATCGCATGACTCCTGGAAGGTCCGGAGGGCCCCAGTCTCGGCATGCGGCGGCAAGGGGCAATTGATGCGCATCAATCGCGGCGCGGGCCGCGTGCCATCGTCGTCCGTCTTGCGATCGCTCAAGGGCTGCCCGCGGCGGCCGCCTATCGTGACGGGCGATGCAACAGCCCCAGAGAATCCGCCATGCGCGATGACGCCGTGTCCCAGGTCCACGCCGAATCCTGCCCGCGGGGGACGCGATGAGCATCCGCAATCTCGATGCCCTGCTCGCGCCGCGGTCGGTCGTGGTGGTGGGAGCCTCCAACCGACCCGCGACGGTGGGCCACACCGTCTGGCGCAACGTGCGCGCCGGCGGCTTCGCCGGAGCGGTGTTCGCGGTCAATCCGGCGCACCGGGAACTCGACGGGGTGCCGGTGTTCGCGCGTTGCGCCGACTTGCCGGAGCCGGCCGACCTCGCGATCATCTGCGTGCCGCCGGCGGCCGTCGTCGACACGGTCGCCGAACTCGCCGGCGCCGGGACGCGCGCCGCGATCATCATGACGGCCGGACTGAGCGCGGCCGACAAGGCGCGGGCGCTGGAGGCCGCACGGCCGCGCCTGATGCGCCTGCTGGGCCCCAACTGCGTCGGCCTGCTGTCGCCGCACCTGGGCCTGAATGCGAGCTTCGCGCACACCGACGCGCCGGCCGGCGAACTGGCGTTCGTCACGCAATCGGGCGCGCTGCTGACGGCGATGCTCGACTGGGCCAAGTCGCGCGGCGTGGGCTTCTCCAGCCTGGTGTCGCTGGGCGAGCACATGGACGTCGATTTCGGGGACCTGCTCGATCACCTGGCCAGCGATGCGCACACCCGGGCGATCCTGCTCTACATCGAATCGATCGAGGCGCCGCGCAAGTTCATGTCGGCCGCGCGTGCCGCGGCACGCAACAAGCCGGTCATCGTGGTCAAGGCGGGCAGGGCGGGCGCCGGCATCCGTGCGGCCGCCTCGCACACCGGCGCGCTGGCGGGCGCGGACATCGTCTTCGACGCCGCGCTCCGGCGAGCCGGCGTCCTGCGCGTGGACACGCTCGACGAGCTGTTCCTCGGCGCCGAGACCCTCACGCGCCTGACCGGCCCGACCGGGCAGGGCTTGACCCTCTTCACGAACGGCGGCGGCGCTGGCGTGGTCGCCGCGGACGCGGCCGCGCGCCAAGGGATCGCGCTGCCCGAGCTCCCTGCCTCGACGCTGGACGCGTTGTCCGCGTGCCTGCCGGCGACCTGGTCGCATGCCAACCCGGTCGACATCATCGGGGACGCATCGGTGCAGCGCTACGTCGATGCGCTGGCGGTGCTCCTGGACTCCGCGGACACCGGCACGCTGCTGTTCATGCATGCGCCGACGGCCATCGTCGACAGCCGCGCCATCGCGCGCGCCTGCCTCCCGCTGCTGCAACCCAGGCGCGAGCGGGTGCTGGCGTGCTGGGTCGGCGCCGCGGCCGTCGCCGATGCACGGCGGCAATTCGAAGCAGCCGGCATCTCCTGCCACGACACGCCGGAGCAGGCCGTGCGCGCCTTCGCGATGCTGGCGGAATACCGGCGCAACCAGGCGCTGCTGCTCGAGGCGCCGGCGCCCGGCGACACGCCCGAGCCGCGTGTCGACGAGGCCCGTTCCCTCGTGGCGACCGCTCTCGCGCAGGGCCGCACGATGCTCGACGAGGTCGAGACCAAGCGCCTGCTGGCCGCCTACGGCATCCCGGTGGTGCCGACGCTTCGCACGCCACCCACCGCCGAGGCCGCCGCTGCCGCGGCGCGCGAGATCGGGTACCCGGTCGCGTTGAAGATCCTGTCGCCCGACATCACGCACAAGTCCGATGTCGGCGGCGTCGTCCTCGACATCGCCGACGAGGCCGCCTTGCGCCGGGCCGCGGACGCGATGCTCGCGACGCTGCGCTCGACGCGGCCGCAGGCCAGCCTGTCCGGCTTCAGCGTGCAGGCGATGGCGCGACGTCCCCATGCGCAGGAACTGATCGTGGGCGCCAGCGTCGATGCCACGTTCGGGCCCGTGCTCATGGTGGGCCAGGGCGGCACCGCTGTCGAAGTGCTCGGGGACCGCGCGATCGCGCTGCCCCCGCTCAATCGCGTGCTGGCGAACGAGGCGATCGCGCGCACGCGCGTCTCGCGCCTGCTCGCGGCGTGGCGCGATCGCCCGGCGGCGCGGGTGGATGCCGTGGCCGACGTGCTCGTCGCGCTTTCCAGGATGCAGGCCGACCTGCCCGAACTCGCGGAGCTCGACGTCAACCCGCTGTGGGTCGACGAGCACGGCGTGCTGGCCCTGGACGCCCGGGCGCGCCTGAGCGCGGCGGCGCCGGCCGGCGTCTCCCACTTTGCCATCCTCCCGTACCCGCAGGACCTGGTGTCGCATGTCGAATGGGCGGGGCGCGACATGGTCGTGCGGCCGATCCGGCCCGAGGACGAGGGGCTGCATCGCGACTTCCTCGATCGCGTGCAGCCGGACGACCTTCGACTGCGCTTCTTCAGCACGCGCCGCACCTTGCCGCGCAGCGAGGTCGCCCGGCTCGTGCAGATCGACTACGCGCGCGAGATGGCCTTCGTCGCGGTCGCGGTCGCGGACGCCGGCCGGGACGAGATCCTCGGTGTCGTGCGTGCCGTGTGCGATCCCGACAACATCGAGGCCGAGTTCGCGATCCTGGTGCGCAGCGACCTGCATCACCACGGCCTGGGCCTGCTGCTCCTGGGGCGGCTGGTGGACTGGCTGCGGCAACGCGGCACGCAGCGTGTCGTCGGCGACGTCCTGCACGACAACGCGGCGATGCGGGCGCTGGCGCACGACTTCGGCTTCGTCCTGGAGCCGTCTCGCGAGCACGGGGTGCTGCGCTTCGTGCTGGAACTGGCGCCGGCGGACCTGCCGCCGGCCTGAGCGGCCCTGTCAACGGCCGTAGAGGCCGGCGATCTGCGTGGCGAACCGCGCCTCGATGTTCCTGCGCTTGAGCTTGAGCGTGGGCGTCAGCAGGCCGCTGGCCGTCGTCCACGGCGCGAGCGTCAGGATGGCGCGGCGCGGCTGGCCGTGGCGGGGTAGGGCGGACGTGGCCGCCTTCATCCGTGCTTCCACGGCGCGCAGCGCCTCGATGGAATCCAGCGAGCTCGCCGCGTCCGGATCGAGCGCGAGCTCGCGGGCCAGCGTCTTCCACCGCGAGGCTTGCAGCTGCAGCACGCAGCCGATGAAGGGCCGGCCCTCGCCGAACACGTACGCCTGCTCGATCAGGGGGTCGGCCATCAACGCCTGTTCGACGTCCAGCGGCGCGATCTTCTCGCCCGTGGCCGTGACGATGATGTCCTTGATCCGGCCGAGGATGCGCAGGCGGCCGTCGACGATCTCGGCCTGGTCGCCCGTACGCAACCAGCCGTCGGTGAACGCCTGCGCGGTGTCCTCCGGCCGGTTCCAGTAGCCGGCCATGACGTTGGGGCCGCGGACCTGCAGTTCCCGCTGTTCGCCGATGCGCACCTGGACGCCGCAGAGCGGACGGCCGACCGTGGTCGGATCGTTGTCGCCCGGCGCGTTGGCCGACACGACGGGGGCGGTCTCGGTCATGCCGTAGCCCTGGACGATCTCCACGCCCAGGCCGACGAAGGTGCGCGCGATGGTCGGGGCCAGCGCCGCGCCGCCGCTCACGGCCACGCGCAGGCGCCCACCGAACTGCTCGCGCAGCGGCTTGCCGACGCGGGCATCGAGCAGCCGGAGGCACAGATCGTCCACCGGCTGCGTCAACTGGCAGGCGCCCGCAGCGCCCTGCAGGCGCAGGTGTCGCCGCCAGCCGGCCGCGACGGCGCAACGGAACGCGACACGAGCGAGCAGGGATGGCGCCAGCATGGCGTCGATGCGTGCCTGCACCTTCTCGTAGACGCGCGGCACCGAGACGAGGATCGTCGGCCTGACGCGACGCAGGTCGTCGGGCAACTGCTCCACCGAACGCGCGAACGCCACGCACGCACCGCCCGCGATCGGCAGGTAGTAGCCCGCGGTGCGTTCGAACGTGTGCGACAGCGGCAGGAAGGACAGGAAGCGGTCGTCCTCGCGCGCCTCGAAGCGGGCCAGGCAGGCGCGCACGTTCGCCATCACGTTGGCATGGGTCAGCATGACGCCCTTGGGACGGCCGGTCGTGCCCGAGGTGTACACGATGGCCGCGAGGTCGGCCTGCCTGGGCGCGGTGGCGTGCATCGAGCCCGCGTCCGCCATGCGCAGCCAGGCTTCGAACGTCAGCGTCCTGGGCCCCTTGCCGCCGGCCGGCTGCACGACTTCTCCGCGCCGGACGATCACGGCCCGCAGCGACGGCGCCTCGAGTCCCGCCGCCCGGATCCCCGCCCACTGCGCGTAGGTCTCGACGAACAGGACTTCGGCGCCCGTGTCGCCGAGGATGTAGGCGATGCTGGCCGGATTGTCGAGCGCGTGCATGGGCACGGGCACCCACCCGCCGGCCAGGGCCGCCTGGTCGATGCAGACGGTGGCGACGCCGTTGGGGAGCAGGATGCCGATCCGCGCATGCTCGCCCAGGTCGAGGGCGCGCAGCGCTCGCACGTGCCGGTGCACGGCGTCGGCCGCCTCGCGCCAGGTCGTCTCGCGCCAGTCGTCCGCGGCGGCATCGTATTCGGCGTAGGCGGGGCGCCACGGCGTGAGGCCGGCGCGCCACGACAGCAGTTCCGGCAGCGTCCGGATGTTGGCCGGCAACTCGCGCGCGCCGGGGCGCCGCGCGCATGCCGGCACGCTGCCGCTTTCACGATCGATTCTCATGGTTGGCCCCCTGGACGGTTCGCCCAGTCTGGGACGGCCGGACCCGAAGCGTCTTGCGCTGGAACAAGCGCGCCCGGACACGTTGCGCAGTTGCGCCAACGCAAGGCCGATTCCGTGCGCCCGCGAAGAATCGGATCGTCGCGGCCAGTCGGCGCGTCGTCGGCCGGGCGATCCGGCACAGGAGTCCGGACATGTACAAACGCATCCTCGTTCCCTACGACGGCAGCGCGCCCTCGCGCGCTGGCCTGGCCGAGGCCATCGACCTGGCAGCCGATTCCGGCGCCACGCTGGTCCTGCTGCACGTCGTCAGCGAACTGCCGCTGCTGATGGGCAGCGAGGCCTACGTCAACTACGGCGAGCTCGCCGACATCCTCATGACCTCCGGCCAGGCGCTGGCGCAGGAGGCGGCGGGCATCGCCGACAAGGCGGGCGTGAAGTTCGAGACGAAGGTCGTCGACGGCGGTGCGACGGCGGTCTGCGACGTGATCCTGGACCAGATCACCGCGCAGCATTGCGACCTCGTCGCCATGGGCACCCATGGCCGTCGGGGCCTGAAGCGCCTGACGCTGGGCAGCGATGCCGAACTGGTGCTGCGCCGGTCGCCCGTTCCCGTCCTCCTGGCCAAGGCCGCCGAAGCGTCCGCATGAAGCGGGGCCAGGCCATGCATTGCGCCTACGTCACGCATGGCGACTGCCTGCGCCACGAGATGGGGCCGGGCCATCCCGAGTGCCCCGCGCGCATCTCCGCCATCCACGATCGTCTCCTGTTCGACGGCATCCTGGATTTCATGAGCATCCACGACGCGCCCCTGGCCAGGACGGAGCAGCTGTGCCGGGCGCACTCGGCCGAGCATGTGGGCCGCATCATGGCGTCCACGCCCATGGACGGGTATGTCGAGATCGATCCGGACACCCGCATGAATCCGGGCACCGTCATCGCGGCATTGCGTGCCGCCGGCGCCGTGGTGATGGCCACCGACCTCGTTCTGTCAGGCGAGTGCGAGACAGCGTTCTGCTGCGTTCGTCCGCCCGGCCACCATGCCGAGCGCGCGGCGGCGATGGGCTTCTGCTTCTTCGACAACGTCGCCGTGGGCATCCACCACGCCATGGCGGTGCATGGGTTGCAGCGCGTGGCGCTGGTCGACTTCGACGTCCACCACGGCAACGGCAGCCAGGACATCTTCCGGGACGATCCGCGCGTGCTGATGTGCTCGACGTACGAGCTGGGCCTGTACCCGTTTCCGGCCGACACCTCCGGCCCCAACATGGTCAACGTCGGCCTGGCGCCGCGCTCGGGCGGCGAGGCCTTCCGCGATGCCGTGGAGAGTCGCTGGGTGCCTGCGATCGACGAGTTCCGTCCGCAGCTGATCGTCGTTTCCGCCGGCTTCGACGGCCACCGGTCCGACGACATGGGCAACCTCGCCCTGGTCGAGGCGGACTACCAGTGGGTGACGCGCCGGCTCCTGGACCTTGCCGATCGGCATTGCCAGGGTCGGCTGGTGTCGTCGCTGGAAGGCGGCTACCACCTGCCGAGCCTGGCGCGCAGCGTCGCCGCGCATGTGTCGGCGCTGATCGGCGCCTGTTGACGTCCCGGCCGGGCGGCGCCCGCCGTCCTGCGCCGGACGGTGCGCGTGCGGGTTCGCCCGCGCGGCCACGGCGCATTCGACGCACGACCGCAACCTGACGAGGACATCGTGAAGCCTGCCCCGCCGACCCCGCCCACCCGCACCTTCTGGGAGCTGCCGCTCGCCGCGTCCCTGGCCGCGCTCGATTGCGACGCCAATGGCCTGTCATCGCCAGCGGCACGCCGCCGCCTCGCAGCGGCCGGGCCCAATGCGCTGGACGAGACCGCGGGCCGATCCACGCTGCTGGAACTGTTCGCGCACCTGCGCAGCCCGCTGGTCCTGCTGCTGCTCGCAGCCTGCGTCGTGTCGGCCGCGATGGGCGACCGTGCCAGCGCCGTCGTCATCGCGGTCATCGTGCTGGCGAGCATCGTGCTGGACACCGTGCAGGAGCGGCGTGCCGGCGATGCCGTCCGACGCCTGCGCGCCTCGGTCGCGTTGAAGGCCACCGTGGTTCGCGACGGCGCGACCCAGCAGGTGCCGGCCGACCAGATCGTCCCGGGAGACGTCGTCCTGCTCGCCGCGGGCGACCTCGTCCCGGCCGACGGCCGCATCCTCGACGCGCGCGACTTCTTCGTGCGCCAGGCCGCGCTGACGGGCGAGGCCTGGCCGGTCGAGAAGCATGCCGCCGAAGTCGAGCAGTTCGACGGCGAGATCGCCTCGGCGACGAACGCGGCGTTCATGGGGACCTCGGTGCTCAGCGGCAGCGCGCGGCTGCTCGTCTGCGCCACCGGACGCGCGACATCGCTGGGCGGCATCGCCGGCACGCTGCGCCAGGCGCGGCCGCCGACGGCGTTCGAACGCGGCATGCGCGGCTTCGGCGAGATGGTGGTCAAGCTCACGTCGATGCTGGTGCTGCTGGTCGTCCTGGCCAACCTGCATGCGCATCGCCCGATGGCCGACACGTTCCTGTTCGCCGTCGCCCTGGCCGTCGGCCTGACGCCGGAGCTGCTGCCGATGATCGTCTCGGTCACCCTGGCGCGCGGCGCGCTGCGCATGGCCGCGCGCGGCGTCATCGTCAAGCGGCCCGCGGCGATCCAGAACCTGGGCAGCATGGACGTGCTGTGCACCGACAAGACGGGCACGCTGACGCAGGCCTGCGTGCGGGTGGAGCAGCAGGTCGACGCGGACGGCCGGCCGGACGCGCGCGTGCTGGCGCTGGCGTGGGTCAACAGCCATTTCGAATCGGGCCTGCGCAGCCCCCTGGACGACGCCATCCTGGCCGCGCCCCACGCCGAGGATGCCGGCTGGCGCAAGCTCGACGAGCTGCCGTTCGGCTTCGAGCGCCGGCGCGTGTCCGTGCTGGCCGAGAAGGACGGCCGCCGGCGCCTGGTCGTCAAGGGCGCCCCGGAGGACGTGCTGGCCGCATGCACATCGCTGCAGCGTGGCGATGCCGTCGTGCCGCTCGACGCGCAGGCGCGGACGGCGGCGATGGCGCGCTTCGATGCGTTCAGCCATGACGGCCTGCGCGTGCTGGCCGTCGCATCGCGGGACATGCCCGCTGGATGCGAACACGTCCAGGCCGGCGACGAGCGCGATCTCGTGTTCGCGGGCTTCGTGGTCTTCCTGGATCCGCCCAAGGCGGGGGTGGCCGAGGCGTTGGCGCGCCTGCGCGCACTCCACGTGCAGGTCAAGGTGGTCAGCGGGGACAACGAGGGCGTGACGCGGCACGTCTGCGCCCAGGTGGGACTGCCCGTGCGACGCGTGCTCACGGGCGCCCAGGTGGAACACCTGGACGACCCGGCGCTCGCGGCGCTGGCGCTGCGCACCGACGCGTTCTGCCGCGTGTCGCCTGCGCAGAAGTGCCGCATCCTGCGCGCGCTGCGCAGCCGCGGCCGCGTCGTGGGCTTCATGGGCGACGGCGTCAACGACGCGCCGGCGCTGCACGAGGCCGACGTCGGCATCTCGGTGGAGGGCGCCGTCGACGTCGCCCGCGAGGCCGCCGACATGATCCTGCTGCGCCGCGACCTGGCCGTCCTGGGCGACGGCGTCGTCGAGGGGCGGCGCACGTTCGGCAACGTCATGAAGTACATCATGATGGCCACGAGCTCGAATTTCGGCAACATGCTGAGCATGGCGGCGGCCTCCCTGGTGCTTCCCTTCCTGCCGCTGCTGCCGATGCAGATCCTGTTGAACAACCTGCTGTACGACGCTTCGGAGATCGCCATTCCGTTCGACGAGGTGGACGCCGCGGAGACCGCGCGCCCGCACGACTGGGATCCCCGCTTCATCCGCCAGTTCATGCTCGTGTTCGGCCCCTTGAGCTCGGCGTTCGATCTGGGCACGTTCTGGCTGCTGCGGTCGGGGTTCGATGCCGACGCCGAGCTGTTCCGCTCCGGCTGGTTCGTCGAATCGCTGGCGACGCAGGTCCTGGTGATCTTCGTCCTGCGCACGCGCAACGCGCCCTGGAAGAGCCGGGCGCACCCCGCGCTGGCCTTCGGCGCGATCGCGGTCGTGGCCATGGCGGTCGTGTTGCCCTACACGCCGCTGGCGTCGCCACTGGGTTTCGTGCCGCTGCCGCCGGCCTTGCTGGCCGCGATCGCCGGGATGACCTGCGCCTACGTCGCCTGCGCCGAAGCGGCCAAGCGCCTGTTCCATCGGCACCGCGCGCGCCAGCGTGCGCGGCACCCCGCGCATGTCGCCGGCATGAGCGCGCTGCATTGATCCCGGGCAAGGCGCACGGCCCCGGCGGCAGGGACGATGGGCGACACGCAACGACCGGATCCGCGCATGACCTCCAGGCAAGCCATCGTCCGCCTCGACCACCAGCAGGCCGAGCTGCTCGGGCTGGACAGCGAGACTCCCCAGCGCGTCCACCTGCAGGCGCGTCGCCATGACACGCGGCAGCACCACGGCGCGGTGCGCGACGGGCACGAATTCTTCGGCGCCCTGTGCGGGGCCATCGATGCGTTCGACGAGGTCCTGCTGCTCGGCTCGCAGGAGATCACCGCGGATTTCGAGCGCTACATGCGCAAGCACCATCCGCAGACCGTCCGGCGCGTGGTCGCGCGCGATACCGTTGATCGGCCGGGGCCGGGCGAGCTCGTGGCCTTCGGCCGCACGTTCTTCGCGCGGCGCATGCACCTGGGCGGCGTGTTCGAGCAGGCCGATTGAGGAGGCGGGCCGTGGCCCGCGCGCTCACGCGGCGATGCGGCGGCCGCCTTCGAAGGCCACCTGGCAGGCCGCGCAGCGTTGCGCCTGCGGCTGCACCATCAGGCGCGCCAGCGGGATCGCCTCGCCGCAGTCGCGGCAGTCGCCATAGAGACCTTCGTCCAGGCGCCTGAGCGCGGCGCGGCATTCGGACAGCGCGTCGGCTGCCAGCCGTTCCGACTGCGAGAGCAGTTCGGCGCGCTGTTCCGCGTCGGCCTCCTCCTTGCGGTCGCTGACCGTGGCGAGGTCGACGGCGCCGGCATCGCTGGCGCGCTGGAGCGCGGCCGCGTGCACCTCCGCCTCGAGGTCGTGGATTCGATACGCCAGGAGGTCGCGCAGCGTGGTCAGGTGTTGCTGGGTGTCGACGTTCACGGTGGCGCCTCATGGAGTGGATGCAATGCGCCAAGCATGCGGCGAGCCCCCGCTGCGGGGGTTGATTGACGTCAATCCGGCCCGGTGTCGCGCGCGTCGCGGCGCGCGGGCGGCACGGCAGCGGGCGCGCGATGGGTGACGCGCGGTCCGGCGACCCGGCCGGTTGCGCTCGCGCAAGCGGCCGGCCAGGGCGCACCGGACAATCGGCCGCTGGACAGCCTGGCAGCGGCACCGTTGGCGCTGGCGCCGGCCGGTCCGCAACGGTGATCGGAGTGCGCCATGTCGCGTTCGGCCAAGGCTTCCCGGCGGGGCAGCACGTCCTCCCCGGGCCTGGTGCTGTCGCTCAACGCGGGTTCGTCGACCATCAAGCTCGCCCTGCACGACGTGACGAGCCGGCGCGCGGTCGCACGCGGCCTGGTGGACCTGCAGGCGGTCCCGCTTCGATGCACGTTGCGCACGGACGCCGCGCACGAGACCCTGCCGCTGCAGGCCCCGGTCACGGATTCACTCCAGGAGGTCATCGACGTCCTGCTGGAACAGCTCGAATCCCACGACGCGCTGGGCGGCGTCGTCGCGGTCGGGCATCGCGTCGTCCATGGCGGGCGCCACTTCGATCGGGCCGTGCGCGTGGATGACGGGACGCTCGACCGGATCGAGGCCTTGACGCCCCTGGCGCCGCTGCACCAGGGACACGCCGTGCGCCTCATGCGCGCCGTGCGCACCTTGCGGCCGGCACTGCCCCAGACCGCGTCCTTCGACACCGCGTTCCATGCCACCCAGGATCCGTTGCTGCGCCGGTTCGCGCTGCCCCGGGCCCTGCACGACGAGGGGCTGATGCGCTACGGATTCCACGGACTGTCCTATGCCTGGATCGCGCGCGAGCTCGCGCGTCGCGCGCCGGGGATCGCCGCCGGTCGTGTCGTGGCCTTGCACCTGGGCAGCGGAGCGAGCCTGTGCGCCATGCGCGCGGGCCGCAGCATCGATGCCAGCATGGGGTTCTCCACGCTCGACGGGGTGCCGATGGCCACGCGTTGCGGTGCGCTCGATCCAGGCGCGCTGCTGTACCTGCTGCAGGAGCGCGGCATGACCGTGGCGCAGGTCGAGGATCTCCTGTACCACCGCAGCGGCCTGCTGGGCGTGTCGGGCCGCAGCGCGGACGTGCGCACGCTCGAGCAGGACGCGGGCACGTGTCCGTCCGCGGCCGAGGCGCTGGCGCTCTTTTGCGCGCGCTGCGCGGGCGAGGTGGGCCGGCTGGCGGTGTCGCTGGAGGGCCTGGACGCGATGGTCTTCACGGCGGGCATCGGCGAACACGACGCGGCCGTGCGGGCGGCCATCGCGGGCCGCCTGGGCTGGCTCGGCGTGGCGATCGACGCGCAGGCGAACGGGCGCCACGCGGAGCGCATCGATGCGCCGGGGAGCGGTGTCGCGGTGTTCGTCCTGCCGACCGACGAGGAATCGGTCATTGCCGGCGAGGCGCTGGACCTGCTGGCCGGCACGGCCTGACATGGCCATGCCGGCCCCTTGCGCGAACGCAAGGGCATCCCGTCGAACGAGCCGAAGAATGCGGGCCTGAATGCTCGATTGCCCCGGAGCCCCCATGAGATCCATTCCAGCGCTCGACACGACCCTTCGCGATCGCATCGACGCGTGGTGGCGCGCCGCGAACTACCTGTCGGTCGGGCAGATCTACCTGTGCGACAACCCGTTGCTCGAACGGCCGCTGGTGCCGGACGACATCAAGCGGATGCGTCTGGGCCATTGGGGCACGACGCCGGGCCAGAATTTCATCTACGCGCACCTGAACCGCCTGATCGCGGCGCACGACCTGGACATGATCTACGTGAGCGGCCCGGGACACGGCGGCCCCGCGGTCGTCGCCAACACGTGGCTCGAGGGCACGTACGGCGAGATCTACCCCGACGTCTCGCAGGACGAGCCCGGCATGCGGCGGCTGTTCCGCCAGTTCTCGTTTCCCGGCGGCATTCCGAGCCACGCGTCGCCCGAGACGCCCGGATCCATCCATGAAGGCGGCGAGCTCGGCTATTCGCTGTCTCACTCGTTCGGCGCCGTCTTCGACAACCCGGACCTCATCGTCGCTTGCGTGGTGGGCGACGGCGAGGCCGAGACGGGGCCGCTCGCGACGGCCTGGCAGTCGACGCGGTTCCTGGACGCCGCGCACGACGGTGCCGTGCTGCCGATCCTGCACCTGAACGGCTTCAAGATCGCCAATCCGACCTTGCTCGCCCGCATTCCGCGGGAGGAGCTGGTGGCGCTGATGCACGGCGCCGGATGGGAGCCGCGCTTCGTCGAAGGCCACGAGCCCGCGCCCATGCACGACGCCATGGCCGCGGCACTCGACGATTGCCTGGCCGCGATCCGTGCCATCCAGTCCGCGGCGCGCGGCGGGCAGCCGCCGACGTCCCGGCGCTGGCCCATGATCGTCCTCGCGTCGCCCAAGGGCTGGACCGGGCCGCGCATCGTCGACGGCGTGCGAATCGAGGGGACCTTCCATGCCCACCAGGTGCCGATCCCCGATCCCCGCGGCAATCCGGAACACTTGCGTCTGCTCGAGCAATGGCTGCGCAGCTACCGGCCGCAGGAACTCTTCCACCCGGATGGGCGGCTGCGCGAGGAGATCGCGGCGCTGGCGCCCAAGGGCAGCCGTCGCATGGGGGCGAACTTGCACGCCAATGGCGGGTCGCTGCTGCGCTCGCTGCGGCTCCCGGACTTCCGGGCCTACGCGGTCGACGTCGGCCAGCGCGGCGCGCGCGGCAGCGGCGATACCCATGTGCTCGGGCCCTTCGTGCGGGACGTCTGCGTCCTGAACGAGGCCGCCCGCAACTTCCGCGTCTTCGGCCCGGACGAGACCATCTCGAACGGCCTCGGCGCCGTGCTCGAGAAGACGGATCGCCAGTGGGCGCTGCCCATCTCCCCGCAGGACGAGCACCTGGCGGCCAGCGGACGCGTGATGGAGGTGCTCTCCGAGCACCAGTGCGAAGGATGGCTCGAGGGCTACCTGCTGACGGGCCGCCACGGCCTGTTCAACTGCTACGAGGCGTTCGTCCACATCGTCGACTCGATGTTCAACCAGCACGCCAAGTGGCTCAAGGTCGCGGGCAGGCTGCCGTGGCGGCGGCCGATCGCGTCGCTGAACATCCTGTTGTCGTCGCACGTCTGGCGGCAGGACCACAACGGCTTCACGCACCAGGACCCGGGCTTCGTCGACCACGTGATGAACAAGAAGCCGGAGGTCGTGCGGGTCTACCTGCCGCCGGACGCCAATTGCCTGCTGTCGGTGATGGATCATTGCCTGCGCAGCCGCCAGTACGTCAACGTCGTCGTCGCCGGCAAGCATCCGTCGCCGCAGTGGCTGGACATCGACGAGGCGGCGGCGCACTGCGCCGAGGGGATCGGCATCTGGGAGTGGGCCGGCAACGAGGCGGAAGGGCTCGGACCCGACGTGGTGCTGGCCTGCTGCGGCGACGTGCCGACGCTGGAGACGCTCGCCGCCGTGCAACTGCTGCGCGAGCACCTGCCCGAGCTGCGCGTCCGCGTCGTGAACGTGGTGGACCTGTGCCGGCTCATGCCGCGCGAGGAGCACCCCCACGGGCTCGACTCGTCCGAGTTCGACGAACTGTTCACCACGGACAGGCCGGTGGTCTTCGCCTTCCATTCGTATCCGTGGCTGATCCACCGGCTGACCTATCGACGCACCAACCACGCGAACATCCACGTCCGCGGCTACAAGGAAGAGGGCACGATCACGACGCCCTTCGACATGACGGTGCTCAACGAGCTCGACCGCTTCCACCTGGCCATCGAGGCCATCGACCGGCTGCCGGGCAGCGAGCGCAAGCTGGCGGTCAAGCGCCTGTTCCGCACCCGGCTCGCGGAGCACCGCCGGTGGATCGAGCAGCATGGCGAAGACCTGCCCGAGATCCGCGACTGGCGCTGGTCGGGCGGGGCAGCGCCGGCGGCCTGACCTCAGCGCCGCCGAGGCCGTCGCCTTGCCCGGCCGCTCCCACGCACCATGGCTCTTGCGGACATCCAGGACTCGGCAATATCGCTGGCCGCGGCGGTCGGCATCGGCCTGCTCGTCGGGCTCGAACGGGAGCGCCGAAAGGGCGGTGGCCCGCGGCGGATCCAGGCCGGCATCCGCACGTTCACCATCGCTTCGCTGCTGGGGGCCGCCGCGGCGACCGCCGGCGGCGCCTGGACATTGCCCGCGATGATCCTGGCGCTGGCCGGGCTCCTGGCCGTCGCCTATGCCCGCAGCCCGGTCACCGATGCCGGCATCACGACGGGTTCCGCGCTGCTGCTGACGCTGGCGCTGGGCGCATTGGCGATGCGCGCACCGGAGGCCGCGGTCTCGATTGCCGTGGTCGCGACGATCGTCCTGGCGGCGCGCGCGCGCCTGCACGCCTTCGTCCGGCAGTCCATCACGGACGAGGAGTGGCGCGACGGCCTGGTGCTGGCGGCGGCAGCGCTGGTCGTGCTGCCGTTCATCCCGGATCGCTACGTCGGGCCGTTGCAGGCGTTCAATCCGCGCACGACCTGGACCTTCGTCGTGCTGATCATGGGGATCGGCGCGCTCGGCCATGTCGCGCAGCGCATGCTGGGCGCGTCCTGGGGTCTGGCTGCGGCGGGATTCGCGTCGGGCTTCGTGTCGAGCCTGGCCACGGTCGGGGCGATGGGCGCGCGCGTGCGCGCGGACCCGCTGATGTTCCGCGCGGCGGTTTCCGGGGCGCTGATGTCCTGCGTCGCCACGGTCCTCCAGCTCGCGGTGGTGGTGGGCGCATCCAGCCTCGATGCGGTGCGCGCAATAGCGATGCCCCTGGTCGCGGCGGGCGCCACCGGCGTCGTGCTGGCGGTCGGCTTCAGCCTGTGGGCGTTCCGGCAGCCGGGGCAGCCCGAGTTCCTGGCGGACCGCGCCTTCGGCCTGGGCAAGGCCATCGGCCTGGCGGCAGCCGTCACGGCCCTGACCTTGCTGTCGTTCCTCCTGCAGGACCGGTTCGGCCGGACGGGCCTCACGCTGGGCGTCGCCGTCGCCGGGTTCGCGGATGCGCATGCGGTGGCCGCATCGGTGGCATCGCTGGTCGCATCGGGCAAGGTCGCCCCGCACGAGGCCGTCGTGCCGATCCTGGCGGCCTTGTCGACCAATGCGATCTCCAAGGCCATCCTGGCGTTCACCTCCGGCGGCGCGCGATTCGCGGCGCCGATCGTCGGGGGGCTCGCGCTGCAGGTGGCCGCGGCCTGGCTCGCGGCCCTGGTGCCATAGCGCGGCGCGCCGCGTGCCGCGCACGCGCACGCGAACGCGGCTTGAGCGTCGTCAACGGCCAGCCGCGTTGCTCGCCCTAACCTGTGCGAGCAGGCGCGCTGCACGGCGCGTCCGATCGTGCAACGAAGAAAGGATGTCTTCCATGAGCAGCGCCAAGCGACTCGCCCTCGTCACGGGCGGCACCGGCGGCCTCGGCCAGGCCCTCTGCAAGCGGCTCGCCGACGACGGGTTCGCCGTCGTCGCGCTGCACACGCCGGGCAATCCCCGCGTGGGCGAGTGGCTCGCCCAGTGCGAGCGCGAGGGCTACGCCTTCGCCTCGGCGCCGGTCGACGTGGCCGACTTCGATTCATGCGCCGGCGCCGTCGACGACATCCGTCGCCGGTTCGGTCCGGTGTCGGTGCTGGTCAACAACGCCGGCATCACGCAGGACGCCAGCTTCCGCAAGATGACGCGCGACCAATGGCAGCAGGTGCTGCGGGTGAACCTGGACTCGATGTTCAACATGACCAAGCCGGTGATCGAGGACATGCTCGCCGCGGGCTGGGGCCGCATCGTCAACATCTCGTCCGTCAACGGCCAGCGGGGCGCATTCGGGCAGTCGAACTACGCGGCCTCGAAGGCGGGCATCCACGGCTTCACGAAGTCCCTGGCGATGGAGTTCGCCAGCAAGGGGATCACCGTCAACACGGTGTCGCCGGGCTACCTGCGTACCGCGATGGTGGAGAAGGTGCCGCTGGAGGTGCTGCAGGCGCGCATCCTCCCGCAGATCCCGGCAGGGCGGCTGGGCGAGCCGGACGAGATCGCGCAGCTGGTCGGCTACCTGGTGTCCGAGCGCGGCGGGTTCGTCAACGGCGCGAACATGGCCATCAACGGCGGGCAGCACATGGCCTGAGCGCGCGGTGACGCTGCTCTCCAGCGCGCTGGCGCGGCGGCCGGGTCGCCAGCGCCTGCAGGCCCTGCTCGCGGATTTCTGGTCGACCGCGGCCGTGCCGGCGGCGGCTCCGGCAGGGGAGCTGCCAGCGCCGGTGGCGCGGTATCTCCAGCGGGCGTTGGAACAGGCCGGTGCCGCGCCGATGGCCGTCGGCCTCGCCCACCGCGCCGGACTCAACAGGTCGCTCACCCGGGATGCGTGGTGGACCGTGCAGTCGCGCCAGTGGATGGCGGTGCACGCGCCAGGCTTTGTCTGGTCGGCGAACGTCCGTGGCGCGCCCGGCCTGTCGGTCGACGTGATCGACGCCTATGTGCAGGGCAGGGGAGAGCTGGGCGCGTGGATGTGGGGCGTGGTGCCGCTGGGCCGCGTCCAGGGGTCCGACGCCATCGCGCGCGGGGAGCTGATGCGCTGGCTCGCGGAGGCGGTGCTCGTCCCCTGGGCGTTGGCGTCCTGCCCCGGCCTGCGGTGGACGGCGGTCGACCCGGATCGCGCCGACGCGCTGCTCGTTGCCGGGGGCGTGGCGGTGACGTTGCGCTTCACCTTCGACCCGGAGGGCCTGGTGCGATCGGTCCAGGGCAACCGGCCACGCCAGGTGGGCCGGGAGTTCGTCGATACCCCCTGGATCGGACACTGGTCGGACTGGCAGCGCCGCGGCGGCGTGCTCGTGCCCACGGTCGGCGAGGTGGCCTGGACGATCGACGACCGACCGCGCCCCTACTGGCGTGGGACACTCGCGACGTGGCAGGCGCTGCGCGAACCGCCGCTGCCTCCTGGCGGCTGAGTCCGCTCGTTGCCGCCCGGCTTGCGCCGCCTCAATCCTGCCTCGCGTGCAGCGGCCATCATCGAGCCATGGATCGTCACCATCGCTTCGCGACCGTGGCCGGCGTGCTGGCCGTGCTGTCCCTGGCGTGGCTGCAGTTCGACGCCACGCGCGCGGCGTTCGAGATGCTCGGCCTGTCCCGCTCCGGTGCGCTGGCGCTGGTGATGGGCTGCCTGGCGGGCAGCGCGATCGACGTGCCCATCCGGCGCCTGGCGCAGACGGGCACCCTGCTCGCGGTCAACGTCGGCGGCTGCGTCATCCCCGTGCTGATGGCCGGCTGGGTGGTCGGGCGCGCCGGCCTGGGCGTCGGCGAGATCGTCGCGGCGACCGCGCTGGTGGCGCTGGCGAGCTGGCGCTTCAGCCGGGTCGAACCCGGGTTGGGCGTGACGATGCGCGGCTTCGTCGCCCCGCTGGCCGCCCTGGCCGCGGCGTCCATCGTGGATCTCGATGCGCTGGCGCCGCTGGCGTATGTGAGCGGCACCGCCGGGGTGCTGGTCGGCGCCGACCTGCTGCGCCTGCGCGAGGCGGCCCGCAGTGGCGCGCTCGCACTGTCCATCGGCGGCGCCGGCACGCGCGACGGCATCTTCCTCGCGGGCGTGATCGCCGTCCTGATCGCCTGAATGC
>Ga0068855_100000809_pt1 | contig 38691 bp, 20 predicted proteins | sample KBSCornC52_FD_66592 | JGI IMG/M metagenome (GOLD analysis project Ga0068855, IMG submission 66592) | Corn rhizosphere microbial communities from Kellogg Biological Station, Michigan, USA - KBS Corn C5-2 | ecosystem: Host-associated > Plants > Roots > Rhizosphere > Soil ...
GCAGTGACGATGCGGCTTGAGGTCGGGGCGACTCGGCGGCCAGCGGCATTCAAGGCGGCGCCGCCCCTTCTCCGCATTCGCGCTGCGTTCCGCGCGCGATAGCCTTCGCTGCGTCGGCATTGCCCCGTCGGCCGGCGAAGGCGCTTTCATGCAGTGCGAGCACCGCTGTGGCGAGGCGATCGCACGCGACGGTGACGTTCCAGCGGTCCGTGCCGGATGGATGGGGAGGCGACTCAGGACGGCGCGCCATCTCCGGCCACGCGCGGGCGGTAGCGCTGGAACGCGTCGCGCACCTGCTCGCGCAGCAGGTCGTCGTCCCACGGCTTGGTGAGGAAGCGGAATACCGCTCCGCGATTGACGGATTCGGTGACGACGTCGATCTCGGTGTAGCCCGACAGGATGATGCGCATCGTTTCGGGATAGAGATCCTTGACCTTGCCGAGGAATTCGGTGCCCGACATGCCCGGCATGCGCTGGTCGGAGATGATGACCTGCACGCCGTTCAGCGAAAGCACGTGCAGGCCTTCATCACCGCTCGCCGCGGTCAGCACGCGGTAGCCGTCGCTGCGCAGCATGCGCGTCAGCGCCGTGCGGATGCCGGGTTCGTCGTCGACGACGAGCACGGTACGACGTGGCTCGTCCGCGCGCGGCAGCAGGCGGATGCTGCGGCCGCCGCGCAGATAGTCTTCGAACATCTCCGCCGAAACCGCAGGGCTGAAGTAGTAGCCCTGCATCTCGTCGCATCCCTGCATCGTCAGGTAGTTGAACTGCCCCTGTGTCTCGACGCCTTCGGCGACGACCTTGAGTCCCATGCGGTGCGCAATCGCGATGATCGCCGATGCGATCGCCGCGTCCTCCGCGCTGTGCGTGATGTCGGAGATGAAGGTGCGGTCGATCTTCACGCGCGTGAACGGGAAGCGCTTGAGGTAGGCGAGCGACGAATGGCCGGTGCCGAAGTCGTCGAGTGCGAGGCCGACGCCCAGTTCGCGCAGGCCGCGCAGCACTTCAGCCGCCGCTTCGGGATCCTTCATGACCGAGCTTTCGGTCAGCTCCAGATGCAGGTGGCGTGCGAACAGCGAGTGGCGCGTGAGTGCATCGCGTACGGTCTGCACGACATCGCTGCGGTCGAGCTGTACCGAAGAGATGTTGGCGGCGATCGGCACCATGATCGCACCAGCCTTGAGCCATGCCGCCTGCTGCGCGCAGATCGCGTCGATGACCCATGCGCCGATCGGCACGATGAGCCCGGTTTCCTCGGCCAGCGCGATGAACTCCTCCGGCGGCACGAGTCCGTGTTCGGGATGCTGCCAGCGGATCAGCGCCTCGGCGCCGACGACGAGGCCGCTGACCATGTCCACGCGCGGCTGGTAATGCAGCACGAACTGATCCGCCGCCACGGCGGCGCGCAGCGCAGCTTCCGCGTCGAGGCGGGCGGCGATGCGCTCGCTGATCTGCGCCGAATAGAACATGTGGCGCGCGCCGCCCGACTTGGCGAGCTTGAGCGCCGCCTCGGCGTGCTTGAACAGGCTGTCGTCGTCGTCCGCGTCGTCGGGATAGAGCGCGATGCCGGCCTGGCCGCTGATCGAAATCGACCGGCCGTCGACGTGGAACGGGTCGCGCAGCGCGTCGATGACCTGTTCGAGCAGCCGGGTCGCGACGCGGTCGCCGCTGCCGGTCTGCGCGATCGCGAACGTGTCGGCGCCGATGCGGCCGAGCGCATACGGTTCCCCGAGGCACTGATCGAGGCGCTGCGCGACGGCGCGCAGGATCTCGTCGCCGCATTCGCGACCGAGACTGTCGTTGAGGCGGGTAAAATGCTCGAGGTCGACGATCAGCGCACACACCTTGCCATGCGCGCTCGGCGCGGCAGCGACGAACTGCGCGAGGCGGTCGCGGAACAGGGCGGCGTTGGCGAGCCCGGTCAGCGCATCGAAATAGGCGAGATGCTGCAGTCGCTGCGCGTTGTCGATGTGCTCGAGTGCGTATGACAGGTCGCTGGTGATCCAGCCGAGCAGGGCAAGTTCCTCGTCATCGAAGAAATCGCGCTCGCGCGCGAACAGGACCAGTGCGGCCACGATCTCGCCGTTGGAGGACAACGGAAACGCGGCGCCGGAACGGCACTCGCGCGCGATCAGGTGGTCGCATATCGGTGCGAGCGCGGTGTCGCTCGAGAAATCGTTTATCACGACCGGCTTGCGCGACACCAGCGCGCGCACCGAGAAGTGCCTGGACCGCAGCGCACGCAGGTTCGTCTCGATGAACTCGCGCGCTTCCTCGTCGGCGACGGCGAGGATCGCGGGCGTTTCGCTGCCGTGGCGCGGCCCGGCGATCCAGGCGATCTCGAAGATGCCTTCGACGGTGGCCACGCGACAGGCTTCCTGCAGCAGCGACTCGCGGTCGGGCTGGCGCAGCATGGCCGAATGCAGCGCACCGACGACGGCGCGGATGCGTGTGAGGCGCGCAATCCTGCGTTCCTGCTCCCTGCCTTCGGTGACGTCCTCGGCGAGGCCGGCGATCTGCTGCAGGCGGCCGTCCTCGTCGAGCACCGGGAAACTGCGCGAACGGATCCACCGGATCGTTCCGTCCGGGCGCGCGATGCGGTACTCGAAATCGAGCTTGCCCTTGGGATCGATCGGCTGGCCGTCCCGCAACATCGGGTTCGGATCACCCGGCACGATCGCGTCGAGCCAGGAGCCCGGTGAGTGGTACACGCTTTCGCAGCTGCGTCCCCAGATGCGTTCGTACGCGGGACTCACATACAGGCATTCGCCCGAGCGCACGTCGACGAGGAAGAACACGGCGGGAATGTGCTCGGCGATCTGCCGGAAGCGCTTTTCGCTTTCCTCGAGAGCGGTATGCAGGACCCGGCGTTCGGTGACGTCCTCGACCATGCCGACGATGAACTGCGTCCCGGCGCCGCCGTCGCGCACCAGCGTCGCGGTGAGAAGTCCCCACATTTCGCTGCCGTCCTTGCGGAGGTAGCGCTTCTCCATCCTGTAGCGGTCAATTGCGCCGGCGACCAGCTTCTCGGTGAATGCGTGCTGTTGTGGCTTGTCGGCAGGATGGGTGACCTGGTCCACATCGAGGCGGCACAGGCTGTCCGGCGTATGACCGAGCATCTCGGCCAAGGCTCGATTGCAGCGTACGAAGCGGCCGCTGTACACGTCGATGAGCGCGATCCCCACGCCGGCGCGCTCGAAGATCGCGCGGAAGCGATCTTCGCTGCTGCGCAGATCCTCCTGCTCCCGTCGGCGTTCCGTCACGTCGCGCAGCATTCCAAGCAGATTGCCGTCCGGCATCAGCGTGGCGATCACTTCCGCCGGAAAGGTCGTGCCGTCCTTGCGTCGCAGCGACCACTCACGGTGATGCACCGAACTGTTGCGGATCGCGTCGATGACGGGTGCGATGTTGATGATTTCGACCGGCGCAACGATGTCTGCGGCACCGAGGCCGATGAGTTCGTACCGTTCGTAGCCGAGCATCCTGCAAGCAGACTCGTTCGCTTCCAGGTAGATGCCGTCGGCGTCGGCAACGACGATGCCATCCGGGGCGCAATCGAACAGCGAGCGATAGCGCTGTCGGCTGACTTCGTGTTCGCGCTCGGCGCGCACGCGTTCGGAGACGTCGATGCCGATGCCGACGAGACAGCGCTGGCCGTCGAACTCGACGCGCTTGCCCGTGAAGAAGTAGGGGATCTCCCGACCGTCCTTCGCCAGCAGCGTCGCCTCGAACGAGGAGGCTCCGAAAGCGAGGACTTCGGCGATATTTGCTTCGAGCGAGAGGCGCTGCGCAGGAGGGAAGAATGCACGCGGATGCATGCGTGCGACTTCCAGCGTGCCATAGCCGGAGACCTGTTCGAGTTGGCGGTTCCAGCGCAGGAAGCGCCCGCTGGCGTCGCACAGATAGAGGATTCCCGGCATGCTCTCCACGAGTGCTTCCGCGAACCGCTGCTCGAGGCGTGTCGCCTCGGTTCGCTGCGTGGCATCGTCGGCGGCGCGCCCGCGCGCGGCGACGCGCGGCGCGCCCAAGCGCGGACGCGCCGCCTCGGCGCGGCGAGTCAGGTCGCGGTGAAGGGCGAACTGGCGGCTGGCGAGTTCGCGCAGCCCGGCGAGCGCGCGCATGGCCGCGGCGTCGCTGCAGCGCGGATCGAGCACGCCAATCAGCCCGACGGGGTCGTACTCGCCTGCCGGCAGCGCCACACCGGCCATGCGACCGAACGCAGCGGTCTTCGGCAATACCGCGACGACGACGCCTTCGGTGCCGGCGACCGCGCTCGGCCCGGCTTGCGCGGCCGTGCGCTCGAGCAGGACCGGGATTGCGTCGCGCCAGATCGCCTCGGCGATGCCGTCGGAATTGGCGACGAGCCGGTCCTGTTCAGGCCATGCGACGAAACCGATCGTCCCGTCGCAGGCGGCCGCAGCGGCTTCGGCGATTTCGCGCAACGCCTCGTCCCGCGCCGGCGGCGACCAGCTTTCGCGGTGGTCGCTGATCGATGTGAACGCCTGTGCCATGGCTCGCTCTCGCGCTCCCGAGGACGGTCGGCATCGAGAGTGCTACGAGATCGGCACGGCGTCCAGCGAACCCGCGCACACCCTTTGGCTTTCCTTCAGATGAGGAACAGCGTCGCCAGGCCGAGGAAGATGAAGAATCCGCCGCTGTCGGTCAGCGCGGTGATCATCACGCTCGAACCCATCGCCGGATCGCGCCCGACCTTGAGCAGGGTCATCGGGATCAGCACGCCCATCAGCGCGGCGAGCAGCAGGTTCAGGGTCATCGCCGCGGTCATCACGAATGCGAGCGCGACGTTGCGATAGAGCAACCAGGCGACGAAGCCGATCACGCCGCCCCAGAGGAGGCCATTGGCGAGCGCGACGCCGAGCTCCTTGCGCACGAGTCGCTTGGCACTCGTGGCGCTGATCTGGTCGAGCGCGAGCGCGCGCACGATCATCGTGATGGTCTGGTTGCCGGAGTTGCCGCCGATGCCCGCGACGATCGGCATCAGGGTCGCGAGCGCGACGAGCTTCTGGATCGAGCCTTCGAACAGGCCGATCACGCGCGAGGCGATGAACGCGGTGACCAGGTTGATCGCGAGCCAGGCCCAGCGGTTGCGCAGCGACTTCCACACCGACGCGAAGATGTCCTCGTCCTCGCGCAAGCCGAAACGTTCACGCACCTCGGCGTCGCTTTCCTCGCGGATCACGTCGACCATCGCGTCGATCGTGACGCGGCCGATCAGCTTGCCGGCCGCGTCGACCACCGGCGCGGTAACGAGGTCGTAGCGTTCGAACGCCTGCGCGGTCTCGGCGACGTCGTCCTCCGGATGGAACGTGTTCGCATCGGCGGCCATGACTTCGGCGACGTCCATCGCCGGATCGTTGACCAGCAGCCAGCGGATCGGCAGCACGCCGGTCAGCACGGTGTCCTGGTTGACCACGAACAACTTGTCGGTGTGGTCGGGCAGCTCCTTCAGGCGGCGCAGGTAACGCAGCACGGTTTCGAGCGTGACGTCCTCGCGGATCGTGACCATGTCGAAATCCATGATCGCGCCGACCTGGTCCTCCTCCCACGACATCGCCGACTGCACGCGTCCGCGCTGCTCGGCATTGAGGCGATGCATCAGCTCCTGCAGCACGTCGTCGGGCAGGTCTTCGGCGAGGTCGGCGATCTCCTCCGCGTCGAGCTGTTCGGCGGCCGCGATCAGTTCCGGACGATCCATGTCGGCGAGCAGCGACTCGCGTACCGAATCGGACACTTCGAGCAGGATCTCGCCGTCGCGATCGACCTTGACCAGGTTCCAGATCTCGAGGCGATCCTCCAGCGGCAACGCCTCGAGGATGTAGGCGATGTCGGCCGGATGCAGGCCGTCGATCTCGCGCTGCAGCTCGGCGAGGTGCTGGCGATGGACGAGGCTCTCGACGAGGTCGTGATGGTCGCCCTGCTGGCGGTGCGCGAGGTCCTCGACCAGGTGCTGCCGGCGCAGCAGCTCGCTGACCCGCGCGAGCTGGCCCTGCAACTGGCTGTGCGGATTGCGGGTTTCGACTTCGCTCATCGGGGACGACGCAGCAGGAGGAGCGCAACCGGCGGACCGGGCGCGCAGGAATCGGATACGGCAGGGAGCGTTCCCCGGGCGCTATTGTCGCCGTTGCGGCGCGCGAGGGGAACCGGTCGCAGGCCGGACGCGCGATGGCGCGGCCGGTTCGTCGACGCGTCGCGTCCGGGGGCGGCGATCCCGGCCGACCAGCGGTCGCCCGGCCTGCGGCGCGCGCCGCGCGGCGCCGTCAACCCTTCTTCGCGGCGTGCGCCGCTTCGCCTTCGCGCAGGCTCCAGTCGACGAGTTGCGGCACGAGCTGGTTCAGTGCGGCCTCGAACGCGGCGAACGCGGCCGCGGCGTCGCTGCCCTGGGCAGGTGCTTCGGCGCTGAATGCGTGCGCCGCGAGCACGCGATTGCTGGTGTAGTCGAGCAGGCGCACCTGCAGGCGGATCTGCGCATGCGGCGCGGGATTCATCTCGAGCTGGAAATCGCGCACCTCGAGCGCGAGCGCGTAGTCCGCGCGCAGGCCGGAAGCGGAGCTGCCGACGCCGACGATGCGCTGCGAATTCTCGAAACCCTGCACGATGAGGTTGCGCAGCAGTGCGGGCGCGCTGTCGCTCCAGCGCGCGCCGGGATAGACCTCGATCGTGCCCGCGCTCGGCATGACCACGATGCGTGCGGTATCGAGCGCATCGCTCGCGAGCGGTGTCTCGATCGCGAGCTGCCAGTCGACACGCGCCGCGGGGGTTGGGTCGGTGGCGACGGCGAGCTTCGGCGAGTAGATCGTGAATGGCGTGCGTTGCACGTTCAACAGCGACGAGCACGCGGCGAGCGGCAGCGCGAGCGCGAGCACGGGAGCGAGGCGGCGGATGTTCATTTCGGCTGGAACTCCTTGGGCTGGTCGCGGCCGAGCAACAGGCTGTCGGAAGCGCCGAGCTTGTCGCTCAACTGCTTGAGCGAGCGCAGCGTCTCGCGCAGCTCGAGCACGGTCGGGCCGATCTGGCGCAGGCCCTGGTTGCTGAAGGCGCCGATCGCGGCGCGGTTGTCGTCGACCAGCAGGCCGGCCGAATCCGCCATGCGGTCGACCGATGCGAGCGCGGTATCCGCGGTCTGCACGAGCTTGCGTACGTCGTCGCGCAGCAGCGCATTGGTGTTGTTGGCCATCGAATCGACTGTGGCGAGCGTCTTCTTCAGCGCGGTGGTCGCCTCGGCGAGCTGGTGCATCGCGCTGCCGATGTCCTCGCGCCGGTCGGCCAGCGCGCCGCTGAGCTGGTCGATGTGCTGCAGCGTCGCGGAGACGCGATCGACGTTCTCGGCGGACAGGATCTCGTTCATGCGCAGCAGCATGTCGTTCGCGGTGACGACGATGTCCGAGCCCGATGCGAGCAGCTTGGACAGCGCCGACTCCTCCGACGGAATCACCGGCACCGGATGCTCGGCGGTCGGCAGCAGCGGCGGACTTCCGGGCGCGCCGCCGGAGAGCTGGATGAACGCGAGGCCGGTGACGCCTTGCAGGGCGAGCTTGGCGCGCGTGTCCTGGCGCACCGGCGCAGCGGCGTCGAGGCGCACGCGCGCGATGACCTTGCGCGGATCGTCGGTGGCCAGGTGCAGCTCGCGCACCTCGCCGACCTTGATGCCGTTGTACTGCACGAGGCCGCCGGTCGACAGGCCGGTCACCGCTTCGCTGAACACGATGTCGTAGTCGGCGAACTGGCGGTCATGGCCGGTCTTGGACATCCACAGCACGAACGCGAGCGCGAGCAGGAACGCGCCGATCGTGAACGCGCCGATGAGCACATGGTGTGCGCGGGTTTCCATCGATTCAATTCCTGGTAGGAGCGGCTTCAGCCGCGATGCGCCTGGACGCGAGCACCGCACGTTCGGCCGCGCGTCCGCGCGGTCCCTGGAAATATTCCTGCACCCACGCGTCGTCGCAACGCTCGACCTTGTCGAGCGTGTCGGCGATCAGCACGTGCTTCTGCGACAGCACGGCGACGCGATCGCAGATCGTGTAAAGCGTGTCGAGGTCGTGCGTGATCAGGAACACGGTCAGACCGAGGCTCTCGCGCAGGGTCAGGATCAACTGGTCGAACGCGGCCGCGCCGATCGGATCGAGGCCGGCGGTCGGTTCGTCGAGGAACAGGATGTCGGGGTCGAGCGCGAGCGAACGTGCGAGTGCCGCACGCTTGACCATGCCGCCGGACAACTGCGACGGGAATTTCGCGCCGGCGTCGGCGGGCAGGCCGGCGAGCGCGATCTTCAGCGCCGCGAAGCGCTGCATGAGGTTGAGCGGGATGTCGTGGTGCTCGCGCATTGGCACCATCACGTTGTCGGCGACGCTCAAGGACGAGAACAGCGCGCCGTTCTGGAACAGCACGCCGCAGCGGCGCTCGACTTCGGACCGGCGTGCATCGGACACGTGCATCATGTCCTGACCGAGCAGATTCACCTTGCCGGCAGCGGGCCGGTTGAGGCCGATGATCGAGCGCAGCAGCACCGACTTGCCGCTGCCCGAGCCGCCGACGACGCCGACGATCTCGCCGCGCCAGACGTCGAGGTCGAGGTTGTCGTGCACGACCTGGGCGCCGAACTGGTTGCGCAGGCCGCGCACCTCGATGACCTTTTCGCGTGTCTCGCTCATACGTCGATCTCCATGTAGAAGATCGCGGCGAGCGCGTCGACGAGGATCGCGACGAAGATCGACTGCACCACGCTCGAGGTCGTGTGCGTGCCGACCGACTCGGCACTACCCGAGACCTTGAAGCCCTCGAGGCAGCCGATCGAAGCGATCAGGAACGCGAAGATCGGTGCCTTGCTCATGCCGACCCAGAAGTGGCGCGTCGCGGCGAGGTCGTGGAAGCGCGTGACGAACATCGTCGGCGAGATGTCCATGCTCAGCGCGCACACCGCGGCGCCGCCGACGATGCCGGCGAGCATGGCGAGGAACGCGAGCGCGGGCAGGGCGATCAGCAGGGCGAGCAGGCGCGGCAGCACCAGGACCTCGATCGGGTCGAGGCCGAGCGTGCGGATCGCATCGATTTCCTCGCGAGATTTCATCGAGCCGATCTGCGCGGTGAACGCGCTGCCGGAACGGCCCGCGATCAGGATCGCGGTGAGCAGCACGCCGAACTCGCGCAGGAACGAATAGCCGATCAGTTCGACCGTGAAGATCGTGGCACCGAAATCCTTGAGCACGGTCGCGCCGAGGAAGGCGACGACCGCGCCGACGAGGAAGTTCAGCAGCACCACGATCGGCACCGCGTCGAGCCCGGTCTGCTCGAGATGGAACGCGAGCGAGGTGACGCGCCAGCGGCGCGGATCGAAGATGCAGCGCGCCAGGGTGGCGAGCACGAGGCCGATGAAGCCGAGCAGTTGCCAGGCGTCGCGCGCGACCTGCTCGGTGGCGGCGCCGGTGCGCGCGAGCAGGGCGACGAGGCCGGTGTCGCGCGGCGTGGCCGGTTTCGCTTCCGCGCCTGCGCCTGCGACGGCATCGACGAGCGCGCGATGGTTCGCGTCGAGCCCGTCGATCGATGTGGCGTCGCCGAGGTCGAGCAGCAGGCGCGCGCCTGCCGTATCGAGCCGACCCAGCCTGCTGGCGTCGACGCGCGTACCGACGGCGACGCGCCGTTGTAGCGCGGCCACGGCAATCGCGAGCGCGGGCGCTGCCGCGAGCGTCCAGTCACCGCTGACCGCGACGACGTCGCCGGCATTGCCGTGCTGGAGTGTGGCGGTCCCTGCGGCGCTCATCGCGCAAGGCTAACAGGCCGGCGCCCCGATCGGGGACGCGAGCTGCGGGCAATTCAGGAAACGGCGGGCTCGCCAAGCATCGCGTCGACGCGGCATCATTGCTCGATGGACATGGAAGGGCTCAGGACCCGGGTCGGCGGCGACGCCGAACTGAAGACGCGCATCGGCTTCATCGTCGAGCTGTCGCGTCGCCTGCACGAATATGGCACCACGGCACCGCGCCTGGAGGATGTCATCAACCTCGTCAGTGCGCGGCTCGGTCTCGCCTGCAACGTGCTGTCGACGCCGACCTCGATCGTGATGTCGTTTTCCGATCCCGCGCGTGGCGACGACCTCGCCGAGATCACCCAGGTCGTGCGCGTACCGCCGGGCGAGGTGAACCTCAAGCGCCTGTGTCGCGTCGACGAGATCGCCGACCGCGTGATCGCCGGCGACCTCGGCCTCGGCGAAGGGCGGCGCCTGCTGCGCGAAGTCGGGCAGCGACCGCCGAGCACGCTCGCCGACCTCGCCGGCGTGCTCAGCTTCGGCGTCTCGTCCGGCGCGATCGCGGTGATCCTGCACACCGGCTGGACCGAGGCGCTGGTGGCGGCGCTGAACGGCCTGCTGATCGGCGCGATCTCGCTCCTGCCGCGGCGTTGGCCTTCGTTCGGCGCAGCACTCGAGGCCGCTGCCGCGTTCCTGTGCACGCTGGTGGCGATCGCGATCGCGCACTGGGTCGTGCCGCTGTCGCTGCGGCCGGTCGTGCTGGCGAGCCTGATCGTGCTGATGCCCGGCATGACCCTGACGACCGCGGTGCGCGAGCTGTCCAGCCAGCACCTGATCTCCGGAACCGCGCGCATGATGGGCGCGGTCACCACGTTGCTGAAGCTGATCTTCGGCACCGCGGCGGCGCTGCAGTTGTGCGCGCTGTTCGGCATCGTGCCGCCGCCGGCAGAAAGCGTGCCGCTGCCGGCGTGGGTCGAATGGTGCGCGCTGCTCGCGGCCGCGGTTTCGTTCGCGGTGCTGTTCAAGAGTCCGCTGCGCTTCTATCCAGTGGTCATCGCCGCGCCCTTGCTCGGCTACGTGTTCACCCAGATCGACGGCGTGCACATGCCGGCGGCATTCGGCACGTTCGCCGGCAGCCTCGTGATCGGTGCCGCCAGCAACCTGTTCGCGCGCGTGATGCAGCGGCCCGGGGCGCTCGTGCGCGAAACCGGCATCATCCTGCTGGTGCCCGGCAGCGTCGGCTTCCGCAGCCTCAGCTATGTGCTCGACCGCGATGTGCTCCTCGGCATCGATACCGCGGTGACGATGACCGCGCTGCTCACCGCGATCGTCGCGGGCCTGCTGTTCGGCGACCTGCTGATTCCGCCGCGGCGCAAGCTGTAGGGCGATTGATACAATCAGCATGTCGCCGCATGCGGCGTGACCACGCAGGGGAACCCGATGTCCGCCTCGTCGCCGGCTGTTTCGCAGGCCTGGCATCTCTACGTACCGAAGTTGATCACCGCGTTGCGCCAGGGCTATGGCGCCGACGACCTGCGCCGCGACCTGCTGGCCGGGCTCACGGTGGCGATCGTCGCGTTGCCCTTGTCGATGGCGCTGGCGATCGCCTCGGGTGCGTCGCCGGCGGTCGGCCTGCATACCGCGATCGTGGCCGGCTTCCTGATCTCCGCGCTCGGCGGTTCGCGCGTGCAGATCGGCGGTCCGACCGCGGCATTCATCCCGGTCGTGTTCGGCGTGATCGCGCACTACGGGTACGACGGCCTCGTCATGGCGACCCTGATGGCGGGCGCGATGCTGATCGTTGCCGGCCTGCTGCGGCTTGGCACGCTGGTCAAGTACATGCCGCAACCGGTCATCACCGGCTTCACCGCGGGCATCGCGGTGAGCATCTTCAGCAGCCAGATCAAGGACCTCCTCGGCCTCGACATCGCGAGCGTGCCGGCCGAGTTCTTCGCGCGCTGGAAGGCCTATGCCGCGCACATCGGCAGCCTGAATCCGTATGCGGCGGGGCTGGCCCTGGCCACGCTGGCGCTGCTGATTGCACTGCGCCGCTGGCGCCCGACCTGGCCCGCGTTCCTGATCGCGGTGGTCGTGGCGACGCTCGTCACGGTCGCCTTCAATCTGCCGGTCGACACGATCGTCGCGCATTTCGGACCGATTCCGCGCGAGCTGCCAATGCCGCACCTGCCCGCGTTCGATCTTGCGCGCATGCACGAGTTGCTGCCGAGCGCGTTCACGATCGCATTCCTCGGCGGTGTCGAATCTCTGCTGTCGGCCGTCGTTTCCGATGGCATGATCGGCGGACGGCACCGGTCGAACTGCGAGCTCGTCGCGCAGGGCATTGCGAATACCGCATCGGCGCTGATCGGCGGCTTGCCGGCGACGGGCGCGATCGTACGCACGGCGACCAACGTGCGTGCCGGCGCTCGCTCGCCAGTCGCCGGCATGGCGCATGCGGCCTTCATCCTGGTGTTCGTGCTGGTCGCCGCGCCGCTGGCGAACCAGGTGCCGCTGCCGGCGATGGCCGCGATGCTGCTGGTCATCGCCTGGAACATGAGCGAGATCGACCGCATCCGCCAGTTGATGCGCTCGCCGATCGGTGATCGCCTGGTCCTGCTGATGACGTTCGTGCTGACCGTGACGATCGACCTGACCGTTGCGGTCGAGGTCGGCGTGGTGCTCGCGGCGTTCCTGTTCATGCACCGCATGAGCGAGGTCGTGGCGATGGAGTCGCACGTCGACCTGGTCGAGGCCGACGAGGACGATTTCAAGCGCGCCCGCCGCACGGTCGAGCGCGACGTGCTGCCCGAGGGCGTGGAGGCCTACCGCGTCTCCGGTCCGCTGTTCTTCGCGGTCGCCAACCGCATCGACGACGTGCTGCGCGCATTCGGCAAGGCGCCGCGCGTGTTCATCCTGCGCCTGCGGCTGGTTCCGCTGATCGACGCTTCGGGAGCGGCTGCGATCGGCAACCTGGTCGAGCGCTGCCGGCGCGAGGGAATCGCCTTGATCTTCACGGGCCTGCAGCCACAGCCGGCGCGCATCCTCGCCGACATGGGCATAGCCGCCGATGGCACGACGTTGCGCTTCGCCGGCGATTTTGCGCAAGCGCTCGAGATGGCCGCGGTTGCCGAGCCTACTTGAGCAGCGAACGCAGCATCCACGCGGTCTTCTCGTGTTGCTGCATGCGTTGGGTCGCGAGATCGGCGGTCGGCTGGTCGTCAGCCTTGTCGGCGGCCTTGAAGGTCTCGCGCGCGGTGCGCGCGACCGCCTCGTGGCCTTCGACGAGCTGCTGAACCATGGCCTTCCATTCCGGCACGCCGGTTTCCTCGCCGATCACGGTCAGCTTGCCGAACTGCGTGTACGAACCCGGCGCGTAGACATCGAGGGCACGGATACGCTCGGCGATCACGTCGGCGGCCATCCACAACTCGTTGTACTGCGTCTCGAACATCAGGTGCAGCGTGTTGAACATCGTGCCGGTGACGTTCCAGTGGAAACTGTGCGTCTTGAGGTAGAGCGAATAGGTGTCGGCGAGCAGGCGCGACAGATTCTTCGCGATGCTCTCGCGGTCCTTCTTCGTGATGCCGATGTCGATGGCCATGCTCTGCTCCCGTGAATGGTCGAGTCCAAGAGTAGCCGCTGGCCCAGGCGGCGTGAAATCGAGCTTGCGAATCGGGCCCATAGGCCGCAATTATCGGCGCTCCCGATGACAGTGCCGGTGTGTCGCCGCCCGGTCCCGAAACTCCGATGTCGAACCTTAACTCCTTGCGCAGCACCCTGGATGGCGTCCTGTCGCGCGACCGCGGTCGCCTGCTGGCGCGCTGGCGGCGGCTGTCCGGCATGCGCCCGGCGCCGCCGGACAAGGAGGTCGAGGCGCTGCGCGTCGCGATCGAGGCGTCGGCCGCGCGTCGCGCCGCGCGCATGGCGCTGGTGCCGCAACTGCGTCTCGACGAATCATTGCCGATCACCGAACGCGCGGACGAGATCGTCGGTCTGATCCGGGCGCACCAGGTCGTCGTGCTTGCCGGCGAGACGGGATCGGGCAAGACGACGCAATTGCCCAAGCTCTGCCTCGCCGCGGGTCGCGGCGTGGCGGGCCTGATCGGCTGCACCCAGCCGCGCCGGATCGCGGCGCGATCGGTGGCCCGGCGCGTCGCGTCGGAACTCGGCAGCGAAGTCGGCAAACTGGTCGGGTTCCAGGTGCGTTTCGCCGACCAGGTGTCGGAGCAGTCGCTGGTGAAGTTCATGACGGACGGCATCCTGCTCGCCGAAACCCAGGGCGATGCGTGGTTGTCCGCGTACGACACGATCATCCTCGACGAGGCGCACGAGCGCAGCCTCAACATCGACTTCCTGCTCGGCTATCTCAAGCGCCTGCTGGAGAAGCGCCCCGACCTCAAGCTCATCGTGACGTCGGCGACGATCGATACCGCGCGCTTCGCGCAGCATTTCGGCGGCGCGCCGGTGGTCGAGGTGGAGGGGCGCGCGTATCCGGTCGAGGTGCGCTGGCGGGGGGAGAAATGGGGTCAGGTCGATCTTTCCGGTGCGGAACCTGCGACCGGTGGACGCAAGCCGAAAAATGAGTCCCTCAGTTCCCTGACCCTCGCCGAGCAGGTCGTCGCGGTCGCCGACGAGATCAGCCGCGACGATCCTCGCGGCGACGTGCTGGTGTTCCTGCCCGGCGAACGCGAGATCCGCGACGTGCACCTCGCGCTGTCGAGGCGCAAGTACCGCGAGACCGAGGTGCTGGCGTTGTACGCACGCCTGTCCGCGGCGGAGCAGGACCGCGTGTTCAAGCCCGGGCCGCAGCGACGCATCGTGCTGGCGACGAACGTCGCCGAAACCTCATTGACCGTGCCGCGCATCCGCTACGTGATCGACACCGGCAGCGCGCGCGTCAAGCGTTACAGCCCGCGCAACCAGCTGGAACGCCTGCACATCGAACCGATCTCGCAGGCGGCGGCGGACCAGCGCAAGGGCCGTTGCGGGCGCCTCGGCCCCGGCATCTGCTATCGCCTGTACGACGAGGACGACTACGCGCAACGCACGCGCTACACCGAGCCGGAAATCCTGCGTTCCTCGCTTGCCGGCGTGATCCTGCGCATGCTCGCGTTGAAGCTCGGCGATCCAGCCGATTTCCCGTTCGTCGAGGCGCCGTCCGAGCGTGCGATCGGTGACGGCTATCGACGCCTGGCCGAACTGGGTGCGGTGGACGAGCAAAAGCGCCTGACGACGATCGGACAGACGCTGGCGAAGCTGCCGGTCGACGTCGCGCTCGGGCGCATGCTGGTCGAAGCGCAGTCGCGCGGCGCGCTGCGCGAAGTGCTCGTGCTGGCCGCATTCCTCAGCATTCAGGATCCGCGTGAGCGCCCGGCCGACGCGCGCCAGCAGGCCGACGCCGCGCATGCGGCATTCGCCGACCCGAAATCGGATTTCAACGCGGTCCTGAAACTGTGGACGGCCTACGCGGCCGCACACGAGGACCTCACCCAGTCGAAGTTGCGCGATTGGTGCCAGGCGCACTTCCTGTCGTTCCTGCGCATGCGCGAATGGCGCGAACTGCATCGGCAGTTGCTGGTGCTGGTGACCGACGACCTGCAGTGGTCGATGGACGCAGTGCAGAGCGGCGCTCAGCCGGGACAGCGAACACCGTCCCCACCCAACCCTCCTCCGACAGCGCCCGGGACAGGTCTTGAAGGGGAGGGCTTGAATGCAGGGATGTACGAGGCGGTGCATCGTTGCCTGCTCTCTGGCTGGCCGACCCAGGTCGGCCTGAAGGACGAACGCGGCCAGTACCGCGGCACGCGCGAGCGCCGTTTCGCGATCTTCCCGGGTTCGACCGTCGCCAAGGCGCCGCCCCAATGGCTGCTCGCCGGGCAGATCCTCGATCTCGCCAAGGTCTACGCAATGCTGTGCGCGCGGGTCGAGCCGGCATGGATCGAGCAACAGGCGGTGCACCTCGTGCGCAGGAGCTGGCGCGACGCGCACTGGTCGCGCAAACGCGGTGCCGTGCTCGCGTTCGAGCAGGCGACGCTGTTCGGCCTGACCCTGGTCGAGAAGCGCGCGGTGCAGTTCGGCAAGCAGGATCCGACGCTCGCACACGGAATCTTCCTCGCCGAGGCGCTTGCGCGCGGCGAGATCGACGCGCGTGCGGACTTCGTGCGCGCGAACGCACGCGTGCTTGCGCAGGCGCGCGAGATCGAGGCGAAGCGCCGGCGCAGCGGTCTCGTGCGCAGCGAAGAGGAACTCGCCGCATTCTTCGCCGGCAAGCTGCCGGCCGACATCAACACGAGCGCGGCGCTGGATGGGTGGTATCGCCGCGCGACACCGGCCGAACAGGCCGCGATGCACTGGTCGCTCGGCGACGTGCTCGGCGCCGAAGCCGGCATCGGCGCGCGCGAGTTCCCCGCCGAGTTCGAGCTCGCCGGGCATCGGCTGCGCCTGTCGTATCGGTTCGTGCCGGGCGATCCGTCCGACGGCCTGACCCTGCAACTGCCGCTCGCACTCGTCAACGCGGTGTCCGTCGCGCGTTGCGAATGGCTGGTGCCCGGCTTGCTCGCCGAAAAAGTCGCCGAGGCGATCCGCGGCTTGCCGAAAGCGCTGCGCCGCAACTTCGTGCCGGCACCCGATTTCGCGCGCGCGTTCGCCGAGGCTGAGTCCGCCCGCGACGAACCGCTGTACACCGCGCTCGCGCGCTATCTGCAGCGCGTGACCGGCGTCGCGGTCGCCGCGACGGATTTCCAGGGCATCGAATTGCCCGCCCATCTGTCGATGAACTTCCGCATCGAGGACGAGCAGGGTCGTACGCTCGCCGAGAGCCGCGATCTCGCCTCGATCCAGGCGCAGTGGACCGGCGCGGCGCGCGTCGCATTCTCGCGCCGTGCCGACCTCGACCTGACCCGCGAGGACGTGACCGGCTTCGACTTCGAGGACATCCCGGACAGCATCGTTTCGAGCGGTGGCCTGACCGCGTTCCCGGCACTGGTCGACCTCGGCGAGAGCGTCGCGTTGCGCGTGTACGAGCGTCGGGATGAAGCCCTCGCCGAACATCGCCGCGGAATCGAGCGCCTGCTGCGACGTGCGCTCGCGGACCGCATCAAGCAGGCCAGCCGCCAGCTGCCGGTATCCAACCAGATGACGCTGTTGCGCGGAGCGCAACGGTCACCCGGGCGAGGGCAGGGAGCGGCGGCGCTGGCCTTGGGTTCGATCGTCGGCGTCGACGAAATGCGCGCCGACCTCGTGGAAGCCGCGTTGCGCGAGCAATTCGCCGCGATCGATCCGGATGTGCGCACGCGTGCCGCGTTCGAGCATGCGCGCGAGACGATCGCGCGCCAGTTGTTCCCGGTCGCGGTCGAGCACCTCGCACTGGCTGAGTCGATCATCGCCGCGTATGCGGAGCTGCGCCCGTTGCTGCAGCCGCCATTGCTCGGATTCGCGCGCGCGAACTACGACGATATCGAGGAGCAGTTGCGCGAATTGCTTGCGCCGGGATTCCTGCGCGAGGTCGGTCGTACGCGCCTGGCGCAGTTCCCGCGCTACCTGAAGGCGATGAAATTGCGGGCCGAGCGCCTGCGCCAGGACCCCGCGCGCGACCAGGCGCGCATGCTCGGCGTGCAGTTGTACTGGCGCGAGTACCTCAAGTTGCGTGCTGCACGCGGCGGCGAGGACGAGCAACTCGCCGAGTTGCGCTGGCTGGTCGAGGAATTGCGGGTGTCGACGTTCGCACAGGAAGTGCGCACTGCGGAGTCGGTGTCGCCCAAGCGCCTGGCGAAGCTGGTTGAGGCGCTTCGCGCATCGTAGGGCGCAGCGCGCGCGATCGATGGATATCGCGTAGAAGCGTTGCAGGCGCGATCAGCGTTCTGGAATACCGCAGCTGTCGCGGCTGCGCCGCTCCTGCAAAGCGGCGCTCGATCCCGTGTCAGCGTGCATCCATGCACTGCACGGGATGAGTTCATCCCGAGCTCACTTGATGCGGTTGACTCGCACGCTGCAACCGCAGCTCTCGACGTACATCAGCCAGCTTCCGAGCAGCATCGGCTTGATCTTGACCTTGGCCTGCTGGATCGCGTTGTAGCTGAACGATCCGGACTCGGCCTGCTGCCATTGCTGGCCGTTGTCGAGCGTGAACACCGTATGCCCGCGCCAGCCCTCGAACGTTCCGACCAGGTGCGTATCGATCGCTTCGCGCTCGGCGCTGTCGGGGTAGAACACCGGCGCGCCGCTGGCGGTCACGTATTTCGTGGTGGCGCCGCCGTGCGCACCCAGCCATGCATTGAGTTGCGCGAGCTCGTCGGGGCTCAGCTTGTCGAGTCCGGCAGCATGGAACTCCGCCTGCGACATGCGCTCCTCGAGCGACGGCGGCGGGGTCTGTGCGCCGGCCGCCGTGGCGGTGACGAGCAGGATCAGGGCAAAGTTCGGGATCAGGCGCATAGTTTCTTCAGCAGGTGGGCAGTCTGTGACCGCAACCGCAAAAATCCTTGTCTTACGGGAACTTAACACGTGCACTTGAGAGCGCATCGGGATACAATGCGGCAGGCCCAAGTGTAGCATGAGCCGTCGGGCTTTGGTCCCGCGACTCCGGTAGGGTGCGTCCGGGCGAAGCCGTTCATGGTTCGTAAAGGCGACGCGATTGCAAGCGGAGTGCGTGATTTGAACCAGAACCTCAGCTCAAGGTGAGAGAAACCGAAGTGATGCTCGTAAAGAAGTTTGCTGGAAACGTACTGGCTGCCGCGGTCGCTGCCGTTTCGATCCCGACCGCCATCGCGGCGCCGAGCCTGGTCATCAACGACGGCGCCCCGATCGACATCTTGTCTCCTCCGGGTTTCAGCTACGTCGCCAATGGCCTGACGAGCATGCTGAAAGTCACCACCGACGGCTACGTGATCTGCGCGAACATCGGCACCGCCAGCGCGACGCCGGTCAGCATGCAGCCGCAGCACCTGCGCTGGACCCTGCCGTCCGCCAACGACATCCCCACGGTCGGATACAGCGGGGGCGTGCTGTCGGTCAACAAGCAGATCGAGACCAGTCTCGCGTGCCAGGTACGCGGACCGCTCGGTGAAGTACGCACACCGTTCAGCGGCTTCGGCGACATGGTGTTCCGCGACAGCTGGGAAGGGTTCTCCGACGTGCAGTTCGCGAACCTCGTGAACTGGATCCCCGTGCCCACGTTCTCATGGTCCGCGCCGGACTGGACCAAGGTGCCGAACGACGCGTGCACCTGGGACCAGGATCCGAACCTGCCGATGTTGGCCGAAAATGCATTGTGCGCAGCCGTCGCCGGCGTGCGCCCGGTAGCGGGTGGCTCGCAGAACGATGCGCGGTACGGCGACCGCGCGCCGACGATGTGGACGCAGACGACGGCGAGCAAGTTCATCTACGTCGCGCGCATCGACGCACGCTTCGGTCCGCCGAGCGGTGGCCCCAACAGCCATTTCCCGGTGAACCCGCCGTCGGCACGGCCAGACCAGTCGAGCACGGTCGACGTCGCGATCCGCGATGCCTACGACTCGAACTACCTGACGGCGAGTGGCACCTACTGTCTGCTGAAGCAGCTTCCGCCGACGCTGGACGACAACGTCTGCAACAGCAGCGACGTCTACTACTCCGGTTCGCTCGCCGGCAACCCGGGCGGCATCCTGTCCGAACGGATTCCGCTCGCGGTGGGCTTCACCCAGGCGGCATCGCTGTTCGTCGCCGTCGTGCGTGGCAAGACGACGGACCTGCCGCTGCGCTGCACGCCGGCAGCCGCGATCGCGGTGCTCGCGGATCCGGGCGTCTCGCGCGGCGAAGCCGGGGACGAGTTCATCGGTGACGACGTGGCGTTCGGCTTCTACGGCAACGAAATGTTCCCCTGGATGGGCGCCTGCCCGTAACGGCGGAAACCGCCTCTTCGCAGTCTTGCATCGGCGCCTGCGGGCGCCGATGTCTTTTCGAGGTTTGCCGACCGGCGTGGCATCGTGAATACGTCCGTTGAAACTGCGCCGTCGCTGGCGTCGTGGGCCGCGCAGCTCGAGCGGGGCGCGGCAGACGGTGTCGCCCTGCGTGCCTGCCGCCTCGTGCTCGCGCGTGGAACGCCGACCCCGGCTTGGCGCGAGGCGCAGCCGCAGGTGCTCGCGACCATCATCCTGCTCGGCGAACTCGGCGTCGGCGAGGAGGCGCAAGCCGCCTGCCTGCTGCATGCCCTGTTCATGGCCGACCCGTCGTTCGATGCGCACGCGCTTGCCGCATTCCCGGCCGACGTGCGCGCGCTGGTCGAAGGCCAGCAGGCCGCCGAGCGCGTGTGGGCGCTGCATGCGGCGCACGGCAGCGTCGGCGGCAGTGAAGGCTTGCGCCGCCTGCTGCTCGCGATCATCCGCGACCTGCGCGTCGTGTTCATCCTGCTCGCATTGCAGCTCGTGCGCATGCGCGCGGCGATCCGCGCGCCCGCGGCGGAGCAGCGCGCGCTCGCGCGCCTGTGCGTCGACATCCATGCGCCGCTCGCGAACCGGCTCGGCATCTGGCAGATCAAGTGGGAACTCGAGGACCTCGCGTTCCGCTTCCTGCAGCCGGACGTGTACCGACGCATCGCCGGCCTGCTCGACGAGCGTCGCGGTGACCGCGAGAGCTGGATCAGCGACGCCAAGGCGCGCCTCGGCGACGCGCTGCGCGGCGCCGGCATCGCGGCGGACATCGGTGGCCGGCCAAAACACATCTATTCGATCTGGCGCAAGATGCAGCGCAAGGGCGTCGAGTTCTCCGAGCTCTACGACGTGCGCGCACTCCGCCTGCTGGTGGCCGATGTCGCCGCCTGCTATGCCGCGCTCGGCGTCGTGCACACGCTGTGGCCGTACGTCCCGGGCGAATTCGACGACTACATCGCCAATCCGAAGGGCAACCACTACCAGTCGTTGCATACCGCGGTGATCGGCCCCGACGGCAAGACGCTGGAGGTGCAGATCCGCTCGCACGACATGCACCGCCATGCCGAACTCGGCGTCGCGGCGCATTGGCGCTACAAGGAAGGCGGCGGCGCGGACGCGAGCTTCGAGCGCAAGATCGCCTGGATGCGCCAGTTGCTCGAAGCACGCGACGCGCAGGACGACGATGCCGCCCTGCTCGCGGGCTTTCGCACCGAGGTCGTCGAGGACCGCGTCTACCTGCTGACCCCGAAGGGCCAGGTCATCGACCTGCCGCGCGGCGCGACCGTGCTCGATTTCGCCTATTCGATCCACACCGACGTCGGCCATCGCTGCCGCGGCGCGAAAGTGAACGGACGCATCGTGCCGCTGGGCTTCCAGCCGGCCAGCGGTGATCGCATCGAAATCCTGACCGGCAAGGTGATCGAGCCGAAGCGCGACTGGCTGTCGTCGCAGCACGGCTTCCTGACCACGCACCGCGCGCGCGAGAAGGTGCGTACCTGGTTCAAGCGCATCGACCTGGCGCAGAACCTCGCTGCCGGGCGCGCCTTGCTCGAGCGGGAACTGAAGCGACTCGCGTTGCAACCGGCCAGTCTCGACGGGCTGCCCGAACGCTTCCACCAGAAGGATCACGACGCACTGCTCGAAGCGCTCGCGCTCGGCGACGTCAGCACCGGCCAGCTCGCGCGCGCGCTGCACGAGCTCAGTGCGCCGGCCGCCGAACCCGCGCATCCGCTGGCGCCGCATCCGGTGCCGCGCACGCCATCGGACAGCGGCGCGATCATCATCGAGGGCATCGGCAACCTGCTCAACCAGCTCGCGCGCTGCTGCCAGCCGCTGCCGGGCGACCCGATCGAAGGCTACATCACGCGCGGCCGTGGCGTGTCCGTGCATCGCACCGACTGCGCCCAGCTCGCCAAGCTGCGCGAGCGCGATGCCGGCCGGGTGATCGCGGTCGAGTGGGGCAAACGGCGCGAGGCGAGCTACGAAGTCGACATCGTGGTCAAGGGCTACGACCGCAAGTGGCTGCACAAGGACGTCACCAACGTGATCGCGGCGGCGAACGCGCACGTGATCGCGGTGGATGCGCGCGTCGACGAGCGGCGCGGCACGGTCGAGATGAACTATGCCCTCAAGGTCAGCGGCTTCGACCAGCTCAGCGGACTGCTGAGCCAGTTGCTCGCGATACCCAACGTGATCGAGGCGCGCCGGATCGCCTGACCGCCCCCGCGGAAACTGCTTCGGCGCGGTGCTATGCTCGGGCGCCCGCCCGAAGCCCGTTTGCGAGCCCCGCCAGCGTGGCCGGGCGACCAGTGGAAAAAGACGCGAACGTGATCGAGATCCCCGGTTACCGCATCCTGCGCCAGCTCGGTCGCGGTGGCATGGCCACGGTGTACCTGGCGACCCAGGAATCGGTCGAGCGCGAGGTCGCCCTCAAGGTGATGGCGCCGGCCCTGCTGCTCGACGCGGACTTCGGCGAACGCTTCCTGCGCGAGGCGCGCATCGCGGCCAAGCTGCACCATCGCCACGTCGTCGGCATCCACGACGTCGGCCGCGCCGGCGACTGCCACTACATGGCGATGGAATACGTCGGCGGCGGCACGGTATTGCCGAAGGGCGGCAGCACGCGCGAGGTCGCGTTCGCCCTGCGGGTCGCACGCGAGATCGCGGGCGCGCTGAACTACGCGCAGGAGAAGGGTTTCGTCCACCGCGACGTCAAGCCGGACAACATCCTGCTGCGCGAGGACGGCTCGGCGGTGCTGACCGACTTCGGCATCGCGCGCGCCTTCGATTCGAGCCTGCGCATGACCCGGACCGGCGCGATCGTCGGCACGCCGCACTACATGAGCCCGGAACAGGCGCGCGGGCGCCCGATCGATGGCCGTGCCGATCTCTACAGCCTCGGCATCGTGCTGCACGAGATGCTGCTCGGGCGCGTGCCCTACCACGCGGACGATTCGCTCGCGGTCGGCATCAAGCACATCACCGAACCACTGCCGCAATTGCCGCAATCGTTCGCGGCGCTGCAGCCGCTGCTCGATCGCCTGCTCGCGAAGGAACCGGAAGATCGCTTCCAGACCGGCAACGAGGTCGCCGCCGCGATCACGGAGATCGAACGCGACCTGCCGGACGGCGGCATCGCGCCCTCCGATGCGCGCGACGACGGGGAGCGTACCGAGTCGTGGCCGTCGATGCGTTCCAGCGACACGCCGCCGATTGCGACGAAGCCGATGTTCGCCGTCGATGCACGCGAGCGTGCGGAGCCGGCGATCGGGCGCATCGACCAGATCGGCGCCGCACTCGATGCCGAACCGATGCGCGCCGACCGCGATGCGCCGCTCGCGCGCGAGGCGCGCAAGCCGCGTCGCCGCGGCGGCATCGGCGCAGCGCTTGCACTCGTCCTGCTCGCCGGCACCGGCCTGCTTGCGTGGCACTACCAGGATGCGCTGCGCCGGTTGCTGCCGCATACGGAATTCAACGACACCCTCACGCGCGCGCAACATGCGCTGGATGCCGGGAAGCTGGTCGGCAACCAGGGCGACAGCGCACGCGAACTGTTCCTCGCCGCGCGTGCGCAGGATCCGGACAACGATATCGCGCGTCGCGGACTCGACATCGTCGGGCGCAAGCTGATCGAGCAGGCCGAGGCCGCGCTCGCGCGCGGCGACGCCGCCGCGGCACGCGGCATGCTCGACGACGCACGCGAGCTGCTCGGCGGTGGCGTCGACATCGACCGCGTCGAACAGGCGCTCAAGCAACACGCGTCGAACGACGACGCGACGGCGCAGCTGCTCGAACAGGCGCGCGTCGCGCTCGAGGGCGGACGACTGGTCGGCAGCGACGGCGCCGCGACGCTGTACCAGCGCGTGCTCGACGGCGAGAAAGACAATGCGCTTGCCCAGGCGGGCCTGCGCAAGAGCGCAGACGCGCTCGCGGTGCAGGCGCGCGCCGCGCTCGCCGCCAAGGACGTGGCGGGCGCGAACGCGCGCAGCAACGACATCGCGCGCATCCTGCCGTCGTGGCCCGGTTTGCCGGAACTGCTCGGCCAGATCGCACAGGCGCGCGATGCCGCGCGCGCCGCACTGGAAGCAACGCTTGATCGCGCTGAAGCGCAGGTGCGCGCCGGCAGTATCGCCGGCAGTGAAGATTCCGCGCTCGACCTGTTCCGTGAAGTACTCGGACAGGACCCCGCCAATGCGCGTGCGAAGCAGGGGTTGCGCTCAGTCGCGCAGGCATTCATCGTGCAGGCGAACGCAGCGATCGACGACGACAATGCGGACACCGCCGCCAGGCTGCTCGAGTCCGCCGCACAGCTTGCATCCGATTCGCCCGATCTCCGCGCGGCACGCGTGAACCTGCGCGAACTGCGCGAGCGCATCGACATCGCCGCGCAGCGCACGCCGATCACGCCGGCGCAGAGCGCACAGGTGCAGCGTCTGCTCGCCGACGCCGCACGCGCGACCGCGGCCGGAAACCTGATCGTTCCGCCGGGCGACAGCGCCTACGACAAGTACCGCGCCGCGCTCGCGATCGACCGCGACAACCGGCAGGCGCAGGAGGGCCTCGCACGCCTGCCGGCGCATGCGAAGGAGCTGTTCGCGCAGGCACTGACCGACGGAGCGCCGCAACGTGCCCGCACCCAGCTCGACACCGTGCGCCAGGTCGCGCCGGAAGACGCCGCGATTGCCGGCATGAGCGAGAAACTCGCGAGCGCGTTCCTCGACCAGGCCGACGCGCGCATCGGCGAAGGTCGCCGCGCCGACGCAACGCGTGCACTCGAAGCCGCGCGCGAGCTGAATCCGGCCAATCCGCGTATCGTCGCCCTCGACGCGCGGCTGCGCGCGATGGGCGGGTAGGAGAACTGCCTTGCGAAACCGCCTGATAGAGGGGAAGGACGTTGCGGCCGCGAAGATGCCTGCGGTCGATACGAAGTAATCGCCATGTGCCTGCTGCTCATCGCCATTGACGCTGCCCCCGGACTGCCGCTGCTGCTGCTCGGCAACCGCGACGAGTTCCATGCGCGCGCGAGCGCGCCGGCGCAGCCGTGGAGCGAGGACGCGCGCGTGGTCGGTGGACGCGACCTCGTCGCCGGTGGCGCCTGGCTCGCGCTGCGCGACGACGGCCGTTTTGCCGCGGTCACCAACCTGCGCACCGGCGTGCCGGCGACGGCACCGAAGTCTCGCGGCGACCTGGTGCGCGATTTCGTGCTCGGCAGCGCGACGCCGATCGTCTATCTCGACCTGCTGCGCGCGCAGGCAGGCGACTACGGTCCGTTCAACCTCGTCGTCGGCGATGCCGACGGCGTCTATGCGCTCGGGAGCGCCGAAGGCCTGATGCGGCGCCTGCGCCCGGGCGTGCACGTGATCAGCAATGGTGCGATCGGCGTGCACTGGCCGAAGACCGAGCGCCTGCAGCGGCGCTTCGCCGATGCGATACGCAGCGGCGCAGTGAACGACGAGGCCTCGCTGCTCGAATTGCTGCGCGATGAAACCCTGCCACGCGACGAGGACCTGCCTGATACGGGCGTCGGGCTCGAGCTCGAACGCCGGCTGGCACCGATTTTCATCCGCGGCGAGAAGTACGGCACGCGTGCGGGCAGCCTGATCGTGCGGCACGCGGACGGGTCGGTCGCACTGCGCGAACGCCGTTTCGGCCCCGATGCGCGCGACGACGGCGAAGACCGTTGGGTCGCCTTGCCGGGCGGCGCATTCGAGCAGACCGCCGCCTTCTGATCATGCGGTCGCGGCAGCCGGTGCAGGAGCGCTGCAAGCACGACGGATTCATCGGGCGCTCCCGAACGCTGTCGCGGCTGCGCCGCTCCTACAACAACTTCCGTACCGCCGCGCGCGCGGCGGCGAACGAGAAATGCCGCTCGACGTTGGCGAGCCCGTTCGCCGACAGCGTGTTCCACAGCGCCTCGTCGTGGTACAGGCGCACGATGTCCGCGGCGAACGTCACGGCATCGGTCGCGACCAGTACGTCTTCGCCGGCGCGCACATGCATGCCCTCCACCGCGGCGGGCGTCGCGACGACCGGCAGCCCGCAGCTCATCGCCATGTTGACCTTGCCCTTGACGCCGGCGCCGTAGCGCAGCGGCGCGACCGAGATGCGGCAACCGTCCATGTACGGCTGGATGTCCTCGACGAAACCGTGCACGAGCACGTGCTCGTCGGCGAGCGCGCGGATCGAGTCGGGTGCCCTGCTGCCGATCACGTGGAAACGGACCTCGGGCAGTGCCGCGCGCACGCGCGCGAACACCTCGGCGACGAACCATTCGACCGCGTCGGTATTCGGCGGGTGCTGGAAGCCGCCGACGAATACGAGGTCGCGCCGTTCGCCGAACGGCCTGCGGCAACCATGGATCTCGTGCACGTTCGACAGCACTTCGACGCGCGCGCCCGGCGCGTCCTGCGCGAGCAGCTCGCGCTCGACCGGGCTCACCACCAGGGTCACGTCGCTTTCGCGGATCAGCTTCAGTTCCTGCGCGCGCGTCGATGCGGCATGGCGCGCGAGCGCCGCATCGCCGGCGAGTTCCGCGGCGCGCTGCTCGCGCAGGTAGTGCAGGTCGACCGTGTCGAACGCGAGCCGTGCCTGTGGCGCATACAGGCGCACGAGGCCGACGAAACTCGCCGCGACGTAGTGGCGCGACAGGATCACGAGGTCGAACTCGTTGCCGCGTTCGCGCAGGAATTTCACCGGATCCTGCGCATACGGTGCGTACAGCGCCTCCACGCCGAGTTCCTGCAGCGCATCGGTGTAGCGTTCGACGTAAAGGCGGTTTTCCGGCATGAAACTGACCTGGCAACCGAGGTCGGCCAGCACGCGCATCAGGTTGACCATGCGCAGCGAACCGGAATCATGGTCCGGCATCGGCGTCGTCGCGTCGACGATCAGCACGCGCTTGTCCGCCCGGTGCGTCGCCGCGCGCGTGATCGGAGTGCCCGGCTTCGGCTGTCGCGCCAGTGCATCCTTCCACTTGTCCGCGAACTTCCCGCGATTGACGACCTGGTAGCGCTTGATGCCGCTGCCGGTGTCGGTACCGGACGTAATACCCTCGAAATGGATCACCACCGATGCCGGCTCGACATAGACCTTGAGGCCGGCCGCGCGCACCGCGAACGCGAGATCGGTGTCCTCGTAGTACGCCGGCGTGTAGCGCGTGTCGAACATGCCGAGTTTCGCGAACAATTCCCGGCGCAGCAGGATCGCCGCACCCGAGCAGTAGTCGACCTCGCGCCGGAACGAATAGCGCGGATCGCCCGGCTCCTCGAAGCGGCCGACGTTCCAGCCCGACGCGTCGTCGAACACGATGCCGCCGGCTTCCTGCAGGCGACCATCCGGATACACGAGCTTCGCGCCGACCAGCCCGGCCTGCGGCGCCTGCTCGATGCAGCGCACGAGCGCATCGAGCCAGCCTGCGGTGACGACCGTGTCGTTGTTGAGGAACAGCACGTAGTCGCCGCGCGCGACCGCGGCGCCGGCATTGCACGAGCCGATGAAGCCGAGGTTCTGCGCGTTGCGGAGCGCACGGATGCCGGCGACGCCGGCGAGGCGCTGCGGCGTCGCATCGCTCGAGCCGTCGTCCACGACGATGACCTCGAACGGTACGGAACCCACATGCTCGCCGAGCGAGCGCAGGCAGGCGAGCGTGTAGGCCACCTTGTCGTAGACCGGAATCACGATCGACACGCGCGGCGCCGTGCTGGTCGGCAACGCGAACGGTGTCGCGTCGTCGCGCGGTTCCGCATGGATCGTGCGCGGTCGCGCCGGACCGCGGCCACCGAGTTCCTGCGCGATGCGCGCGAGCGTGGCGACGAGGCCGCGCTGGGCGAAGCTGCCGCGCGTGCGCGCGATCGCGCTGCGCACCCGCGTGGTGCGGAACGCGAGCGACGCGCGCAGGTTGCGCAGGCGCGCATTGGCTCCACGCAACGGCGCCGTGATGCGCCACGACGTGCTCGCGAGCACCTGTTCGTAGCGCGGCTTGATGTCCTGCAGTTGCTCGTTCAGCGCGAGCGCCCAGCGCGTGCGCTCGTCGAATTCGCGCCGTAACTGGCCGAGCTCGCGATCGAGCGCATGGCCCCAGTCGCCGCGGCGTTCGCTTTCCTTCACCGCGCCCGCGAGTTGTCCCGCGAGTGCGTCTGCGCGGGTGCGCGAGCGGCGCAGCGCGTCGGCTGCAGTCGCGATATCGAGCAACGCGGCATCGATGCCGGCGAGCGGATAGCGCAGTGGCGGGCGCACCGGCGGGCGCAGCACGTCGTGGTACGCCGCGGCCATCGCAGTCGTCGTCGTTGCGTCGTCGGCTGCCGCACGCACGCGTGTGAGCGCGGTGCGATCCGCAGCGAGCGCGGTGATGCGCGCGACCAGCGCATCGGCATGCGCATCGACGAGAAAGCCATTGCGACCGTCGTCGATACGCTCGGCGAGCGCGCCGACACGCGTCGCGACGACCGGTACGCCGAGACTGCGCAGTTCCGACAGCGTGTAGCTGAAGGTCTCGGCGACGGTCGGCAACAGCAACGCCGCGTCCGGTCGCAGGCGTGCGAGCAGGTCGGGCAGTTCGTCGCGGCGGTAGTCGAGCAGCACGTGCACGCCAGCTTGCCCGAACAGCGCGTGCGCGTCGGCACCGGCGCCGAGCAGGAACAGTTCGGCGTGTTCGCGCAGCGCCGGCAATGCGGCGGCGAGCAGCGCCGCGCCCTTGCCTTTTCGCACGCGTCCGGTCATGACCAGGCGAAGGCGTTCGCGCGCGGGCGGTGCGGCGACCTTCGCGGTGCCTGCGGGCCATGCCGCGAGGCCGTGTGCGATCACATGCGAGGGCAATGCTGCGAGTTCAGGCGCCAGGCGCAACTCGTTCGCGAGCGCGGAGCGGCTCGGCGCGACGAGCGTCGCGCGCGCGCCGAGCGCCGCAGCGACGAAGCCGTCGCGCAGGCGACGCCAGTGCAGCGGATCCTCGTTCGCGAATTCGCGGTCGTCACCTTGCGCTGCCAGATCGGCGCCGCGCTGCGCGTCGTCGAAACGCAGCGTGGCATCGCCGAAGTCGCGATGCAGCGTCGGCCACAGCGGGTAGTGGTCGTGCACGACGCAGGTCGTCGGCAGGCCGGTGCGCAGCGCGTCCAGGCTGTGGCCGATCAGCGAGGACACGATCACGGCGTCGACGCAGTGCGCATGCAGCACGTCGGCCAGCAGGTCGCGATACGTGCGGTCGGCAAGCGCGGTGTCGGCGATCGGGCGTGGCAACGGCCAGCGCCGCAGCGGTGGACCGTCCATCGAGCCATCGTGAAGCTCCAGCCATTCGCCATGGCGGCGCCGCGCGAAACTGCCGCGCGCGATCAGCACGAGGTGATGCGCCTGCACGTCGGCCGCGGCGAAGTCGCGCACCCAGCGTTGCGCGCCACCGCCCCAGCCGTGCAGGACGTGCAGGATGACCGGTTTCGCGTCGAGGCCGGGGCATGACGCCGAGGCGGCGGTATCGAGTGCCGCTGCGATGCGCTGTTGCAATGGCACGAGCGGCGCTGGCGGCGAGGGATCGCGCGGGTCGCGCTCCGCCGCGCGCGGCTTGAGGAATCCTGGCGTGACGGCGACATAGAGGTGGTCGAGCACCACCATGCGAAAACCCGTCGCATCCATCGCGTCGCGCATCGCGTCGCGATTGCCCAGATCGATGGCGCCGAGATGCGCGAGTCGTGCGCCATTCCAGGCGGACAGCCATCGCACGCCGAGCGAAGCGTCCGCTTCGAGCAGCGCTCGTCCGGAATAGGCGTAACAGAGCGCATCGAGTCCGCGCACGCCGCGATCGGTGCCGACGTCGTTCGGCACCGGGCGATACCAGGCGTCATCCAGTGGCAGTGCGCCGAGCACGCCGTCCTCGTCGAGTGCGCGCAGCAGCCGCTCGCAGGCGAGATCCGGCAGCTCCGCGTCGGCGCGCACGATCAGCAGATCCTCGCCGGAAAAGCGTGCGGCGGCCGCTGCGAGGATGGAATCGGGATGCCGGTCGACGGCGAAGTCGCGCACCTGCTCGGCGTCGAACCAGCGCACGCCATCGGCGCCGGGTCCGAACAGTGCGATGCGCGAGGCGGTGGGCAAGCGTGCGCGCAACGCGTCCAGTTCCGCCGCGGACACGAGGTCGAGCCCGTGGATGCACACGCGCAGCGGCGCTTCGCGCTTCGCCGGTCCGCTATTCACGGAGGGCGTGGCGGCAAACGGGCTGGCAGGCATCAAGACTCCTGGTCTGGGGGACGGCGGCGCGGCGATTATCGCCGATCCCGTGGGGTTGCCGCGTTCCCGCGGAGCATCGCGGCCGGGGCCGCTCCGACGTAAGACCCGTCGCTGCGGCGGGCGATTCCGCAGGCCCTTCGAGGCGCAGCAGATCTCCGCGAGCTGCTGTTGCGGGAGCGGGTTCAGTCGCGATGCTGTTGCCCGGCGATCCGAAGCATCGCGGCTGAAACCGTTCCTGCAAGGACCGCCTCCGGGAGCGCCGCGAGGGGTGCATGCAGCATCGCTGCGCCGCTACACTCGCTCGCGTTCGCATTGACCGTCCCCCTTCCCGGTATCGCGCTTGTCCTTCCTGTCGAGCTCGCTCAATCTCCTGCGCCTGGTCTGGCGCGTGACGCGCATTCCGTTCCTGCTCGGTCTCGGCCTCGCGATCGGCTTCGTCGTGCCGTATGCGTGGCATCTCGACCGCGAGGTGCGCAGCCGCTTCGATGACCTGTCGTGGGAGCTGCCGAGCCGCGTCTACGCGCGGCCACTGCAGCTCGCGCCAGGGCTGCCGATGAATCCGGACATGCTCCTCGCCGAGCTCGGCGCGGCGCGTTACGACGAGGATGCGCTGGCGGCGACGCCCGGCACGTTCCATCGCGACGGCGCGCGCTGGACGATCACGCGGCGCGCGTTCGTCTACCTCGACGGGCGCGAACGCGAGAAGCGCATCGCGCTCGGCCTCGCCAACGGTCGGGTGGCGACGCTCGCCGATGCCGACAGCGGCAGCGCGCTCGCCAGCGTGCGCCTAGATCCGGCGCGCATCGCGACGCTGTACGGCGCGCAACAGGAAGATCGCCGCTACGTCACGCTCGGCGAGATCCCGCCGCTGTTGCTGTCGGGACTGCAGGCGGTCGAGGACCGTGACTTCAAGCATCACCACGGCATCAACCTGAGCGCGATCGTGCGTGCGGCGTGGGCGAACCTCAGCGCCGGGCACGTCGTGCAGGGTGGTTCGACCCTGACCCAGCAGCTGGTCAAGAACCTGTTCCTCGATCGCGGCCAGACCTTCGCACGCAAGGGCAACGAGGCGTTGCTGTCGCTGCTGATCGAAGCGCGCTACGACAAGAAGCGCATCCTCGAGGCCTATGTCAACGAGGTCTTCCTTGGCCAGCAGGGCGCGCAGGCAGTGCACGGTTTCGCCGCAGCGAGCGAGTTCTACTTCGGCCGCGACTTGCGCGGACTCGGCGCCGCCGATATCGCGCTGCTGGTCGGCATGGTGCAGGGGCCGAGCCTGTACGACCCGCGCCGCAACCCCGAGCGCGCGCTGAACCGGCGCAACGTCGTGCTCGGTGTGTTCCGCGACACCGGTCTGATCGACGACGCGGCATTCGCCGGCGCGAGCAGGCAACCGATCGGCACCGCGGCGAACGCGACGCTGCCGCGTGACCGCTATCCTGCCTTCCTTGACCTCGTGCGTCGGCAGATCCGGCAGGACTTCCCCGACACCGAACTCAACAGTGCCGGCCTCGCGATCCACACCACCCTCGCGCCCTCGGTGCAGGCGCTCGGCGAGGACGCGATCGACAAGGCGCTCGCCGCACTCGGCAAGCGTGGCGATGCGGTCGAGGCCGCGCTCGTCGTGACCGGTGCGCACGACGGCGAAGTGCAGGCGATGATCGGCAGCCGCGACGTCGACGAGCCGGGCTTCAATCGCGCGCTCGACGCATTGCGACCGATCGGCTCGCTGGTGAAGCCGTTCGTGAACCTCGTCGCGCTGGCGCAACCGCAGCGCTACTCGCTCGCGACCCTGCTCGACGACGGTCCGATCGACCTTCCGCAACCCGGCGGCGGGCGCTGGCGGCCGGAGAACGACGACCACCAGTCGCACGGGCAGGTGCTGCTGGTCGACGCCCTCAAGCAGAGCTGGAACCTCGCCACGATCAACCTCGGCCAGCGCATCGGCGTCGACCGCGTGCGTGGCTTCATCGAGTCGTTCGGCCTCGGCCGCACGATCAACCCGAATCCGTCGATGCTGCTCGGCGCGATCGACCTGAGTCCGTTCGACGTCGCGCGCCTGTACCAGTATCTCGCCGCGGACGGCCACGCCCTGCCATTGCGCGCACTGCGCGGCGTGCTCGACGCGAAAGGCCGGCCATTGTCGCGCTACACGGTCAAGCAGGGCGCGGGCGACTACGCTACCGCGACACGCCTGGTCACGTATGCGATGCAGCAGGTCGCGATCGGCGGCACCGCGCACGCGATCGACGATTCCGGTCTCGGTTGGCTGCACGCGGCCGGCAAGACCGGTACCAGCGACACCCAGCGCGACTCGTGGTTCGCCGGCTTCACCGCCGACACGCTCGCGATCGCGTGGGTCGGCCGCGACGACAACAAGCCGACTGGCCTGTTCGGTTCGACCGGTGGCCTGCGCATCTGGATCGAGCTCATGAAACGCCTGCCGACCGCGCCACTGGCGGTGCCGCAGGACGGCATCGAACGCGCATGGATCGCGCCGGCGTCGGGCAAGCGCACCGACTCGGGTTGCGCCGGTGCGCGCGAGCTGCCGTTCGCGGTCGGCTACCCGCCCGAGGAAGAGGAGCACTGTCCGCTCGACCAGTTGCGCAATTTCTTCGGTGGCAGCGGCGGTTGAGCGACGGAAACGCGGATGGTGCGCGGCCTTCACGCATGGCGTGTGTGTTACTGCAGGTCGCATTTGCAGGCGGTTAAGCGGTCCATGCGACAATCCGCACTTTCCCTGGCGTGGTGCCGGCTTGCCGGAATATGCAATGACGCATCGTTCGACCGCGATTCCCCTCCTGCTCGTTCTCGCGATCGCCGGCTGCGCGCAGTCGGGGCCGCCGGTGGTCGAGCCGCCGCCGCCGGCCGTCGACACTGCGGCCGCGGTGCGTGCGATCCGCGCGGCAGGCGAGGGCATCGATTCCGCGGTGCAGGTGCAGCCGCTGCGCGACGCCGTGATCGAGGGCTACCTGAAGAAGGCGCACCAGGCGGAATCCACGCAGGACTACGCCAGTGCGATCGACGCGGCGGACAATGCATTGAAGCTCGCGCCGGAAGCGCCCGACCTGCTGCAGTATCGCGCCGAGCTCGACACCGCGCGTGGACAGTGGAGCGATGCCGAACAGCTCGCGCTGAAGAGTTTCGCGCTCGGTCCCAAGCTCGGCAGTCTGTGCGCGCGCAACTGGCAGACCGTGGTCGAGGCGCGCACCGCGCTCAATGACGCGGCGACCGTCGCGCAAGCGGAGCAGCGCGTGAAGGAATGCCGCGTCAAGCCGTTGCTGCGGATGTGATGGGAAAACAGACAGCCCAGCCCCTGGATCGCTGACCGATGAACGCTGCGGAACTGCTCGGGCCCGAGGGGCCGTTCGCGCGCGAGGTTCCCGGTTTCGCACCGCGCGCCATGCAGCAGGCGATGGCGGCGGCGGTCGAGGAAGCGATCGCCGATCGCCAGATGCTCGTTGCCGAAGCCGGTACCGGCACCGGCAAGACCTTCGCCTATCTCGTGCCCGCCTTGATGTCGGGCAAGCGCGTGATCGTCTCGACCGGCACCAAGACGCTGCAGGACCAGTTGTTCCATCGCGACCTCCCGCAGGTGCGTGGCGTGCTCGGCGCGCGCCTGTCCGCCGCCTTGCTGAAGGGGCGCGCGAACTACCTGTGCCTGCATCGCCTCGACCAGGCGCACAAGGAAGGGCGCTTCACGAGCCGCGAGCAGGTGTCGCAGTTGCAGGCGATCCGCGCGTGGTCGCAGCGCACGCTCGCCGGCGACCGCGCCGAACTCGCCGAGGTTGCGGAGGATTCGCCGCTGTGGCCGCGGGTGACTTCGACCACCGACAACTGCCTCGGCGCGGATTGCCCGATGTTCAACGACTGCTTCGTGGTGAAGGCGCGGCGCGCCGCGCAGGAAGCGGACCTCGTCGTCGTCAACCATCACCTGCTGTTCGCCGACCTGGCGATCAAGCAGGAGGGCTTCGGCGAGATCCTGCCCGGAGCGCACGCATTCATCCTCGACGAGGCACACCAGGTTCCCGAACTCGCCGGGCAATTCTTCTCGGTCACGCTGTCCGCACGGCAGTTGGGCGAACTCGCCGGCGATGCACTGGCCGAGTGCGCGAACGTGAGCGGCGCACTCGCGACGCTGCAGCCGTCGATCGATGCATTGAACCTCGCAGTCAAGCGACTGCGCCTTGCGCTCGACCGCTTTCCCGCCAAGGGGGCGTTCGCGCAGATCGAACACGACGGGGAGGTCGAGCGCGAACTCGCCGAACTCGGCGCCGCGCTCGCCGCGCTCGCCGAAGCGCTCGACAAGCACGCCGCGCGCAGCCGCGGCCTCGCCAGTGTCGGCGAGCGTGCGGCCGAGCAGGCGGCGCGGCTGTCGCACCTGACCGACAGCGATGCACGCGACGCGGTGCACTGGTACGAGCTCAGCGCGCATGGCTTCTCGTTCCACGCGACCCCGCTCGACATCGCATCGCCGTTGCGCGAAATGCGCGCGCAGAGCCACGCAGCATGGATCTTCACGTCGGCGACCCTGACCGTCGGCGGGCAGTTCGCGCATTTCGCGCGCCAGGTCGGACTCGATGATCCGGTCGAGCTGCGCGTCGACAGTCCGTTCGACTATGCGCGCCAGGCGCTCGCCTACCTGCCGCGCGGATTGCCCGATCCGGCCACGCCCGACTACGTCGATCGCGTGATCGACGCCGTGGTGCCGGTACTGGAAGCGTCCAATGGACGTGCGTTCCTGCTGTTCACCTCGCATCGCGCCTTGCGTCGCGCTGCCGAACTGCTGCCGCAACGCGTACCGTTCCCGTTGTTCGTGCAGGGCAGCGCGCCGCGCAACCTGCTGCTGACCGCGTTCCGGGAATCCGGCAACGGCGTCCTGCTCGGTGCCGCGAGTTTCTGGGAAGGTGTCGATGTCGCCGGCGATGCGCTCAGCGTGGTCGTGATCGACAAGTTGCCGTTCGCCGCGCCCGACGATCCGGTACTGGTCGCGCGCCTCGATGCGTTGCGCGATGCGGGCGGAAATCCGTTCACTGAATGGCAGGTGCCGAATGCGGTCATTGCATTGCGCCAGGGCGCCGGTCGGCTGATCCGCGACGTGCACGATCGCGGCGTGCTCGTGCTGTGCGATCCGCGCCTGAGCACGCGCGGCTACGGCAAGCTGTTCCTGTCCAGCCTGCCGCCGTTGCCGCGCAGCATTGAACTGGCCGCGGTACAGGGTTTTTTCGGCCCGCCGAAGGCGGAATAGCCCGGCCCTATCCGCCTGCAGGCGGATGCGCGAGTGTCTCGTTGCGCCGCACAAATCTTTTCCCCGCGCATCCATGTAGGCTTGCCAGCGGAGTCCCGCTGCAGGGTGGTCGCCCACGGCCGTGAGTCCGGGGGTTGCATGCAAGCGGTGAGCACCAGTCGGAATATCCCGTGCACTACCGATCGCGATGCGGTCGGTCGCGCACAGGATTGTTTTTGAGGTCGATCACGTACCGGAGAGCACAAATGGGGAATTCGCTTCGCCTTAAGACACTCGCATCGGCAGTCAGCCTCGCCTTGATCGGCGGCGTTGTCGCGATGCCCGCACATGACGCGTTGGCCGCGGGTGCCAGCGACAAGGTCGCCAACAGCGCCGAGAACCAGCGCGTACTGGCCGAACGCAAGGTCTACATGATCCGCTTCGCGGAAGCGGGCCTGATGCACTACACGGGCGGCGTCAACAGCATCGCTGCGACTGCGCCGAGCGGCAGCAGCCGCAAGCTCGATGTGAAGTCGGCGAGTGCCGTTGCCTACCTCGGCTATCTCGACGAGCAGCGCGCGCAACACATCAGCGCGATCAACGCGGCGATCGGCCGTACCATCAGCGTGCCGCACGCCTACGCCGTGACGATCAACGGCATCGCCTCCGAGCTCAGCCTCGCGGAAGCGATCAAGGTCAAGGCCCTCGCAGGCGTGGTCAGCGTCAAGGCCGCCGGCGAGTACCACACCAACACGTTCCGCGGTCCGGAATTCATCGGTGCGGACAAGATCTGGGACGGCACCGCCGTTCCGGGCGGCGTCGGTACGCGCGGCCAGGGCGTCGTCGTCGGCGTGATCGACACCGGCTCGTTCGCTGCGCATCCGTCGTTCGCGAACGATGCCACCTGCGGCTTCAGCGGAGCCAATCCGAAGCTGATCAGCACCGCGGACTGCCTGACCAACACCCCGACGACCTGTACCGGCACCACGCCGGAAGCGGCAGCGGGCAATGGCCATGGCGTGCACACCGCGAGCACCGCGGTCGGCAACACGCTCGACAGCAGCGCGGTTCCGCCGCCGGTGATCCCGGCGCCGTTCACCACGATGTCCGGCGTAGCCCCGTGCGCGAAGCTGCGCACGTACAAGGTCTGCGCGACCACGAACTGCGACGGCGCGGCGATCCATGCGGCGATCGAGCAAGCGATCACCGATGGCGTCGATGTCATCAACTTCTCGATCTCCGGCGGTTCCGATCCGTGGAACGACGACGACCGCACCTACCTCGATGCGGTCAACGCCGACATCTTCGTCGCCGCTTCGGCCGGCAACACGCGTGCCGAAACGCCGGATCCGGTCGGTGAGGTCAATCACCTCGGTCCGTGGATGACCACGGTCGCCGCGTCGACGCACGACAACAATGTCGCCGGTGCGGGCGTGCTTTCGATCACCGGCCCGGGCACCCCGCCGCCGTCGATCCAGAACATCTCGCTGAACCCGGGTTCGGGTCCGAACCTCGGGGCCGTCGCCACCGGGCAGGAGATCCGCTGGAATGCGGCCAACCCGATCGGTTGCACGGCGTCCGGCGGCTTCCCGGCCGGTTTCTTCACCGGCTCGATGGCGCTGATCTCGCGCGGCACCTGCCCGTTCTCGGAGAAGATCCTCAACGCCGAGGCAGCGGGCGCGACCGTCGCGATCATCTACAACAACGCCGCGGGCGTCATCAACATGAACTCCGGCAATGCGACCTTGCCGGCCTACAGCATCCTGCAGACCGAAGGCAACGACATCGTCGCGTTCATGGGCCTGCCTCCGGCAGACCGCATCTTCGCGGACGGTTTCGAGACTGCGGCAGCGCCTGCGCCGACCGTGGGTGACTTCGATCCGGCGGTGAAGCAGGGCGACGTGCTCGCAGGCTTCAGCCTGCGCGGTCCGAGCGCGCTGACTTCGGTGACCAAGCCGGACATCACCGGCCCGGGCGTCAACATCTACGCCGCGGTGGACGCGGCATCCGGCAACTACGGCTTCCTCAGCGGCACGTCGATGTCCTCGCCGCACCTCGCAGGTTCCGCCGCGCTGATCCGCGCCGCGCAGCCGACGTGGACGCCGCCGGAAGTGAAGTCCGCGCTCATGCTGACCGCGTTCACCAACGGTCACAAGGAAGACCTGACCACGCCGTGGGATCCGGATGATGTCGGCAGCGGCCGCGTCGACCTGACCAAGGCGGCGAAGAGCGGCCTCGTGATGAACGAGACCTACGCGAACTTCGTGGCAGCGAATCCGGCCACGGCGGGCGACCCGAAGACGCTGAACATCCCGAGCGCGCGCAACCTCGCCTGCAACGGTGGCTGCACCTTCACGCGTACGTTCCGCAACACGCTCGCGACCGCCTCGAACTGGTCCGTCTCGGTCGTCAACCCGGCGCTGCTCAACGTGACGGCCAGCCCGACCACGTTCAGCTTCGCTGCCGGCAACACCGCGGCGACGCAGGCGTTGACGATCAATGCGGCGAGCACCTCGGACATCACCGCTCCGGCATTCGCCGAAGTCGTGCTGCACGAGAACGGTGGCCAGTCGCCGGATCTGCACCTGTACGTCGCGATCGCGGGCACGGCGCCGGTCGGCAACCCGAACATCATCGACAGCGGGCAGCTTGATCTTGCCGTGCCGCAGACGTTCGACGGCGTGTACGTGAACTGGATATCGCATCTGACGTGCACGACCAGCTGTGGCGGCGGAAGTGCATACAACTTCAATCCGTACGACAGCTCGGGCACCGGTGTGCTCTCATTCTTCTTCACCAATGCCACGGACGGCGGCGTTGCGACGGGCACCGTGTTCAGCGTGCTGGCTTCGGGTGCGACGATCGGTCCGGCGTCGACGTTCCTGCGCAACACGACGACGGCGGCCACCGCCAATTTCCGTGCGGGCACGAGCGGTTTCCTGGGCTTCAAGATGACCTGCCCGGCGGGCACCTGCTACGGTTACGCCAAAGTGAACACCACGTCGCCGAACGGTTTCCCGATGACCATCAATCGCTGGTGGTATGACAACTCGGGAGCCGCGATCACGATTCCGTAATCGCAGTATCCATTGCAGGTTTGAAGAGGCGGGGGAAACCCCGCCTCTTTTTTTGATGTCCATGGATGGACGGAATGCTGGTCCGCAGATGCTCCCGGCATCCGCGAACACTTCCCACATCCTTGTGGGTCGAAATGCAGGAGCAATTTTCAGCGTGTCCATGGATGGACGGAATGCTGGTCCGCAGATGCTCCCGGCATCCGCGAACACTTCCCACATCCCTGTGGGTCGAAATGCAGGAGCAATTTTCAGCGTGTCCATGGATGGACGGAATGCTGACCCGCAGATGCTCCCGGCATCCGCGAACACTTCCCACATCCTTGTGGGTCGAAATGCAGGAGCAATTTTCAGCGTGTCCATGGATGGACGGAATGCTGACCCGCAGATGCTCCCGGCATCTGCGAACACTTCCCACATCCCTGTGGGTCGAAATGCAGGAGCAATTTTCAGCGTGTCCATGGATGGACGGAATGCCGGTCCGCTGGCGCTCCTGGCGCCGGCGGACACTCCCCACAT
>Ga0068855_100000810_pt1 | contig 38686 bp, 38 predicted proteins | sample KBSCornC52_FD_66592 | JGI IMG/M metagenome (GOLD analysis project Ga0068855, IMG submission 66592) | Corn rhizosphere microbial communities from Kellogg Biological Station, Michigan, USA - KBS Corn C5-2 | ecosystem: Host-associated > Plants > Roots > Rhizosphere > Soil ...
CCCACGCCCTCGCCTCAAACCGCAGCCTCTTAAACCTCATCAATCACCTCCTCCCTCACCCACAAAAATCCCACTCAAAAAAACACAGTTGCTGAGCGGAGTGCCCCGAGTGGGCGAAGGCGGCGGGGCACGCAGTCGAAGAACCCCGCCGAACAACCAGCGACACGCCTATGGAACTGTGGAGCAAACTCGGCCGCTATACAGCGATCCTCGCTGGTTGTTCGACGGGTGGTGCCGCAATCTCATAGGTCTCTCGCTGGTAAAGCGGCGGGGTTCTTCGACTGCGTGCCCCGCCGCCTTCGCCCGCTCGGGGCACTCCGCTCAGAATGACCGCGGGGAGGGAGCGATTCGCCGACCGCCGTGTCGGGATTTTTCAAAATGGGGTGATGCTCAGGACAGAGCAACGCCCTGCCTATCAAGCCCCGCTTGCGAGTGGAAGCAGGCGCGTAATCTGCGCCGCCGCGTAGGCCGCACCAAACCCGTTATCAATGTTCACCACCGTCACCCCACTCCCGCAGGAATTGAGCATGCCGAGCAACGCGGCCAGACCGCCGAAGCTCGCGCCGTAGCCAACGCTGGTGGGCACGGCGATGACTGGCTTGCTGACGAGTCCCGCCACGGCACTGGGCAGCGCGCCTTCCATGCCTGCGGCCACGATCAAGACGGAACAAGCTTCCAACCGATCGCGGGCGGCGATGAGGCGATGCACCCCGGCTACGCCGACATCAGTGATCCGCTCCACCTTGTTTCCGAAAATCTCCAGCGTTACGGCCGCCTCATCGGCCACGGGCAAATCCGAAGTGCCGGCACAAATCACGCCGACCACGCCCCCGGACTTCGGCCACGGTTCGAGTTCCACGGTGAGGCAGCGCCCACGGGCGTGCCACTTCGCCGCGGGAAAACTCGCCGAAAGCGCCCGGTGCTGCTCCTCGCTGGCCCGAGTCACCAGCAGCACGCCATTCTTTTCCAGCAGCACCTTACCGATGGCTACCACTTCCTCCGCCGTCTTGCCGGCGCCGAAAATCACTTCCGGAAATCCGCAGCGGCGGGTGCGGTCGGTATCCACACGGGCAAACCCGAGATCGACGAACGGTTCCGACATTCCCTAGGCGCCGGCTGACGTGTTCAGGATCAGGCGCATCGGCACCATATGCGACTCGGTGAAACCGTGTGCCTTGAAGAAGCGCTGGCCGTCCGCGTTGAGCCGGTCGGTGAGCAGGGTGATGCGTTGAAAGTCCTTCTTCTTCGCATACTCGATCGCGTGCTGGAGCAGCTTGTCGCCGAAGCGCACCCCTCGATGGTCGCGATGGACGATCACATCCTCGAGCAGGACGACAAAACCGCCCTCGGCCGTGCTGATCGTGAAGAGCAGGTTGATCATCCCGAGGATCATTCCATTCTGCCGCAGGACGAAAATGCGCCCGCGATTCGGTTGCTCCAGGATGAGCCGCAGGCCACGCATCTGCTTGGCCCGATTGGGCACGAAATCGGCCTCCTGGGTGAACAGGTCAAACAGGAGATCGGTGAGCTGCGGCAGGTCTTCCAGCGTCGCTTGCTCGATGTGAGGCTCTTCGTCCATGGGCAAAACGCCGGGCTTATCGCACAATTTGATCGGACTGGAAAGGGCGGTTTGGAACATTCGCCAAAATTCGCGTCCCGCACCCTCGCTGGCCGTCCTATTGGGTGCCAAAAAGACCGCCGATGCGCTTGCGGGCGGCATCGTTGGGCGCCGTCCATTTGATGTCCGTTTTCGGCAATTGCTGCCGCAGAGCGGCGATCTGCGTCTCGGTAAGGTCGATGCCATCGAGCGTCAGGCGCTTGAGATTGGGGAGCTGTTTCAATTTGGCCAGCGCCGGCAGCGTCAATCGCGACTCCTGCAGACTCAGCATTTCCAAGGAAGGCATTCCCGCGACGGCGGCGACCGTGTCGTCGGAAACCATCACCGGCGGCTTGTTGGCCAGCCGCTGGCCGATGGTCAGCGACTTGAGCTCCTTCAACGCCTGGAGCTTGCGGATGCCTTCGACTGTGGCTCCGGCGTGCCAGGTCCGGAATTCCTTGAGATGCGAGAGCTGCGCGACCGCCGCCAGGCCGTCATCGCCGAATTCCGTCGACCCGGCGACGGTGAGCCGCTCGAGATTCGGAATTGCCGCCAGCGCCGCGAGTCCAGTCCCGGTGAAGCTCTTGCCCGGATGAAAGAACGCGATACTGCGGAGCGCCTTGCAGGCCGCCAGCGCGCGGACGCCTTCATCGGATGCCGTCATCCCATTCGTGGAAAATTGCTCCAGCGCCGGCAATCCCGCCAGCACCTTAACCCCGGCATCATCCAGCCCCATGCCACACGACAGCATCTTCAAGTGATCGAGCCCGCGAATCTGCCGATAATCCGCTTCGGTCAGTCCCTTGTTGTCCTTGAAAGCGAGCCCGGTGATCTCACCGGCGGTCTCGGTGACCTGCGCGCCTTTGGCCTGGAGCGCAGCGACGACCGCGGGGTCGCCGGCGAGTCCGCACGGCGCGAAGCTGAATGTGAGACTGAAGGTCAAGACAGCGAGTGGAAGGAGAGCAGGGGGGCACTTCATAGGGTACCGACGCTATCCGAATCCGCGACGCAAGAAAAGTATCGACCGCGGTGTCGACGGTGTAGGGCGCGTGTCCCTACGCGCCTACGAGATCAGGTTCACCGCACCCGCCCGGCGCGTAAGGACACGCACCTACATCTGCGTGCCGGATCGCTGGTTACGGCCGATCGATGGAAGGTCCCGGAGGGACTACGGAATTTAGCCGGTGGCGAAAGCCACCGGAATCGTCCGTTTTCCAATCTGGGCCCCGGAGGGGCGCGGGACGCAACATTTCCACCGCCCCTCCAGGGCGGATCGTGGAGAGGGCTGGTTCCGGTGGCTTTCGCCACCGGCTAAATTCTGTCGTCCCTTCGGGACTGAGCTTGTCCGCTGACCGAAAGGTGTGGGTAAAGGTTAGATCTGTGACCGCCGCTACAGCGAAAGCCTTCGCCCTTACTTCCAATCCAGCGCCGTGAGGATTTCCTCCTTCGGCACGCGATCGGTGAAGTCGGCAAACGTCTCTTCGCCCTGCTTCTTCGCCTCGTAGACTTTCAGCAGCTTGTCGATGAAGAGATGCACGTCCCTGGCGATGATCTTGCCCTTCAGCAGATCGTTGAAACGCCGGTTGTGGCCGAGCCGGCCGCCGATGAACGCGTCAAAGGCATCCACCATCTGGCCGTTCACCTTCGTCCGCGCGCCGCGGAAGCCGATGTCGGCGATCTGATGCTGGCCGCAGCTCGACGGGCAGCCGCTGAAGTGAATGCGGATCTTGCCCTTGTACCAGCCGGATTGCGTCTCGAGCTGGCCGATGAGTTCGAACATGCGATTCTTCGTCTCCGATACGGCGAGATTGCAGAACTCGATGCCCGTGCAGCTCACGCAACCCTTGCGGAAATTGGTCGGCTGATAGTCGTAACCCAGCGCATCGAGCTCGGCCTTCAGCCCGGGCAGATTCGCCTCGGGCACATTGATGATCAGCAAATTCTGCTTGTTCGTGAGGCGGACCTGCTCCAGCCCGGGCGCGCAATACTTCGCGGCCAGCTTGCTCACATGGCCCAGCGCGCGGTTGCGCACGCGGCCGCCGGGGAAGCATACGCCCACCCAGTAGAGGCCTTCCTGCTTCTGCTTGTGCACGCCGAGGTGATCGGTCTCCTGATCCTTGATGACCTCGAAATCCGTGTGCCGCTCCAGCTTGAAGCCGAGGCGTTCCTCGATCTTCTCGGCCAGATATTCGCCGCCGCCATTTTCGCCGCCGCCCAGCTTCCACCAGTCCTCAACGAGGAACTTGAAGCGCGCGTTGTTCCGCTTGAGGCGATAGCCGTCGTCGCGGAAAATCTTGCTGACTGCTTCCACCACCGGCCAGACCTGCTCCGGTTTGATGAACACCGGGACCATCTTGGCCAGCTTCGGCGCCGAGCTCAGGCCGCCGCCGATCTTGATCCCGTAGCCGCGCTCTTCCTGGCCATTGACCACGCGCTTCAGACCGAAGACGCCAGTGCAATTGATATCCGGCTGTGCGCAGTGAATGCAGCACCCGCTCACGCTGATCTTGTATTTGCGCGGTAGATTGGAGAATTCGCGATTGTTCTCGATCGCGTGATTCACCTCCAGCAACTGCGGCGTGCCGTCGATGATCTCATTCGGGTCGATGCCCGCCACCGGGCAACCCACGACGTTACGGCCGATGTCGCCGCAAGCGCCGCTGGTATTCATCCCCACCTCATGGAGGATGGAAAAAATCGTCGGGATATCCTCGATCTGCAGCCAGTGAAACTGGATCGTCGTCCGCGTGGTGATATCGCAGAAGCCGTGGGCAAACCGCTCCGTGATCTCGTCGAGCGCCGCCGCCTGGGCCACCGTGAGCCGGCCGCCGGGCACGCGTACGCGCATCATGAAATTGCCCGACTCCTTCGGCTTCTGGCGGTAAACGCCATACCATTTCATGCGATCGAAATCGTCCGGGCTGATGGAAGCAAACCCGGTCTTCGCATAGCGATAGATGTCGTGAATGACATCGAGACCGTCTTTCTCGAGCTTCATCTTCTCCTGCGGGGTGAGGGGGATGAGGCCTTGCTTAACGGCGGCGAAATTGGGTTGAATATCGATCATCGGCTTTAAAAAAAGAAGGGGCGAAAATGTAGGGAAGTCAGGCGTAATGGCAAGGCATTTGTCCGGTGTATGACAGAGGAGGCAGCGAAATGGACCTAAAGTGGGATGAATGAGGGGCTTCGGTGACTACAATTGGACATTGGGGAAGTTGATAGTAGTAGCGGTGTGGCGCGCTATGCGGCGAACCGATTTGTGTGAGGTTCCGCACCAGAAAGCTTTCACTCCACGTGGAAACACTGTAGCGTCCGCTCGCTCGAAGCAAAAAGCGCCTCTCTCCTACCGTGTCACCTGAAGTGAATCCCAGTTTCACCTCCGAAGGATGCTCCTGCACTTTGGATTCCGTGATCGCGACGCCCGAATTGGACCGGCGCCCCTCCCGTCTTCCCGATTCCAAGGCCGAAAACACGGCGCTTTTGCGTCTCACCCGTGAGCTGTCGGTCGCGCCGGACCGGTTTTTCCCGACGCTGGTCAAAACCGCCCTGAAGCTTTCCGGCGCCGATTCGACCGGCATCAGCCTTCTGAATAAAGAGACCAACCGCTTCGTCTGGCCGGCCGTCGCGGGAGAATTGTCTCCTTACCTCGGCGCGGGCACGCCCAGCGATTTCGGACCGTGCGGCACTGTCCTGGAGCGGAACGCCCCCTTGCTGTTTTTGCATCCGGAGCGCTATTTTACCTATCTCGTCGATGTAGCCCCGCCCCTGGAAGAAGTGCTCTTGATCCCTTTTCGGGTGGCCGGGGAAGCCGTCGGGACGATCTGGGCAGTCCTGCACGGCACCGAGCGCAAATTCGACGCCGAGGATCGGCGTTTACTCGAAGAGTTGAGCGCCTTCGCTTCCTCCGCTTACCAGATTTTTCTGAGCAACGGCACGTTGGACACGATGCTCGCCATGCAACCGCAGGGTCATTCCTGAAATTGGAAGCGGTTCCCGCTGGTTCTCTCGCTCTCTCGTTACGAAAGCTCACCTCACTTTCGTAACGAGGAGAAAAAGGATTTCCACAGGTCGGAAATCAGGGAAGAAATAGGATCAAGCCAATCGGGAAGACCACAACGATGGCATTGGGACCTTGGTATGCGTGCAAAAACGCGCGAAACAGCGCACTCGCTGATACTGGACCCACATGCCATACCGTTCCAACGATCGGACGAAGTGACCAGTTTCAATTGTTTCTTCAAAAACAGAATTGATTGTCGAAGTGAGAATAACCAAGGGCAGGGACACATGGCGGGCGTGCGTTGCGAAAGCCTCATTTTCGGAACGAGGGAAAAAGCTGCCCCCAAGATTTTCCGGCATCCTGTGTCTGAAGCAGTTTGTTTTTAAACCAAGGGACAAATATCCATCCGACCCGGTGATTGACAAAGCAGAGTTGAAAGCCGTCTGACTCGAGATCAGTTACCCAGAGCGGGACGGCAGTTGGTAATTTCGTCCAAGTCTTTCCGTAGTCGTCCGTCTTCACGATGTCGTTTTCGACCACCATCCATCCTGTTCCGTCATCCAGGAAGCTGTAGTCCTTGCTCCTGCCCCACACATGGATCGGCGGTTTGCCTGCCGGCGTCCAATGTCCTCCCCCATCATGGGTTTGGTAGAATAGCATCAAATCGTCTTTGTCCGTCAGGTAAGAGACGCCAAGAACTCCGTCTCTTTTTTCTTTTCCGAAAAACTGCGGCAATTTCACCTCACTTCGACCGCCTTCGAGTTTTGCCGGAAGGTGAAGTGATTCCGCCTGCCAACTTTTGCCCGCATCATGGGTGCAATACGTCGTTGGCTCACCGTGGAGGTTCTCAAGAGTGACCAGCCATCCGTCCAACGCCGTGCGAAAAGTGCACGCCTCCCATTCTACATCGGGAAATCGCCGTTCATCCGGCAAGGCCATTTCGGACCAGGTGTTTCCTGCATCCTGCGTGCGATAGATTCTCCGAAGCAGTTGATTCGCAGCGGGCCGTAAGTGTTCGTAGATGAATCCATTTTTCGCATCGACGAACTGGAGATTCAGCACCTCGATGTCGTTGGCCATTGCCACCCAGCTCCCCGTCCAATGGTCGCCGCCATCGCGTGTCCCCACTACATAAGCTTCCCGTCGGTAATTATGCGTGGCGCCAATCACTATCCATGCCGTATTGCCGTCCGCGGCATAGAGATCGAGCATCAGGGAATCGTGCCTTCGATGTTTCTTGGCATATGTAACTGTATCCGCCGAAGCCCCCGCCCAGTCGCCGTTAGGCGCGCATTTCCGCCAGGTCTTCATCTGGTCGGTTGTCCGCAGGATCTCCATTGCTCCTTGATCCGTGATCCTCACTGCCCAGGCGATGTCGGGTGCGACAAAGCGCATTGCCTTGATCCGTCCAGGCGGTGCCGGATTTTCTTCGTCTTCCGCTGTATTTACATTGGGGACCGCAGCCGCAACCGTTAGGAGAGAAAGCACGAAAAGGATAATTAGTTGGCGCGCCATGAAGTGAGTATCGGAAAGGAAAAAACGAGGGCAGTAGAGAACTTCACCGCTCACTTCGCGTGTCGTGCCCGGTTTGCCCCCCTCGTTACGAAAGTGAGGCTTTCGTGACGCACGCTCTGGGGCAACTCCGTTGCGCGGTGTGGCGGCATGCTCCCCACGCAACTCACCATTCATTTCCGTTTCGGTTCGGAGCCGGGGGCTTGCGTCTCCTCCGCGCGATACGTGACGTAAGTCCGTTCACTCCAGTGCTTGGCGTTTTTCTCCGAAAGGAGGAACTCCAGCGCATCCGTGGTCAAAACCGAGATGGTGCAAACTGGCAAGGCCGTCAACGGGTTAGGCACCCCTTCTTTTTTGGGGTCATATGGTATTCGCTCTCTGATAGTGCCTTGCACGACTCCCGACCGAATTCCTTGTTCCAGTGTATGGTCGTCGAAGACAAAAAAAGTGAGGTTTTTTTCCGTAAGGGTATAGCGCCGGAGGGTGCCGCCTTCGGCTCCTTCCGCAGTTTTAACGAGCAGGAATTTTTCTCCGTGATGAGTCAGCGTTTTGACGAGCCATCCCCCCGGAGGAATAAACTTTTCGAAGATTCTCTGCGTCTCCGCATCGGGAATCGTTTCACGCATTGTCAGGTTCTGCCCGGAAAGCGTGATTTCGCAGGTAAACCCGTCGGTGCTGCGCCAATGACCAACCAGTTCAGAATCGACTTGGGCCTCTGCCCAAAACCCACCAAAATTTTTGACTTCGATACATCCGCAGAGAGCGACAGCGATGAAGACAAGCGCCATCTTCTTCACGCTTCGCTGGCCTAACAGGAAGTGGCCGACAAGGTGTCGCCGAGCAAAAGCGACGTATGGTCGTATAATTCGTCTGGTCATGGACGGACGGACCAAGCAAAACGAAGCCATAGCATGCATTCCAGCCTCGCGACGGCCGGCGGGACAAGTGGAAACTGCTTGGCCCATTTTTCCCGCGTTACGAAAGCCTCACTTTCATAACGAGGGGCTGGGGAAAACGAGGGGAAGATGACTTCACATCTAATTCGCGGAATCTGGCCTGGTTTCTTGCGCCAAGGCCAGGGCGTCGATTTCGGTGATGATCTTTCTGAGTTGGCGGTAGACGAGGGTGGGGTCGGCAGTGGGGCCTGCGGGTTGGGAGATGTCGAGGGGAATGGTCGCGGTGGGATACTGGCCGGTTTCCAGCGAAGCAGCGAGAGACTCGAGCCGTTGGGTGATTTTCTCGACCGGGGCTTCGATACCTTCGAAGGGTGTGCCCGCGTTGGAGTTGAGATGTTGCGCGAGGACGCCGATGGCTCGGGTGAGGCGTTGGTTGTTGGTCGTGAGGGTGGCAATGCGTTCGAGGTCGTTTCGGGCGCTCTTCTGGACGCGCGCGGGCTCGCTCAGGAGGCGTTGCAACGAGGCGGCGGCCTGGCTGTTGGCGCGTTCGGCTTCGCGCTTGGCGAGGATGACGGGGCCGGTGAAGCGTTCGCCGTGGCGGAAGTGGGTGGCGACGGCTTCGAGGTAGCTACGATTGGCGCGCAGGGCGGCGGCGAGGATTGGCGGGGATTGCTCCTGTTCCCATTGTGGCCAGAAGAGCAGGGCGGCGACGAGGGCGAGGACCCCGCCGGCGAGATTGGAGAGCGAGCGCGCGATGGGTAAGTCGAGATGCACGGAGGTCGAGGCCTCGCTCATCAGGACGATCATGATGGTGACGAAAAAGATGGCGAGCCAGTAGCGGCGGCGGACGAAGTAGGCGAAGCAGAAAGCCATGACCGAGGCGCCGAGGATGTCCCCGGCGACGGGCATTTTCAGCCAGAGGATGAGACTGGCCAGGATGCTGCCGGTGAAGGTGCCGAGGAGGCGCTGGCCGAGCTTTTGGCGGGTGGCGCCGTAGTCGGGTTGCAGGACGACCAGCGAGGTGAAGCCGATCCAGTGGCCGCGCGGGATGTCGAAGCCTTTGTAGATGGCCACAGCGAACATGAGCACCACGGTCACGCGCAAGGTGTAGCGGACGATCGTCCAGTCGAGTTGTGCCGCCGGATTGAGCCACGCGCCGAGGGAGCGGATGGACATGCCGCCGAGTTCCGGCAGGCGCAGGGCAAAGCCGGCCTGTGGTTCGCCGTGGTCGACGGTTTCCTGCAGGGTGGTGCGCACCTGGGGTAGGAGCGTGGCGAGTTGAATGAGCATGTGTCGCACTTGGGCAAGCTCGGCATCGGCGGGGGACAGGGCGGCGAGGCGGGTGTCGAGGACCTGCAGGAGATCGGTGGCGCGGCGCTGGCGCACCTGGAGGGCGATGAATTGTCCGGGGCGATGGGTGATGATCGTCACCGCGGCGGAGCGCAGCGCATTGACCAGGGAGCGCAGCGTGGAATCGAGCGTGGGCGAGATGGTGGCGGCGAAACCCGGACGGGATTCGATGGCTTCCAGCGCGGAGTAAAGAGCGGTGGTGCGCGTGGCGATCCGGGCGGCGAGTTGCGCGGTCTCGTCGAAATGTTGGGCGAGTTGAGGCTGGTGGGCTGTGGTGGTGATGGCCTGCAGGGTGCGATCGACCGTGGCGCGGAGGGCGCCTTCTTTTTCGCCGATATCCGAGACCGTCGGCTGGCCATCGTCGGTTTCGCGGCGCATGGCGGTGATGAGATCGGAGGCGGCGACCCACGTTTCGGCGACGGCGTAGCGCAGGGGGTGTTGGGGGCGCACGAACCAGCCGGATAATTGGATGACGATGCCGACGAGTCCGGCAAGGCCAGTGGCGATGAAAAGGGCGCCAGCGTGCGACCCATCGCCGGGAGAGGTCAGGGCGAGAAAGTAGAGGAGGCCGGAGACGAGGGCGAAGTTCGGGCCGTAGTCGCCGCTCAGGTGGCGCCAGACGCCGGCCAGCAAGCCGAACAGGCCCATGAACAGCGTGGCCGTGAGGACGTAATTGCCGCCGATCGTACCAGCGACGGCGGAGAGCGAGAGCACGAGAGTGAGCGCGAGCAGGATGCCCAGGCGGGCCCGGTAATCGCCGCGGACATCGAGCATGGCCACATTTTGCGCGGTAGGCGCGGCGACGAGGATGGCCCCGGGGTGGCCGGTGTAGAGGCAGGCGATCCAGGCAATGGCCATGGCCAGGGAACTGCGCAAGGCCCGGGCGACGTCCGTGCTCAGCACGGAGTGTTCAAACATCTTCCCCATCGGGAAGGAGACGCGCGGGAGGGCCATGGGAGCGGTTTGTAACTGATTACGCGGCCGAACGGGAAGGGGCTGTATCGGAGGGTTATGAATCTGCCGTCGACTGTACCCTCGTGACTAATGAGGAAAAAAGCCCGGTCAGGGCTTCACGAAATGCTTTGGCCGGGCGGATCGGAAGAAAGGAGCGGAAAAGTCCTCTTTTGGAAGGGGAGTGATCGCGGCTGATTTGGGGAGACGCCACAAGGAAGCCTCTGAATTCCACCGAGCGGTGGAGTGGGGGTAGAAAAGAGAGTGAATGCGGAGATATGCGAATCCAGCGGGAAGTGGCTCCACGGGCCTCAAAAAGTGGGCTCAAGGCAATGGCGGAAAGGCGGCTCGGGTGTGCGTCCGTTTCACTTCTGCAAACGAACCAGACCGTATGCACTATCATGTGTCCGGGAAGGGCCATTTGCTGGAGATCACGGTCGACGACGGGGTCACCAAGCAGGAGGTCCTGAAGAGTTGGCAGGCGATTGCGGCGCATCCGGCCTACCCACAGGCGGTGGCGGGGTTGGTGATTTTCGCCAAGGACATGAAATGGAACCTTTCAGGGCAGGAGATGAGCGAATTAGGCCGGGAAGTGAGCCGGTTGAAGCCGTTATACTGGGCCTTTGTGGCGCCGGAACCGCTTTCGTATGGGATGAGCCGGATGTTTGCCACCCAGGCGGAGGGCGGGGGGACGTATCAGATCTTCGATAATGAACCCGCAGCCCGAAAGTGGCTGCGGACAGTGTTGCCGTGAAAGGCGTGAGACGATAGAGCGGTTTATCGGAAGGCGAGTTTGCCGTATGCAACCTCTATCCGGTCGTGCAAGATGGACTCTTTGAGCCCTGCGCTGACGACCGGATTCAGTGAATCTGGCTTATCGCGGGCTGGTTTTGGCCTGAACAAAGATTTTTCTCTGTCAGGTTGACAGGGCGCGAGCAGCCGCTAATCTTCGCCCCTCTTTTCCCGTAACCCCGATTTTCTACACGACCTATGAAACGCACTTATCAACCCTCGAAGCGCACCCGTAAGCGTCAATTTGGTTTCCGCGCGCGCATGAAGACCAAGAATGGTCGTGCCATCCTTTCGCGCCGCCGGCAGCGTGGCCGCAAGCGCCTGCTTCCGAAGGGCGTCGAAGTGCACTACGCCCGCCACACGCAGGCCTGAGCATTTTCGATTTTCGATTTTTCGATTTTTGATTGGTGACGGCGGAGGGCGGCGGCTTCACTGAGGAGGTCGGCGCCAGCCACCTTCTGAAATCTGGAATCTGAAAAGACGAAATCAAAATGACCGGCCTTCGCTTTCCCAAGTCCGCCCGGCTTTCGCGCGCCTCGGAGTTCCAGAGGATGCGGCGCGAGGGCCAGTCGTTTCATGGGAAGTTTTTCGTCCTGAGCGTTCTCAAGAACCTGCCATCGCCGGAGGTGCGCGTCGGCTTCATTACCTCCCGCCGGGTGGGTGGAGCAGTGGTGCGCAATCGTGTGCGCCGCCGGTTGCGTGAGATCGTGCGAGCGACACGTCCGGAGATCATGGCCGGGACATGGCTCACTGTCGTAGCCCGGCAGGCGGCAGCCCGGGCGACATTTCAAAATCTGGCTGCGGAGTGGCGCATGCTGGCCCAGCGTAGTACCATTCTCGGCCCATGTTCCTGATCCGGCTCCTGTTCTGCGGCTATAAGCTCTTCATCTCGCCGGTGATTCACTGGATGGGCGGGCCGGGCGCGGGGTGTCGTTATTTGCCGAGTTGCTCGGCGTATTTTCTCGAGGCCTGCGAGGTGCACGGTGTCCTGCGCGGGAGCTGGCTCGGCATGAAGCGGCTTGGGCGCTGCCATCCGTGGGGTGGAGAGGGTTTGGACCCGGTGCCGCCGGCGCGGGTCATCGGAGCACGTAGTTCGCACATCTAGTTTTCTATGGATCGCAAAGGAATCATCGGAATCATCATTCCCGCCATCATTCTCCTGGTGTGGTGGCAGTACAATACCAAGGAGATGAACAAGCTGACGGCCGCACGTGCCGCCCAGCAGGCTGAGCAGGCCAAGGCCGCCGAAGCAGAGGCGAAAAAGACAGCCGCGACGAATGCGCCCGCCGGAACGCCCCCAGGCACACCAGCGGAGACGAAATCGGCCACGCCGGCCGCTCCTGCCGCGCCCGCGGTACCGGAGAAGACCGACACGCTGGAGACGGAATCGGTCGACTACACCTTCACCACACGCGGCGCGGGCATTGCCAAGGCGCTGCTCAAGAAGCACGAAGCCGAGCATGGCACGCGCATGACGCTGAACGAATTCGGCGAAATACCGATCGGTTCGGTGACGGATGCGCCCGGGCAGATCTCCAGTGTTCCCTTTCACTTCGCGGTCGATCGTCCCGCGGGGGTGATCACGTTTGAGGGCAGCGACGAGCGCGGGCTGCATCTCACGAAAAAGTTCAACGTTCCGAAGTCCACGAACCTGAACAAAGATTACATCGTGACCATGCGATTGGTCTTCGACAATCGCAGCCAGCAGCCGATCACCGTGCCGGCGTATTACGTCTACACGGGTTCCGCGGCGCCGGTGCACCAGCGCGATCTGCCGACCTACACGGGCTTCAAGTGGCAGGGAGGAAAGTTTGTCGACGTGGGTTGGTTTGGGGGCGGCATGTTCAAGAAGGCACAGAGCACTTACACCGCAACGCACGACGCTATTCCGTGGGCGGCGGTGGCCGACCAGTATTTTACGACGATCATTTCGCCGATCGTGGATCCTGAAAGCAAGATCGACCCGGCGAAGCAGCGCGGGGATGCCGTGTGGGCCGAGCGGTTCCAGATCACCGATGAGCAGTGGAAGCAGACCGACCACAGCGCGGAGGGGAGCAGCGCGGCGCGCTATGGCATGGAAGGCGCCCTCGGCATGCCGGGCTTCACCCTGGCACCCGGCCAGATGTACATCCAGAGCTTCCACATTTACACCGGCCCGCGTGAGTACGGCCGCCTGCGCCTGATGCCCAACGAGGAAGTCGATGTCCTCGCGTTCTCCGATTTCGGCGGCATCTTCAGCTTCCTCGGGCCGTTTGTTGGTTTCTTCAGCAAAGTGCTGCTCTACTCGCTGAACTCGCTGCATGCCCTGGTGGGCAGCTACGCGATCGCGATCATCATCATCACGCTGGTCATCAAGGCCATTCTCTGGCCCATGCAAAACAAGGCGACCAAGGCCGCCAAACGCATGCAGGCGCTCTCGCCGAAGATGACCGAGGTCCGCGAAAAGTACAAGGACGATCCGCAGAAAATGAACGCGGAGGTGATGAAGCTCTACAAGGAGTATGGGGTCAATCCCCTGGCCGGTTGCTGGCCGGCCTTCATCCAGATGCCGATTTTCTTCGGTTTCTACAACATGCTCGGCAAGGCGGTGGAATTGCGGAACGCGAAATTCCTCTGGGTGCAGGATCTTTCACAGCCGGATACGCTCTTCCATATCCCGGGATTGAACTTCCCGGTGAACATCCTCCCGATCTTCATGGCGGTGACGATGGTCTGGCAAATGATGGCCTCGCCAAAGACGGGCGATCCGCAGCAGCAAAAGATCATGATGATCATGCCGCTGATCTTTGTTTTGTTTTGTTATAACTATGCGTCTGCGTTGGCGCTTTACTTGACGGTGAATAATTTGGTTTCTGTTGCGCAGCTATACGCGACGCGCAACCAGGCACTGCCTACCTTGCAGAAGCCGCCAAAGAAAAAATAGTCCCCCGTCTTTCATATGAGCCTGAACCCACGCGAGACACTCGATACGATGCTGGGGCTCCTCGGCTTCGTATGTGAGATCAAGGAATTCGAGCATGAGCACGGACTGACTCTGCAGGTCTATACCGCGGAGAAGGACCGGCTCATCGGCCGCAACGGGGCGCTGCTCGAGGATATCCAGACGTTGCTGAACCGTCTCCTGCAGGCCAGGGACAAGAGTGCGTCCAAGGTGCAGGTGGATATCGAGCACTGGCGGGAGATGAAGGATGACAACCTCGCGCATCGCGTGCGGCAACTGGCCGAGATCGTGCGGCAGACGGGACGGCCGTATCATCTCGAGCCGATGAACGCCTATGAGCGCCGCATCGTGCACAACGCCTTCAAGGACGACCCGGAGATCGCCACCTGGAGCCCGCCGGATGACGCGCGGCTCAAGCGAATCACCTTGCGCAAGCGCCAGCCCGGCCAGTCGCAGCAGTAGCAAGGTGGGGCCGGAGTGCTTGGTGCTTGGTATCAAAATGCACTGTCGCTGCCGGCGGACCAAGCGCTTCTTTCCTCGTCCGGTGACCAGAAAGCCCGTGGACAGCCACAAAATATAAGATTTCCTAAATCTTCCCGTTGACAAAACGCGGTTCAATGGCAATCTCTGCTCCCTTTTCTCGCGCCCCGTGTCGCACCGATTTTCTATGACCAGCTCCCTTCTTGAAGAAGCCTTTAAAGTGATTCCCAGCCAGCAGTTGCTCGTCAATGTGGTTTCCAAGCGCGTGCGGCAGCTTACGGCCGGGCATCGTCCGATGGTCGAGACCGGCCCGCGCATGGGCTTCTCGGACATCGCGCTCAAGGAGATCATCGAAGGCAAGCTCAAGTTCGAGGCGGCCACCGCGGATTCCGAGGCCGGCAAGAATTAAGCCACGCGTCTGCGGGACGCGCCACCCATGAGCGCGGAAATTTCCGTCAACCGCAAGGCATTGCGGGACTATCATATCCTCGAGCGTTTCGAGGCCGGCCTCGAGCTCAAGGGCACCGAGGTGAAATCCATTCGCCTGGGACTGGCGAATATCAGCAACGCTTTCGCGCGGATCGAAAACGGGCAGGCGTATGTCTACGATATCGATATCCAGCCGTACGTCCGCGCGAGCTTCGAGCAGCATGAGTCGAAGCGCATCCGTCGATTGCTGCTCCACAAGCAGGAGATCGACCGGCTATTGGGCCAGACGCAGATCAAGGGCCACACCCTCGTCGCCCTGCGGCTGTATTGGAAAGACGCGCGGGTGAAGATCGAGATCGCCGTAGGCAAGGGCAAGGAAGCCGGCGACAAGCGCCAGGATCTCAAGGCCAAGGCGACCAAACGCGAGACGGATCGCGAAGTGGCGCGGTTCAACAAGAAGCACGCGTAGGGAGGCGAAACAGCGGAGGGATGCGCTCCGGCGCGTTCCCACTTCTTTCGTCCACCACGGTCGCCACAATATGGGGAACGCGCGGGAGCGCATCCCTCCGTTGTTCCGCCGCCGCTGCTCTAGCCGCCGAGCAACGACATCTCTGCTTTCGGTTGTGTCGCGGTCTCGCTCGAGCGGATTTCGGAATAACGATCCTCGCGTTGACGCCAGACGGAGCTGATCAAGGCCGCGATCTCCTTGTCGCCCGCACCGGCGCGCAGCGGTGTCCGCAAGTCGACGCCCGTGCTGGCAAACAGGCAGGTGAAAAGCCGTCCATCTGCCGACAAACGCGCGCGGGTGCAATCGCCGCAGAAAGGCTGCGTGACGGATGAAATGACGCCGATCTCGCTCTCGCCATCACGATAGCGATACCGGCGGGCGACTTCGCCGCGATAGTTCGGAGTCAAAGGTTCCAGCGGAAAGGCCTCGTTGATCCGCGCGACGATTTCGGCCGCCGGGACCACATCCGCCATCTGCCAGCCGTTGGTATTGCCCACGTCCATGTATTCGATGAAACGCAGGACGCAATCCAGGCCGCGGAAATGCCGGGCCATGGGAACGATCTGGTCCTCATTCACGCCGCGCTTCACCACCATGTTGATCTTGATCGGCGCAAAACCCGCCTCGCGTGCGGCCTCGATCCCACGCAATACGCGATGCACTGGAAAGCGAACGTCATTCATCGCGCGGAAAGTCGTGTCATCCAGCGCATCGACACTCACGGTGAGTCGTTGCAGGCCCGCATTGCGCAGGTTCCGCGCTTCCTCGACCAGGCGCGAACCATTGGTGGTGAGCGTGAGATCATGCACCCCGCGAATCGCCGCCAACTCCGCGACCAGGCGATGCAATTCCCGCCGCAGGGTGGGCTCGCCGCCGGTGAGCCGGAGTTTCTCGGTGCCCAATTCCACGAAGACTCGCGCCAGGCGGGCGATCTCCTCAAAGGTCAGCACTTCCTCTTTCGGCAGAAAGTCGTATCCGTGACCGAAGATCTCCTTGGGCATACAATAGGTGCAGCGAAAATTGCAGCGGTCCGTCACCGAAATGCGCAGATCGCGCAACGGGCGTTGCAATTGGTCGAGGAGAGTGGAGGCCACGGAGGGAAGTTACGGTGTCTGTCCAGAGCCGACAAGTGGTGAGCAGCGGAGGGACGCGCTCCTGCGCGATCCCCATCTTTTTGGCGAGGCGGGAGGGATTGGGGAACGCACCGGAGCACATCCCTCCGTCATGCAAACAGCCGGAACTGCGCGTGTTCGGTGATCGCCAGTACTGCGGGATGCTTCAATTTACGCTCCGCGGTGATGGCATAGAAGTGTCCCGCGCAATCGGTGGCCCGCCCGATCTTCTTCCAGCCATAGTGCTTCACCGACGGTGCGACGATGACGGTGTAGACGGGAATGAATCCCAGCCCCTCTTCCGCGGCGCGATGCATGAGCGCGGTATCTTCAAACTCCGCGACGATCTGGGGCCGGATGCGTTGCGCCTCGAACCAGCTCTCCAAGGCCATGCGAAAGGCGGTATTTTCGGTGGGCAACAGGGCAGGCGCCCTATCCAGGGATTGGGGGAAATTGCGACGCAAGCGAGCGGCCAGCGTGGCCGGTGCGCAAAACGTCACGTCACTGGTGCCGAGCGGATGATGAAACGTCTTGAATTTCAAGTCGCTCGGCGCGGGTTCATCGGCGAGAACGATGTCGAGCCGATGCGCCGCCAGTTGGCCGAGCAGAGTATCAATTTTTTCCTCGCGACAGATGGCCTGCACCGCTGGGCGCAGGTGCAGGACGGGGCGAATGATCTCGTAGGCGATGGATTTGGGCACCGAGTCGGTCACACCAATGCTAAAGCGCGCCGGGCGCGAACCGGGATGATAGTGCAGGGCGCTCATCATTTCCCGACCAAGCGAAAAGATTTCCTCCGCGTAGCCCATGGCCATGTGACCGGTCTCGGTGAGCACTTTGGTGCGGCCGCTGGGACGGAAGAGCTTTTCCCCGAGCGCATTTTCCAGCGCGCTGATTTGCGCGGAGATCGACGGTTGGGAGACGTGCAGCTTTTCGGAAGCCTTCCGCAGGCTCCCTTCCCTGGCCACGGTCCAGAAATAGAAGAGATGATGGTAGTTCAACCAATCCATAGGGAAGGGAAGGGGCTGAGGTGTCGGGGGAAGACTATTCCAAAAAAGCGAAGAGTTGCAGCGATATTTCGTATTAGTGGAAGTGCCGATTAGGAGGGAGACTCAGGAAGCAGCCAGCACGCTGCTCACTAGAACCTACAAATAATCCCATGATGAAAGTAATCGTCCGACATTCAGGAATTGCGGCCCGCAAGTGGATGGATGCCACCGTGAGGAAGCAGATGCTCGCTTTGGGGCCGCTACGGCAGATCGACGAAGCGAACGTGCAGATCGCGCGGGAACCCCACGCGAGCCCGCCCTTCCGGGTGCACGTGCATCTCGTCACGCCGGGGCCGGATATTTCCGCCGAGGCGCGCGACCACACCTTTGCGGCCGCCTTGGGCAAGGTCATCAAACGGGTGACCGAAGAAATCCGCAACCGCACTGCCAAACGCCGGGCCCGCCGGTGCGCCGGCGCTCAACGCCTGCTGCCCCAGCATCAGACCGCCAACCATGGAACCAACGTCTCCTTCGCATGAATCATACGACCATCATTGAAAGTGGAACCGGCTCTGCCGTCCTCGGCAGTTGCCTGCAATTTGTCCCCGAGGAAGGTATCAACTTCGAGAAATTCGTCGAGGAAGGCGGCCGCCTGGTTGCGTCGGAAGGCCGGCGTGACCTGGGCGCAGGCGAACCCGATTTGCGGGCGAAGATCGACAGCCTGCGCGGGGCGCATCCCCGGCTCGCGCGACAACTGGAATTCCTGGACAAGCTTCTTGTTTGGGATACAGGCCGGTTGGGGAAGAAGACCCGCGCCGAAATCCTCTTCGCGCTCCTTTACGCGATTGCCGAAGTCGACCTCGTGCCGGACGTCTTCCCCGAAGTCGGTTACACCGATGACGCGCTGGTCTGCGAGGTCGTCTTGAGGCGACACGCGACCGCTCTCCATGAATTCTGCGCCGCCTCGGGCATCGATTGGGCAGCGGTGAGCGCGGAAATCAGCGCATAGGGATCGCCGCAGCCTGTGGAGATTCGTGCGCTAGCGGTGATATAGCCGCCCCACTTCGGTGGAGAGCAGTAGCAGAGTCGGGGGGCCACATCGGCGCAACCACGAGCATCTCCGACAAAAGAAAAACGCCCCAGCCGTGAGGCCGGGGCGTTTGAAAGATAATGTTGTAGGCGGTCTCGCTAAAGCGGGATCGTCTTCCAAAGGAGACGTCCGACGCTCATTGAGCGCCGCTGCAACCTCTGCTTAGTAACGGCGCTGATAGCCCCCGCGATCGCCACGGTCGCCCCCGCGATCGCCACGGCCACCGCCGCCGCCGCCGCCACCACCGCCGAAGGAACGGCGTCCGCCGCCACCACCACCGCCGCCGCCGCTGCGCTCTTCGCGAGGACGGGCTTCGTTCACGGTGAGGGGACGACCTTGCAGGGTCTTGCCATGGAAGATGCTGATCGCCTTTTGCGCTTCGTCCGGCGTGGCCATGGTCACGAAGGCAAAGCCGCGGCTGCGACCGGTGAATTTATCCTGCATGAGCGCGACTTCCGTCACGGTGCCGGCTTCGGCAAAGGCATCCTGGAGATCGACTTCGGTGGTGTCGAAAGAGAGATTTCCGACGTAGAGTTTGTTGGACATGATGGGTGTTGGTTTCTTTTCGCAAGTGCGGACCTCGGTGGCTGTTTCCGGTTATCGGATTTAAAAACTGCCACTGAAAGTCTGCGGATGGAATCCGCATCACGAAACAACTAGCAATCTACCAAACCTCGGGGAGGTTCCAAACTTGTGTATGTTGGAGCACACCAGACACGAGAACGGTGTGCAAAGCAAGCAAATATCTGGAATTATCGAGTCTACCCGAGACGGTAGACGATGCGCGCCTTGTTGAGGTCGTACGGCGACATTTCGAGCTTCACGCGGTCGCCATTGGTGAGGCGGATGAAGCGCTTGCGCATTTTGCCCGAGATGTGGGCCAGCACGCTGTGTTTGTTGCTCAGTTCGACGCGGAACATCGTGCCCGCGAGCACGGAAGTGATTTTGCCTTCGGTTTCAATTACATCATCAACAGCCATATCGAGAGACACTGCGGGCGCCGTGGGGGTTAGCGCAAAGGGAGCGGACAACGCGGCTCCAAGGGTTACGGACAGCTTTCGGAGAAGCACTCCAGGTCGGCATTTGCCGGTGAAGGGTGTCGAGCATCGCCCAGCGGGCGCGGAAAGCAAGCGCTGTTCACGGAAACCTTCGTAATAGTTCTGTGGCGGCAAAGGAGGAAAATCAGAGGATGCAGCGACGCAGAGGGTCAAAAACCGCATCGACGGCCGGCCAAATGGCGCTTTACGGAGAGACGTCGCCCCAGAGCACCTCTGCATTTTCAAACGATCCGCGTCTTCGGCGCGGCCAGCTTTTAGAGATGCAGATTCGGATACTGCCAATCCTCCCACTGACCCTGGCATTGGAAAGTCGGGCAATGAAACCGCACTTTTTCGTCTTCATTGAGGGTGACCCGGATGTCATGGCCGGTGAAAATGTGCTCGCATTTCTTGCAGAAACGCATCTCGTCGAGCGACCACCAGCGTTTCAGTGGATCGGCAGCTTGGAAGAGTTTCAGCTTTCGGCCGGTGGTTTCGGGGAGAGCAGACACGCCGTAACTCTACGATAGCGCGCGGCTTATGTCGAGATGGCGCGAGGTGTGGCGAAAAAGCTCATTGCGCCGTCCAGCCTCCATCTACAGCCAGCATGGCGCCCGTGACATAGCTGGCGGCTTCGCCGGCCAGGAAAATGGCGGCGCCCTGGATTTCGCGCAACTCCCCCCAGCGCTTCAGCGCGGTCGCGCCGACGATGAATTTCCGGCCTTCCTCGGTGTCGGCGATGGGCACATTCATGTCGGTGAGAAACGGGCCCGGGCAAAGCGCATTTACGGTGATGCCATTGCCCGCCAGTTCAAGGGCGAGCGCCCGGGTCATTTGCACGATCGCCCCCTTGCTTGCGGTGTAAGGGGTGCGGTTGGCGAGACCGACGAGGCCGAGTGCGCTGGCGAGATTGATGATGCGTCCCCAGCCGCGCGACTTCATTTGCGGCACCACGGCGCGGCTGCACAGCCAGGAGCCGGTGACGTTGATCTCCATGACCTGGCGAAATTGCTCCGGTGTAAGCTGGTCGATGGGGCCACGGATATTGATGCCGGCGCTATTGATCAGGATATCGATCGGGCCGCAATCACCCACCACTGCTTCCACTTGCTCCGCAGAAGTCACGTCCGCCACGCGGCCCGTGGCGCGCCGGCCAAAATCCGCGGCGATGCGCGCCGCGGCGGCCTGCGCTTCGTCGAGGTGTCGGCTGAGCAAGATGACATCGGCACCGGCGGAAGCCAGCCCCGCGCCCATCGCCAGGCCGAGCCCTTTCGAGCCGCCGGTGATGAGTGCGGTGCGACCGGTGAGGTCAAAGTGCTTGATTCCGGGCAGGGGAGCAGAGGAGGGATGCATATGGGGAAAATGGATTTCAGGCCGTCGGCCAATGCGCATCGCGCAGCGCCGGAAAATCGCGTCGCCACGAATGCACCACCGCCGGCTCGAGCATCGCTGGCAGAATGTGTTCCCGCTCGCCGGCGTCCGCGACGATCACGCCGTGCGGATCGACGACTACGCTGCGTCCGGCGTAGAGAAGCTCCGGCTCGCGTCCCACGCGATTCACGCCGACCGCGTAGGCCTGGTTCTCAACCGCACGGGCCTGGAGGAGGGTGAGCCAGTGTTGCTGCCGTTTCACCGGCCAGAGCGCCATCACGACGAAAAGATTCGCGCCCTTGCGCGCCGCCGCGCGGAAGATTTCCGGGAAGCGCAGATCATAACAAACGAATGGCGCCACCACAAAACCACCCCACTCGAAAGTCACGATCTCCGCGCCCGCTTCGTGCCCTTGCGACTCGCCGCCGCCACTGAAGGGATGAATCTTGGTGTAGCGCGCGACCAGTTTTCCCTCGGGGGAGAAGACCACGGCATCATTGCGGCCCATTTCCCCGGCGCCCCGGCTAACCACGCCGCCGGTGACGAAAACGCCATGCTTTCGGGCCAAGGTGGCGATGAATGCTTCATCCTCCCGTTCCGCGCTCTGCCGCGTGACCGCGAGGTTCATCGAAAACCCGCAGGCAAACATCTCCGGCAACACGACGAGCGATTCCGGCGCCGGTGCGGCGGCTGCGACGAGCGCCTCCACCTGGCGAAAGTTCGCCGCTTTATCCTCCCACACGATATCGAGCTGAACGGCGTAGAGATTGGGGGCAGGCATGCCCGCGAGCGTGCGCGAAGGGGATCACAAGTCGCAAGCTTCGATAAATGACAAAGCGTTCGGGAGAGACTCCCGAACGCTTTGTGCGAACCAAACCTAAATCGAAATTACAGAGCCGGTCTCAGAGGCCATTCGGATGACGGGCGGTGAAGCCCCCGGCCGGACGTCCGTTGAGCCGCCAGCGCGGGCCATCTTCGCCGCCGAAGCCAGTGGTATCCAGGCGCAGGCCGGCGACCACCGCGAAGACGTGTCCGTCCTTGGCATAAATGGTGATCCAGTGTCCCTTGCCGCTGGCGCCATAGTCGGTGAAATCCTTGGAGACGATGGGCGAATTGATGAGTCCCGCATGGTGGAGGAGGAACGAAACCGTGCCCGAGCAATCGTAGCCATCCACGTAGAAGCTCTCATGACCGCCGCCCCAGACGTAGGGCTTGTTGCGCAGAAAATTGGTCGCCCAGATCGCACGTTTCACGCAATCCGGCGCATTTTCCGGGGCGTAGGCGATGCCGTCGCGGCCCAGCGCGGCTTTGTTGCCCGGCACCGTCGGACCAGACGTGGGCGGCGTAGCCGACGTGTAGTGGGCCTGGCTCGTCGAGGCCAGGCTGAGCAGGACTATTACGGCTCCGGCGAGAAGAGAGACGGGATAGGTAAAAATGCGGTTCATGCCCTGCCTATTGCAAAAATGGGGCCAAACCGAACAAACTTTTTGGGGAAAAGTATGGAGTCCCGTTTTTCGGCCTTTTTTACGGGGGATGCGCTCCCGCGCGTGTCCCCAACATCGAGGCGCTTACCAGAGCAGATCGCGCAATTGCGCGATGCGGGGGCGCATCAATTTGATTTTCTCTGCTGGGGATTTTTGGGCTTCGAGCTGTTTCAACCAATCGCGTTGTTCATTCTTCACCGCCACGAAGCGCTTCGCCGGAAGCACTGCACGCACGGCCTTGTAGACCTCGTTCAGGCGGTCGTCGAACCACTTGAGCTTTTCTTCATCGGTTCCCTCAGTCGGTTCGTCCTGGTCGACGAGCGCAGCCGTCAAAGAATCCCAGTCATCGAGTCCAGCCGCGCTGGAATGGGTCCATTGGTGCGTGGCGAGATCGAAGGTGCCTTCGAAGCAGGCGTGATTGGTCGGCTGGTCTTCGAACATTTTCGGATTCGTATAGGCGGTGCCGCGCACCAGGACTGTCCGCTTGGGACCTTGCCGGAAAAAGGCGTCGCTGTAGCCGTCCGTTTGGACCTTGTGCGATTCGCGCGAAATCACCGCATCCATCGATTTTTGGATTTTTCCGCCGAGATCGCTCTGGATGCACTTGCTTCCGGCGATTTCGACGAGGGTGATGCTGCCGAAACCATAGCGGTCCTCGTAGGTCACCACGCACCAACTGGAATCCAGCGCCCATTTTATCTTGAGACCATGGTGATTCTTCCCCTCGAAATACCTGGCCGAGCGGATGACGCACAGACGCTTGTGCGTCTTGAGATCGACGAGCTGGTTGATGATCTTTTCCTCGTCCAGGTCGGCGCCGGTCTCGCGATTGGGGATCACCACGCCATAGCGTTCATTCGGCGACTGGGAATTCTCCGCGATGATATCGCCTTCGGGCCAATTGTTTTCAGCCGCATGAACCGTCGGAGACGCTATCGCCCATCGAAGTAAACACCCCAGAACCGCTACGGCCAACACACGCGTTGCACACATGACTACACTCCGTCACATTTCGGCGAGGCTGGCGAGCGGAAAGTTCCGGTCGGTGACGCCTAGCAAAACAACGAATCCACGCCCATGGCCGTCTTGCGCATGAATTTCGGCATCGCTTTGCGGTGGCGCACCTGGAAGAGGCGATAAATCCACGAGAGCACGTGGAGGGTGAGTACGGCGAAGGTGGTCGCGCATGAAGACGATGTCTTCCTCCGGCAGGGCAAGGTCGCGGGCCAGCCCCTGCATTCGCTCGAAATGGGCAAAGGCCGCTTCGCCTTCATGCAGCGCTTCCTCGGGCTCATGGACGAAATGGGCGATGACTCCGCGGACGGCGTCGTGGATGAATACGGAATCAGCCAGGAGTGCAGGCTCAGGTGCGCGACGTCGTCCAGCGAGGCGGCGTTGAAGCCCAGCGCGCACACCTTGCCAGCAAAGAGACGCAGCTCCTCGCGGATCTCCGCCCATTGCGACGCGCGCTCCGGTCCGCTCGTGGCGAGATGCGAAAACGGGATCTTTGACCAATTGATGACGCGCCGCGAATCGCCGCGGAAAAAGGGGCCGATGGCGTCGATGAGGGCGAGATCCATGACGCGCGCACCCTCTCAGACCGAAGCGGAATTCGACAACGACGCAAATGTAAATCTAAGGTGAACTCACTTCGCGACTCGCCGGCCCGATCACTACGCGCGGCCCCTGATAGCTTATTAATCTATTGCGACGATCGCTTCTGGTGATCGCGTGGGATTGGTCCGGTGGATGTGCGTCCGCTCTTCGAGGAGATGTCGAACCATTTGACAGAAAGGAGTGTTATGAATCATCAACGATTCTGTCTCTATATCGAACTCCACTCGGGGCGTTTCACCTTGAAACGCGACGGGGAAAACTGGGTCCGCGAATTTCCTTCACTGCTGGATGCGCTGCAGCATGCGCGCAATTTGGCAGTGGATACCGATGCGCGTTTGACGGTGTTTGACGAAGGCGGACGCCCCATCATTGAGACGTTTGTCTAATGCGGCGTGTCGTGAATTCCTGTACAGCGTAATTTGCCTGCATCGCGCTTGTCAGTGGCGGGTTTTTGGCGATGATTTTCCCGTGCGTTCGACAGCATTCCCCCGTGTTTTCGCGATTCTGCTTTCCCTTGCTCCGTTCGGATATGCGGAAAGCCTGTTGCTCGATTTCGGCACGACGCCAGGTTTGGTTGCCCCGGCGGATGCGCTCAATAGCCCCGGCCATTTTACCGGAGCCGTTCCCGCTGGAGAAATTACCTGGAATCTGGTCACCTCCGCAGATATCACCTCCGGCTTGAAATTTGGTGACGGCAGCGACGCCTCCGGGATTTCCCTCAATCTCGGTCAGGAGGACACCATCGGGAATAACATCATCGATTTTGCCTCGGCCAATACCATCAACTCGAGTTCGCTCAGTGGCACCAGCGCGCCTACTTTGGGGAGTGATTACGGGACCGCGACCAGCTCGCCAGCGGCCAGGGACGGTATTTTTCGCACCAGCACCAACGCTGCCCAGAATGCGGCCATCGGGCTCCGTATCGACGGTCTGACGGCGGGTACTTACACGCTCTATTTCGTGGGACGAAACACGAACACGAGCGCGGGTGGCTTTCCGGTGATGTTCTACACTTCCACCGGTTCCAGTGCCGATACCTTTTCCTTTTCCGGCAGTGCATCCACGACGGTGGGCAATAGCAGTACGAATGGCAACACCACCTGGACCGCGGGCGACCAATACAATACCGCGACCGTGAATGTCTCTCCCGGCGACTCGATCTTTATCGCCGCAGAAGGTACTTCGGCGAGTGAGCTCCGCGGCTTCATCAATTCCGTGGAAATTGTCCCGGAGCCGTCCGCGGTCTTCATCCTGCTTGCGGGTTGCGGCGTGCTTGCGGTGCTGCTCCCCAAAGGGAATCGAAAGCGGTTGTGGGCCGCAAGGGATAGCTGAGCGCGGGCGCGAAACTGCTTGCCGTCAGGGGAGTCGCGTGGTGGAGAGGAGAGAGTTCCATGATTACCCAATGGCTCCTCTCCGCGGCACTGGCCGTGCTTTCTGTCGCCGCCCTCGCGGCTGCGGAAAATTCCCCCTCGCCATCACGGCGCCCGAACATTCTCTTCATCATGACCGACCAGCAACGCTGGGACTGTGTCGGTGCGAATGGCAACCCGATCATCAAGACACCGAATATGGACCGGCTCGCCGCGCGCGGGGCCAATTTTTCAAATATGTATGTCGCCTCGCCGGTGTGTGTGCCGTCACGCATCAGCTTCTTCACCGGTCGCTATGCGCACTCGCATCGCAACCGGGTGAATTACACGCCGCTGGATGCTTCCGAGGTGTTGCTCCAGGCGCGGCTGAAGGACGCGGGTTATCGCACGGCCTCCGTGGGCAAGCTGCACTACTTTCCGCCGACTGTGGAGCATGCGAAGAGCACAGGCTTCGATATCGTGGAACTCCACGATGGCGTACCCTTCACCGATAAATGGTCGGATTACGTGCAGTGGCGGCAGGCGAATGATCCGAAGAAAGACATCTACTATCGCGCCACGGCGAAGAACATCGAGCCGGGTAAAAATCCCAATCGCGCGGCGATCGACACCCAATACACCGACACGGCGTGGACCGGAGAGCGCGGCCGCTATTGGCTGACGGAACTGGCGAAAGGCCAGCAACCGTTTTTCCTCTACGTCTCCTTTTGGAAGCCGCATTCGCCTTATGAGATCGGCCCGCCGTACGACTCGATGTACGACGACGCGAACATTCCCATTCCGGATACGGTGACCGCCAGCGATCTCGCGAGCATGCCGCTGCCGTTGCAAAAACTTTCCCTGCGCGAAAATCCCAATGTGTGGAAGCAGACGCAGGAGCGGGTGGAATGGATGTACCGCAGCTACTATGGCGCGATCAGTCATGTGGATCACGAGATTGGCGGGCTGCTCGAGGCGCTGCAGGCCAGTGGCCAGGCGCAAAATACGCTCATCATTTTCAGCTCCGATCACGGCGATCAGTTGATGGAGCATCGTATCTACGGGAAAAACTGCTTCTACGAGCCGTCGGTGAAGGTGCCGTTCATGGTGTGCCTGCCGGGCCGGATCAAGCCCGGGCGTTACGATCAACTAATGGAAACCGTGGACCTGGTGCCGACGTTGCTCGATTTCATCGGCGTGCCGGAGCCGCGCGAAGTGCAGGGGCGCAGCTTTGCGCCGCTCATCGCGGACATGGGCCGCTCATACACGCCGCACGATGCGGTTTTCAGCGAGAACATCATTCCCGAGGTCATCACCAGCGGGAAGATGGACCTGCCGTTTGAGAAGGGGAAGGGGGTCGATGGGGTGCGTCACCCCGATGCGAAGATGGTGCGCACCGATCGCTGGAAATACTGTTACTACCCGGAGGGCTATGCCGAGCTCTATGACCTGCAGAAGGATCCCGGCGAACGCACCAATCTCGCCGGCCGTCCGGAAAATCACGCGGTCGAAGAGGAGATGCGGACGCGCCTGCTGAACTGGCTCATCGACAGCGCGGAGGCGGATGAAATCGCTCCGCGCTGGCTGCTTTCGGATCCGCCTCCTGCGCCGAAGAAATAGTCGAAAAGTGGGCGCTGACGGAACAACGCCCTCCGACGAACCTGGCGCTACAGCCGCACCTTGCCGTGCATGTCGCCGTCTTCGGCATCGGGCGTCGTGCCGGACATGTAGGCTTTGGCTGCTTCCCACAGATACTTGAAACGCCGCGCGCCGGTGTTGTCCCAGAATTCACCCCGTTCGGGCCGCACAGCGATCAGCTCGATATCCGGATCGTCTTTGCCCCGCGGGAACCATACGCGAAATGCCTCCTGCCAAAGATGCGCGGTCTTTTCGCGATCGCCGATGAGCGAAGCGCGACCGGTGATCGTGAGGAAAGCGTTGTTGCCATCCTGGGCGACGAGATGGACGTGCGAGTCGACCGCGATTTCGTGGACCTTGGCCGTGTCGACGCTGGTCACGAACCACAGCCGTCCGTCATCTTCGACCTCGGCGATGGCCATCGGGCGGGAGTGAAAGCCATGCAACCCGGAGTGGGTGACCAGCATGACGTTCTGAAATTTCTTTAACAGACTGATAAAGTGCCGGGTCTGTTCATCGGTGGAAGTGGACGCATTCATACAAGGAGTTCGCCAGCACTCCGGCGGACGGATGTGAATTCAATACCGGCAAAAGGTGGCAGCGGCATCCCGCCGCTCGCCGAAAAAGGCCCGAGCGGCAGGATGCGCTGCCACTTTAAGAAGTGCGCGTTCGACGCCGTATCTGACGCACCGTTGCCTATCGAAAATGCACAAAGGCTTTCCCTCTGACGCTGGGAGCGGTTTGCTGACGTCAGCCCCCACCCCGTGCGATGCGGCGTGACTGCATCATCCCCCCTATGAACCCGAAGCGCCTTCTCTTCCCGCTGCTCTTCATCCTGCTGGCGATCCAAACGGCCGTGGCGGCATCGGACCGGCCGAATATCGTCGTCATTCTGGCCGACGACATGGGCTACTCGGACATCGGTTGTTTCGGCAGCGAAATTCCCACGCCGCATCTCGATGCGCTCGCGGCGAATGGCCTGCGCTTCACCCAATTTTACAACTCGCCCCGCTGCAGTCCCACGCGCGCGGCCTTGCTCACCGGGCTCTACTCCCAGCAGGCCGGCATGGGCTGGCTGGATAACATGGTGAAACCCGAATCGCGCGGCTTCCATGGCAAGTTGCTGCCGCGGTGCGTGACCATCGCCGAGGTGTTGCGCGACGCGGGTTACTTCACCGCGATGTGCGGCAAATGGCACCTCGGCCAGCAAAATGGCACGCCGCCGTGGGAGCGCGGTTTCATGCGATCGCTGAATTCGCGTTTCGGCGAAGTTTATTTTCCCAAGGAAAAAGACCGGCCGGGCACGCAGAGCCTGTTCCTGAATGGCCGGGAGATTCCGAAGGATTCGCCGGAACTCGGGCACGATTGGTATTCGACGGATCTCTTCGTCGATTGGGGGCTCAAGTTCATCGACGAAGCGCGTGCGGAGAAGAAGCCATTCTTCCTCTACCTGCCGCAGGGCACGGTGCATTTCCCGCTGCGCGCGCCGGAGGATGTCATCGCCAAATACCGCGGCAAATACATGAAAGGCTGGGACGTGCTTCGCCAGGAGCGCTACGAGCGCCAGCTCAAGATGGGCCTCATCGATCCGCGCTGGCCGCTTTCGCCGCGTCCCGACGATTCACCGGCATGGGATACGCGGGCACCGGACAAACAGAAACGCTTCGACGAGATCATGGCGGTGTATGCAGCGATGATCGATTGCCTCGATCGCAGCACCGGCACGCTGGTCGACGGTCTCAAGCAGCGCGGTCTGCTCGACAATACGCTCATCATTTTCCTGAGCGACAACGGCGGCAACGCCGAGGGCGGTCCTCCGGGCAAGACGGAAGGGCCGGGCTCGATCGGCAGCCCGGATTCCTATGTGATGCTGGGCATGAACTGGGCGGCGCTGGCGAACACGCCGTTCAAGCGCTACAAGCACTTCACGCACGAGGGTGGCATCAGCTCGCCGTTCATCGCCCATTGGCCGGCGGGTATCGCGCCAGAGCTCCGCGGTAAATTGGAGAAACAGCCCGCGCACCTCGTTGATATCATGGCCACCGCCGTCGACCTCGGCGCCGCCAAATACCCGGGGCGTTTTCACGATCACGATATCATTCCGATGGAGGGCGTGAGCCTGCGGCCGGCCTTCAGCGGGAAATCGCTCGGACGAAAACAGCCGATTTTCTGGGAGCACGAAGGCAACAAGGCGGTGCGCGACGGCCAGTGGAAGCTGGTGCAGAAATGGCGCGGCCCGTGGGAACTCTACGACATGGACGCGGATCGCACAGAGTTACACGACTTGAGCAAGGAACATCCCGAAATCGTCTCCCGGCTGCAAGCGGCCTGGGATGGCTGGGCCGAACGCGCCTATGTCGACGAATGGCCCGGCCCCGACCACACCAATTGGGGCGCCGATATTAAAGCGAAGCCGGCGGATTGAAGCGATTAAAGGCAGAACACCCAACATCCAACATCCAACGCCCAACATCCAATAACCCCCCCGCAGACCCGCCGGCTCCCTCCACGCGCTTGCGCCATTGGATGTTGGATGTTGGGCGTTGAATGTTGGATGTTCTGCCTTCAATTCGGATGTTCTGCCTTCTATATCTGATACTGCGTTCGCAAGTCGCCGACCTGGTGCTGGAGCTCGGGCCAGAAGTTCCAATCGTCGACGAAACTACGGCTGGCGTTTGAGCCGCGGGCGTAGGCAGCGGTGAAATCCGCCGGGTTGAATTGGGCGCCGGTGGAAACGTAGGGCGGAGTGAAGCCGAGCATGGCGATCATCCAGTTGAAGTGCTCCGAATTTCCGGCGGTGAAACCGGAGACGCAGTACTCGCCATTGATCGAGATGTCGTAATTGCCGAGTACGTGGATGAGGTCGTGCCGCACGGTCATGTCCTCGGAAATCCACAGCTTGCTGCCCGGTAGCGGCCAGTCGAACTGCGCGTAGAAATCCCAAAAGGCCCGGCCGAGCGAACCCGCGGGATAACCCTCCAGCGATTTGTAGCGCGCCTCTTCCTCCGGATCGCCTTCCGAATCCTTGAGCAGCTTGGCCATTTCCTGATGTTGGCCGTCGGCGTCGAGATTGCGCCAGATGTCGGGACCCATCTTGCGCAGCGCACAGTATTCCATGTTCTGGCTGTGCTTCTGCCGCGCGCCAATAAAGTCCTCCATGCGGTGCATGTTTTCCCCGAGCGCCTCGATGAATTTTTCCGAGATGTAAGTCTTCTGGTCCGCGAAAGGCCGGGTAGCGTAGGGCATCAGCGCGATGACCTGCGCGGCGCGTTCCTTGTGCTCGTCGTCCTGGATGATGGCGATGAGGTCATCCGGTTTGACGTGCAGGTTCTCGTCGGCATCCGCGACATCGGGATGGTGCAGGATATTGATCCGCACGCCTTCGATCAGTTGCGCTTCCTCGGGAGACATCGGTGCGGTGCCGTGCAGCGAGGCAATGGCGCGGAGGGCACCGAGGGTGGCTTTCGATTGTTCGAGGGTCCAATTGGCAGGTTGAATCATGGTGCTGAAGTGGGAGACAATTTGCGAGCCCCAGGCCGCCGCCTACGCCGCGTCCGTCGCGTGCAGGTCGTATTTCGCCGCCATCTTGCCGAAGAGCTCCCGCGCCCGGGCGAGTTCGCTGTCGCGATGGCGATCGCCGTCCGGCAACAAGCGCGCAAGTTGCCGATGGGCGAGTGCTTCCTCATACGGCATATCGAGCTGAATGGCCGCCGCCAGGCCCTCACGCGAGAGACGAATGGCCTGGGACGGGTTGCCGGAAAGTTCATTTTCCATCGCGGTGAGGAGCAGGGCCCGGGCTTCGCCGATGCGGAAGATCTTCGCGAAGCGGCGCGTGCAGGCGCAGGCTTCGCGGGCCTTGGCAGCAAAATCGGCGCGTGCCGGATCGCTCTCCGCCGACATACGCCAGCCCTTGAGATAGATCTCCGTAACCGCTGCATACGCCTCGAGATTGTAAACGATCGTCGGCGTCATCTTGCTCATGACCGCGAGCGCTTTCTCCGCGTGCGGCAGCGATTCGGCGAAACGGCCGATGCGCATTTCCAGCGCGGCGAGAAGTCCGTAGGCCATGATTTCATCAGCGCCGTAAACGTTCTGTCCGAGGTGCCGCTGGAGATCGTTGCCCAGCGCACGCACGCGCTCGAAATCGCCGAGATTCAACAGGCTCTCAATCTGGTCGAGCATGCCCCAGGCCTGCGCCTGGAGATCGCCGGTAGCGCACCCGAGATCGAAGACCCGCTGCCCGAGCACCACGCGCTTCGTGAAATCGCCGCGGTAGTGCGTCCACGTGGAAAGCAGGCACGTGCACTCGAGTTCGCGCCGCCGGTCGCCGACAATTTGGAAACCCGCGATTGCCTTTTGGAAATTCTCCTCTGTTTTATCCCAGCGGCCTTCGCCCATGTAGTACATGCCGAGAAATTCCCGCACCCGTGCGGTGGTGCTCTCGTGGCCGAGCCGGGTTGCCACCTTGAGCGCCGCCGCGGCGTAACGCTCGGCGAAAAAACGCGACGGCGCCAGGCTGGAAGCCAGCGCCATCGTGGCGAGGGCGCGGGCGTATTCCGGCGAATCGCCGAGACCCTCGGCCTGATTCAGGCACTCGAGCGCGGCGGAAAGGCTCGACGTCATGCGATTCGAAAAGAGATCGAGCAGGCAAAGCATCTCGTAACTGCCGGCGAGCAACTTGACGCGCATGATTTCCGCTTCAGGACATTGCCGTTTGCCGGTGAAACGGCCGAGGATGCGCTGCCCGATTTGCTGCAAGAGATCCCTGGTCTGCGGATTTTCCGGGGCCGGCCGTCCGAGCAGGCGCGCGACTTCGCGGAAGGCCTTCCAGCTATCCTCGATGCGGCCGAGGCCGAAGAACGCTTCCGCACGCAAAACCTGCCAGAAGGCATCGCGCACGACGTCCTCGGGTTTCGGTATTTCCACGTGAGTGAGTTCCAGTGCCCGCGTGAGAAAATTCAGCCCTTCCTGATAGGCGCCATTGCGCACCGCGCGCTGTCCCGCCATGCCGAAATAGTGTCCGGCCTTCTTCTCGTCGGCCGCCTGCAGCCAATGGTGGCCGAGCAGAGGCGCGACGGCTTCCAATGCGCCCGCCTGTTTCTTTTCCAGCGCGCCGGCCACGCGCTCGTGCAGCGTCTTGCGTTGCGCGACGAGCAGCCGGTCGTAAATCGCTTCTTCCACGATGGCGTGGGCGAAAGTGTATTCGGGATCGTCCTGCCGCAGCACCAGCCGCTCGTGGTGCAAGACCCCGAGATGCGTTTCGATTTGCGGTTCTCCGGCTTCGACCGGAAAGGCATCGCGCAAGAGCGACGCGGAAAATGTGCTGCCCACCACACTGGCGACTTTGGCGGTGAGCTGGACTTCCGGTGCGAGGCTGTCCACGCGGCGCATGATGATGCCCTGCACGTTGTCGGGGAATTTGACCGTGGAGAAATCCAGCCCGGCCACAGGCTTGCACTCGTCGCCGTCGATCATCACGAAGCCGTGCTCGCGCAAGGCGAAGGCGATTTCGACGCTGAAGAAGGGATTGCCCTGCGACTTCGCGGCAATGAGATCGGCGATCGGCCGGGCCAGCGTGCGGACGTGCAGCCGTTGTGCGGCCAGAGCCACGCAATCATCGCTGCGCAGCGGCTCCAGGCGCAGTCGTTCGGCGCCGGGAAGCTGGAGCAGGGGGTCGAGTGCGTGTTCCTTGTCGCCGGTCAGGATGCGCGTGGAGAGGAGCAGGATGAACGGCGATACACGTTGCGCGACGACACCGGCGACGGCCAGCGATGCCGAATCCATCCAATGCGCATCCTCGAGAATGATGGCGAGCGGTTGCTCCGCGGCGGCCTCCGCCACGAGGCTGGCCACGAGTTCGCGCACGTTGTCCGCGCGAATTTTGCCGGTGATCTGTTCGGTAATCGCGTTGTCCGGGAGGCCAAGGTCGAGAATGTCGTTGAGCAAGGGCGCGAGCCGTCCCCAGGAGAGCCTCTCGCTCGTTTGGGAGAGCTGTTCGCGCCGCTGGTCCGCGCTGTCCGTTTCGGAAAGTCCGAGCAACGTGTTCACGATGCCCTGCCAGGCGAAATAAGGCGTCGAGGCATGCACCGATTCCGCGGCGCCGCGCAAGAGCCGCACCCCGTCGCCCGCGGCTTTCTTCGACCACTGCAGCAGCAAGGTCGATTTTCCGATGCCCGCCTCACCTTCGATCACCCCAAGAAAGCCCCGACCCGCCTTCAAGCCCGCGATGGCCCGAACCGCGCGCGCAAATTCCTCGTTGTGTCCGATCATCCGGGCGGCGCCGGCCGTCGGCGTCATCACGCCACTCGGGATGTAAACCGGGATCGGTTTCGGGATGCCTTTCAAGCGCAGCGGCGCTTCCGCGGTGAATTGCAAACGGGCCGCCGTGGCCTGGAAAGTCGCCTCGTCGCAAAAGATCTTGCCCCGCGATTGGTGGGCAAGACGTGCGGCAAGGTTCACCGTCCGGCCGATCACGGCATATTCGCGCCGCGTGCCGTCGCCTACTACCCCGCAGAAGACGCGTCCCGTGGCAATGCCGTAACCGGCTTCCGGATCGATGCTCTGCAAGGCGTTGTGGATGGCCGTGGCTGCTTGCGTGGCGCGGAAAGGATCGTCTTCATGGCTCGCCGGCGGCAGGCCGAAGGAGATCATGAATTTCAGGCCTTTCTCGTCCACGTTCGTGCCGCTGATTGTGCCTTCGAATCGCTCGGAAGCTTTCATCACCGCCGCCACGAGTTCCTGCATGCGCTCCAGCGTGGTGTCGCCGTTGTAGGTGCGCAGGTGCACGAAAAGACTCGTTACCGGACGCGTATCCGCCAGCCAATGCTCGCCGGCATCGTGCAGAAGAAAGCGCACGGGCTTGGGGAGAAAGCCTTCCACCGACTGACGCGTCACTCCGCTCAACGCCCGCGATTCTTCGCTCGTCGCCCGCCGCGGGGATTCGGCCGAGGTAATGCGCACGCAACCTTCGCCCAACGGCTCGCCTTGGGCGACTTCGCGAATAATTTCCCACGCCTCCAAGGCCAGCACCACATCGCCCGGAGTGGCCTGGCTCTGCGCCAGACCCATCTGCCGAAAAGGGGAGCCAACGGGCATCATCTCCCAGCGGCCATCGATGCCGCCGACATAATAAGCCGTCGCCTTCCCGGCGCCGATACCGATCCGCACGTGCAGCGTCACCCCCTGCGGAGCTTGCGTGGATTCCTGCTGGATCTCGCGCGCACATTGCACCGCTTTCAGCAGCGGTTCCTCCAGGCTGCCATCCGCCAGTCCTTCCCAAGCTACGACCAGCGCATCGCCCGCCATCATCAGCACATCGCCACCGCTGCGGCCGATCGGCCCGAGCATCGAACCGAAGCAGGCATTGATGATGGAGCTCAGCTCCTCGGTCCCGGCCGCGCCTTTTTGCGAAAGGCGTTCGGAAAGATCGGTGAATCCGGAGATATCCGCGAAGAGAATCGCCGCGGGAAAATGGTCGACATGGGGAGTTAGTGATCCCGTGCTGGAGGCGGCGAGAGTGCGCAGCACGCGGTGAGGCACATACGTCGCGAGATGTTCCAAATCAACCATGTCGCGGGATCGTAATTCTCTCTGTCGGATTGACGATTTCCTTTTTTAAAAAATGCTGTCTACAGGAGTCGACAGGCCGTGCGAGAAGTGCGTCATCGGTTGGGAAAAGAAGTTCGTATCGACGAGATAACTCACAACTCGAGAAGTCCTGTGTGCGTGGAAATGCGGCTGTTTCCCGAGGCCGCATTGCACCGGCGAATTGACTTTCCGGGCGGGAAGCCCAACAGCTTGTCCCACTTTTCGATGCGTCCCAATCCACTTCGTCATCGTTCGCCGGGCGAACGCGCGTTCGACCGTTGCGTGCTGCCCACTGCCCTGGTTTTCGGGTTCACCATGGTTGGGTGCTTCCTGGCGGCGCTGGGAAAACAAGCGGTGAAGCAGGCGCCGACGGACCCGGACATGGGCACGTGGCTGCCGGCGGCTCCTTGGTTCATTTGGTTGCCATTTGTCTGTGGAATCCTTTTTGCCGCCTATTGGTTGTGGGCACTACGCAGTGTGATGCGGAGTTGGGCAGACCCCGTGGTCCGCGTTTTGCGGTTTTGTTCGCTGTCGCTGCTCTTTGGGCAGTTTTTTGCCATCATCTCGTTGCTGACCAGTCCGATGGTGCGCAACGCGCCGGTCGAGAAATCGGGGGTGGTTGTTGAGGTGCGTTAGGTCGGGTTTACGAATTCGAAATCGCGGCCCATGGACGCTTGCGTTCCTGGCGTGCTACTCGCCATCCACCGGCCTCCCCGCGATTCTAACGCCGTGGGAAAAAGCGCGCCGCACGGGCCGCGTTATTGGGGATTGCGAAACAGATAGCGAACGTAGCCGAATAGCTCCCGCGGGGCGGAATAAAAATCCCGCGCTTCGAAGTATTGCGCATGCGCGGCATAGACCGTCGGGAAACCGAAACGATGCAGGGCCAGACGGGAGCGGGAGATGTGGAAGTATTGCGAGACGACGAAGACGGAATGGAAGTTTCGTTGCCGGGCGATGTCCCGTGCATTGCGCGCGCTGGCGAAGGTGGTGACGCCCTGGTTGTCCATGAGGATGTGCTCGCTGGGCACACCATGGCCCATGAGATAATCGCGCATCACAACCGCTTCATCGTAGCCTTCCTTGCCGATGCCGCCGCTGACGATGATCTCCGGGAAGTAGCCGGCGCGATAGCATTCCAGAGTCTCGTCCAGTCGGGCGCGTAGGCGTGCGGATGGCGTACCATCGGTCTCGACTTTGCTCCCGAGCACGAGGGCGACATCCGCGTGGCCAAGATTGTCGCGCAAGCCGGCAATAACGAGCACGCTCGTCCCCAGGAGCAAAAGCCCGAGGACTACCACCAGTGAGAGAAACAGCCTCTTCGTAAAAGAACGCTTGGTCATCGATCTAGCAATACACCCGTCTGCCAATCGCAGACTCAGAGACCATTCCCGTATTTTACCCGGAACCGCGCCAATTCTTCCTCGGGGACCGGCATCAAGCCCTTCATGATTTCTTCCAGCGTCTTGTTCCAAACGCCGATGACGTCCATCGTGTAGTCGGGGTACTGCAGGTAAAGATTGTGGCAGCTCCAGCAGATGTTTGTTTCCAAAACGAGATGGTCACCAACCCATAGGCGGAGACCGTGAATGGGAAAGTGGCACATGGCGCCGCCGCCATTTCCCTTTATTCCGACGGTGGCTTGCAATGATGGCAGCAGCTTTTTGAGCTCTTCCTCAGTCAAGATCCTCTGTTTGAGGATGCGGCATGTTTTACCTTTCGCGATGGGAAATTGATCCTTGGGCGGATGAATCTGCCACTGGATGTCGCCCGGGTCGTGATGCTGCACCTCGAAATCGAGCAGGTAGATTTCCGCTTTGGTCGCTTTGTTGAGAGAAGCGGCGAAGGCTTCGCGATACTCGGCTTTGGCCTTCTGCACGGCTTGGAAATAGGCGCCTTCGAAGTCCGCAGGTCCATTGTCCGCGGCGTAGGTCGAGACGGATGCGATGAAGGCGAAAAACAAAACGAAATAAGCGGTCCGAAACATACCGGGAGGAGCAAGGAATCTGACCATTGTATCTAGCCTATGACGCGAAGTTTGTGAATGCGCATCTCAATCATCCCGCCCGCACCTGCCGTTTGCGGTATTCCGCGGGGCCGGAGGCGAAGTGGCGGCGGAAGACGCGGGTGAAGTAGAAGCGATTGGGGAAGCCGCAGTCGGCGGCGATTTGCTCGATGGTCCGGTCGGTCAGGGCGAGGAGTTGGGCGGCGTGGCGGGCGCGGGTTTGTTGCACGTAGAGCGCGGGAGTGAGGCCGGTGTGTTGCTTGAACCAGCGGATGAAGACGCTCTCGCCCATCACGGCGCGCCGGGCGAGGACGGCGTTCGAGAGATCACCGGCGAGTTGGCTGTGGAGAAAGCGGAGGATCTGGTCGAGGCGCTCGGGGGCCTCGGGCGCGATGGGGATTTCAAGGCGGGCAAAGGCGCTGTGCAGCAGCGCGGCGGCGTGATGATAGAGATGCTGGCGAGTGAGCGGAGAATCGGCCGCGGTGCGGGCGGCGATGAGGCTTTCGACCAGCGAGCCAAGCAACGGAGTCAGCGGGAGGACAATGGGGCGGCGAGGAAAGGCGCTGGTCGTCTGCAGCGGGGTGAAGTGCAGCCAGAGATGCGGGGCGCGCGTTTCGCAGAGGCAATCGAAGGGCGTGGCGTCGGGGATGAGGAGCAAGCGGTCCGGGTGGAGCGGGAACGTTTCTTTGCCGAAACGGACGTGGCAGCCGGGAGCGCCATTGCGGTAAAGACGCCAGAAGGGGCTGAGCACGGCGGGATGATTCCAGTCCGATCCGTGAGGCAGGTAGCCGCACTCGTGAATGGTGAAGGTGGTGAAGCCGAGCCGTGGGGCGTCGCCGAGGCGAAGGCCGTGACGGGTGAAGGGGGATTGATAACCACCTTTCGGTTTGCGAGGCATTTTGGGGAGACGGTGGAACGATCGAATGATGGGATGATCCGGCGCCGCAGACAAGCCCGGGTGCAAGATCGGATACAGTTTTATGTCGAAAGCCGTGCGCTCGTTCCCGAGGTGGGCGAGAAGCTCATTGTCTCCACGTTGTTCTGACCCGCTTCCGTGCAAAGCGATGCTCGGAGCGCAGGATAGGACACAATGAAAGCAGGATCGGGCATGGCCTTTTCGCTAAGGTTCGGCCACTGTCCGGCTCGTCTCCCGCGAAAACCCCATGAACTTCCGCCTCGCTCTCTTTGCCACCGCCGTTCTCAGCGTTCCTGCGTGGGCGGCACCGGAAGCCGTCACGGGGAATCATGCCGCGAACATGGAGAAGGGTGTGGCACTCTTTAATAGTGATGTTGCCGCGCTGCTCACCCAGCATTGCGTGAAGTGCCACGGCGGCGAGAAGGGGACCAAGGGCGCGCTCGATCTGACCACGCGCGAACTGGCGCTGAAGGGCGGCGATACCGGCCCGGCCATTGTGCCGGGTAAATCCGCGGACAGCCTGCTCGTGCAATCCATCCGCCATGAGGACAAAGACCTGCAGATGCCCAAGAAGGAGGACAAGCTGCCGGACGACGTGATCGCCAAGATCGTGCAGTGGGTGGACCTCGGCGCGCCATATCCGAAACCGCTCGTGGCCGGCAAGTCCACGCGCGATCGTTCGAAGGTCACGGACGAGGATCGCAAGTTCTGGTCGTTCCAGCCGCTCGCTCATCCCGAGTTGCCTTCGGTGAAAAATGAAGCGTGGTGCCGCACGCCGATCGACCGTTTCATCCTGGCGAAGATCGAGGAGAAGGGAATCACGCCCGCGCCGCCAGCGGATCGCCTCACGCTGATTCGCCGTGCGTATGTCGATCTCATCGGCCTGCCGCCGACGGTGCAACAGGTGCAGCGCTTCCTGAGCGATCCGGATCCGATGGCGAAGGCGTTTGAAAAAGTGATCGATGAACTGCTGGCCAGCCCGCACTACGGCGAACGCTGGGGCCGGCACTGGCTGGACCTGGCGCGTTACGCGGA
>Ga0068855_100000811_pt1 | contig 38664 bp, 32 predicted proteins | sample KBSCornC52_FD_66592 | JGI IMG/M metagenome (GOLD analysis project Ga0068855, IMG submission 66592) | Corn rhizosphere microbial communities from Kellogg Biological Station, Michigan, USA - KBS Corn C5-2 | ecosystem: Host-associated > Plants > Roots > Rhizosphere > Soil ...
ATCCGATGGCCATGCCATCGCGTGCGGCGCGGTTGCCTGGTTCGCGGCAGACGACTTCGAGCGAGCGGCCAATGTACTTCACTGCTTCCAAAGCCAGACCGCGGGCCAGTGGGGTGGCGACCTTCGCAAGGTAGGCTTCGATGGCGTGGACGAGCGCATCCATGCCCGCCGCCGCGGTGACCGCTGCGGGCAGGCCATCGGTCAGCGTCGGATCGACGATGGCGATATCGGCGAGGATGTCGGGATCCACGACGCCGATTTTATTTCCGCTCTCCGGATCGGTGAGGATAGAGACAAAGGTGGCCTCGGAGCCGGTGCCGGCGGTGGTGGGGATGAGGATCGTTGCAATTCCGCGCCCGCCGGCTTTCCCGATCCCGACAAACTCCCGCGCGGGTTTTCCATGGTGTGCGACCAGCGACGCGACCTTGGCCGTGTCCATGACACTGCCACCACCCAAGGCAATGACCGTGTCCGCTTTCGCCGCCACAATTTGCGCAGCAACGCGGTCGACCGTGTCGATAGGCGGTTCCGGAGCGACATCGGTAAAGACGCCGGCGAGCAAGCCGGCCGCTTCCAGCGGAGCGGTGAACGCCTGGACGAGACCGGCGCCTTTGACGCCTTCATCGCTGACGACAAAGGCCCGGCGCAGACCTTTTTGCGTCAGAGTATGGGCGAGATTGCCGCTCGCTCCGCGGCCAAAAATGACACGGCGCGGCAGATTGTTTTCGAAGGGGCGCGGGAACATGGTTTCGGGGGGAGTCGCCAACCTTACTAAAGGACCGCGGCGGCTTCTATCGTATTTGCAGGCAATCTACGGCGCGATGGTGACGCCACTGACAAAGGCGTTTTGGCGCACGTCGCTTTCTTTCAGTTCGTGCTGGCCGACGACGACGTGTTCGAAGCGCACGTCGTGGACCGCGTGCTCGGCATCGAAGCCGACGAGATCGGCGTAAGGAGTGGAGACGGGAGTGACGGACTCGATATTCCGGAAGGTGACGCCATCGATGTGCCCACGCTCGCTTTCCTTGCTCCACACCGCCTTGCCGATCCAGACGGACATGAGCCGGCGCGCTTCTTCGATGCGGATACGGTCGAAAGTGACATTTTTGACCGGTGCGGAATCGCAGTGATAGACGCGAAGCAACCACTCGCGTCCTTTGTCGTGGATGACATCGCAGTCGGTGAAGAGCACGTTGGTTAGCGGTTCCCGCAATTCGGCGCCGAGGCTGAGCGCGTGGGCGAATTCATTCCACAGGACACAATTCTTGACCGTCACATCGCGCAACTCACCCTGACCCTTATCCGTCTTCAGCACGACGAGATCATCGAAGGTGCGCAAAAAAGAACCGGTGACTTCCACCTGCCGGCTGTTGCAGAGATCCATCCCATCCGAGTTGCCGCGCCAGCCGAAGATTTTCACGTTATCGATCTCCACGCGATCCGAGCGCCGGACAGGCAGAGTGAAGCCGCTCGAGTCCCGCAAAGTGACCCCTTCCACGTGAATGTCGCTGCCGACGACGGCGACGATCGATCGCGTGTGCGAGGGGCAAAGGCTGCCGTCGATGATACCCCGGCCGCGCAGGGTGATATTCGCGCCTTGGAGGCGGAAGATCGGGTCGTGTGGCTTGTTGCCTCCGCCGTCGCCATAGACGATCGCCCCGCCAGCGACATAGACGGTTTGCCCGGCGTAGACCGTCACGCTTTGCACATGGTGAACACCAGGGCCGAAGTAGATGACCTTGGGATCTTTGGGATCGGGAATGCCCTTTTCCATCGGATCGACGAACAGATGGAGCGAATGAATCCAGTCGCCATTGACTTCGATGGTCAATGGTCCCGGCTTGGCGACGGTGAAGCTGAAGGTCTTGCCGGAAACATTCGGATGCAGGCCCGAGGTGATCGGGAGCACATTGACGCTCTTCACCTCTTCATTGCAGGTGACGGTGACTTTCGCCTGACCCTCCAGATCGAAGGAGGCGAACGACGTGGTCGTCGTCTGGCTTTCCACGGGTGGTCCGAGACGTTTCCGCTCCTCGGCGGAAAGCGAGCAAACACGCGCCAGATAGACCGGGACGCTGGCTTGTTCCGCACTCACTTTGAATTGCGCGGAGAGCGGTTCACCCTCGGGTGCGGGATAGGTGTGGACCTTGTTTTCCGCGCGGGCTGGCATCGCGAAAAGCAGTGCCCCAAAAATCATGGCGAAACAGGATATCGGAGCTTTCGTGTTTTTCGTTTTCATTTTGGAGAGGCCAAGTAAAGCGGATCGGGTTCGTTCGTTCCAGCGACCCGCTGGAGTAAATCTGCAAAGGATTGATTCTCTTTGAGCATCATCCAATGCTCGCCGTTCGCGACGAACCCCGCGCGCCATCCCCCGACCCCGTGAACGAATCCGCCGAATTTTTGCAACTGCTCCGCCAGGACGGCGTCGTGCGGGCAGACGATGCACGGCTCACGCCGCTGACGGGCGGGGTTTCCTGCGAAATTTATCTCGTGGAAGACGGCGCCGAGCGCTTCGTCGTGAAGCGCGCGCTGGCCAAGCTAAAGGTCAAGGCCGATTGGTTCGCCGATATCTGTCGCAATCGTTACGAATGGGAGTTCATTCGCTATGTGTCGCGTTTCCTCCCGGCGGTCGTGCCTGCGCTGCGGCATTGTTCGGCGACGGGAAATTACTTCGCCATGGAATATCTGGGCGGCGAATTTCAGAACTGGAAACAGCAACTGCTGGCGGGTGATGCGAGACCGGGGGCGGCGGCGCAAGCAGGGAGCTTGCTGGCGGAGATCCATCGTCGTTCAGCGGGCGACGCGGAAGCGAAGCGGATTTTCGATACAACGCCGAATTTCTATCAATTGCGCATCGAGGCTTATCTGCTGGCGACCGGAGTGAAGCATCCCGAGCTCCGTCCGCTCTTTGAAGCGGAGGCGGCACGATTGGCCGCGACCCGCGAATGCCTGGTGCACGGCGATTTCAGTCCGAAGAACATTCTCGTCAGCGCCGAGCGGATGGTGCTGCTGGATTGTGAAGTGGCCTGGTATGGCGATCCCGCTTTCGACCTCGCCTTCATGCTCAATCACTTTTTTCTCAAGGCGCTGCTTTATGCGCCGCGGGAGGTTGGTTTGCGGCGGATGGTCGAGGCGTTTTGGTCGGCCTATCAAGCGGTGCGGCCGACGTCGGAACTGGAAGCGCGCGTCGGGCGGTTGCTGGTGATGCTGTTGCTGGCCCGCGTGGATGGCAAATCGCCGGTCGAATATCTCGACGCCGGCCGGCAGGATTTCGTGCGGCAGTTCGCGCGGGCCATGCTGCCCGGGGAAACACTCTCCGTCGGAGCTGTGACGAACGCGTGGTTTGCCCGGCTGCCCCAATTCACTTCATGAAAATTAGTTCCATCTCGGCCTATCAAGTTTTCGATTCCCGCGGCAATCCAACCGTCGAGGCGGAGGTGGTTTTGGAAAATGGCGTGCGCGGGCGTGGCACCGTGCCTTCCGGCGCTTCCACCGGTCAGTTTGAAGCGCTGGAGTTGCGCGACCGGGACGCGCAGTGCTTTCGCGGAAAATCGGTTTTGCGGGCCATCTCCAACGTGCAAGACATCATCCGCCGCGAACTGCGTGGCCACGATGTCTTCGACCAGGCCGGCCTGGACCGGGCGATGATCGAGCTGGATGGTACGCCGAACAAAAGCCGGCTCGGCGCGAATGCCATTCTTGGCGTTTCCATGGCGGCGACGGCGGCGGCGGCGAACGCGCGGGGCGAACCGCTCTTTGCCTATCTCGGCGACGGCGATCTCCTGCCCTTGCCGGAAATCCAGATTACCGGTGGCGGGGCGCATGCCAATTGGCGGACCGATGTGCAGGACTATCTGCTCATCGCCACGGGGGCGCGCAGTTACGCCGAGGTGATGGAGATCACGCACAACGTTTATCATGCGGCCGGCGATATTTTGAAGAGAAGGGGGAGTTACTTCGGCGTTGCGGATGAGGGCGGTTACTGGCCGGAGTTCAAGACGAACGAGGAGCCGTTGCAGTTGCTGGTCGAGGCGATCGCCGCGGCGGGTTACGAGCCGGGGCGCGATGCGATGATCTCGCTGGATGTGGCGGCAAGCGACTTGTTCGACGAAGAAACCGGCACTTATCAGTTCGGGCTGGAGCAGCGCCGGTTTTCGACGGCGGAGTTTGCGGCGCTCATCGAGGACTGGTGCGCGCGTTATCCCATCATTTCGCTCGAAGATCCGATGGCGGATACTGATTGGGGAGGCTGGCAGACGGTCTTCGAAAAGCTCGGGCGCAAGATCCAGCTCATCGGCGACGATCTCTTCACGACGAATATTCAGCGCATCCAAACCGGCATCGAGAAGAGGATCGCCAATGCCGTGCTCATCAAGCTCAACCAAATCGGCACGGTTACGGAGACGCTGGAGGCGATTCGCACCACGCAGCAGGCCGGCTGGTTGCCGGTGGTTTCCGCGCGCTCCGGGGAAACGGAGGATACTTTCATCTCGCACCTCGCCGTCGCGTCAAATGCTGGTCAGCTCAAAGTCGGTTCCTTTTCCCGCAGCGAACGCATGGCCAAATGGAATGAGGTGATTCGCATCGAACGGGCGCTAGGCGAGCGCGCCCGCTTTGTCGGCAGTCAGATTTTCGACACGATTCTTCCGGGTCGAAACGAGCACGGCAGCCGCTGAGACCAGACAGCAGAAGGCGACGAGCAGCGCGGGGTAGATGGGATTGGGACTGCGGTCGCGAATGCCGCCGACGACATACGGGCTCACGAAACCGCCGAGGTTGCCCACCGAATTGATCCAGGCGAGGCCGGCCGCGGCGGCTGCGCCGGAAAGCATGCTCGTGGGCAAGGCCCAAAAGGTGGAGATGCTCGACATGATGCCGGCGACGGCGAAGGAGAGCACGGCGATGCCGAGCACGGGTGGCAGTCCGTGCAGGCCGCAGAAAATCAAGAACACCGCCGAGACGAGCAAGGCGACGGTCAGATGCCAGCGACGTTCGCCGGTGACATCCGAGTGGTGACCGAACCAGATCATCGTGACCGCGCCCACGCCCCAGGGGATGACGGAGACCAGGCCGATTTTCCATGGATCGGTCGTGACTCCGCTCTTGATGATTTCCGGCATCCAGAAGCCGACGAAATAATTCGCGACGACCATGCCGAAATAGACGAGGCAGAACCACCAGACCTGCGGACTGCGGAAAGCGTCGGCGATGCTGTGGTGCGAATCCCCCTGGCTGCGTTTGATCGCTTCTTCCTCAGCGAGCGCCTGAAGGAGAATTCCCTGTTCCTCCGCGCTGAGCCATTTGGCTTTCTTCGGACCGTCGTCGAGGTAGTAGATGGCCACGATGCCGACGATGGCGGAGGGAATGCCTTCGAACAGGAAGAGCCATTGCCAGTTGGCCAACCCTCCGAAGGTGCTCATTTTGCCCATGATCCATCCCGAGAAGGGACTGCCGAAAGCGCCCGAGAGGGCGATGGCGCTCATGAACATGGAAATGGTCTTGGCGAGATGGGTGCGCGGAAACCAAAACGTGAGATAGAGAACAACGCCGGGAAAGAAGCCGGACTCAATCGTGCCGAGGAGAAAGCGCAGCGAGTAGAAGAGGGCGGGCGTCTTGGCGAACATGGTCAGCGAGGAGACGACACCCCAGACGATCATGATCGGCCCGATCCAGCGCCGTGCGCCGACCTTTTGCAGGATGAGATTGCTCGGCACTTCCCACAGAAAATAGCCGATGAAAAAGATGCCCATGCCGATGCCATACATTTCCTCGGTCATGCCGAGGTCGTGTTGCATCTGCAGCTTGGCGAAGCTTACGTTGACGCGGTCGACGTAGGACAGGATGTAGCAGAGGAAGAGGAAGGGGATGAGGCGCCAGGTGACTTTACGGTAGACAGCCTGGCGTGCGTCGCGGTGCTCCGGGGTGGAGGCATTGGTGGGGGGCATGGAAGTGGGGAGTCAAAGGCGGCTATGACCGCCAAGAGATAGGAAGAATAGGAGGAATAGGAAGTATGGGAAGAATAGGGATCCGATAGTTCCTATTTTTCCTATTCCTCGCTGCTGAACGCTGGCGCCGGTTAGTTCGGCAGCGTGAAGTAAAAGGTCGCGCCTTTGTTTACTTCGGCCTTGGCCCAGATGCGGCCGCCGTGCCGATGGATGATGCGCTGGACAATGGATAACCCGACGCCGGTACCCTCAAATTGATCGGTGCTATGCAGGCGCTGAAAGACGCCGAAGAGCTTATTGGCATACGCCATGTCGAATCCGGCGCCGTTGTCGCTGACGAAAAAGACCAACTCTTTTGGTTCCTGATAATAGCCGACGTCGACAATCGCCAGGTCCCGCTTGCGCGTGAATTTGAAGGCGTTGGCGATGAGATTGAAGAAGACTTGCTTGAGCAGCGTCACGTCGCCGCGGCAATCCGGCAGGTCGCCCACGCGGATATCCACCTGCCGGCCCTCGCGTTCGCTTTGCAATTCCTCGAACACCTGCTGCACGAGGCTGGTGGTCTTAACCGGGCGTTTGTTGACGGGCTGGCGGCTGAGCCGGGAGAAATTCAACAGATCATCGATCAAGCGTCCGAGGTGCTGTGCGCTATTGCAAACCTTGTCGACCAGGCCTTTGGCCTGCGGAGGCAATTGCTCGCCGAAACGTTCGCGGAGCAGTTGGGCAAATCCATCGATGTGCCGCAGAGGTGCGCGCAGATCGTGCGAGATGGAATAGGAAAACGCTTCGAGTTCTTTGTTGGCCGCGGCCAGTTCCGCGGTGCGCTGCTCCACGCGCTTTTCGAGTTCGAGCGTCAGGGCGACGACTTCGCGGTTGGTCTCGGCGAGTTCTTCCTGCAGGAGACGAATCGTTTCCTCGGGGTCTTCCAGGTCGCTGGGGCTCACGAAGCTCATGGGTTTGCGGCGCGGGCGACGAGGACGGTCGAGTCATCGTCTATTTTTCCGAGGTTGGTGAGCAATCGCTGGGCGATAATGCCCGGGGCGCTCGTGGCAATGTGGCGAAAATCCTCCCACTCCCATTGCGTGGGCAAGCCGTCCGAGTGCATGATGAGGATGCTCTCGGGCCCCCACGGATGCTCGGCGACGACAGGGTTGGGGGCATTCAAGCCGACGATGCCGCGGCGGACGGCAACGTTTCGGTTCGCGCCGCCAATCAGCCGCGTCTCGATATTGCCCACGCTGGCAGTGGTGACAGTTCGCTGAGCCGCGTCGAAGCGAGCCAGCGCCATGACGACTCCGCGCGTTGCGCTACAGGCGCGGCCGACGCCACGAAAAAGATTCTCCAGCGATTGGTCGAAATGCTGGTCGAGATATCTCCGGGCACATTGCGCGGCACGCTGGGCAAATGGTCCGTGACCGAGTCCATCGATGACGCCGGCGAGCGCGCTGCCTTCCCATTGACGGGTGAAGAAGGCATCCCCATTTTCCGGTTGGAGACGATAGGCGCGAGTGGCGGCGCCAAATTCGAGCCAGTGAGCGAATGGCTCCGTGCCCCTGGAGCGGAGCCAGCGCTGGCAGACGATGCGAGTGCCGGTGGGCGAGAGAGCGTAAAATTCCAGCTCGTGCATCAGCCGATTGACCGTGCCGAGTCCTGTGCCAAGACTGCCCGCGGTGGAATAGCCATCGGCCAGCGCTTGTTCCACATTGGGGATGCCGGGGCCGTAGTCTTCGGATTCGACCTGGATGCCGGGCCGCCCCTCGGTGGCGTGCAGCGTGATTGTCCCGCCACTCGTGTGCTTGGTGAGATTGGTGGCCAGTTCGGTCACCGCTAAAACGATCTCTTCACAATCCTTGGAATTGAACCCGAGCGATTCCGCCAGGCGCCTCGCCGCCTGCGTCGCACGCTTGATCTCCGCAGGGTGTGCGACCCCCATCCGAATACTTTCCGCCGGTGCCTCCGTTGTCAGATCATGCGCCATTTTTTGAGGGTGATCGTAGTGCCCCGCCCGGGAGCGGACCGGATGTCTATTTCATCCATGAGCCGTTTGGCACCGGGCAGGCCGAGCCCCAGGCCCGCTCCCGTGGAATAGCCTTCCTGGAGGGCCAATTGCACGTCGGCGATACCGGGTCCCTGATCGATAAATCGCAATTCGATCCCAACGCGGCCGGGCTCTTCGAGCTGGCGCCAGGTCATGACGCCCTCTCCGGCGTATTTGAAAACATTCCGTGCGAGTTCCGAGGCGGCCGTGACGATGCGTGTCACGTCGGTTATCCCAAAACCCACCTGGATCGCGGCGTCCCGCACCGTCCGCCGCGCAGCGACGATATCCCCTTCGGATTTGATGCTCACTTCAATTTGGCCCACGGAATTCATTCAATGCTGCGGGCGTTCGATGGCAGCAAGATCGAGCGCACGGTCCACCGTAAGGGATGTTTCGATGTTCTTCAGGGTGAGCCCGATCTGGGTAGCGGTCACCGCCACCGCCGGCCGCATCCCTGCGACAATGGTTCGCCCGCCCATCAGCGCCACCATTTGCGCGGTCTCCGACACGGTGCGGGCAAAAAACGAATCCAGCGTTTCCACGGTGGATATATCGAGGATCACACCTTTGGCGTCCGTCTGCTCCATTGCTCCGAGGACTTTGTTTTGCAACGAGGAGATCGTGGAGTCATCCGGGTCGGAAGGCATGGTCACCATGAGAATGTTGCGCACCTTGATGACCGAGATGCTTTCGTTGTTCATGATTCGCGAGGCCTCAGGACTTCGGTCCGACTTTCAAGTTGATGATATCCAGGGCCATGCGCAAGCCGGCGGTGAGAGAGGAGCGGGTGATGACATTCGAAAGGTCGATGCCGAGATGCACCAGCGTCTGCGCGATGGTGGGGCGGACCCCGGTGAGGACGACATCGGCCCCGAGCAACCGCACCGCGGCCACAGTCTCGATGAGGTGTTGCGCCGTTTGTGAATCGATCGTCGGCACTCCGGTAATATCCAGCAAGGCGACCGACGAAGTCGTTTCCGTGACGCGCTGGAGCAGTCGTTCCATGAGATGCTGTGTGCGCTGGCTGTCGAGCGTGCCGATTAAAGGCACGAGGAGGACGCCCTCCCAGACCTGCACCACGGGGACGGCGGCCATCTCAAAAATTTCCTGTGCTTGCTTTCTTATCTTCTCCTCGGCGGCCCGTTGCGCCGTCATGTCGCGGGTCACCTTGCCAAAGCCGATCAATTTACCCGTCTCATCCCTCAATGCGGTGAGGATGACGTTGGCCCAGAATCGCTTCCCGTCCTTGCGCACGCGCCAGCCTTGATCTTCGAAGCGGCCATCCTTTTCCGCTACGGAGAGCTCCATCGCCGTTTTGTGGCTGGCATTGTCCTCCGGAGGGTAGAACGCAGAAAAATGGCGGCCGATAATTTCGTCAGCCGTCCAACCTTTCAGGCGTTCGGCCGTGGGGCTCCAGGAGAGGACGTGTCCTTTGGGATCCAGAAGGATGATCGCGTAATCGCGAACACTTTCTACCAATAGTCGGAGCATGTCCGATGTCTTTACCGCTGCGAACAATTTCTCGCCGCCATCGCTTGGGGATTTCGTTTTCGACTTCATGATTTACACGGAACTCGCAATCAGACCACGAGACATTCGTATCCGAATCGTGGGAAGAGTGGAAAGAGGTCTTTCAAAAATCATCGCCATCGGAAATTGCCGACTGTTGAGCGGTGTTACACTTCTAGCGGATGTTACACGGATATTAAGATAATCTATTTAGTTATTCGCCGAACATAACTTCGTTCCGCTGCCCGAACGCCGAAGGGAGTATTGCCAAATCCGCGAGGGAAATTCATTCTTCGGCTCCAATGATCCACGTCATCGCCATCATCACCACCAAACCCGGCCTGCGTGATTCCGTCCTCTGCAAGTTCTCGGAAATCGTGCCACTCGTTCGAGCTGAACAAGGCTGCGTCGAATATGAAGCCGTGGTGGATTTCATGCCGGTGCAGGACGGACAGGCGCCGCTCGGACCGGATACTTTCATGGTCGTGGAGAAATGGGAAAGCGCCGAAGAGTTGGACACGCATTCCAAGACGCAACACATGGTAATCTATCGTGGCAAAGTGAAGGACATGATCGCGGGCCGCGCGATCCACGTCCTTTCCCCCGCTTGATTTTCAGATAAAAGCGCTCGCCAGCGCGGGCCAGGCGAAGGGCTTGGGGGTGATACGGATTCCCAAGTTGCGCTCGAGGAAGGAGATATAATGCTGGCGCCAGGCGGACACGTCCTGCACGTGCGGCGTGTCGTAGCGCACGCCGATGGCATCGAGGAGGGAAAAGCGGCGATTGCGCTCACGGTTTCCCCAGCGCATCGGGTCCTGAATGACCACCGGTGTCCCGAAGGCGAGACAGGGGAGCGCGACATGCAGGCGCGAAGTAGTGACCAACTGCGCGCAGCGATAGCGCTGGAGTAACTCGCCGGCCAGATTCAATTGCGCGTCCCATTCCAGGTCGCCGATATCGTGGCAGATCGCGGCGCCTTCCGCGCCCTTCGCATCGACCGCATAGATGCCGCTGCGCGGACCGGTGTAAGGATCGAAAGTCAATGTCGCGCAACCGATGAGCGTGGCGCGAATCTTCCGATCGGCACACCACATGACTGTCGCCGGGTCGCGTGCGCCGATCTCGGAGAAGCGCGAATTTCCGATCCAGCGATAGTTAATCTCGTTGCTATGGACATACACGCCGGCGAAGAGGCAATTCGCATTGGCAACCGGAGGTTGATTATTGCCCAGCCAGCCGTTGACGACAAAAGGAATATCTTCCGCCGGGGCATCGAGATCCCGCCAGACATAACTCACCGCGGGCAATAGTCGCTCGAGCGCAATGGTCTGGATCGCATCGCCGATATTCCAGGTCCTGCGGTAGCGGTGGACTTGAAAGGTCATGGATTCACCACTGGGTCCGGCGCGTCCGCCGGCAACGGCTTCCAGCCCGCCTCCATCTGCACGCGAATGAAATCCGCCCGGCGTGAAAAATGGTCGCTCCGGTGCCAGAGGGCATGCGGTTCCGGCAGATGCTCCATCGCCAGGGAAGTATCCCTGCCGCCAGAGCGGGTGACCACGCAGGGATATTTGGTAGCGCGCTGAATCGACGTGCACATCAGCAGGTCGTCCTCGCATTCCACGCGATGAATCCCGAGCGCTGCGGCGGCGAGAAAGAGGTGCTTCAAGTTGGCCGTGCGGATGAAATAAGAACGCACCAGAAAATCGACCGGCAAGACCTTCCGCGGCGAGCGCCGTCTGTCATGGATGAGTTCCTGGCCCTCCGGCGAAATGTGCCGGCCGAATTCTCCCATCACGGAGAACTGCGGATACTCGGCCGCGCAGAGGAGGAGATGCTCGACGGCATTGGGTCCCGGCAGCAGGTCGTCGTCGTGAAAAAGCGTGTACGGCGCCATGTAGCTGAGACAGGGGACGAAACGATTGAACGAGCCGAAATTGTGGCCGAAGATGAAATGCCGGTGGGCCATGTGCAGGACTTCCTTGGGGAGCGCATATTCCGGTTTGTCCGCGGCATCGATCACCGTGACCGAGCAGAATCTTCCCTGCCGGCGAAAAGCTTCCACGATGCGCCGGACATTTTCCGGCCGCCGCCAATTCACCACGACCACTTCCACCGGATGCGTCCGCCTGGTTTCTTCCACGATGCGTCCGGTCTCGCGGTGGATGCCGCGACGGCGATGATCATTGATCGCGATGCCGTTGACCTGGCCCATATTCTGCACCTGCCAGCCTTTTTGGCGAAGCGCTTCGCTGAGATAGACATCATCGCCTTCCTTCACCAGGCGCCGGTCCGGCCAGTCGAGCGCACGGACTGCCTCGGTCTTGATCAGCCAGCACCCGCCGGCAACGAAGAACCACCGTCCGTCGCCGCTCTCGCGGCCCTCGTATTCGAATACGTCTTTGCCGCCCGGTTGCCAGGAGGGTGGTTCTTTGCCCGCGAACCATTCCGCCCGCCGGACCCATTCCACCGGATCGCGCCCGTAACAAAACTCATGCTCGTGGCTCACATAGTAGACGCGTCCCCACAGCATCGTCTCCGGCGAGGCGGTGCGCGCGGTATCCAGCCATTTGGAAAACGTCTTTGCGTCCTCGATCCACGAATCGTCATCGAACCACCAAATGTACTCCGTCTGTACTTCGGCAAACAGGCGCCGCATCATCGGGCACTTGTTCACATTTTCTTCGCTGCAGATCAGCGTGTCGATTTCGCCCGTCGTGCGGAGCGACTCGAGATACTCCCTGGTCTCTGCTCCGGGCGCGTTGGCTGCGACGAGCAAACGATACTCCGCGCGCGGACAGTGCTGCCGAATGGAGTCGATGCATCGGCGGACCAGGTCGACATAGTCCCCGTAGGTCAAAACGCAGATACTGACGGTGGCTGAATGCATGAAAAGCGCGAAGGTGTCGCTCAGCGCGAGCCGAAATAGAAGAGCATCAGCGCGAGCGGCAGTGCTTCGAGTTTGTCGCTGTAGGGAATGACTTCCTGCCAGTCGAAGAGTTGCACGGCAATGGCCAGGGCGACGGCGAGCAGGGTGACGATCGCCTTCAAGTCATCAAACCACGATGCGCCTTTGACGGGGGCGGGCTTTCCTTTCATGAAGCGCGCGGCGATGGCGCCGAAGCCGATGCCCAGAAAATACGAACCCACGCTGACGAGCACGGGCACGCCGACTGGATCGCGCAGGCGTCCCTCGCAGCCGAGATAAATCGCCAGAGCGACGAAGGCCAGCACGATCGCCGTCCGCAGCGTGTGCCGCGGCAGGAAGAGCGGATGCGGTTCGTCTTCGAGCAAGTCTTCCGCGGTCAGCTTTTGAATGAGCGCCGGTGAAAGCGCCACGAAACGCCGGTGCGCGAAGTAATGGGCGAGCACGATGATGAGAGACTCGAACCAGAGCAGGCTCACGCGGCGGCCGCGTGCGGTCTGGATGATGATGAAGCCCACCGTCATGAGCGTGAGGAGCGCGCGGATGCTGCCGGCGGGAAGGCCGAGGACCCGGCGAATCCGCGGCGCCATGAGGAGAAGTTGATAAGGCATGACGAGACGACGTTGCGCAGGGACCAAGGCAGACCTTGCCTGTCCCCTGGCGGGTGATGATTAGAGCGCGGACTGGTCGGCGGCGGGCTCGTCCTTGGCGTCTTCCTCGTCGACCAAGGTCGCCCGCTGGTGGAGGACGCGGTCGAGCTTCTCCCAACAGAACCACAGGCCGACGATGTTCTCGTAGCGTTTGATCACGTTTTGGTGGTTGTCCACCGCGAGCAGGTCGCCGCCGCCGAAGCTGAGCACGGTCTCGAGCACGTCGCGATATTTCGTCACGAAGCGCAGGCCCGAGCGATCGGTCAGCTCTGAGCCTTCGCCGAAGTGGAACTCGGCGATTTCATTGGGACTGAATTTCTTCTTTCGGTCGAAACGCATCTCGAAGAGCGAACAGACCCAGGGGATGAGCAGCAGCCAGCAAAGGACCGTCACGGTGCCGTGGTCATATTTCGGATCGAGCATCGCGAAGTGATGCACGATCGGGCCGAGAATCACGATGTCGCGCAGGTTCTCCAGATACTTGCAAAGGAGCCAGAGCGCGGAGATGACGAGCACCCAGAGCGCCAGCTTTTTCAAGCTCATGTCATAGAGCAGCGCGAGGATGAAAAAGATGAGCGTGCAGATAAAAATCCACCCCCCAGCGCTCTCGTTGAGATAAGTCGGGACGAGGAATTTCAGGGCGAAGCCGACGGCGATGACGATCCACAGGAAAAACGCGCGGGGTGCGGAATAGACGACGATTTCGTCGATATTCGATCTTCCCCGGACGAGATAAGAGACGAGGGTCAAAGGCGCAAAGATGATGCGCCCGATACGGTTGGGTTTCTTGCTTTTCGCCGGAATCGGCGACGGCGTTTTTTCCGGCAACGCCTGCGGATTTTCTAATTCAGCCATCGAAAGTGCCCATACATCTAATCGTTCGCGCCCGCTGAAACAAGAAAAACGGGGACCATGGGCCAGTGGTAAGACAGCACTTGCCGGGCCACAAATGTTTGAACACGGCTTTATACCTCGGCCCTGCAGCTCGCAGTCTTCTGCCCCGCGCGAAAATTGAAGTTTTGGTTCTGTCCATCGTGATCGCGGATCGATTCCGGCTGCCAGCCTCGCGAAAATGCTAGAAGCATTATATTTACCATGGGCGGTGGCTTTGTCAGACTCTTCGCGTCTTCCCCCTGAGCAGTAAAACCTATGGCCGATGTCAGTGTCATCTTCTCGGGCTCGAAGGAGCTTCCATCCCGACAGGCAATTCAACTGCCTGTCGCTGAGGAGATTTGGCGTGAGGAGGAGTTCCGGGATTGGCCACCGTTTGAATGGCCTGCCGAACCCATTCGGCCTCCAGAGCCGTCCCGGAAAATTGTCTGGCAGGTGCGGATTCTGGCGCTTCTGGGTATCGCTGGCATTGCCCTCTTCTTTGCCTGGATTCTTACACCTGAACTTCGGGGAGAGCCTTGGTTCTTCTGGCTTGTTTTTGCCTCCATGGCCTACCGCGCTCTCTGGTGGGTCGTCGAATGGCTGAATTATTGCCGCCCCAAATTCTCCGAGCACCGCCCACCGAAACGGGAGTGGACGGTGGACGTCCTGACTACGGCTTGTCCGGGAGAGCCGCGCGGAATGATCTTGCGGACGTTGCTCGCGATGAAGGCCATCCGCTATCCGCATACGGACTATCTCTGCGATGAGGGTAATGACCCTGTCCTGCGGGAAGCATGCGAGGCGCTGGGTATCCGGCACGTGACCCGCACCATCAAAAAGGACGCGAAGGCGGGCAACATCAACAACGCACTGGATCAGGCCAGCGGCGAGATCGCGGTGGTCCTCGATCCCGATCACGAACCCTCGCCCTATTTGCTCGATCGGGTGCTCGGCCATTTCGAAGATCCGCGGGTCGGCTTTGTCCAATCGGTCCAGGCTTATCGTAACCAAAGCGACAGCCTCGTGGCGGACGGGGCGGCGAAACAAACCTACCTTTTTTATGGCCCGGTAATGATCGGGATGAATGCCTATGGAACGACTCAGGCGATCGGCGCCAACTGCGTCTTTCGCCGCGCCGCGCTCGATTCCATCGGGGGCCATGCCGCTGGTCTTTCCGAGGACATGCACACCACCATGCGGCTTTATGCCAGCGGCTGGCGCTCGGTTTACGTGCCGGAAATCCTCACCCGCGGCCTCGTCCCCTCAACGCTCTCCGCTTACTGCAAGCAGCAACTCAAGTGGGCCTGTGGTTCGCTCGAGTTGTTGCTCCACGAATACCCCAAGCTTGTCCGAGGCATGACGTGGTGGCAGCGGCTGCACTATTTTGTCGCGCCACTGTATTTTCTGCGGGGAGTTTTCGGAGCGGTGGATATTGCCATTCCCATCGCCTGTTTGCTCGTGGGGGGAATTCCGCTGCGCATCAATTTCCTCGAGTTCCTGGCAATGTATCTGCCCATGGTGAGCATCGCCACCGTGCTTCGTCAGCGGACGCAGTACTGGGCCATTGAGAAACGGGAACGGGGCACCCACCTGATTGGGGGATTATTGGGAGCCGGCTGCTGGTGGCCATTTCTACGGGGTGTCATGTGCGCCTTCCTGCGCATCCGCCTGCCGTATATCCCCACCCCGAAAGAGAACGAAGCGCACGATTGCTGGCCGCTGGTCATGCCCAATCTGCTGGCCTCGGCGGCGAGCATTGGAGCGGTCGTTTACGGCCTGCAGCGGGATTGGACGCCATACTCATGGATGATGGCCGCCTTCGCCTTGGGGAATGCCGCCCAATTGCTTTGGGTTTCGGCGCTTGGCCAGCAGCGCACCTTGCAGCGTCTGCACTACTTCTTTGTTCAGCATGACTGGATTGCGATGCTGCTCATGCCGCTGGAAAAGGCGCGATTCTATACCCATTGTGCCGTTCTCTATTTCCTCCGGGAGAAGCCGATGTGGGCGGCCGGCCTCATTTTGCTGGCCACGGTCTTGCTGCAGATGCGTCTGAACTCGGATGTGTGGCAACCGGAGAGTGATAGCGAGTTCAAAGACACGGGCGGGTTTTATGTGGGTGAACATTTCGCCGAAGCAGAACATGGCGCCTTTCCTGCCGAGTTCGACGCGGTCTCCCGTGACCTTGGGGCGAAAATCGGACTGCTGCCGCTAACCCAGCAGTGGGGACCTTTCGAAACTACCCCCTTTCCATACGAAATTCTGCGCGCTTCGCGCTTGAAGGGAGCAGTGCCGTTACTGCGCTGGGAGCCCCGCGCCAGCACCTTCCCCCGCTTCGCTAAAAACCCACGGCTTCGCTACGATGACCGTATCTTCAGCGCGGTGCTCAACGGCACTTTTGATGACTATCTCGTCGCCTTTGCCACCAAGGTGCGGGATTTCGGGGATCCCATCCTGATATGCCTCGCCCCTGGGGCGGATAGCCCGGATCAGCCATGGGCGGGGCCAGGTGGTGATTCCGGACAGAATTTTGCGGAGGCTTGGGATTACATCGTCGCAATTTTCAACCAAGTCGGGGCGACGAACGTGGGGTGGGTCTGGCAACCCGCTTCTGTCCGGGCGTTCGAGACGCATTTTCCTTCACGGACCAATGTCGATTGGATCGGTGTTCCGACCTTGAACACGGGGAAACTCGGCGGGGGCGCCTGGCGCAGTTTCGCCGATATTTATCGGCCATATCACGACAAGGCGGCCCCATTGCACCTGCCCGTGCTACTAAGCGATTTCGGAACCTCGGAGGCTGGCGGAGACGTCGTGAAGTGGTGGCACACCGCGTTCGCCGGAATTCGCGGCGACTTTCCGGAAATCCGCGGCTTGGTCCTCCCTCGCGCGACCAGTTGGTATGCTCCACAGAGTCCCGAGTCAAAAAAGGCGTTGGCCCAGGAGTTGGCCGATCCGGAACTTGCGCCGGCCGCCTCCGTGGTCGCACGAGGGCGCCTTTGGGCGGAATACTCGCGACCGGTGGTGCGCTCGTCTTCCATCCGTGGTTCGGTCGGCAAATATGAATTGGTCGTGGACGGTGCGCCATTCTATGTCCGCGGCGTGGCCTACAATCCGGGCCACGATTGGCGCGATGGATACATGCCGCTCACGCGCCGCGAACTGGAGGCCGATTTCGATCGACTCGCCTCGATCGGCGCCAACACCATCCGGCGCTACGGTACGAATTGGTACGATCACAACATTCTCGAGGTCGCCCGGGAAAAGAATCTGAAGGTCCTGTTTGGCTTTTGGTTCGATCAAAAAGTCGATTACCTGACGGACGAGAAGAAATGCGCCGCTTACCGATCCCAGGTAATCGCAACCGTGCGCGCCCGGCGCAACAACCCGGCGATCCTTGGCTGGTCGCTGGGCAACGAAGTGTGGGGGTTGCTGAAGCACCGCTATGCCCAGCCGTATCTCACCGAGGTCCGCCACGCCCACGTCGATTTCGTCGAACAGATCGCTCGCGAGATTCACGCGCTCGACCCCGTGCACCCGGTCTTCTCCGCCCACGAACACTCGCCGCAAATCGCCGGTACGCTGTGTGACTTTGCGCGCGGCGCGCCTTCGCTCGATATCACCGCCGTCAATTCCTATTACGAAGCTCGCATCTCGCGTCTGCATGACGTGGCGACGCACCTGGATCCCTCACGACCGTATCTCGTCTCGGAATTTGGTCCCGACGGCTACTGGGAGACCAAGCCGGGGCAACGCACCAATTATGGCGCTCTCATAGAGCCGAGTTCGGAGGAAAAGGTGCACGGATACGAGCGGGGCTGGAGCGTATTCACCGAGCCGTATCGTGGTTCGAATATTGGCGGCGTCGCTTATTGCTGGCGCGATCGCTATGAGGCGACTGCCACTTGGTTTGGCCTCACCGATTCGGCAGGCCGCCTCAAGCCTTGTGGACTCGCTATGCAGAAAATGTGGACGGGCCGCGAATTTGCATCGTGCCCGCAGATTACCGATCTCGACGGACCGGAAGGGCCTGTGCTGCCCGGCAGCACCATTCACGTACGGGCTCAAGTAAACGTGCCGCCCGGCGAACACGTGAGCTATCATTGGCGTGTCGGTTCGGAAAATTTCAACTTCAAGGGAGCGAAAATTCAGGCGGATGAAAATCATCCCACCGCCACCATCACTCTGCCACGGAATCCCGGCGTCTATCGTGTCTATTTCGCGGCGGCGAATTCCCGAGTTACGGACGAGGCGAACTTTCCAATTGAAGTAAACCGCGACCCTTCCGCCAGCCGGCTCAATCCCATTAAGTTCGCGACATCCCCTTCGCACGGATTTCTCGCAGGTCCGTAGTTCTCCATGGCTGTTCCTACCTCCTACCGCCTCCGCCAACTCCTCTTCCTGGCATCCTGCTCGCTCGCCCCCCTCGCCGGCTGGGCGGCGGAGTCGTCGTTTTCCGTGAGTGAGGCCATCGAGCAGGGTTACCACACGAATGATCCTGCCGTGCTCGCCCGCGCGGTGGAAACCCTGGAGCGACAAGTGCGCGCGGAACCGCACAATGGCGAGCTACAGCGCGCACTCGCCATCCTCTTGCTGGATCGGCTGCATGATCCGGCCCGCGCTGTGCCATACCTCCAAAAGATCGTCGAAGCATCGCCGGACGATAGCAGTTGGCAGCAATCTCTCGCGCGCGCCTATCGCGCCACCGGCCAGGCGGAACTTGCGGCCACGCGTTATGCGAAGGCCGCCGAATTGCAGCCTGGCGATGCCTGGGTGCGGTTCGAGCTGGGCAATACCCTTTCCGGAGCGGGGCATTACGCGGAAGCCGCAGAGGCATATCGTGCCGCGCTCGCGATTGACAGCAAGAGCACGGATACCCGCCTGGCGCTGGCGAAAACCCTTTGGGCTGCAGGCAATACTGCGGAAGCTACGGCGACGGCCCGGGCGGTGCTCGATTATGATCCACTGAACGCTTCTGCGCGCTCTCTGCTCTTGTCTGCGGAAAAGGCCTCGGCGTCTCCGCCCCCAACGCCGCCAGCCCCCACGCCGGTCCCGGTGCGCGCTGCCGTCACGCTGAAGCCGATGCATCCCGCTGATGCCGCCGTTGCCAAAGCGTATCTTTCCGGGAGATCCGCCGATTTCGAAGAAGCGGCGAAGATCTTGGAAGCGACGTTGCGGCGATCGCCGCGCGACCTTCCGCGCAGGAAAATCCTGGCATATCTGTACCTCGACAAGCTGCGCCGGCCGGACGAGGCGATCTCCCACTTCAAGAAGATCGTGGAGCAGGCGCCCACGGACAGCGCATGGTGGACGCTCCTGGCCGGGGCGCAGGAAACGGCCGGCGATCTGGAGGGGGCAGCTGCCAGTTACCGGCACGCCGCTCGTTGTGCGCCGCACGACGTGTGGTCGCGTTACCATCTCGCCTGTACGTTGCGCCGTCTCGGGCGGCGAACGGAGGCCGAATCTGCCTTTCGTGACGCGCTCACCGTAGAACCTAAAAATCGCTATGTCCGCCGCGATCTCGCCCGGTGTGTCTACGACGGCGGAAATCAAAAAGAAGCCGCTTCGCTGGCCCATGCCCTCGTGCAGGAAGATCCGAACGATGCCGAAGCCCATGCGCTTCTCGGAGATATCCAGCGTTCCCAGCTCAATTTCGCCGCTGCTGGTCAGGAATACCAAGCGGCTTTGGCCGCTCAACCGGCCAACGCTATCGCGCGCTCGGGGATTCAGGAAATCCGCCGGAAGGAGCGTCCTGAGCTGAAAGTCGCGTATTACACATTCGATGACACGGACCACTTTCGGCAGAGCGGCATCTTTTCCTACACCAGCGTGCTGCTCACGGGGAAGCTCACGGCATCAGCCTCCGTCAATGAACGGTTCTTTGCGCAGGATCCGCACCCGCACGTCGACCGTCTGGAGACTGGCGTCGGGTTCGATTACCGATTCTTCACCGGCCTGCAGATCTCCGCTGGATTGAGCCAGTTCAAGACCGAGGAGCACACAGCGAAGTTCGAAGGAAACGTCGCCGTATACTATCAGCCAGTGAAGTTTGCGGACGTGTGGGTATCTTATCGCTCCGCCGATCCGGTAAATGACAGTTACTTCACGGCCAGCACCGCCTTTTCCCAAAGTGTCGTCTCGGCCGGGCTGAACCTGCGGCCTTGCAAGACAGTGGCCTTCAGCGCCACCGGCAGTGAAGCTCGCTATTCCGACGCAAACATTCGCCGCGCTGCGCTGCTCAGTGGGAGCTGGTACGTGCCGTTGCCAGCTTCTCCCGTTGTTCGTCTCGAATACGAATGGCTCGATTACGAACACCAAACCCCGCTTTACTCCTCTCCCCAGGATTACGGACGACTGCGCCCGGTGATCGAACTTTCCCCCAAGATCACCGACTGGCTGAAGATCGAGTTGCACGGCGAACTGTCCTACGTCTTCGACGAGCAACAATGGGGCTACGGATTCACCGCGGGGCTGCGCGTCAATAAGGGGGACGCCTTCGAACTCGGCGCCTGCTACATGCAGTATGAAATCCCCGGCGGACAGACGATTTGGTCGGGCAATGGCTTCAAGGTGGACTGCGTGGCGCGCTTTTAGAGCATTTTAAAAAGATGTGGATGGAGCGCAGGTAGGTAGCCGCCGTCCCCCCATGGCGGGGTCGCTGCCGCCCCGACGGAGCGGAGCGGCTGGATCCGCTCTTCACGCTGCAAGCGGCTACAGTTCAATTTAAAATGCCGTAAAGAGACGACGGAACCGCGGCCAGAGGAGAGGGGAACGGCTTGCAGTTACAGCGTCTCTCAAAACAGCTTTTCGCGATTGGGATGCGTGGGGCGCCTGGGCGGAGGTGTCTGGCGCGATTAGCAAAAAGGAGTTGAAATACATAGATAATCTATGCATCATATTTCTATGCTTCGTAAGGAACTCGTCGCCGCCTCTGCGGAACCATTGATCCTTTCCCTCCTCGCCCAAGACGAAAGCTACGGTTACGCCATCATTCAGGAGATCAAGGCCCGCTCCCAAAACCGCATGGAATGGACCGATGGCATGCTTTACCCCGTCCTCCATCGCCTCGAGCGCAAGGGGCAGATCAAGTCTCGCTGGGTCGAGGCCGAAAATGGTCGCAAGCGAAAGTACTATTCCCTCAAGCAGCCCGGCAAAAAAGCCCTGGCCGAGCATCGCGAACACTGGGCTCTCGTCCATTCCGTCCTCACCGGCTTCGGCCACCAATCCTATGTTTGACCTCGAACAATCGATCACTGCGTGGCGCCAGCAGATGCGGTCATCCGGAATCCAGACTGACGCCCTGCTCGACGAATTGGAAAGCCACTTGCGGGAGGAGACGAGCCGGCAAATGCGCTTGGGGGCGGCCGCGCCGCAAGCCTTCGAGTCCGCCGTGCAACTGCTCGGCTCGGCGCGCGACCTGCACGCGGAATTTGCCAAAGAGCGCTCGCCCGCGATCACTCGATGGCGTCGCTGGAGCGCGATCGGCAATGGCTTGGGGCTCGCGATTTACCTAGCGCTGCAAGCACGCGTGCTTTGGCGAGCCGAGCCGTCCCATCAGGAAATCATCGTGGGGCTCATGGGCCTCGCCGTGACCCTCGGTGCCGCCTGCGCCATCTGGCGTCTGGCGCCGCCCGTGATGGGCCGGGTAACCAATCAAACTGTCCGCTCGTGGATCGCGGTCGGCAGCGGCGTTGTCGGAATGGTTTGGCTGATCGCAGTCGCGCGCTTCCTTCTGCCCAGCTTGGTCCTGACGCCGGGGCAATTTGCCGTCGTCTTTCTCTGGGCAATGTTTCCGCTGATCGCCTTGACCGCCTTCCTGGTCAGCCTCGAGCAGCGGCAAAGTGCGAGCGTTGCTGATCAGCGATATCGGCAACTCTAGTGTCGATTTCTTCCTTTTCGACGAGGAGGTGGCCGGTATAACGACGGCTGACGCTCTCGTCGTGCATCCTCCTTCCCCATGAAATTCGCCCTCCTTGCTGTTCTCCTGATTTCGCTCTCGGCCAGTGCGCTCGTCGCGGCCGAACCCGGGACGCCGAAGCCGGCCTTGAAAGTCTATTCCAATCCGGACCGGACGGACGCCGATTTCAAGTTTCAGGGTGAATATGCCCGCGCCGACGCCAAGCTCGGCGGGCAGGTTCGCGCTTTGGGAAACGGCCAGTTTCGCACCATGTTCTTCGCCGGTGGTCTGCCCGGCGCAGGCTGGGACGGCAAAACGATCATCCAGAAAGAACCCAGCACCGACACGACGACACCCGCGGACTCCAAGCTCGAAGGTGACAAAGTGGTGATCGATCAGGTCTACAAAGGCACTTGTGATGGGCAGACCATTACCGGCCAGACGGATACAGGCGCGAAGTTTGAATTGAAACGTGTGCTGCGGCGCAGCCCGACGCTGGGCGCTCCGGCTCCGTCGGGTGCGATCGTGCTTTTCGACGGCACGAACCTCGATGAGTGGGAGCCCGGTGCGCAGATGACGGAGAATAAGTGGATTACCTCCGAGGGCAAAGGCGCGACGACGAAGCGGAAGTTCGAGGACTTCACGCTCCACGTCGAATTCATGATTTCCTACATGCCGGAGACGCAATCCATCTACCAGCGGCCGAACAGCGGGGTGTATCTCCAGCAACGCTACGAAATCCAGGTGCTGGATTCCTTTGGGATCATCGAGCGCGTGCACGATTGCGGCGTGCTCTACGCGCAAGTCACTCCGACGGTCAACATGTGCTTCCCGACGCTGACGTGGCAGACCTATGACATCGATTTCACCGCCGCGCGCTGGGATGCTGCTGGCAACAAGACGAAGAACGGACGCTGCACGGTGAAGTTCAATGGCGTGACCACGCTCGATGATGTCGAGATCCTGCATTCCACCCCGGGTGGGATCAAAGAAAGCCCCGAGCCGGCGGGCATCTATCTCCAGGCACACGGTCACCCGGTCTTTTTCAAGAACGTCTGGATCGTGGAGAAAAAGTAGGCTTTCCCGGAAGAGCGCCCCGACCGTTTGGCACGAAAGGCATTGGGCTCCTGAACTTCTTTGCTTTGTGTAGAGCCGGATGTGAAACCAACCGCCCGGAAGATGGCAAGAAGCTCACCGTAAAGAACAATCGGGAGGAAAAGTTTGCCGCGGAAAAAGGGGATTAGCTTACGTGGCGCGATCGGAGATGCCGACAGGATCGAGCGTGAGCGCTATTTCAGCTCAGCCAACGCTTCGGTCGCCAACTGGTGGACTCCGGATTTCCTGAACTTCGCGCCGGCGGCGGCGGTGAAATCCGTCCTGGCTTCCTCTTTCCGATCCAACGCCAAATAGGCACGGCCGCGATTGTAGAGAACATAGCCATCACTCGGATCGAGTTCCGCGGCGGAGTTGAAAGCAGTCAGCGCTTCCTGCGGTCGACTGAGAAGGAGCAGCGCATCGCCCTGGCGGTTCCAAGCCTTCGCGCTGAGGGTGGCGCAGTCGGGGTGCCTGCTGGGAAGAGACTCGGTGAGAGCCGAAAGGACAAGGTGGCAGGTCTGGATCGCCTCCGGGGCGTTCTCGGTGGCGGTGTTAGGATCGCGCAGGCTGATCTTTACGCGCTCGAGCAGCGTGGCGAGGGGAGTCGCGTAGTGGGCGCTCGGGCCATGATTCAGGACGGCAGCGTGAAGCGCTCCCACGCAGGCGGCCGCATTGCCGGCATTAGCCAGCCGATTGATCTCCGCCAGCGTCGGAGCGGGTCGGGCAGCCTGAGGCGGAGTGAATGTGGGTGTGAGCGGGCTCGCGGGTTCGGAAGGCTTGGCGCTCTCGCTGGGTTTGGCCGACATCTGTCCGGCGAGAAAGATGTCTTCGCCGACGAGTCGTGAGTATTCGGCCGGCATCTGGCTGCCCCCGGAGCGTTCCATGACTCCCGCGCGCGTGCGTTTGAAGACCTGCTCGATGGTCAATCCCGGAGTGAGCAGGTGTTTGACGAGTTCTTCGGTGTAAATGCTGTTGGCGCCAACGCCGTCGTTGGCGGTGTGCCCGGCGTCGGTGGCAAATGCGATCAAGGATCCCGCGGGCGGGTTCATCTCGGCCAATCCGCCGGCGGACGATGCGTCGCGCGTCTGTGGATTGCGGGCAATGGGCGTGCTGCGGCAGGCGTCGAGAATGACGAGGTTGCAGCCCGCGCCGGCCTGGGTCATGTCGGCGACCGCTTCTTCCGCGTTGAAGAGCTTGGTCTCCGCGAGCAGCCGCAGATCCGTGACCGAAAGCGCTTCGGGCGAGTAGCCGGATTTGATCGGGATGAGATAGTTCGATCCATTCACCGAGATGCCGTGGCCGGCGAAATAGAAAAGGCCCACTTCTGCGCCCCGCAATTTGCCACGGAACTGAATCATCGCCTCCATGAGTTCGTCTCGCTTGAGATTGTGCTTTTCGATGACCGTGAACCCCAGGGCCCGAAGTGTCTTCGCCACGGCGCGGGCGTCGTTGACCGGGTTGTGCAAGGCGCCGATGGCCGGCTCATACCGGCTGTTGCCGATTACGAGCGCCACGCGACCTGCCGGCACGGCTTCGGCGGCAGTGGCGCTCCCCCCGGCGCCGGATATGCGACAGACCAGAATGAGCGCAAAAGAAAGGACGATCTTGTTGATTTGCACGAGGGGGCCTGCTGAAAAGATCGCCGCAAAACGATGTCGATGGCAAGCCTCCCCTCCCCACCTCCGGCATTCGTGACTTCGTCGCCATGCGCGTGGCGTTGGATTGGGCTTTGCGCGGGGATGATGGGCATCTTCGCCATCGGGCTCCTCTCGGGCTGTGCATCCGGCTCCAGCAATGCGTTATCGACCAAGGAGGAATACACTCCCGGCGATCCGGCCGCGCCTTCTCAAGTGACGCCTCGTGAGGCGCTCGCCATCGCCCGCGAACTTTCCGATCATCCGTGGCAGCCTTTTGCGAAGAACATCCTGCATGGAAAGGATAAAGCCGGCGTGTTGGTGAATACGCCGGACGCCGGCTTCCAGGAGCAACCGGATCGCCCCGGCTGGTGGCTCCCTGGCCTCGTGAATGCGGGCATCCCGTACAAGTGGGGGGGATTCGACAGTCCTGCTTCGTTCGATTCGGCCATCGCCGACGGTCTGGCGGCGGGCGATGTTTCTTCGCCGGAAAAACGCCGGCTGGATAACGCAGCGGTCAGCGCGCAAGCGGCCGGGGTGGACTGTTCCGGATTTGTCTCGCGCTGCCTCAAGCTTCCTGCGGTGCATGATACCCGGCAGCTCCCGGAACTTTGCGTTGTGGTGGCGAATCCCCAAGATTTGCGCCCGGGCGATATCCTGAATTCTCCAGGCCGTCACGCCGTGCTCTGCGCCGGCTGGGTGACGCCGGATCATCAGTGGATGTATTACTATGAAACTGGCGGCCCGCCTAATTACTGGAAGCCGGCGCTCAAACAGGCGCGGTTGGATCGATTGATCGCCTTGGGCTATCAGCTCCTGCACTATCGCGGCATGGCGACCGGCGGCCAGGTCGACGGGAAACAGATCCTGACTCGCGCGCTTCGCACGACTGCGTCGGTGGTTGCCCATCCCGTTCTCGGTGAGCCGTAGACTTTGAAGCTGTCGAGCGGTGCTTCTGCGGCGTGTTCTCTCCTCGATCGACACATCAGATTTCCGGCAGGCCGCATATTCTTCGCGGCGAGGCAGACCGCGGAGAATCAGGGAATCTACCTACCGAAATTGAGGGATTGAACCGATGGCACACCTCACTGCCGCTTCGACAAGCTCCGCAGCGTGTATTCCAATTTAACTGCCACGGTCTGTGAGCCGTGATAGCCCCAAGCCATATTACAAAGGTTAGCAATTATGATGAAGCATTTTTGGACATTCCGAGAGGTCGGATAGCGCATGGCCATTCTGCGATTACGGCAGCGATGGTGGTGCTCTGTTTACTATTCCCGGGGAAGGGGCACGCGCAAACGCCGCAATTCAGCATCTCTATCCTGAACGGTCTCGGTGGCGCGGGCGGGAGCATGCCTAATGGCGTCAACGCCTCGGGACAGGTGGTCGGTTATTCCTACACGACTGGGAATGTCATCCAGGATGGCGTTATCTGGAATGGAACTGCGCCCACCGTTCTCACCGGTCTGGGTGGGGCGGGCGGAAGCATTGCGCAAGGCGTTGAACGCTTCTGGGCAGAGCGTGGGTGAATCGTGGACGACGGGCAACGCCATCCGCGACGCGGTGATCTGGAATGGCTCGACTCCCACGATCCTGACCGGTCTCGGCGGGGCTGGGGGAAGTCTCGCCTATGGGATCAACACCTCTGGACAAGTCGCCGGGGAATCGTGGACCACGAACAATGGGATCCGCGACGCGGTGGTCTGGAACGGGACAACTCCGACGATTCTGACCGGCCTCGGCGGCGCGGGCGGGAGCAGCGCCACCGATATCAATGATGCCGGGCAAAGCGTCGGCTGGTCGTACGTCACAGGAAACGCCATTCAGGACGCCGTGATTTGGAATGAACGACGCCGACCATCCTAAACGGATTGGGCGGAGCTGGTGGCAGCATCGCTTTTGGAGTTAATTCCTTTGGGCTGGCGGTGGGGGATTCCTGGTTTACGGGCAACAGCATTCAGGATGCGGTCCTGTGGAATGAAACCACGCCGACAATCATTCCCGTCTTCGGCGGAGCCGGCGGGAGCATTGCGTATGGTATCAATGACTCCAATGAAGTGGTGGGAAATTCCTGGCTGACGGGGAACACGGCTCAGCACGGTTTTCTTTACGCGAGTGGGACGGTGTATGACCTCAATTCGGTCGTGGCGCCGGGCTCCGGGGTTACAAATATCCGGGTGGCCGCGTCGGGCGACGTGATCAATAACCTCGGCCAGATCTCCGCCTACGGGACCTACAATGGGCAAACCGTCGCCGTGTTATTGACGCCGACACCGGAGCCCGCGAGCGCGGTATTTATGGCCTTCGGAGCCAGCATGCTACTGATGCGCCGCGGAAAACACCGGCAGAGAGTCAGATAGGTCACGCTTGCTCGGGAATTTTGGGGTAAGTGGAACCGCCGTAGGGATAAATCAAGACCGTGGCATGCTTCGGAGCCCAGCGGCGGGCGGCGGTCATCATCTTCTCGACGTCGGTGAACTGGACGAAGATGCCGAGCTTTTTCCCGGTATCCGCCGGGAGCGCCCGTGAGTAGACGAAGACCTTGTTTCTCCGCGCGAGTTGCGCGCCGAAATGGGAGAGGAAGCGCTCTTCGATGCCGGCGTCCTTTCGGAAGGTGTCGACGAATCCGAGGACGCGTTTGCGGCCGATGAAATTCAGGATGCAGCGGAGCAATCCATTCGGCAGAGACGTGGGCGGGACGGTCACGTCGCCGATGCCGTGCCGGCATTCGGCCAGGCCGATGAGCAAGCCGCCGGGAAGAACGCTCTCCTGTGCGTTGCCGATACACTTCATGCTTTGCCGCAGGTCTGCGTTCATGGGGTTGGAGGCGGTGATGACGACGTCGGCCCGCTGGGGAATGGGCCGCTCCGTCAGCGACCGGGAGAATTTCACACCTTCTCTTTGCGCCTCGACCGCATCGCCCGCGAAGAAAGCGCAGATTTCGAGGTTTTCGTTCATGACGACATTCACGATGAATATCTCCTTTCCCAGCATTTTCGCTCCTTCCTCGAGATCGAGCCGCATCGGACTTTCCGTCGCGCCAACGTAGTTATATCGCTCGCCGCTGACTCCCTGCATGTGGTTTTGGCCAATGGTGCGTGACGAGGCGAGGCCGGGGATGAGCATCTTACAGCCGCCGCTGAAACCGAGGAGCAAATGCGGTTCGATGGCGCCGACGGGGATAATGAGGTCGGCCTCGGCCAGATGGCGGTTCAACGCGACATCCGTACCTCGGGAAGTGGTGCCGAGATGCTTGAGCTGCCGCTCGTCGTTATGGGAATGGTTGCGCCAGGGAATTCCCCGGAGGTCGGTGTGACCCAGTTTTACGTGGGCTTCTTCCGCTGTCATGTCCCGATGCACGCCCAAGCCGAAAAGGATGAGCATGTTTTCGCGCCGCGCCCCATGGGCGAGCAGATAGTCGAGCAACAAGACGAAGAACTCGGCCGTCGGCGTCGGACGGCTGATATCATCGACACAGAGGACAATGCGCGTCGTGCTCAGCTCCCTGGCGGACAGCGGTTTTGTGCCGTGGGGATGGTCGAGGGCATGCACAAGCGCAGCCCCCAGATCCGCGACCTTCGAATGGTGAACCGGACGGACGGTCTCCATAATTGTCCAATCACCGGGCAGTGGCAGCGCGAGTTCCCCATGTTCAAATGGAATCTTCACGGTAGTCATAGCAACGCCTTCGGAATGCTCGTTTTGTGGAAGTCGCCCCTGCGCCGATGCACCGAAAAGTGTGGAAAGCCCGGTGATTTGTAGGAAGTGACGACGAGAAAAAAACATGGCGGCTTCTTCACGGGACGCAGGCGCCCGCTGGCAAATGCTTCCGGCTGTAATGTATTCGTCCGAATCGGGCCGGGGTGCGCCCTGAGGCGGAGATAGGAGAGAGACGGCCTACCCGGGGGCGATTGCTTTTCCAGTATCCGAGTTTCGTGAGCCAGGCGACGAGGCGAGTGGCCCACTGACTTCATTCTCCGCTGCTCCGCTTGAAGGCGGTATGGCCGCCCTTCTGCCGTGTCCAGAGCTTGGCGGGCACTCCGGCAGGCGGTCACGAAGAAAAACGATCTCATCGAAATGAACTTCATCGGGGGGCGATAGGCTGTTCTAAATCGGAAATAAAACGTATCAGAAGGAGGCGAAACGGGTTCTAATTTACCTTTCAATCTTCCTTTTCAGTGTGTCTGTGGTTTGCGGCGTAGACCCCGCATTGGGTTTGACCGAAACAAAAGTGGTGAACGGCAGCCAAATTTCGGTATTCGTTCAACCGCACGGCGAAAAGGTGATTGTGCAATTGGTGGTTGTCGGACCCAACGCGGATTCCATTCGATATGAAGATATCAAAGTGGTGGGAATCGACGACACGGGGGCGGAAGTTTCTGTCGAAAAACTTCTGCCGAAGGCCGAGACATTCGGGAAAATCAAAGGCGAAGGATATGGTGCCTATAAGCTTTTGCTGGAAAAGGAGCACAAACTGCAGGCCATCAAAGTAACTTGGGGGCAGCAGAGCGTCAGTTATCCGGTCAAGCAGCAGATCCGTTAGTCTCTCAAAGAAACAGAACCTCGAGCGGTTGAGTACATCGAGCGTCGACGCTCGCCGGCGATGCTGTTCCCCCACGAGCCATGAAATATTTCGTCGCCCTGCTTCTTCTCGCCGCGAGTTCGGCGGTCCCGGCGCTCGCCTCCACGGTCTTTGTCGAGGCGGAGACATTCCAGTCGGATGCCGGGTGGCAGGTCGTTTCCGGGCCGGAGACGCGATCGGCATCCGGCACGGCGGCACTCTCGGGATCACAAGGCGCGCCGGATGGCACGGCCACGGCCACGGTCAGCATCAAGGATGCGGGGCATTATCGCGTCTGGGTGCGTTATACGAGCCATCCTACGCGTCGGGCGCCGTTTCACGTGACCGCTCTCAGCGGAGGGCGGGAGTTGACTGACGGACTTTTCGATGCGGCTTTCGAGGGGAAGAGCACGCGCAACCAGGAGACGTGGAAATATTTCGAGACGGACCTCCCGGAGGGCGAGGTCACGTTGCGTTTGAGCAAGCACGAACGGAAAAACTCCGACAGCGGGACGCGGCTCGTCGATTGCCTGCTGCTGACGATGGATGACAAACTCGTGCCGAACCACCTCAATTACGGCGCGCAGACTTACGTCCGCGTGCGCTTGGGAGATTGCGGCCCGCAGCCCACCTATCTGCATATCTTTGCCGATCACTACCACGCGCCCTGGTATCAGCATTACAGTCTGGGACGCAGTGGCGCCGTGGCGGGCACCGCTCCGCCCAAGGCGGATTTGTTGAAGAGCGGAGAAGAAACCGCCTGGTGCAATCTCACCCCGCTGATTTTCCAGGACTCTGGCGCGATGTTGCGGATCACCGCCAGGCATACTTATGCCGAGCAAGCGGATCGGCTCCGGGCGACCTTCGAGTTTGCGACCGCGCCGGAGGAGAAGTCCATTGTCGCCACGGTGCAGGCGGATTATTCGCCCAGCGGCTTTTCCATCTTTCTGCCACCGAACCTGCTCACGGCGGAGAATCGCGCCCGGCTCAAGACCTCGCAGGAGATCGCCGCGGAAACCGGCAAACTGGCCGATGCCCACGCCTGGCCATCCTTCGGGCGAAAACCGGAACGCTTTCCGTTCTTTGTCACGGCCTCGCTCGACGACTCGCAGTTTGCCCTCGATGCAGCGCTGATGGCGCGCGAGCACAAGACGCTCGATTACTTCGATTTTACCACGCCGGCCCATCGACGGATCGGCGGTGCATGGCTGATGGAGAATGGCTCGTACTGTCAGCCCGACGTGGAGAAGATGCAGACCCGGGTGCGGGATGCCGCGGCCGCATTCCAGAAAGCGGGCGGCAAGGTCGAAGACATCGTCTACTCGGAATTGACGGACGAGCCGACCGGCCAGCCGCTGGAGCGCATCGTCCACGACCCTGCGTACCGCGATCATTTTCGCGCGTGGCTGCGGAGCCGGGGCGAGACGCCGGAGAGCTTGCTGGTGAAAGACTGGGACAGCGTGAATATCGTCACCGAGGCGCAACGCGCTGCGTTTCCCGCGCTCTATTATTTCTCCCAGCGTTTTCGGACGCAGGCGCTGGGCGATTTCATGGCCGTGCAACACCAACTCGTCGAGCAGGCCTATGGCGGAAAGTTTCCGGTGCTGGCGAATTTCAGCGATGGCGCCGTCTACAACGCGAACTTCTTCATGCAAGGAGTGGATTACTTCGATCTGCTCGACTCCCCGGAGCAAAACGCCATCTGGGGTGAGGATTGGTCAAACGGGGCGTCCACTTACCAATGCGCATCATTCAATGTCGATCTCATGCGCGCCGCGGCGCGCGACCGTGGGCAGATCATCGGGCATCACTTGATCGCGTCCGCTGGACGCAAGGCATGGGACATTCAGCTCAAAGCGACCAGCGAGCTGGCCCGTGGGGTGAAGATGATGAACAGCTTTGCCTACGGCCCGAGCTGGGCGACGCACGAGGGCGGTCCGTATTGGCGCAGCAGTGTGTGGTATGCGAAGCCGGAAATGTGGACGGCCAGTGCGTCCCTCACCCGCGAGGTCGGCGCGGTGGAGGACCTGCTTTGCACCGCCATGCCTGCGCCGGCGAAAGTCGCGTTGCTCTACAGTTCTTCGAGCGACGTCTGGACGGTCGATCAAAACCTCGCCTACGGCTTCGACCGCATGCACACCTGGCTGGCTCTCACCCATGCCCAGGTACCGGTGGATATCCTCTCCGAGCGGCAGACTGCGGACGGCGAACTCGATCGCTACGCCGTCTGCTATCTCTCCGGTCCCAATCTGACCCGCACCGCCGCCGCGAAATTACGCGCGTGGGTGGAACACGGCGGCACGCTTTGGCTCACCGCCGGCGCCGCCTCCCACGACGAATACAATCGGCCCCTGCACGTCCTCGACGACCTCCTCCCCGCGACCCGTGGAGATGTGAGCGAGATGCAGAAACAACTCGGGTCCGGCCGGACTTTGCGGCTGCTCACGCCCAAGGAGGAAGTGCGATGGAAGGATGGCGCCGCGTCGGTGCTCTCCGTGAAGCAGTCGCTGACTCCCAGTGCGGGCGCATCGGTCATCGCCCAATTTCACGATGGCTCACCCGCCATCGTCCAGCGCGGCCGTGTTTATTGTGCCGGATTTTTACCCGCGCTGGATTACATCAAGCGCGCCCTCGACGCGCGCTTTGTCCTCGAGGAAAAAGCCAATGCCGATGCGAAATCGGTGTCGCCGGAAACGGCCACGCTGCTCGAACGTTCCGCCAATCCATGGGAATTCCCGGCGGCCATTCGCGAGTTACTGCTCACCCCGGTGCGCGACGCCGGCATATCCCGTCCTATCGAGTGCAACACGCCCCTCGTCGATGCCGTCCTGATGACGCAGAGCCAGGGACTGCTCATTCCGCTGGCCAATTACACGAACCAACCGATCGCGAAATTGTCGCTCCGCGTGACGACGCTGAAACCCGTCGCCCGGGTCGAATCCGCCATTCGTGGGCCGGTGGAGTTTCATACCGCCAAGGATGGAAGCGTGGAGATGACAATGCCCCTGGAAAGCAACGATTTTCTGAAGCTCACCTATCACTGAACCAAAGCATTTCGCTGAGTTATTCGCCCCGAATTGCCAGGGCCTTGCTCGGGATACAGAATACGTAATTCCTCTTGCCGTAGACTATTGTCTTCCGGCATGCTCGCTGCAGTAAGGAGCCGGTAGAGCCCAAGGGCAGGAACAGCCTGAACTCTGACGGAATGATAACCGAGTTAAGCTATGGCAGCATACGTAATCAAATCATGGCGGGCGTCGAATGAACCGGACGTTCACAACAACTATGTGACGATCATCGGCCGCAAAGAGGGCGTCATTTCGTGGTTGCTTGCCCTGGTCCGCATCGATCCGACAGTTTCCATCACCGTCAGCGCTACTCGAATCGAGTTTTCCGAGGCGTCACTATCGGGTAGCGTGCGACGCCTTATTCCACTGCCGGGTGTCTGCTCGACGCTTTACGGCTATTACAAGCCGTGGCGAAAGACGGTCGCGGTATTCATTCTCGTCACTTCGCTTGCAGCTAGTCTGAGTAGCTTCCTGGCATTGGCCCGAGGTAACGAACATTTCTCGTTCGGCGGTCTTTTCGTGGCCTTGATCGTCGGTTTCTTTTTGGCCGCTTCCCATTACTTCCTCAACCGGACTTTGACCCTTGGTTTCGTCGAGAATAGCGGCGTCGTTAGTGCCATTCAATTTAAGCGCTCGGTAGTGGAGAACCAGGATATTAACGAAGCTCAGGCGGGATATGTCTGCCAGGTTGTCCAGGCGTTGGTGGAAGCGCGTCAGCGTGCCCTTGCAGGGCCATGATTCGCGCCCCTATTTCTCCCCGGCGCGGCGGAGCCGCAACCAAAGGGTTTGCGCAGGTCCGCGAATCACACGGATCACTCAAATGGGTCTTCTTAATTCGTGTCATTCGTGTGATTTGAGGGCTGAAAATCTACGCACGCCGCAGACACATTTAGAGTTAGCACTGCGAGAAGAAGAGCCGAGGTGGAGCTGGTTGGAACTGGAGCACTTGCCCAAAATTGTGTCCGGCTCACTCGGAAGCGACGGCGCTTCCCTCCAGTTCTGATTTCGAAACGATTTCTGGCAACGCTTCGAAATCTACGCACGCGGTGTACACTTTTAGGGTTGGCACTGCAGAGAACGCGACTTCCTTCGACCGTTTCCAGGGCAGGCCGCCACTTTCTCCCCTCTGCGGCCCTCCGCGTTCTCAGCGTCCTCCGCGTTTAAATGGAGGTTAGCCACTAACCGTCCAGCAGTGCAGCGCGCGCGAGTTTGCGCAGGCTCGTCTCGAGCGCTTCGTCAGTGACGGAAAATCCGCCCTCGACGGCCTGGCTCGCGAGTTCCTCTTTCAGCATCGCACGGTCGCGCGAGCCATCCAGCAAACGCGCCAGGGCGTAGCTCAGCGGATCGTCCAGGACCACGGTCGATTGCCGCAAGGAGGTCACGAAATTGACCACCTGGAGTTGCAACCGAGCCAGGGCGCTGCTCCGCGGGGTGGCGCCCGGCTGCTGGACGACGGGCAGCCGGTGGGCCCGGAATTCGAGAAACGTCGCGCTGAGCAACTGCAGGAGAGCCGCCGCCAGCGATTCGGCCGCGCTCGACCGACTCTCCGCGCCAGCGGTGCCGCCGCTCGCGGTGATGGCGTACTGGAGGAGGTCGTCAAACGCGATGCACTCTGGCCAGAGCGTGCCGAGATGGACGAGGGCTGTTTTCAGGATTGGGTCGTTGGTTTCGATCTCGGCTCCGTTCGGGCCGTGGAAAATTTCCGGCGTGGGCGCCCGTGGATCGGCATCGGCCCGCGCTGGGCGAATTTCGCCGGCTACCCGTAGAAGCATGACCCGCTCCGACCGGATTTCCTTTTGGCGCGGTTGTCCCTGGCGGCAAAGCAGTGTGTGGCGGAAGCCGCAGCACCGCAGGAAATCGAAATATTGTTCGCGGGCGACGAGGTCATTCGGATCCAGCTCCGCGAGCGCGGCTTCCACTTGGGGCGAATAGTGCCTGGCGAAATTGTCCGAGACCTCAGCCTCGGCCAGAAACTGAAAACCGTGCGGCGACGCCTGGGCCATGAACTCGTGAAAATAGAAAGGCTGATTGAACCGATTCAGGTCGTCGTGGAAGAGGGCGCCATCCGAATAATTCTCCAGCCGTTTCGCCTCCTGGGCCAGGAGATGGTGATACAGTTCCCGAGGCTCTTTCGAATCGGCGATGAATTTCACCAAGGCGCGCGATTGCCGGATTTTCTCCTCCGGCCGGACGAAGTGCGCGGCGTGATAGTGCATCATGCCCCGCACCAGCTCCCGCAGGTGATTTCCCGGGTAAGCGTTATAACTGATCATTACCACCCCATTGCGCGCCAGGCTGCGCTCGCAGACTTCCAGGATCTTCCGCCGAACCGGCTCCGGCACCCAGGAGTAGAGCCCGTGGGCGATGATGTAATCGAATTCGCCGAGGTCTCCGGCCTCGAGGAGGTCCAGTTGCCGGAGGTGCACATTGCGCAGGCCCAATTCCTGGCAGAATGCGAGGCCGCGCTCGATGGGAGTGGAGGCCAGATCGACGCCCGTGAATTCACCGCCGGGCAATCCATAAGCCATCGAGATCAGATTCCATCCGTCACCGCAGCCAAGTTCCAGGACCCGGCAACGTTCGACCGGCGGGGGATCGATTCCGAAAAGCGTGGCCATCACCGCGAGTCGGTCGGGATGCGTCCGTGGATAGGCTGAACTCGGATACGGAAAAGCGTCGTACTCAGTCGCAGACATGCCTCTGTTTGAACGGCTCAACGGTTTGCGTCAACACCGGCCCGGGAGGCGATAGAGGCAGGCCGGGCACCGCGTCACCGATTCTGTGCATTTTCGCCCTTCCGGTGATGCCCTTTTTATCGGCCTTTGCTAGAGAGCTGTCATGAGCACAACCTTATGGGAAAGTCTCGGCGGAGAAAAGCAGCTGGCCAAGGTCGTGAGCGATCTTGTGGACGCTGCCGTGGCCGATCCTTGCGTGAACTACAGCCGCGACGGCCGCTATCCGCTCGACGCCGAGCTTTTGACGAGAACAAAGCGCGGCGCTCTCCAGTTCTTGAGCCAGGCGATGGGAGGCCCCTTATCGTCCTCGGGGCGAAGTCTTCAGGAAATTCATGGAGGAATGAACATCTCCGACGCGGAGTTTGCCGCCTTTGTCGGCCATTTCCAACGAGCCTTGGAGAAACACGGCGTCTCAACGAGCTCACTCAATTGGTAATGCAATCGGTGGCGACGGTTCGACCGATGATCGTCGCCCATTCCTAACGATCTTTCGCTCACGTTTCCCCAGGGGCTTCGCTCATCCGCGGAACGGCGCCGGGCAACTCAACGCTAAGCACTAAGCACTGGGAACCACTCACCGTTCACTTTTCTTCCCGCCCCCCCCAACCGCTTCCGCCGCAACGGTACCAATCACCTTCCACAACTTGATCACGTTCCCGGCTTCCGTGGGATGATTTCGATTCGAGAGGAAGATCACGAATGTCTCGCTGGCCGGATCGATCCACAGCGAGCCACCGGTCCATCCGGTGTGTCCATAGCTGCCGATGGGGAAGACAGTTCCTCGCGGGCCGGAATAGCGGGAATCGATATCCCAGCCGAGGCCACGGCGATCGACCAGCGTCGCGGGGCTCTGGACGGTGGTCATGAGTTGCACCGTTTCCGGCCGCAGAAGAGGAACGCTGTCCAGGCTGCCGTGGCCGAGGAGCATCCGGGCAAACCGGGCGAGGTCGGCCGCCGTGGTGAAAAGACCGGCGTGACCCGCGACGCCGCCCATAAGCTGCGCGGTCGGATCGTGCACGTTGCCGCGCGGAGTTTCGCGAGTGGTCGGCGCAATCCGCCTCTGCAACGCCGCCCCCGGACGAAACATCGTGTCGTTCATCTCGAGCGGGCCAAAAATGCGCTCCGCGCAGAATTCATTCAACGGCTTGCGGCTCACCCGCGCGACGATTGCGCCGAGCAAAATGAAATTCAGATCGCTGTAACGGAAGGTGGTATCCGGCGCCGCGGTGGGGCGCTCCCGAAACACGCGGTCGAGGGTCGCCTCGTAGCCGGACGGGCCGCCCGGCGGAAGATCCGGACGCAGCCCGGAGGTATGCGTGAGCAGTTGCCGCACGGTGATATTTTCACGGCCGTCCCCGGTAAACTCCGGAAGATACGTCAGAACCTTCTCTGCAAGCTTTACCTGCTCTTTCTCCACGAGGAGCATGACCGCGGTGGTGGTCGCGATCACCTTCGTCAGCGATGCCACATCGAAAATCGTCTCCTCGGTCATCGGTTCGATGGTGGGTTCGACGCAACGGTTCCCGTAAGCGCGGTGGTAGGCCGTGCCGGCGTGCTCGAGCCAGAGAACGCCACCGGGACATTTTCCATCGGCGATCGCCTGAGTGATCGCGGCATCGAGCTCGTGGATTTTCTCGGGGCGGAAAGTCGGGGCCGCTCCTTGCTGCGCGAGAACCGCGATCGAGAGCGCGCAAAGCGCGAGCAATACCGGAAGGATCCGATGCATGGAAGCTCACTTGATTTCGGCGGACATCATGACGCGCTCAGAGTCGATTTTTCCGGAACTGGAGTTCGTATCGTAACTGATGTCGATGATGACCAGTTGATTCGTGGCGTGGGTATCATCGATCAATGTCACTTGTCTCGCTTGATGCGCGTTATCCGGTTTTGTCGCCAAGTAGCGCGCAGGCCTCGCGGATACGGTAGTGGTTTTCCACGGCGGTAGGCTCTCTTCTCCGGACGCCGCTTTGATTTGCGCGCCCATGTTGGCGGCCGCTCCGTCGAGGTTTCCAACGAAGCCTGGCGGGAAGGTGAGAAAAACCAGCTCCAGGTCAAGCGTCCCGGTTTTGAATGAGTATTTCGTCATTTTCTGAACCGCGCCGGTCCCGGGCTTGGTCTGCACTGTTGTTTTGCTTCCGCTGGGGACTTCGATTCGAAGATGGTCGATGTCCTTCTTTTCCCAACTGGGATCAGCATGGATTGAGTGGATCAGGAATAGAAGGAGCAAGAAAGTGACGAGGGGCCTCATATAGGAAAAACTGGAGGAGTTAGATCGATAACAGGCGCTAGAGCAAAAACCCACTCTTCCCGCTCCCGGTCGCCGAGAGCGCATCGTTGCGCGGATCATCCAGCGCGAGGATTCGCCGGCGCAGTGGGCTCAACCGCGCCTGCACCTCATTGCGGACCAGGCGCTTTTGATACTGCTGCTGCGGCTTATCGCCGCGCGTGTAGTACACGTGCATCGCCCGGCGCTGCCCATCCGTGAAATTCTCGCTGCCGCCGTGCCACAGATGCGCGTTCATCACTACCACGTCCCCGGCTTTTCCAATCACGAGCATCTCTCCGTCCGGCTTCGCGCCCGGCTCTGGTGCGCGCCCCCAACGATGCGACCCCGGTACGATCCGCAAGGCCCCGTTGTGTTCGGTAAAGTCATCCAGCATCCACACGGAGTTACACACCGAGTTACCCAAGTGATCGGGTAACTCCCCACCGTCCACATGCAAGGATTGGGCACAACCATTGTGGGGATTGGCCGAGCGCACATTCAGACTGCTCAACTTGAAATCCGACCCTAACACCACTTCCACTGCCGCCAGCACCGCGGGATGATCGATCGCCTCTTCGAACACCTCTCCTTTGTCCACCGCATTGGCAATCCGCCGCGCGCCCGCCTCCATCTTGAATTCGTGTCCCGCATTTTCCCCTTCCGCGGCAAATAGCTCCTCGACGCGCTCATTCAATCGAGCGACCTGCGCCGCCGCCATGAGTCCCGGAAAAAGCAGGAACCCCTGCTGGATGAGCTGTTGTTTGTGGAAATCCGAAAGCATGCGGACAGCATGCGTCCGGAGCGTCTCCGGGGCAAGCGATGCTGTACCGCGTCGGGCAGCCCATTTTGCTTCTGGTTCACGAATGAACGGGTCCATCCTCAACAGCGTTTGGTTCTACTATCTGCGGCCGGGCCGGGTTGGATCTTTGTCCCTTCGTTGCGCCGCCGCATCCAGCACTTTGCGAAACATTCCCCTCCGATGAAACACACGCTCGTCCTCCTCTGCCTCCTCTGCCTTTCGCTGGATCGTTGGGCGTCCGCTGCGGACTGGAGGGGCCTGGTTGGCAAGACGGCGACCGAGTCCCGGGCCGAGTGGCAGCGCGTGACCTCTGGCGAGGAACTCGCGCGGGGCAGAGAGGTGCGTTTCTTTCCCAAACCGAACTATCCGTTGACGACCGATGACAACGACGCGCACGACTTAACGAGTGGTGTCCTTTCGGCGCGCAAGGATGACCGCGTGTGGTTCAGCAAGGACGCGGTGGGCTGGCACTATGGAGTTGGGACGGGCACGGGCATTCTCATGATCGTCGATCTCGGGCAGGCGCAGCCGGTTGGTCAGGTCGCTCTGCGCACGCTGGGGGGACGTGAGCAAGGCGGTCTCGAACTGCCCGCGTCGGTCGAGTTCCTCGCCAGCCTGGATGGCACTCATTATTACCGGCTGCAGCGCCTGGCGAAACTCACGCCCGC
>Ga0068855_100000812_pt1 | contig 38659 bp, 32 predicted proteins | sample KBSCornC52_FD_66592 | JGI IMG/M metagenome (GOLD analysis project Ga0068855, IMG submission 66592) | Corn rhizosphere microbial communities from Kellogg Biological Station, Michigan, USA - KBS Corn C5-2 | ecosystem: Host-associated > Plants > Roots > Rhizosphere > Soil ...
CTAACCGGTGGTCTGGACACTCGAATCATTATGGCCTGGCACAATGCCGACCCAGGCTCGATGCCGTGCTACACCTTCGGTAGCATGTACCGGGAGAACGAAGATGTAATGCTGGCGCGCAAGGTCGCGAAGATCTGTAACCAGTCGCACCAGGTGATCACCACCGGCGAAGAATTTCTTGCGAAGTTTCCGCATTACGCGGAGCGCACGGTCTACTTGACCGATGCCTGTGTGGATATGGGCCGATCGCCAGATCTTTATGTAAACGAAAAAGCGCGAGAGATCGCACCGGTGAGGATGGTAGGCACCTACGGCAGCGAAATTCTGCTCCAGTCCACCATGTTCAAAGCGGTTCAGCCCGTTGAGGGGCTCTATCAGGGGAGTATGTCGCCGTGGCTCGCGAAGGGTGAAAGCACTTACGACGCGATCCGGCAAGGGAATCAGTCGACGTTTGTCGCGTTCCGGCAATCACCCTGGCATCACTACGGAGTTCTGGAACTCGAGCAGACCCAGGTCGCAGTGCGGACGCCGTTTCTGGATAACGAGCTTGTCAAAACGGCCTATCGTGCGCCAAATGTGGAGGGTATCAACCAGGAATGCAGGCTGCGGCTGGTGGAAAGCGGGAATCCCCAACTGTCGTCCCTGCGTACCGATCGCGGTACCCGTGGCCTCAACACCTATCTCACGCGCGCGGCCTTGCAGTTCTCGTTCAAGGCCGAATACGCGTATGACTATGGCATGCCGCAGTGGCTGGCCAAGCTGGATCACGCGTTTCGCTTCGTGCATTTCGAGAAGCTGTGGGTGGGCAGGCACAAAATCTTTCACTTCCGCCCGTGGTATCGGGATTACCTGGGGCAGTATGTACGGGAGATGTTGCTCGATTCCCGGTCTCTCGCCCGTCCATACCTCAATCCGGGGATGGTGAAACATGTTGTAAACGCGCACCTTAAAGGAACGGGAAACTACACCGTCGAGCTGAACCGGCTGTTGACGCTCGAACTGACACACCGTCTGTTTGTCGACTAGTTGAAGGCTATTGAGGCAAAGAATGCAGTCAGCAACTTTCTCCCTGCCATACGTGCTGATTACACCCGCGCGGAATGAGGGCAAGTTTATAGAGGGGACAATTGAATCGGTCGCAAAGCAAACTTTGCTGCCCGAAAAGTGGGTCATCGTAAACGATGGGTCAACGGATGACACCGGTAGGAGGGCCGAACAATGCGCCGGGAAGTACGACTGGATTGAGGTCGTAAATCTTCCCGTCCGCCAAGAGCGCGACTTCGCGGCCAAGGTGCATGCGTTCAACGCGGGACGGGAGCGGCTCGCCGGCATCGAATATCGCGTGATCGGGAATCTGGATGCAGACGTCACGCTGGAGCAGGACCATTTCGAATTTCTGCTGAACAAGTTCCAGGAAGACCCTGACCTGGGCGTTGCAGGAACAATTTTTCGAGAGCCGGGGTACTGCTCTGAGACGGACAGTTTTGAGGGGCAGAATTACGTTTCCGGGCAGTGCCAGATATTTCGACGCGAGTGCTTCGAGATGATCGGTGGCTATACTCCGAGCAAACCCGGCGGCATCGACTGGATGGCTGTGACCAAAGCACGGATGATGGGCTGGAAGACGCGCTCATTCCGGGAGAGGTGCTTCTACCATCATCGGGTTCTCGGCACGGCGAATCACAACAAGATTGGGAAGAGCTTTACGTACGGCAAGAAGGACTACTACATGGGAGGTCACCCGGTGTGGGAGATCTTCCGGTGTACGTATCAGCTGCGGAAGCGGCCGTTCATTGTCGGTGGAGTGATGCTCTGTGCGGGGTACTTTACCGCTCTACTGAAAGGCGAGAAGCGGGTCGTTTCGGATGATCTGATGCGCTTCCATCGCCGCGAACAGATGATGAAGCTCAGGGCGATCTTGTCATCGCTGGCACGCTTCAAAAAGATTGACAGCTTTGGACTGCTTCCGGTGGCGCAGGCTCCGCGCTCGCAGCAGACCACAGCGGACCACATGCAGTCGTAACGATTTGAAAGCTAGATCGAATCAGGATTCTGAATGAGCATCGCTACAGAAATGGAAGTTGTCCCAAAGGCTGCGGTTGCGACCACGAACCTGCCTCTTCGTGGGATTCGGGACGCGGTTCTGCGCTTCGTCAACTGGCTTGATCAATATGGGGAGGAGTCGTACGACTTCCAGAGTTATTACTCCGGGCCAATCGGCAGACGAGCGAAGCAACTCTACTACACCAACCGCCGGCTGGGTACGCTTGCGGTACTGCCCATTGTGTTTTCAGAGGCACTTGTTCCTTCGGCAAGAAAGCTGTTCTGGAAGCCGCAGAGAGTTCCGATCGGCGACGCTCATTATGCAATGGGCTTCGCTTACCTTGCTGAGGCTTTGGGAAGCGAGACGCATTACAAGAGAGCACTGCATTTTCTCGAAGTACTGAAGGCCACTCGCTGTCCGGGGTATGAGGAATATTGCTGGGGTTATCCATTTCATTGGGAGACGATCAACGGCACGATTCCTTCCGGCACTCCGCTGATCACCACTGTTCCCTATGTATTCGAAGCGTTCCAGCAGGTTTATCGCATGGATGGGAATGACGAGTGGTATCAGATTCTTCGTTCGATCGCCCGTCATGCCGTTACCGATTACAAGGATGTTCCGACATCGGATTCAGCTTCGACTTGCTCCTATACGCCTTTTCCAGAACACTCGCTGATGGTGGTGAATGCCAATGCTTATCGGGCCTGGCTTCTGACCAATGCGGGACATGAGTTTTCCGACGAGAGTTACAACGCAATCGCGGAGAGAAATCTGAACTTCGTACTAGAGGCTCAGAATGCCGATGGCTCCTGGTTCTATGCGCGGGACGGGAAGCGATCGTTCGTCGACCACTTCCATACCTGCTTTGTGATGAAGGCCCTGGCGAAGATCGAGGCATCAACGGGGAATGGTGACTGTACGAGCGCAATTGAGCGTGGCGTCGCCTATTACACGCAGAACCTCTTTGAGGAGCAAGGCATTCCCAAGCCGTTTTCCAAAGCGCCTAGACTGACTGTCTACAAGCGCGAACTGTACGACTATGCCGAGTGCATCAATCTTGCGATGCTGCTCCGGGGGCGCTTCCCGGCGCTGGATCAACATCTGGAAACAACAATCGCAGACATTCTGAACCGGTGGCAGACCAAAGAGGGCTCGTTCCGCAGCCGCCAACTCTATTTGGGCTGGGACAATACTCCGATGCATCGCTGGGCCTCGGCGCAACTGTTTCGCAGTCTCTGTCTCGTGCTGTCGAAGAACAGTCAGATGCTGGCTTCAAATTATTAGAGTAGCGAAGGCGGGCACATGTGCGGAATCTGCGGGAAGTTTAATTTCGATCGCCAGGCCCCTGTGGAGCGTCGCGAACTCGAGACAATGACGGGTACAATCCGTCACCGCGGGCCTGACGATGAGGGCTATCATCTCGATGGTCCAGTGGGGCTGGGTTTCCGCCGCCTCTCAATTATCGATTTATCCGGTGGACATCAGCCGATGTCCGACCGGGAGGAGACCGTCTGGGTCGTTTTCAACGGTGAGATCTACAACTTCCTCGAGTTGCGCAAGGAACTGGAGGGCTTTGGACACGTCTTCCGGACGCGGTCTGATACCGAGGTGATCGTTCACGGATACAAGCAGTGGGGCGATGAAGTCCTCAACCGGCTGAATGGGATGTTTGGCGTGGCCGTGTGGGACGTTCGCCGGCGCAGATTGCTGGTGGCGCGCGATGCCTTCGGGATCAAGCTCATTTACTACCGCGCAAGTGGAGGCTCGCTGTGGTTCGGCTCTGAGATGCGTCCGGTGATTGCGACGATGGAAGAAAAGCCGGAGGCGGATCCGGAAGCGCTCAGCTTGTTTTTGCAATACCGGTTTACGCCGTCGCCTTACACCGCACTGCAAGGCGTGTACAAGCTGGCGCCTGGGACGAAACTGGTTGCGCAAGACGGAAAATTCGAGACGAGCCGCTGGTACAACTTCTCGCCAAAGCCGTTTTCTCCAGCGAAGAACGCCGCTGAAGCCGGCGAGGAATTGCTGGCTCTGTACCGCCAGGCAGTTCGCAGGCAGCTGATGAGCGACGTCCCTCTTGGATTGCTGCTGAGCGGCGGCATCGATTCAGCGCTGTTGCTGGCGCTGATGAACGAGAACGGAAATGACTGGCACACCTATACCGTCGGATACGGCGAGAGCTTCGCGGATGATGAACTGGTAGACGCGGAAGATACCGCGCGAATTCTGAAATCGAAGCATGCTGGAGTGAGAATCAGCCGCGATGTGTTCGAGCAGGAATTGAGCAACATCGTCAGGTTTCTCGAAGAGCCGATCGCAACTTCGTCAGTCGTGCCCATGTACTTTGTCTGCAAGCGGGCTCGCCAGGACGTGAAGGTCGGCCTTGTGGGACAGGGTCCTGATGAACTGTTCGGAGGGTACAAGCGGCATCTCGGCGCGCGGTACGGAGGGTCGTGGGCAGCTTTGCCGGGATGGGCGCGGGGGCCATTGGAGCGCGCGATCGGAGCGATTCCCCGCAATGAAACGCTGAAGCGAGGGCTCTATGCGCTATCGAGCGGCTCTGGCGACAATCGCACACAGCGCATTCTCTCCCTTCTTCCCGGCGCCCAAATCGAAGGCCTGTTCCGGGACGGAGCCCTGAAAACTGCTGCTGGAGAGCGACTGCAGAGGTGCTGGGCAGATCTCGAAGCTCTAGTGCCGGATGGTGACGATCTTGGGAAGCTCCAGTTCCTTGAGGTTCGTTCTACGCTGCCGGATGAATTGCTGATGTATGCTGATAAGCTGTCGATGGCGCACAGCCTGGAACTTCGCGTTCCTTACCTCGACAAGGATATTGTTGAGTTTGCAGAGAGGCTGGTCTCCAACCTCAAGGTCCGGAATGGGGTTGGGAAGTGGCTGCACAAGCAGGTATCACGCAAGTTCCTGCCGGAAGCAATTGTGCGGCGGAAGAAGCGCGGCTTTGCGATGAATGTTGTCGATGACTGGTTCCGGGGGTCGATTGGCGGCAGGATGGCAAGCACGTTTGAAGATTCGAACTCGGCAATCTTTCAGTTTTTAAACCCGGCGGCGGTAAAGCAGATCCACGCCGATCACGCGGCGGGGCGGCACGACCATCACAAGATTCTGTTCAGTCTTGTTGTTCTTGAAGAGTGGCTTCGCGGCATGGATGTGAACGCGCCGGTAGTCGCGTAGGCATCGATTTCTGTTGCGGAGTCTTTGCACGATTGTTTGAGGTTCAGAGGGAGACCACTTTGAAGATCAGCATTTTTGGTTTGGGCTATGTCGGCACGGTTTCGGCGGCCTGCCTGGCGGCTGACGGACACCAGGTTCTCGGCGTCGATCCGGTTCACGACAAGGTTGAACTGATCAACCGTGGAATGACCCCAATTGTGGAAGCAGAGATTGGCGAGATCATCCGGGAAACCGTCGCAAACGGCAATCTGCGCGCAACCCAGGATGCGGCGGAAGCAGTCCACCAGACAGATCTCTCGTTTGTCTGCGTCGGAACCCCAAGCCAGACGAATGGCAATCTGGATCTCCGCTACATTCGCCGAATTTGTGAGCAAATTGGTCAGGCATTGACGACCAAGGACGGTCGGCACACGATCGTGATTCGCAGCACGATTCTGCCAGGCACAATGCGGAAGGTTGCGATCCCTACCCTGGAGGAGTTTTCAGGCAAAACTGCGGGAAAGGATTTCGGGATCTGCTACAACCCTGAATTCCTCAGAGAGGGAACCGCCGTCAAGGACTTTCGGTATCCGCCTAAGACGGTGTTTGGCGAACTCGATCGGCCCAGCGGCGACATCCTCGCGACCATTTACGAAAAGCTGGAGGCGCCGCTTATCCGCACCGACCTCAACAATGCGGAGATGATCAAGTACGTCGATAACAGCTGGCATGCGCTGAAGATTGGCTTTGCAAACGAGATCGGGAATTTATGCGATGCGTTCGGAGTGAATGCGGAAGAGGTGATGAATATCTTCTGCCAGGATAAGAAGCTGAACATATCTCCTGCGTATTTGAAGCCCGGGTTTGCGTTCGGAGGTTCGTGCCTTCCGAAGGATCTGCGCGCTCTCTCTTATCAGGCAAAGATGCATGATCTCCAACTTCCCATTCTCACTTCCGTGCTGCCGAGCAATGAAATGCAGGTTGCACGCGGAGTGAAGCTGGTGATCGACAGCGGCAATTCGCGCGTAGGAATATTTGGGTTCAGCTTCAAGGCAGGGACGGATGACTTGCGTGAAAGCCCGATGATTGAGGTGATCGAGCGATTGATAGGAAAGGGATACGACCTTCGCATCTACGATCGCAACGTCAATATCGCAGCCCTGGTAGGTGCGAACAGAGACTTCATTCTCAATCGCATTCCCCATATCTCTCGGTTAATGGCTCCGAATGTGGATGCCGTGCTGGATCATGCACAAACCATTGTGATTGGGAACCACGACCCCGAGTTCAGCCAGATACAAGGCAAGCTTCGAGACGATCAGTGTCTTGTGGATCTTGTGCGGATCACGAAGGTGGCCGATGAAAGTGCAAAGCAGCTTACGTACATGTGATCTGTCTACATGCGGGATCTCAGATATCTACTGCTTCGATCAATAGCCGGCGTTTGAATGCGTAAATTGTTGGCGGAAGTGCCTACGCTGTCCGGTTCAATTGTGGATGACAATGAAAAAAAGAAAAATCCTGATTATCGTTGAGAATCTTCCGGTCCCGTTCGACGGCCGTGTCTGGAAGGAGGCGCGCGCCCTTTATGAGAACGAGTACCAAGTGACTGTACTTTGCCCGCAGGGCAAAGGTTTTGACAAAACCTACGAAGTGCTTGAGGGAGTTCACATCTATCGGCATCCCATGCCGGCCGAGGGCGGTACTCCGATGGGCTATGTGTGGGAGTACAGCTGCGCATTGTTCTGGGAGTTTCTGTTTACGTGGTGGATCTTCTTCGCGCGCGGATTCAACGTGATTCAGGGGTGTAATCCTCCGGATGACATCTTTCTGATCGCATTGCCGTTCAGGCTGTTTGGGATCCGGTACATCTTTGATCATCATGATGCAAATCCGGAACTCTACGAGTCCAAGTATGAGAGGAAAGACGCGTTCTATAAGGTGCTGTCGTGGCTTGAGAAGATGACTTACGCGACGGCGAGCGTCGTGATGGCAACCAATGAGAGCTACAAAGCACTTGCGGTAAGTCGAGGCGGCCTGGATCAGAAGGATGTCTTTGTTGTTCGCAATGGTCCGGATCTCGACACGTTCAAGCTGGTCCCCGCGATACCGGAACTGAAATATAAAAAGAAGTTTCTGGTCGGATACGTCGGCACCATGAGCATTCAAGAAGGGCTGGACATTCTTCTTGAGGTTGCCGAGAACATCAGGGGCCGTGGACGTACTGACGTCCACTTTACGTGCGTAGGTGGCGGCCCGAGCCTTGCGTCTCTCAGACGGATGCTGGAAGAGAAAAACCTCGGCGAGATGTTCAATTTCACGGGCCGGATCTCGGATGCGGATTTGCTCGACGTTTTATCCACGGCGGATGTGTGTGTGAATCCCGATAGGCCCTGTGAGATGAACGACATTTCCACCATGATCAAAATTGCCGAGTATATGGCCCTGGGTAAGCCGATTGTGCAATTCGATTTGAAAGAAGGGCGCTTCACTGCGGGGGATGCTTCGCTGTACAGTGGTGGTCAAGACCTCGTTTCAGATTTTGCAGACAAGATTCTCTGGCTCCTGGACCACCCGGAGGAACGGCAGCGCATGGGTGAATTCGGGAAGAATCGGGTCTCTGAACACTTGGCGTGGAGGCACTCGGTAACTAACCTTCTTGCCGCTTACGATCGCGCTTTTGAGAAAAAGGGACAGGGGCGACGGACGCAGCAAAAAACTTCAGCAGTTGTCAATTCTGAAGGCCTGGAAGGCTGACTCACAGTTTCATCGGCAGGACGAGAGCCAGTGGCATCTGAGATTTCAAGCACGGAAGAAGGTTTGGGAAGCAATTCTCTCAACGGACGAAGGCGAATGGAAAGTCATTTTTCAACTTACTTCAAATTTCCTGAAGAACTCGTTCGCCTAACGTGCGACGATCGGCTCTCGTCCGATCGCGGGTATTTCAGATTCGGGAAGGATGCCGTATTGTTCGGCCGGCTTGCGAGCGGTGGAGTCGCAAAGAGTCCCGATTGTGAAATGCGGGATATGGAATCGGCTGTGCGCATGGGAGAAGGCGGGTTCCGGCTGCCATTCGACCTGGGCGAGATTGTCGATACGCTTTACCGCGAGGAGTATGCAGAAGAGTGGCGAAATGGCGCGGTCTCGGTTCTGTCCAAGCCCTATTACTTCATTCGCCCTTTGCTTCCGGTTTGGGCTCGGCGGCACCTCCAGAAGATCTATCTTCGTGGCTGGGACAAACTGACGTTTCCACGCTGGCCAGTAGATTGTTCAGTGGATAATCTCTTCGAGCATCTTTTGGTCCTGGCATTGAAGGCTTCGGGTGCGGAAAAAATACCATTCATCTGGTTCTGGCCGGACGGTCACAAAGGCTGTGCCCTGATGACGCACGACGTTGAAACGGAAATCGGCCGCGATTTTTGTTCGACCCTGATGGATATAGATGATTCATTTGGAATCAAGGCTTCGTTTCAAGTGATACCGGAAGAACGATACTCCGTCAGTCCCGATTTTCTCGACTCCATCACTCGTCGCGGTCATGAATTTGCGATTCACGACTTGAATCATGACGGGCACCTGTACAGGAGCAAAGAGGAGTTCATCGAAAGGGCTGCGAGAATCAATGCGTATGGAAGACAGTATGGAACGGAGGGATTTCGCGCAGGAGTTCTTTATCGGAAGCAGGTATGGTATGACGAATTGAAATTCGCCTACGACATGTCTGTTCCGAATGTGGCGCATCTTGATCCTCAGCGCGGCGGCTGCTGCACGGTGATGCCGTATTTCATCGGCGACATTCTCGAGATCCCCGTAACGGCTATTCAGGACTACACGCTGTTCAATATTCTTGGAGATTTCTCAACGCGCATCTGGAGAGAGCAAACACGGATGATTTGCGCCAAGTCAGGTCTCATGAGCTTCATCATCCATCCTGACTACGTGATCGAAGATGGCGAGCGTGCGGTCTATGAAGAACTGCTTGGCCATCTCGTTGATTTGGGTGAACAGAAGCAGGTGTGGTTGTCGACTCCCAGCCAGGTGAACCACTGGTGGCGACAGCGCGCACAGATGAAGCTTGTCAAAGGACCGGCAGGATGGGAAATTGAAAATTCTGTTGATGGACGTGCGCGCGTAGCATATGCGCGACTGGACGGGGAGAAGCTGGTCTACGAAGTGGACGAAGCTTCCAGATTGCAGAGCGCACCTCTCGACTGCCTGAGGGAGATTGAACCTGCAGTACCCGTGGGCAATAACATTTCAATTTAGTTGTGCAGAGTCACGTAATTCGACACGAATCCGAGTTGCGGGAACCGGCAAGTTCTCGAGATTACACGATCAGGAACTGAGACAGTCAGAAATGGCAACTATTCCCTTAGAGCCACAGTCGACCAAAGTGGAGATGCCGGTGCAGTCCGAAGCACCAGGCGCACTTGTGGTTGGCGGCGATCATCCCGGTCTTGCGATTGCGCGGAGCCTGGGCCGTCATGGCGTCCCTGTGTATATCGTTGACGACCAGTACTGCATCTCATCGTGCTCGCGGTTTGCGAAAAAGGTCATACGCGTAGAGAGCATCCTCGACGAACGCAAGACCGTGGATGCTGTGCTTGCAGTTGGCCGCGAGCATAATTTGAAAGATTGGATTCTGTTCCCGACTCGCGACGAGAATGTCGCCGCGTTTTCCCGGTATCGTTCAGAACTAACTCAGTTCTTTCGAGTCACGACCGGCCCTTGGGAAAGCGTCGAGTGGGCATGGGATAAGAAGAAGACCTACGAACTGGCTGAGGAACTCGGGATTCCATGCCCGAAGACTTTCAATCCGAAATCGATCGAGGAGATACCTGCCCTCTATCCGCGCCTTCCTCTCGCGATCAAGCCCGCGGTAAAGGAAAATTTTTTCTACGCAACCGGCGCGAAGGCGTGGCGGGCGGATACTCCTGAACAGCTTCGATCGCTGTATGAGAAGGCGATCAGGCAGATCAAGGCGGAGGAGATCCTTATCCAGGAGATTGTGCCCGGAGGCGGCATTGAGCAATATTCCTATTGCGCTTTCGTGCAGAAGGGAATTCCTCAGTGCGTACTGACCGCACGGCGAGCTCGGCAGCATCCGAGGGAGTTTGGCCGTGCTGCGACCTACGTGGAAACCGTCGACGCGCCGGAGATCGAGATTCTTTCGGAGCGATTTCTAAAGGCCATTAACTATCATGGCGTCGTTGAAATTGAATACAAACGCGATTCTCGCACTGGTGAGTACAAGCTTCTTGATGTGAATGCGCGGCCGTGGGGATTCCATGCAATTGGCCGTGCAGCTGGAATTGACTTTCCCTATCTGATCTATGCCGATCAGGTGGGCATCCCTGTTGAGCAGGCGCGCGCCAAGGCTGGAATCGGATGGCTGCGGATGGTCAGTGACATCCCCACCTCTGTCTCTGATCTTCTACACGGAAGCCTGAGCGTGAAGACGTACCTCAAGTCACTTCAGGCGACACGGGTGGAATCGGTGTTCAGCATGGCGGATCCGCTGCCTTCTTTTGCAGAGCTCGTTATGTTGCCATACCTTGCTGCAATGAAATACCTGAGATTCTAGAAACACACGGATTTGTCGAGTACACATGTCTGAACTTGTCATTGAAGCAGGACGCACCGAACGGCAGTATTGGCGCGACCTATGGCGCTACCGTGAGCTGTTCTTGTTCTTCGCCTGGCGTGATCTGCTGGTTCGGTACAAGCAGACGGCGGTGGGAATCAGTTGGTCGTTGATCCGGCCGCTACTCACGATGGCGGTATTAACTGTGGTATTTGGAAAGCTGGGCAAGATGCCGGCGGGAGGAGTCCCATATCCTCTGCTTGTTTTCTGCGGAATGCTCCCCTGGCTTTTTTTCTCGACAGCTCTGACAGAAGCCGGCAACAGCCTTGTGTCAAATGCGAACATGGTTTCGAAAGTGTACTTTCCGCGCCTCGCGATTACGGCGAGCAGCGTGATCACGAGCCTTGTGGACTTCCTCATCTCGTGCGCCTTCCTGGTTGCGCTCATGATCTGGTTCCGCTTCGTACCGCCTGCCTCGGTAATGTTCGTTCCGCTCTTTGTCGTGCTGGTGTTCGCAGCATCACTGGGAGTGAGTTTGTGGATCGCAGCGTTGATGGTGAAATATAGGGACTTCCGGTTCATCGTTCCGTTCGTGGTGCAGTTTGGCTTGTATATTTCACCGGTGGGCTTTCAGAGCGGCGTGGTTCCAGTACGATTTCGCCTGCTCTATGCGCTGAATCCGATGGTTGGAATCATCGACGGTTTCCGCTGGTGCATCCTGGGGTCACCACGAATCTATCTGCCTTCTCTGGCCATCTCCATTGCCGAAGTTACGTTTCTGCTGGCTACTGGTATTTGGTACTTCAGGAAGACTGAACGCACCTTTGCCGACATTATTTGAATTTGACGCACAGGTTCTCCTAAAAAAACATGAACTCAGACATCGCAATTTCCATCGAGAACCTCGGTAAACGATATGACGTGGACCGGCTGAAGTCTCAAGACGAGGGCCTTCGGCACGTGATTGAAAATGCCCTGCGAGCGCCACTCGCTGCGTTCCGTAAGAAGGTCCGCACGAAACGCACAAGGGAGTTCTGGGCGCTCCGAGGTGTTTCGCTCCAGATAAATCGGGGCGAAGTGGTGGGGATTATCGGGAGGAATGGTGCGGGCAAAAGCACCATGCTAAAGCTGTTGAGCAGAATAACGGTACCCAGCGAAGGCAGCATTCGCATCGATGGACGGGTGGCAAGCTTGCTCGAGGTGGGTACAGGCTTTCACCAGGAACTCACCGGGCGTGAGAATATTTTCCTGAATGGCGCGATTCTGGGGATGAGCCGCGCGGAGATCATTCGCAAGTTCGATGAAATTGTCGAGTTCTCAGAGGTCGGCGAGTTTCTGGATACGCCGGTGAAGCGCTATTCCTCGGGGATGTATGTCCGACTGGCATTTGCAGTGGCTGCACATCTGGATCCCGAGATCCTTATTGTCGACGAGGTTCTGGCGGTCGGTGATGCTGCCTTCCAGCGGAAGTGCCTGGGCAAGATGAGCAGTTTTGCGGAGAGCGGCCGGACGGTTCTGTTTGTGAGCCATAATCTCGAGGCCGTGCGAACCCTCTGCGAACGTGCGGTGTGGATGCAGGATGGGCATGTGCGGGAGGACGGTCCGGTTGAGGGAGTTGTAGAGAACTTCTTCAACGCGCTATCGAACTCATCGCAATTCTCCTCGCAAAACGAGGATTACGGGTTTACGGTGCACCGGGTGATGCTCAAGGATGCGGCAGGGAATGAATCCGCGCAGTTCTCCCCGGGCGACGACATGATTGTCGAAGTGGACTACTCTGCCGATCGACCACTCGAACAACCTTACGTCATTCTTGCAATCAACGGCGTAAACGGCTCTTGTTTCACGGCCAACATGCTGCTAGACGGGAATCGTCCGGCGGTATTGGAAGGAGAGGGAAAACTGGCGTGTCGCTTCAAAGCACTGCCGATTTTTCCGCAAAGCTACTCAGTGAAGATGTCAATCCGAACGAAGAACGGCAACGATCGCGTTCTCGACTACACCGATGTTGCCTTCTTCAATGTTGTCGGTGATTTGGCGAATTATGGCTTCAAGGGCGACTTTGTATCGCGCGCATCGAGTTCCACACCAGTGGTGGTGCCGTATGAATGGCTTTTGCCCGATGGCACGACGGCTTCGGTGTCACTAACTTCCGATGCAGTTCGAGAGAAGCAAGCGGAAGAAGCGTCGATCCGGTGAACTCGATGAGGTTAGAAGTCATTGCAATCATTCCGGCGCGGGGTGGATCGAAGCGCGTTCCAGGCAAGAATATCCGCTTGCTGGGAGGCAAGCCGCTCATCGCGTACAGCATCGAGGCGGCGTTGACGAGCGGTGTTTTCAACCGTGTTGTTGTCAGCACGGATTCGGAAGAGATCGCGACGGTATCACAGGAGTGGGGCGCGGAAGTTCCATTCCTTCGTTCTTCCAACATTTCCGACGACGTAACGCCAGTTTCTGCGGTGACTGCCGACGCTCTTGAAAGGCTCGATCCGGAAGCGCAGAGATATGGCGCGGTGGCGCAACTGATGGCGAATTGCCCGATGCGCACTGCGGACGACATTGCATCCAGTTACAGGCAATTTTGCGACTCCCGTGCTGACTCGCAGATTTCGGTGGTTCGCTATGGGTGGCAAAACCCGTGGTGGGCTATGAAGCGAGACACTGCAGACTTTCGGCTCGACCCACTCTTTCCTCAAGAGATGACTGCCCGAAGCCAGGATCTTCCTGAACTGTTTTGTCCAACAGGAGCGATCTGGTGGGGCAGGGTCTCGGTAATTCGTGAGCGAAAGACCTTCCACATCCCGGAGCGGACCGGGTGGGAAATCGATTGGAAGCACGGAGTCGATATCGATACGGCGGAAGATCTCGAATTCGCCGAAGCGATCCTGAATATGAGCCGGAAAGAGAACTAGTCCTAGGCCTCCAAGAGCAATCCCTACAAATCAAATGCACGCACGCGGCAACAAAATCGGAGTCTATACGACCGTCTATCCGGCGGTAGTGAAATACCTGCCGGAGTGGTATCGGTCTGTGCAATCGCAGACGGATACTGATTTCGAATTGTGGATAGGCCTGGACGCGCTTACGCAATCCGACGTTGAAGCTGCGGTCGGAAGTTCGATTGACGCCCGATGGGTTCGTGATCCCGGAGTCTCTACCCCAGCCAGCATTCGCGATCTGGCTCTGCGGCAGATGACTGCATCCGGATGCGATGTAATTCTGGTTGACAGCGACGACATACTGCATCCCAGCCGTGTGGCAGCTGCTCGTGAAGCGTTGCGGACGAGCGATCTTGCAGGCTGTGCGCTGGAGATTGTAGATGGAAACGGGCAGCCACTGGATGCAGAATTCAACCTTGATCCCGCCTCTCTACCTTCACATGTTTTGCCGCGCAACAACGTGTTCGGCTTTTCGAACTCTGCGTATCGCTGCGAACTGCTTGACCGCGCTCTGCCGATCCCAAGCGACGCTGTGCTGGTTGATTGGTACATTGCAACCCGCGCATGGCTCTTTGGCGCGGAGCTATTCTTCGATCGCAAGGTGAGGATGAAATACCGGCAGTATGACGCGAACACCGCACGTGTTCGACTGCCATTCTGGCCAGACCAGATCCTGTCTGACTCCGCGCTGGTCCACAGGCATTTTCAACTTGTTCTCGCCTCAGGTGGCCAGCATTACTTTCTTCCAGGCCGGTGGGCACAGTTTCTATCTGTTGCGCGCGACATCGAGCAATTTGAACGGTATATTAAGCAGAGTCCAGAGAACCTGAAGACGTATCTTGATTCGCTAAACAGGGCAGTGAAGCACCCCATCTGGTGGACCTCTGTCGCTTATTCACCCCTTTCGCACATGTGGAAACAGGAAAAGGTTCTATGCAAACAGTGAAGTTGGGTAATGTGGAAGTCGGTCCCGGCCATCCGGCATACATCATCGCGGAGGTGGGCTCAAACCATAATGGAGATATGAATCTCTGCCGAGAGCTGATTGATGCAGCCGCAGAGAGCGGCGCCAATGCCGTCAAGTTTCAATCGTGGACTGACAAATCGCTCATCGCCGAGGAAGAGTACCAGCGGAACACCACGTACTCCGACAAGAAGAAGCATTTCGGATCGCTGCGCGAAATGGTCACTGCCTATCAGCTCACCTCTGACCAGCATGCCCAGGCTCATGCGCGCTGCGTGGAGAAGGGAATTGACTTTTGCTCGACTCCGTTCTCCCCGGAAGAGGTGGACCTGCTCGATTCTCTGAATGTGCCGTTCTTTAAAATTGCGTCGATGGATGTGGTGCATCTCCCGTTGCTCAAGTACGTCGCAAGTAAGAAGCGTCCCGTCATCATCTCGACTGGAATGGCCACCCTCGGTGAGGTGGAGCAAGCGGTTGACGCCGTCCGGAGCGAGGGAAATGATCAGATCGTTCTGCTGCACTGCATTTCGATCTATCCGCCAGAGTACGAGACGATTCACCTGCGCAACATGGAAATGCTGCAACGAGCTTTCGACTGCCCGGTAGGGTTTAGCGACCATACGCTGGGAACGGCGATCCCACTTGCGGCAATCGCAATTGGCGCCTGCCTGATTGAGAAACACTTCACGCTCGACCAGGATATGGAAGGATGGGATCATGCCATCTCCGCAAACCCGGAGCAGATGCGCACCATCGTGAAAGAAGGCAGGAACATCTTCGCTGCGCTTGGAAGCAGCCGGCGGATTGTGAGCGAGGCTGAAATGGAGAAGCGGAAGAAGTTTCGTCGCAGCCTGGTCGCGCGACAAGCTCTCAGCAAGGGGAGCGTGCTCAGCGAGAGCGATTTCGATGCAAAGCGGCCCGGAACCGGAGTTTCGCCGGACCAGATGCAATACATCATAGGCCGCTCTCTCGCATGCGACCTTGGCGAAGACCAGGTACTCCGGTGGAATCATCTGCTTTGAACCCTAATCAGGACCTCAATCGTCCGCTGATCCTTATCGGCGCCGGCGGCCATGCGCGCGTGCTGCTGAGTACTCTCCTGCTCCAGGAGCGGCAGATCCTGGGTTTCGTTGATTCGCACAGGATTGGAGCGGATCTTCTGGGCCTGGCTCAACTGGGAGGAGATGACGCCGTTCTCACGTACGATCCGTCGGAGATTCTGCTTGTGAACGGGGTCGGATCGCCTGCGTCGATTTCGAAACGCCTGAAGGCCTATGAGTACTTCCGTACTGAAGGTTACAGCTTTGCGTCCGTGATTCATCCCGGCTCAATCGTCGCGCCCGAGGCAAAATTGGCAGATGGAGTACAAATCATGGCTGGTGCGATTGTCCAGACGGGATGTGTGATCGAAGAAGATTCAATCATCAATACCGGCGCGCGAATCGACCATGACTGTGTGATCCGAGCACACGCGCACGTGGCGCCGGGAGCGGTGCTGAGCGGCAATGTTCATGTTGGACACCGTGCACACGTCGGTGCCGGAGCTGTCGTGATCCAAAACATCCGTCTCGGAGACGACTCCATCATTGGCGCAGGAGCAGTGGTGCTGGCGGATGTGCCTGCATCTTTAACCGTCGTCGGGGTTCCTGCCCGACCCATTCACGTGAAAAGCTAGAGACTGATCACAACCTATGACTGCTCGACCGGTTTATATCGTCCATTGCATCGATACTGAAGGTCCGCTGTACGAATCATTGGCAGCGACTTTCGATCGTCTGCGCGACATCTTTCATCTGAACCTCGAACCGAGCGCAGCAACCCTTCGCCAACTTCAGAATGGCACTCTCGACCTGGGCGGCATTGAAGCAGCTGTGCAGCGGGTGGTTGATCCCCACCTGCTTGCATACAACGACACTTGGGACAAGGTTGATGCGATGCTGACGCGCATCATGGACGGTGGCTTTCGAAAGAGCTATCCAGACAGCGCGGGAGAGGGATGGGTCTACAACTGGTTCTGTGTGGACCATGTCGACTACGATGCCAACCCGCGCCGGCGCGACATGGGGTACCACAACGTCTTCGAGCACTATAGCTGGCTGTTGAAGCAGGATCCGGCCAATCGCGATGGGCTCCACTTTCACTACCATCCGCATTCGTTCAGCCGCGAAGCTCATCGTTCCGCGACTCACTGGTGGGCTAATTCCGACAGCCTGTTTCAATCGCTTTCGCGGCGAGTAATCGACCACATGTGGTTCCCGGCGGCACACAGGCCCGGGTTCCATGTTATCCGCCCCGACAGCCACTGGTTTCTGGAGCAGTACATACCGTTCGACTTTTCAAATCAGTCGATGGCGCACAATAGCACGGACTCGCAACAGTTTGGCGTTGCCGGCGGCCGATTCGGAGATTGGCGTCGTGCTCCTGCCACCTGGGAGCCCTACCACCCGAGCGCGGACGACTATCAAAGTCCGGGCGCGTGCCGGCGGTGGATTGCCCGCTGCCTGAATGTGGGTACGCGCTATCGAGTAATCCGCGAGCAGGATGTTCGTCAGGCGTTCGAAGAAGCAGCCGCGGGCAGGCCGGTGGTCCTCTCGATTACAAACCACGATTTCCGCGACATGGCGCCGGATGTTGACGGGTTCCGAAAGCTACTTGAAACGGTGGCGCGTGAGTTTCCGCAGGTTCCGTTCTTCTACTCCGAGGCTTTGAGCGCGATGCGCTTGGCGCTTGATGTTGCTCCGCAGCCGCCGTGTGAACTTGAGTGCACAATCGAGACGGTGGATGATTCTGCTGCGGTATTGAAGGTCAGTTCGAAGACGCCAACGTTTGGCCCTCAGCCGTGGCTTGCGCTTAAGACCACAGCCGGCAAATACCACTTCGATAATTTTGATATCGATGTCCCCTTCCATCGCTGGCAGTACGTATTCGATCAGGAGACGTTTGCGTTGTCGTCACTTGCCGCAATTGGGGTCGCAGCGAACAACGCGTACGGAACGACGACGGTAGTAAGGATCGATCCGGCTAAGCGGACAATTATGACAAAACATTGGAATCTTCCGGCAGAGAAATCTGCAGAAGCCGTGGCATCCCGCTGAAAAACGATCCGGCGATCTCCAGGTGCGCAAAATGACCGACCCATCAAAGAAAATCGATCTAGCCACTGTGACCTGTTCTCCGAGCGCGTCCATCCGAGTCGCGGTGGAAGCACTGGACGCCGCCGGCACGGGTGCGTTGGCTCTTTGTGACAGCGAGGGGAAGCTGGTTGGCGTGCTCTCGGATGGAGATTTGCGCCGGGCGCTACTTCAGAAGCATTCGCTCGAGGACGCATGCATAGCGGTCGCGTCCAGGACCCCGATCATTGGCAGGAGTCCAATTTCACCGGGCAACGCGCTGAGGGTGATGAATGAGTTTGATATTCATCAGCTCCCAGTTGTGGACGATCGAGGTATTCTCGTCGACTTCCTGCTTCGCAAAGACGTGGTCGAGGAGTATCAGCTTGCGGTCGAATCGCGCGAGCGGCTGCGCAAGGTGTGTGTCGGGCCGCAGACCTCGATTGCCGACGCCCTTGCACAGTTGAATGATGCCGGAACCGGTGCGCTGGTTCTGTGCGATGACGAAGGGAAATTGTGCGGGCTCCTTGCCGATGGCGATATTCGCCGCGCCGTGATCCGACGGGTGCCATTGACCGATCCGTGTGGCAGCATTGCGACCCAGAATCCTGTCCGCGCATCTGAGCCAATCACTCCCTCTGATGCTCTCCACATGATGAATGAGCACGACATTCACCAGCTGCCCCTGGTGGATGGCGAAGGGCGCATTGTGGAATTTCTGCTGCGCAAAGATCTGATTCCCAATATGCCGCAGGATGACATGCAAGCGGTGGTCATGGCCGGAGGCTACGGCAAGCGCCTGCTGCCGCTAACGGAAAAGGTTCCAAAGCCGATGCTGCCAGTCGGCGAGAGGCCCCTGCTGGAACTGATCATTCAGCAGCTCCGCAAGGCGGGCATCCATGACGTGAACCTGACGACGCACTATTTGCCGGAATCGATTTCGGGGCACTTCGGCAATGGTGAACATTTCGGCGTCAGGCTCAATTACTCGCGGGAGGAGAATCCGCTGGGCACGGCGGGCGGTCTGCGGCTGATGCCTCGTCCGCAAGGCCCCTTTCTGGTGATTAACGGGGATATCCTTACAGGTGTACCTTTTCAGCAGATGCTGCAATACCATCGCGCACACCGTGCCATGCTGACGGTTGGTGTGCGGAAATATGATCTGCAGGTGCCCTTCGGCGTGGTGGACTGCGACGACGTAAGGATCACCAGGATTGAGGAAAAACCTTGCCACAGCTATTTCATCAATGCGGGCACTTATCTACTTGATCCCGCAGCGTGGGATCGGATTCCGGAAGGAAGCCGGTTCGATATGACAGATCTGATACGGGTTCTACTGGAAGCAGGCGAGACGGTTGTCGGCTTTCCGATCATGGAGTATTGGATCGATGTGGGAAGACACGAAGACTATATGAAGGCGCAGGAACTGGTTTTGAAAGGAGAACTATAAAGTGCGGGTCCTTATCACCGGCGGAGCAGGTTACGTTGGATCGAGCCTGGCTCCCCTTTTGCTCGGTGCAGGTCACAAGGTGCGCGTCCTCGATCGGTTGGCCTATGGCGGTGAATCGCTGCTTGGAGTTTGGTCGAATCCAGATTTCGAGTTTATCCACGGCGACGTTCGCGACGCCGAGAAGCGGCACGAGGCTGTAGCCGATTGTGACGCGGTGGTTCATTTGGCTGCTATTGTGGGCGACCCTGCCTGCGCCCGTGAGCCAGAGTTGGCAAAGGCCGTGAATCTTGAAGCGTCGATGGCAATGATCGAGGAGAGCCGGAAAGCAGGAGTCCAGCGCTTTGTATTCGCTTCGACGTGCAGCAACTACGGAAAGATGGAGGATCCCTCCAAACTCGTTGACGAGGACTCGGAACTGCGCCCCGTTTCTCTCTATGCAGAAACAAAAGTTGCGGTGGAAAAGGTGCTGCTGGAAAGCGGGAGCACAGATAAGTGGATTCCAACACCGCTTCGCTTTGCCACGGTGTTTGGCGCTTCTCCAAGGATGCGATTCGATCTGACGATCAATGAATTCACGATGGAGATGATTACCAAAAAGCACCTGGTGGTATTCGGAGAGCAGTTCTGGCGGCCATATGTTCATGTGTTCGATGCTGCCCGGGGAATCGCGCTCGTGCTTGAGTCACCCCGCGAGAAAGTTGGCGGACGCGTTTTCAACGTTGGGTCCACCGATCAAAACCTGCAGAAGCAGCAAATCGTGGAGCTGATTCGGCCGATGGCTCCTGATGCGAAGGTCGAATTTGTGCATAAGGTTGAAGATCCCCGCGACTATCGCGTCTCCTTCAGCCGCATCCTCAACGAGCTGAATTACAAGACCACGAGATCGGTGGTGGAAGGCATTGTCGAAGTGGCAAAGCTGGTCCGCACCGGAGCGATTTCGAACCTGGCAGACAGCCGTTATCGCAACTAAGGTGAGAGGGCAACGATGAAGTCGATTGAAGCTGATCCCAAGATCGCAACGCCAGAGATGCAGGTTGTTCCGCTCTCGGTCCCCGAGCTCCACGGGAACGAATGGCAATATGTGAAGGAATGCCTTGACACCGGATGGGTTTCCTCGGTTGGGGCGTACGTTGAGCGATTTGAAAGCATGGTCGCTGCACAGGCTGGAACGAAATTCGCCGTCGCGACCGTGAATGGCACGTCATCTTTGCATATCTCTTTGCTGGTTGCCGGTGTGCAGCCCGGGGATGAGGTGCTGGTATCGACGCTTACCTTTATCGCCCCGGTGAATGCGATTCGGTATGCCGGCGCATGGCCGGTCTTCATCGACGCGGAAGCTGACCACTGGCAGATCGATGCAGTTCGCGTTTCCGAGTTCATTGAGCATGACTGCGACTGGATCAATGGCGTGCTTCGTAACCGCCACACAGGGCGAAGGATCTCGGCGATCATGCCGGTGCACGTCCTGGGTCACCCGGTCGATATGGATCCGATCCTGGAGATTGCCCGCAAGTACGATCTGAAGGTGATTGAAGATTCGACAGAGGCTCTGGGATCTACGTATCGGGGCAAGAGCCCAGGCAGCCTGGGCGACATCGGATGTTTCAGCTTCAATGGAAACAAGATCATCACTACAGGCGGTGGTGGCATGATCGTCACCAATCGGGAGGATTGGGCAAAGAAAGCGAAGTACCTGACCACGCAGGCGAAAGACGATCCCATCGAGTATGTTCACGGTGAGATTGGATACAACTACCGGCTGGTGAATGTGCTTGCAGCAATCGGGTGCGCGCAAATGGAGCAGCTGCAGGGCTATGTAGCGAAAAAGCGCAGGATTGCGAGTCGATACGCGCAGGAACTTGCCGGCGTTGCAGGTATTGAATTGATGAAGACTGCTTCGTGGGCAGAGAGCACGTACTGGATGTACACCGTACTGATCAATCCAGAAGGATTCGGCATGAGCTCACGGCAACTGCTGACATTTCTCGGCGCTAAGAAGATTCAAACAAGGCCGCTTTGGCAGCCGGGACATCTTTCGCCCGCACACCGGAGCAATCACACCGTCTCTTTGCCTGTTGCAGAAGACCTGGTAAGCCGCGCGCTCAGTCTCCCGTGTTCGGTAGGGCTTTCAGATGCTGAGCAGGGCAGAGTGATCTCCACAATCATTGAAGCTGAACGGTAAAGCGGATCATATACATGCCTGTAAAAGAATCATCTCTGACCCTGTCCAAGTTCATCGAAAGGCTCGCAAGCTCGGGGCTGAGAGCGGGTGACACTGTCTTTGTCCAGCTGTCGTGGCCTGCGGCGGAGCAAGAGACGTGGGTCGACGACGCCAATGATCGGATTCTTTCGGCGCTTCTTGAGATCATCGGTCCGAACGGAACGCTGCTTGTTCCTGCATTTACATTTTCGTTTTACGGGCACGAAGCGTTTGACCGCGCATCGTCGCCTGCCGTGGCGGGATCATCAACTGACGCTGTGGGGTTTTCGGAACTCGTGCGGAACCATGCTGGCGCAGTTCGATCAGATGATCCGCTGTACTCCGTCGTGGGAATCGGTGCGGCCGCTGAAGAACTGCTCTCGAATTTGCCGAACAGTAGCGTCGGCCCAAACAGCCTGATGGATCGGCTGACGCGGCGCTCGGCGAAGCTTTGCCTGGCCGGTGTTGGACTCGAGCGGGCCGTCCTATTCGATTTCGCGGAAGATGCATGTTCCGCACCCTGGCGATTCAAAAAGCTATTCACCGGGAAAGCTTGGCGCAACGGAGTGCACCAAAGACAAGGCTGGATCGCCTCAGTCGTCAACACCGAGCTGGCTGAAAAGGCGAGCGAGATTCGCAAACGTGTGGCAGCGCGTTGTGAGGCCGCGCTGAATCTCAAGCAGGACGATGTCTACCCGGTTGTTGTCGCGGACGCTCGTGATCTTCTCGCCATGCTCGGAGTCGAACTCGGCCACGAGGTCAAGGCATTCGGACCGGTTCCAAAGCACGGCGGAGTCTCAGTCGAGCTGCCCCCTTCCGCTTCGATGAGTGAGACCATCTCCGCCCTGTGGCGTTTGCCTCGCGACATCGTTTCCGACGGATACGACACAGCTCTGCATGCACTGGCGGGACAGGTCCGGATGCAGATTCACGAGTATCCCACGGGAACCGAATGCTGGAGCTGGCTGATTCCGGAGAAGTGGACTTGCCGGGATGCAAGGCTCGAGACGTTGGATGGGCATGTGCTGTTTTCCTACCGCGACAATCCATTGCATGCGGTTTCCTACTCGCTTCCATTCGATGGAGTGGTCAGCCGCGATGAGCTCTTCGGGCACCTGCACACGCATCCCAGACTGGACGATGCGATCCCGTTCATCTTCAAGTACTATGAGCGCGATTGGGGGCTGTGCTGCAGCAAGAAGCTGAAGGACAGCCTTAAGGATGAGCAGTATCGCGTCTTGATCGACTCCGAATTCAGTTTCGGGTCACTGAAGGTCGGCGAGTGCGTGGCTCGAGGCGCCAGTGATCAGACCTTTGTTCTCTGCGCGCATCTCTGCCATCCGGCGATGGTCAACGACGATCTGAGTGGGGTCGTCGTTGGCATGCAGGTGATGCAGGAACTGTTGAAGCGCCAGGATCTTAAATACACCTATCGCTTCCTGATCCTGCCCGAGACCATTGGTTCAGTGGCTTACCTCAGCCACAACATGCACCTCGTGCCGCAGATGGTGGGCGGTTTGTTCCTCGAAATGCTGGGCGTCGACAATCCACATGCGCTCCAGCTCTCATTCGACGGGAATACGGAGATGGATCGGTGCCTTTCGCGAGTTCTCTCGAATTCAAGTCCGGACGCGTGGATTGGCGCGTTCCGCACAGTTGTCGGCAATGACGAGCGGCAATTCAACGGTCCCGGTGTGAGGGTGCCGATGCTCTCTCTATCTCGAGTACTGCGCGAGCGAACCAACGGCTGGCCATACTATCCGGAATACCACTCCAGCCAAGACACGCCTGAACTCGCCCCGGAGTCTCGACTTGCAGAGTCGCGCGATCTTGTTCTGGGCATGATCGATGCAGTCGAAAAGAGCGAGATCCCTGTGAACCTATTCCAGGGCGAACTTTTCTGCTCGCGATATGGGCTTCACATCGACGCGTATTCGAATCCGGAAGGGAACCGGTCATTCTTCGACATTCTGTTCCTGATTGATGGCACGCGTTCGGTCCACGAGATTGCCAGGGTCTGCGGAATCTCGGTTGAGGCTGTTCGTTCCGTCCTCAATGAACTGAGCACGCGCGGTCTGATTGCGTATGCACCGTTGCCGCGAGCCTGAGACCGATGCGCATTCTGGTAGGCACTGGCCTGAATCAAGGTGCGGCCGAATATCGGAACATCGGCGACATTGCAATGTTGCAGGTCGCGGTGGAACGGCTTGCGGAACTTTGGCCCGATGCTGAGATTCTGGTCCTGACCGATTCGGCGACTGACCTCACTCGCTTCTGCCCGCAGACTAAGCCGCTCTCACGATGTGGCGCCGAAACCTGGCTCCTCGATGGCGTGATCACGGGCCCGCTCCATCTGGTGCTTCCTGAATGGATAACCTTTCACATCCGCAGGACAAAACGCTGGATTCGTACACATGCACCGGGGATGATCGATTTCCTGCTCCGCGCCCGTTTTCGTCTGCACGACGGCGAGCATCGCGGGCCCAAAGTTGAATCTTTTTTCCGCGCCCTTCGAAATTGCGATCTGCTCGTAGTTGCCGGCTGCGGTGGATTCGCAGACAGCTGTCGAGCCTGGAACTTCTACGCTCTAGGGCTGATTGAGGTCGCACTCGCCTATGACAAAAAGGTGGCTCTCTTTGGGCAAGGCCTCGGTCCACTCGCTGATAGAGAAGTTCTTGATCGGATGAGGGAAGTTTTGCCACGGGTTTCCATGTTCGCTTCGCGTGGAACCCATGGCGCGGAGGCGATTGCTGCGCAGCTTGGGATTCCGAAGAGTGTTTTCGCGACGACCGGCGACGATGCTGTGGAGCCAGCGTATCGGTTGCGATCACAGTCACTGGGCAACGCAATTGGAGTCAACCTGCGGATCGCTCCCTATTCTGGAATTGCTGAATCTCATGCAGATGCGATAGGAGCCGTGCTGTGCGATTTTGCGAGGCGCCGAAACGCCGACCTGCTTCCGCTGCCCATTGCCCAGCATAGTACTGCCGATGATCGCAAAAGCATCGGGCGGCTTCTTGGAGCATTGAGTACCTCCCATGCGACGCCAGGTCCCGAGTCGCCGCAAGCCATCTATTCAGAAACAACACGGTGTCGGATTGTCATAACCGGGGCATATCACGCGGCGGTTTTCGCTCTAGCTCAGGGAATTCCGACGGTTTGTATCAGCGGGACCGGCTACTATGCAGCCAAATTCAGAGGGCTAAGGGAGCTTTTCGGAGATGGTTGCGAGATTGTGTTTCTTGAAGAAAACGATTCGACAAGCTCTCTAATTCACTCATTAGAAAAGGCTTGGAACCTTTCAGTAGACCTCCGCAACGCGCTGCAAGAGAAGGCTTGTAAGCAGATTCAAGCAAGCCGCGATGCCTATCGACGCGTCGCCGAATTGTTCCCGGCGGCCATTCGCGACAGCCGAAGCGATCCGGCGATTTTGTCAATCCCCTAATTTGTCGCGTGTAGATGGAGATGGGTTCCGTTAAGCTTTGAGCAATCGGCCGTATGGGTACCAAATCCGCCAAACCGAAGCAGATACTTGTGTTTTCTCCATATGCGTTGTGGACCTTCCACACTGTATATGAAGGCACCATCGCAAAGGCATGTCGTCTACGCGGAGCAGAGGTCACATATCTGCTTTGTGATGGATTGCCGGAGTGCGATCAGCACTGGTTTTCGAAAGCAGGGGGACCAAGGCCCGACGACATTTGCCAGCGCTGCCGTGCGGCCTCTTCTACGAATGTAGGTCCGAGTGAATTTCCAAGCCAGTGGATCGGCCAATATCTTTCTCCGGCGGAACGGGATGAAGTGACCTCCTGGGCGGCGAGCCTTCAGCCGCAGGAATTCAGCAGCGCCACATTTCGACATCTGCCCCTGGGCGAGTGGGTCATCTCGTCCATCAATTCATATTTTCGGCAGTTTCCACCGGATCTTACTTCGAGCGCGGTTGTGCAGGTCTTTCGCAACTTCCTGGTTAGCGCCGGGCTGGTTGGAATTGCCCTCGCAAACTATCTCGATCGGAACTCGGTTGATTCCGCCATCCTCTTCAACGGCCGCCAATCAATCACACGGGTTGCGATGGAGATCTTGATCGCGCGCGGCATTCGAGTACTCACTCATGAGCGCGGAGAGTATCAGCGCGAACATCTGAACGCACGTGCGAATGCGCATTGCATGAGCCCGCTACCATTTGCATCCTTCTGGAAGACATGGGGAGGTATTCCCCTCACGCGCCACGAACTTGAAGAAGCGCGAATGTGGCTGGTGCAGCGTCGCTATGGCGCGAATCCCGCGTGGATTCAATTCAGCAAGACTGTAAGTGCAGAATCCGTGCGGAGGCAATTGAGAATTCCCAAATCCAAACGGTTGCTGGCACTCTTCACATCTTCTACGGACGAAGTAGCCGGGGATCCTTTGATGCAGGGGCCATACCCTTCGCAAGAGGATTGGGTACGAGATGTAATCGAATGGGTTCGAAACCACAAACAGGTTGAGCTTGTGATCAAGGTACATCCTAACCTGGGCGGTAATAGCTACATCGGCGCGGCCACGCACGAGCTCAACTTTTATCAGCGGATCCGGACAAGTTTGCCGGAAAACGTTCAGATGGTTATGCCCGAGGATAATGTGAGCGCGTACTCCCTCGCCGAAGAAGCCGACTTCGGGTTGACCTTTGGATCGATCATCGGCTTGGAAATGGCCCTGCTCGGCAAGCCGGTGCTGCTCGCCTCGCGCGCAGTTTACGAACATGCTCCGGCATTTCTCACTGTGCGGTCCCGAGAGGAACTGACGGCGCTTCTGGAGAAGTCGTTGCATCCTTCCGATGGGCGCGAGATTCAGCGGCAGGCGTTCCGGATCGCATACTATGCAATGTGCGTGTGCGACATGCCATTCCCCAAAGTCACGGTTGAATCTCTCTATCACGCCCGCGAAAATTTCCAGAACACTACAGAGCTTGCCCCGGGGATGGATCCTTCGCTCGATCGGATTTGCCGATTCCTCGTGGAAGATGGACCACTCTTTGAGCAGCCGTCTGCAGTGGACCTTGCGCGCACGAATGCCGAAGAGGATGCATTTCTGGACGAGCTTGCCACGTCTCCGCACTCGTTTCGAGAACAGCGGCTGGAGCGCTGGCTTCGCCTTCGCTCAACCGGCCGGATGGTTAAAAGCATCCTTCTGCGTCTTCCTTTTGGCGCAGGGGAAAAAATTCTTAAAATTTCCCGACCAGGGTGGCACTCGATGCTGAAATCAGTTGAAGTCGGCAAGATGGCGGCTAATAGCAAATGAGCTCACCAATTCCATTCACGCCTGCTGCACGCTCTTCCTCGCCAGTGGAACAATCAGCCGCCACGACACCGATGCAGATTGCATTTGCGCTTGCGGTGACCATTATCGTCGGCGTTGGGCTATGGTCTCGCTGGATCGGTATCGACGCACAGAGCATGTGGGCCGATGAAGGTTATACCGCCTGGCTGACGAAATATTCGCTGTCCGCCATCTTGACAGTTCTGCCTACCGACGACCATCCACCGCTCTTTTATTTCCTGCTGCATCTATGGCGTGGCCTTTTTGGAAACAGTGTAGTTGCGATGCGCAGCCTGTCGGTGGTTTCAAGCACATTGTGCCTGCCGGTCATGTATCTGCTTGCTCGAAGAATCTTCCAGAGCAGGATGTGCGGGCTCATTGCGCTAGCATTTACGTCGATATCATATTTTCCAATCTGGTATGCAAAGGAAGTGCGCTGCTACGCATTCCTCGAACTCATCACGTGTGTTTGCGTTTACTGCATGGTTCTCGCACTTGAGAGGCCGACTGTCGTCCGGGTCCTGCTGGTCAGTCTGTCAGTCGCCGCGGCTCTCTACACGCACACCATGGTGCTCTTCTATACGCCGGGGATCGTGATCTTCTGGATGTGTTATCCGTCGCAACTGAATCTGCGCGGACGGCTCAAGCATGGGGCCATCGTCGCCGGCATCGTTCTTCTGCTTTACGCTCCCTGGGTCAGAACGCTCTGGATCCAGGTCCGCTCTGTACATTCAGGCTTTTGGCCCGCCAAGCCCGGTCTAACCAACCTGCTCGACGCCATTTGCTTATACTGCGGTGTTGGCACAGCGGATCTTCAAGCCGCTTTTCGCTCGCATCTGCCAGGAACAAAGTTTTTTGGTTTTCTTACCTGGATGCCGCTGGTAATGCTTGCGCTCGGCATTAGTTTCTTTCAGGCGTTGACCAGCAAGGATGCTGCCGTTCGCCGCAAAATGCTGGCAATCTCTGCAATGGCGGTGCTGCCGATCGTCCTTGTTTTTATCGACAGCCGTGTACTTACTCCAGTGTTCGTCAACCGAGTCTTTTTGGGCGCGGGAGTCTTCCTGCCTCTGTTGCTCTGCTTCCCGGTTGCATTCTCACGAAATCGCAGCATCTATCTTCGGGTTGCACCCGCCGTCATCATTTTGATGGTGGCGGCACTGTCTCTTTCCGTTCACCATGAACAGCGCGACGACTGGCGCGGAGTGACGCGATATGTTCTAAGTCTGCCGGAGCAGCAGCGTGAGGTGTTCGCGTTTCAGCCGTACTGCCAAATGCTGCTGGACTACTACTCAAACCAGCTGGCACTTCCCGGTAGCTCCGTGCAAATCAAAGGCCTGATGACAAAAGCGGAGATCGAGGATCCGGCCAATCCAGCCCCGCATATTCCAGTTCTCGCGAATGCGGACCCGCTGGGAATGCTAAGCGAGGCGATCGGCACGCATCAATACAAGGAAATCGATGTTGCGCTCCAGATGTATAGGCTAACGCCAGGTCTGACAGCGATGCCCGGGTTCCTGCAAACGCATTGCGCTTCAGTCAGCGCCACGGATTTCGGTGGAATGCGCGTAACCCGCTGCATGCTGGCGCAGCAATGATGGCACGCAGGATGACCTCCGAGCCCACTCGAACATGACTGACATTTCGGTAATTTTGTGCACATACAATCGCTGCGAAAGCCTGCCTAAAGCGCTGGCGAGTCTGGCTGCGGTGAGTCTACCGGCCACTGTGACCTGGGAGGTTTTGGTCGTCGACAACAATTCAAGTGATCGTACTGCTGCTGTCATTGAGGATTTCCGCGGGCGCTTTCCGGGCAGGTTCCACTATATTTTCGAGCCATCTCAAGGGAAATCTTTCGCTCTGAATACTGGGATTCGTGCCGCAATGGGTCGCGTTCTCGCTTTCATCGATGATGATGTTGTTGCCAGTGGATCGTGGTTGCGGAATCTTACGGCAGACATTCTGAAAGGGGAATGCTCCGGAGCGGGCGGAAAGATTCTGCTCGATCCGAATTTTGTGGCTCCAGCATGGCTGCCGGTGGAAGGGCCATTTTCACTTGCGGGAATGCTCGCCGTCTTCGATCTGGGAAGTGAATCGCGTTCGCTCGACAGGCCGCCGTTCGGAGCCAACATGGCCTTTCTTCGCACCATGTTTGACAAGTACGGGTTATTTCGGACCGACATGGGGCCATCGCCGGGGAGTGAAATTAGAAATGAAGACGTGGAGTTCTGCAGGCGGTTGATGAACGGCGGCGAAGTTCTGCAGTACGAACCCGAAGCAATTGTCTATCACGCTGTTCCGGAGCGTCGGCGCACACAGGAGTATTTTCTTCAATTCTGGTTCGATCATGGGCGCGCGGTGATTCGTGAATCCGGTGTGCGCCGGCCAGTTCTCGGAATTCCACATCGATATTTGAGCATTGTGAAAGCTGTCTACTGGTCGATTCCAGTTTCAGCGCTGCGCTGGCTATTTACGAGCGATGTCAAAACTCGCTTCTATCGAAAAGGCTGGCTCTGGATGCTGGCGGGTCAGGTTTCAGAGTGGGCACGTCCTGAATCCCGTCTGCAAACCTCATCTCCGGATCTCAAAGCTGCTTCGAGCGAAAATCTTACGCGCAATGCCTAGGCCGTTCGAGAAATTCCGATGAATATCGCCGTCATCCTGTGCACCTACAACCGCGCCCGAAGTCTCGCTGTGGCTTTAGAAAGCGTAGCTGCGTCGCGGATGGCGGAAGACAGCGCCTGGGAGGTGGTCGTTGTTGACAACAACTCCTCTGACGAGACGCCAAACGTAGTGCACGGGTTTCAGGAGAGATTTCCGAACAGGTTCCGATATATCTTCGAACCGACGCCGGGGAAGTCTCACGCACTCAACCGGGCACTCCGGGAAACTGACGCCGAAATAGTAGCGTTCATGGACGATGACGTGCAGGTGGACCCGGATTGGCTCAGACAACTTACAAAGATTTTCGACAATAAAGAGTACGCGGGATCTGGCGGGCGGATTCTGCCGGAATCCGGTTTTCAGCCTCCTGTTTGGCTCAAGGTTCTATCCCCGTATGCGCTTGCGCCCATCGCGATGTTTGATCTTGGGCCGGATGCCGGGGATCTGCACGAACCTCCTTTTGGCACAAACATGGCTTTTCGGCGGCGCGTGTTTGCGCAGTGCGGTGATTTTCGACGGGATCTTGGTCCGCGGCCCGGATCGGAGATTCGAAGCGAAGATACCGAGTTCGGCATGCGCGTACTTCGCGCAGGCGAACGCCTCTGGTATGAACCTTCGGCAATTGTTCATCACATGGTTCCGAGCCATCGTGTTAAACAGGAATATTTCCTGAAATGGTGGTTTGCGAAGGGGCGCGGTGATGTGCGCGAAGGAATATTCCAGCATGAAAAACGTCTGAGTATTTCGGGAGTGCCGCTCGTGCTCTTCAGGAGGACTCTGGTCTGGGGTGTTCGCTGGCTTGTTTCCATTTCTCCCTCGCGAAGGTACGACTGTAAAGCGAAGGTGTGGTGGCTTGCCGGCGAAATAAAGGAGTCTTTCGCTGCAGTCCAAATGCGTCGCGCACGCAATCTTGCGCATCCACAGGGAACGCCATGAAAGTCGCTGTAATCGGTGCGGGAATTGTTGGTCTTGCGACCGCACACCAGATCGTTTGCCGTTATCCACGCGTGAAAGTCGTCGTTCTCGAAAAGGAAAGTGGTCCCGCCCGTCATCAGACCGGCAACAACAGCGGTGTGCTGCATTGCGGGCTGTATTACAAGCCAGGCTCACAGAAAGCCAGGCTGGCGGTGCAGGGAATTCGCAGAATGGTCGAGTTCTGCGAGCGGCACAACATTCCGCACGAGATCTGCGGGAAGCTGGTTGTGGCCACGGATGCTGAAGAAATCCCGCGACTCCATGCGCTGCTGGAGCGCGGTACGGCCAATGGGCTTGAGGGGCTCAAACTGCTCGGGCCGGAGGAAATTCGCGAGCACGAGCCTCACGCTGCCGGCCTCGCCGCGATCCGGGTTCCGCAGGAAGGCATTGTCGATTTTGTAGCCGCCACCCAGGCCATGGCTAGCGAGATTTCTCGGCATGGCGGAGAGGTTCACTATTCGGCGGAAGTTCGCAAACTGCAAAACTCTGCCGGCTGGAGAATCTCGACGACAGGTGGCGATTTTGAATCGGATTTCATTGTCAATTGCGGCGGCTTGCAGTGCGATCGTATCAGCACGAAAGCAGGTAATCATGACGCGACGCGCATCGTTCCGTTCCGAGGCGAGTACTACAAACTTAAACCTGACAGCCAGCACCTCGTGCGCAATCTGATCTATCCCGTTCCCGATCCCAAGTTTCCTTTTCTGGGCGTGCACTTCACGCGCTTGATCCACGGGGGCATTGAGGCCGGTCCGAACGCGGTTCTTGCATTCGCTCGAGAGGGATATCGCCACAGCGACTTTCGTGTCCGCGACATGTTCGAGACGTTCACGTATCCCGGATTCTGGCGATTTCTTTTGCGGTATCCATCCATGTGCTGGCACGAATTTCGACGCTCATTCAGCAAGGCGCTCTTCTGCCATTCGTTGCAGCGCCTGGTGCCGGAACTGCAGATCAGCGACCTGACGCAGGGTGGGGCTGGAGTTCGGGCCCAAGCTCTCTCGCCCTCGGGAGAACTGCTTCAGGATTTCTATTTTGTGCGCCAGCCGAATGCGCTGCACGTGCTGAACGCGCCGAGTCCCGCGGCAACCGCCGCACTTTCGATCGCTGATTCCGTTGTAGATCAGATGAGAGAATCGCTCGACTGAAAGGCGGGTGTCACGCTCTCTGTCCGAGCGCGTCTCTTCTTTGTCTTTTGTGAATGCGTTATGGAATCGTAACCTGGGTCGAGTTCGATGGGCTGCTCTCCATCCCGCTCACGTCCACGCTGGTCACCATGTAGTTGTACGTCGATCCGCTCACGACCCCTGCATCTGTGTAGCTGGTCTGCGTATCAAGGGATGTGGTGAGCAGAGCGTACCCAGAGGTATTGGCGATAGCCCGATACACGTTATAGCCGACGATCGCAGTCGCCGCATTGCCAGGGGCATTCCAACTCAGTTGCACTTTATGCAACTGCGAACTCTGCGTTCCTGCTCCGAGAACCTGAAGCATGTAACTCTCAGACACGCCGCCCGATGCTGCGGTCAAAGTGACATTCTGCGTAGATGAAACCGCCAAAGCGGTGAGGTTGAACTGAGCGCTGCTTGCTCCCGGGTTCACGGTGACAGCTGACGGTATCTGGATCGCCGTGCTGGAAGCGCTGAGTGTGACGACCATCGCTGTCGTGGCTGGGCTGCTCAAACTCAGCGTGCACGCGGTGGCTGAGGATCCGGTCAAGCTTTGTGAAGCGCACGAGACATTACTCAGTGTCGCTGCTAAAGGATAGACGGTCAGCGCAAAGGTCTTCGAGACTCCGTGCAGACTCCCTGTGATTGTGGCTGTTACGGTTTTGTTCACGGTTGAACTGACAGCATCGAAGGTCACGGCATTCTGCCCGACCGCGATGGTGACTTGAGAGGGAACCTTCAGGGCCGCGCTGCTGCTGGTCAGTTGCACCGTTGTGGAACTAAGAGCCGTCGCACTCAGCGAGACTGTGCACGACTTCGATTGGGCTCCGGACAAAGACTGTGTGCCGCAGGAGATCTGGCTAAGAGCGATCCCGTTGCTCTGTGTTCCTGAAGCCCCTTTGTAGCTTACGCCACCGCATCCTGAGATGATGGCCACACAAGCTGCGAGCAGGCACAGTGCGGCAGTGCCGGATTTCACGGATTCGGTAAGATTAGATTTCAGGAAGTAAGCTGCAGAATCGATCGCTCTGCGATAAAAATTTAAGATCGAATGATGCTGCTTTAATTGCTGCCCGGCAACAAGTTTACGGCTGATTAGTTCCAGCCGAACCTGAGACTCGTACATCGACTTCTCCTCAGCAGGCGCTTGCGCACCTTTCTCGTTGGCTCCCGGCTGGCATAAAACACTTTCTGCTGAGATATCAAAGTATGGCTCGAAACAGTTCAGCGAACAGTGGCTGCCGGAAACTGCGTAAATGGATTACCTGAAGTGAGCGAACTTCAGACGTTCAAAGTTCTACCGGCATCCTCCTTGCGCTGCCGGAACACAGCTCTCCTGATCCCCTGCAATCACACGATTGCGCGACACAAGAGAAGATCATCTATGCAGTTGGTGAAGTGGTGTTCTTGCAGATCGCGGGACAATTCCAGCAGGCGATCGAAACGGAAACAGCCCCTTCTTACTCGTACAACAGGCGTCGCAGCGAAGAAAAGAAATGCCAGCTGCGTGCGGCGCCTAACTACAGATCTATTGACTAAAGATGCTACCTAAGTGCATGCAATGAAATGACCAAAGTTGCCGCAAAGGTTACTTTAGGTGCACACATAATAAATCGTTGTAGTTCGGTCTATCTCTGCCTAGTTTTCCACAGCGCAGCGGAAAAGCGCGTAGGGCGGAGGTGTGTAAATGTTTCGCACCTCGGTATTATCTACAAAGTAAAAATCGGGAGATCTGAAGCACTCGATTAGCGACTCGAACGGTTGAGCAGGATCCGAAAGGGCCGGATCACGTAATAAACGGCATCGAGAAAGCGCGGCAATTTCACCGCTGCTCGATCCCTCTCATTTGGTCGCAGGATCGAAGGCGAGAAAAACGCACGGGCTCTGTCGCGAGATCCGAGGATTTGAAGGTGATAAGGAACCACTCCCTTCGGCGGCGCTCCCGAGCGTTCGAGCAAGTTGCGCAATAGCGAATCGGCAAGGCGGCTCATCGCGCGATCTGCTTCCAGGTCACGAAGCACATCCTTCGGCACGTCAGCGCCAGCTCCGCGGCATGCCAGGAGCACACCGAGAGCTAGACAGCGTTCCAGCCCCACGCGCTTCGCTTCTCCTTGCGCAAACGTCCAATCCAGCACAGGCTCGCTTTCGATCAGTTTTGCCACGTCGCAAATCCACATCCAGCGCGACCATGCGTGTTTGCTTCCGTGCATGCACAGCACGAGCAATGATCGCACCGGATCGAGATCAGGTACCTCCGCCCCCGCCAGCATGACGCTTCGCCTTGAAGCCCACATCCAATCCAGCCCGAGGTCATATCCATAGCGAGGCTGCGTGAGTTCGAGCTTCCATCGAAGCTCCAGGATCATTCCGTCCGCAGGGCGCTCAAAGTGAAACTCAAAGTAGTTCTCGGCTTCGGGGGAGCCGTCTGCAAGCGTCTTCGTTCTTAGTTCGTATCCACGGCTCTTCAGAATTGCGGTTGCATGTTGCAAATCGGCGTAGTGAATCAGCAGATCGAGATCACCAGCCGCCCGTGCTGTCATATCTCCGTATGCCGCAGCTGCGAGAACGACTCCTTTGAAAGGCATCGCCGGGATATCGGCTTCTCTGAAAGCAGCAAGGACGTGCAGCAACTCCTCCGTATTGGTCATGCAATGAAATGCATTGCGTTCGAAATCGTTCCTGGCTTGTGCCAGAGCGCTGGCCGGAACGCACTCTGCAACTTCAGCTAATTTCAGATAGAGCAGCGGCAGCACGCCGTGTCGACGTGCTTGCTCCAATACCTGATCCCAAGCTGTAATCCTGTTTGCGACCGGTGCGAATGCACTCGCAGAGGTGCCGCGGCGGGACGTACATATCGCGCGCAATAGGTCAGCGGCGTTCTGCTCGAGTGGTCGCATTAGCACCTTTCCTATCGGGCTACGCGGAGAGTGGTCGAACATTTATATTCTTTCGCAGATCTCCAGTGCGATGTCGTCTTGCACTTCATCCCTCAGAATCCAAAGTGGTTTTCCGATCCCCGAAAAGTACCATGGAAGGCAGGTTACCATCTTTCATCTTCTATTACTTGGGACCTGTGCTATCAGCAAGAAAGCTTGTTGCTCCTCTCGACAGCTCAGATATTCTGCTCGCGTAGTGGCAGCAGACTCCACACAGATGCCGCTCGAAAGAGGAGACGTCCCCATGATCGTAGAGCGCGTGAATTGCGGCAATCTTGCCATGAACTCAATGCCTGATGGTTCTCGAATTATCCGAAACTCAGAAAACAACACCGTGCTTGCGCTGAACGCGACTGCTGCAGCAGCGTGGGACGCATGCGCTTCGGCCAAAACCGTCCCCGAAGTAGCAGACGCAATGCGGCGTTCGTTTGACCCCACGGTCACAGACGAACTCGCAGAAGCCTCCGTCCTGGAATTGGAGGACAAGAAGCTTGTCACCATCTCGGGATCAGCCTTCAAAGCCACTCGTCGCCAGATTCTTGCCGGTCTCGGCGCAGTCGCGCTTCCGCTGGTAGTTTCCCTTACAGTTGGAGAGCAAAAAGCTCACGCACAGAACGCGAGTTCGTTCGAACAGCGGGATACGCATTTCGATCGGCCCAAGGCTAATGTTCCAAAGAATCACCATCGTCCTTTCTAGCTGACCACAGCAGCGCTCGACGCCATACAACGGTGCGAGTAGCTCGATCGCTTTTTGATGTCTTTCTCCAGATCGGTCGAATCTGTTCTAGTCCTGGGTTTAGAACGGATTTAGTCAAGCGTTGACGAAAATGGCGGCCGTCTTGGGCCGCCATTTTCATGTGCAGGCACATTTAAGCTTGATCTATGAGCTCACGCGACAAGTATGCCTTCGGCATTCAGGCATTCGACTTGAGCATTCGAGTTGAATGCGAGAGCGCCGAAATGCGCGGAATGTTGAACCGCTTTCTGCTGCCACCGTTGGAGCGTTGCGAAGTTCCGGCGGGTGCCGCGCAGATCGAGATCGAGGCGCTCGAAGAGAGCGGTGGTTTTGCGATTCAAATCAATGCGCAGAAGATCTCTTTGGCAACGAACATCCGCGACGCAGCACTCGCGGCGGTTAAGGCTCTGGATGACGCGGTCGTGGAGCATCTAATCGGCCTTCGTGCCGTTCATGCAGGCGCAGCCAAGCTGAAGGGAAGGGCACTGCTGATTCCGGCTTCGACTCATGCTGGGAAATCTTCTCTTGTGGCCGAGCTTCTCCGGCGAGGTGCGGAACTTTTCTCTGACGAGTACGCGCTGGTCGACGAAGATGGACGTGTTCATTCTTATCCGCGCCCTATGCTTCTACGGAACGGCAGTCCCAGGCAGACACTCGTGCTACCGGAAGACTTGAACGCCAACTTCGCAGACGAACCGGCAATTGTCGGGTGGATACTGGCGGTCGACTACGATCCCCGAGGGGCGTGGGACGTGGAAGAAATCTCACAGGGGGAAGCCGTGATGCACCTGCTTCGCAATACTCCACATGAAATGGGCCAATCGCCTGAAATGATCCATTTCTTTTCACGCCTGGCTGAGAGCGCCCGGTGCTACTCAGGAACGCGAGGCGATGTCGCTGAAGCGGCGGATCGAATTCTGCAACTGATTTCGCGCAATTAGAAACGCCGCCCAATGAAGAGCGGCGTTTCGTTTTGAGTGGTCCGTTAAGGGACCGTAACCGTGGTGGTGTTAGAGGGAACGCTTTCAGCGCCTGCTGAATCTACGCTGGTGACATAGTAGTCGTAGGCCTTGCCACTTTGTATCCCGGTGTCGGTGTAAGACGTCTGAGTGCTTGCCGAACTCAAAGCTGCGAATCCGCCGGAGCCGCTGATTGCCCGATAAACCTTATATCCGGCAATTGTCACACCAGAGGAGCTCGGCGGACTCCAGGCAAGTTCTACCTCGTGCGGATTGGCAGTTCCGCTGAGTCCAATTGTGACGTTCGGGTTCGTTGACGAGGTACTCGAGATTGCCAGCTGACCCGTTGAACTGCCAACAGCCGCGGGACTGAACGTAAGGGTCAGACTGAGCGCCTGGCCCGGGTTGAGCTTCGCCGGCAGGCTTACGGAAGATAATGAGAATCCGGTCCCCGTAATGGAGACGGAGTTAATTGTCACTGCAGCTGTTCCGGTTGAGGTGAGTGTGACGGTCTGCGTAGTCGAGCTATTTACAACCACTGCGCCGAATGAGACGGTACTCGCATTGAGCGTGAGTGCCGGGGTAGCGGCATTCAACTGAAGCGTTGCCGACTTCGATGAGCTGCCGGCTGTGGCCATCAGGGTCGCGGACTGTGCAGTCGTAACAGCTGCAACGCTAGCCGTGAACTTAGCGGAATTGAGAGTTGCGGACACGGTTATTGAAGTTGGAACCGATACGGAACTGCTGCTGCTTCCAAGCGTCACAACCAGGCCGCCTGAAGGCGCAGAACCGGAGAGCGTGACCGTGCAGGAATCGGACAGAGAACCGGTCACCGACATGTTGCTGCACGAGAGACTGCTTACGCCCGGTGCAACCGTGGTTCCTGTTCCGCTGAGGCTGACCGTTGCTGTGGATGCGTTGCTCGCGATACTGAGCTGGCCCGTCACGGAACTTCCTGTGGTCGGATAGAACTGAACCGACAACACTGCGGATTGTCCTGGGTTCAGTGTGACCGGAAAGCTACCGCCCGACACCGAAAACCCCGCTCCAGAGATTGAATCAGAGCTGATGGTGACCGCGGCGGTTCCGCTCGATGTCAGCGTGACGGATTTCGTGACAGCCGTATTGACTGCTACGTTCCCAAATGCCAATGAACCTGTGCTCAGGCTCAGAGCTGCGCTTGATGCATTCAGCTTGATCGCGAAGGTCTTCGTGGATGCGTTTGCCGCCGCGGTGAGATTGGCAGTTTGTGCTGTGCCTACCGCCGAGACTTTCGCATTGAAGGATGCTGAAGATGTGCCTGCTGCAACGGTGACGCCGGCTGGGACGGTTACGGCACTCACGTTGCTCGCAAGCGTGACGCTTTGACCGGTGGAGAGAGCCGCAGAACTCAGTGTCACGGTGCAGGTTGTGGATCCGGATCCCGTGAAGGTGCTGGATGCGCAGGTAAACGAGCTCAAGGAAGGTGCAACGGTAGATCCTGACCCGCTGAGCTTGATTGACGTAATCTTCGAAACTGATCCCTGTGTTGCGGTCAGGGTCACCGTCTGTGCCGCGCTTACGGCGGAAACGGGGGCAACAAACGGAGCGCTTGTCGCTCCGGATGGCACTGTAACGGAAGCCGGAACAATGATGGCGCTGCTGCTGCTGGCCAAAGTGATAGCCAGACCTGAGGTGGGCGCGGCGGCCGTCAGCTTCACGGTACAGTTCTCGGTTCCAGCACCGGTCATGGAGGAACTGGAGCAGCTCAAAGACGCCAGTGAGGCTGTACCGGAGTTTGATCCTTTTCCGTGAAGCTTGATGGTGCTGGATGATTTGGCGGCAGTGGTTGAAGTGCTGATCGACGTCAGGCTGAGGCTTCCCGTTGAATCGGTTGCAGTCGTGGGGTCGTACTGTATCTTCACCGTCAGGCTCTGACCCGCTGACAGTGTTGCAGGTAGCGAATTCGACCTGACGGTGAATGCGCCGTTAGAGCTGGTGATCGCGGAAATCTGCAGGGATGAATCTCCGGAGTTCGTAACGGAAACATTCGTCGAAGCTGATGTGCCCACTTTCACATCCCCGAAGTCAACCGTCGACGGGGTTATGACAACGGAGGACGAGTTCGACGATGGCGACGAAAAGGCCTTTGAGTCTGATCCGCAGCCAGACAAACCGAAGCTGGCGAAAATGCAAATAAGCACCAGAGCACTGCACAGGGCGCGTCCATGCGAACGATTAAGGCGACGGGTGTTCGAAGAAACTGCGAATATCTCTTTAGTTTCTAAGAATGAAATACTGCGAATTCTATTCATGCGATGTCACCTGATCCAAAGTCAATCTGGTGTTTCGTCAGCCGATGCAGAAAACCCCGCTGAACTTGCCGCGGGGAACTTGGCTTAGCTGCATCGGTTGAGCTATCAGCAGAATCGACCTTGTTGAGCCTTGGGTACAGGTGACGATAGTCACGAATGTGGTATG
>Ga0068855_100000817_pt1 | contig 38486 bp, 37 predicted proteins | sample KBSCornC52_FD_66592 | JGI IMG/M metagenome (GOLD analysis project Ga0068855, IMG submission 66592) | Corn rhizosphere microbial communities from Kellogg Biological Station, Michigan, USA - KBS Corn C5-2 | ecosystem: Host-associated > Plants > Roots > Rhizosphere > Soil ...
GCTGTCGACCGACTGCTGCTGGACGGTGAGGATCTGGCGGTCGGACAGCTCGTGGTTGAGCGGCACGTTGACGAGGCCGTTCGCAAAGGACCACGGCACTTCGTCGTTCACCCAGTCGACGCAGTAATCGAGCCCGGCCTCCTTGAGCAGGTTCACCGTGTTGAAGCTCTGCGAGCGGGCGATCGCATGCCAGCCGCGGACGTTCTGGCCGGAGACCTGCTCCAGCGCGGTCACCGCATGGGTGATCAGGGCGCGCTCCTCATCCTCCGGCAGGCCCGAGGCGATCGTGCCGTTCATGTCGGTCGAGTGGGCGATCAGTTCGTGTCCGCCAGCGACAATGTCGGCGATGACCTGCGGATAGCGCTCGGCAATCGCCGCATTGGCTGCGACCGAAACCCGCACCCCCGCTTTCGCGAAGGCATCGAGCAGGCGGTAGAAGCCGACGCGGGTGCCATATTCGCGCGAGGTGTAATGGCGGTAGTCCGGATAGGCGGTCTGCATGTGGCCGGGGGCGCGGAACGGCTTGTCCGACGGGGTGATCGGGAACCATTCGAGGCTGACCACGAACCATGTGGCGACGCCCTTGCCGCCGGGCCAGGCCAAAGGCTTGCGCTTGGGCAGCGGCGAGTACGGATAGAGGTCGTGATCGTACCCGAGCCGGCGGTTCGGATATTCGAGATAGGCGGGATCGAGGCTCATGACAGCGCCTCCGGATGGGCCGCGCGCCAGGCGCCAGCGATGTCGCCCGAGCGGGTGATCCAGGCGCGGTCGTCCGCCGCGATGTGGCGCAGGACTTCCTCGAAGGGGCCGATGCGGTGGGGCTGGCCGATGAGGTAGGAATGGAGCGGGATGCACATGACCGTGCCGCTCTGCTCCGCGGCCAGCCGCTCGAACTGGTTGATCAGCGTCCGGGCATACTCGCGCGGGCTCATGTTGTAGACGAAGAAACCGTAGTGGTCGTTGACCTCGAGGCTGTAAGGCATCGAGATCAGATGGCCGGACCTGGTGTGGACCGGGAACGGCTGGTCGTCGTGATAGAGGTCGCAGGTATAGTCCATGCCGTATTCGGCGATGAGGTCGAGCGTGCGCGGGGTGTGCGTCAGCGCGGGGGCGAGCCAGCCGCGGATCGTCTGCCCGGTGGCCTCGCGCACGGTGCGGATCGAATCCTCGATGATCGCGCGCTCCTGCGCCTCGTCCATGCCGTAGGAATAGCGGGTGTTGTAGATGCCGTGGCTGAAGAACTCCCAGCCGCGGGCATTGGCATCGGCGACGACCTCGGGATGGTGCTGGCACAGGGCGACCGAGAGCGAGACCGAGCCGGGGAAGCCATGCTTGGACATGACCTCGGCCATGCGCCAGTGGCCGACGCGGTTCGCGTGGTCGCGGTGGGCGTAGCCGACCACGTCCGGGTGCGGCTTGGCCCAAGCCTTGCGGTGCGGGTTCAGCGGCGGGTCGATCTCGTAATATTCGAGATTGGGCGAGACCCAGACTGCCACCTTGCCCCCGTTCGGCCAGGCGAAGGGCTTGCGGCCGCGATAGGGGGTGAAATCGTAGAGCCCGGGATCGGCGGCGCCTTCCTGCATGTCAGCGCGCCTCCAGCCAGTCGATCACCGTCTGCACCGGCTCGACGTCGGCATATTTCAGCTGGAGGTCGGTCAGGTTGGCGAAGTGATAGGATTCGTGCTTGTCGGCGCAGCATTCGATCGGGACGATGGTGCGGTAGCCGCGCGACAGGCTGTCCACCGCCGTGGCGCGGATGCAGCCCGAGGTGGAGCCGCCGGTGATCACCACCGTATCGACCTTGTGCCAGACCAGCAGGCTCTGCAGCGGCGTCTCGAAGAAGGCCGAGGGCATGCGCTTGGTATAGACCATGTCCGAGGGGGCGATCTCGCAACGCTCGTCGAAGGCGTGGCGATCGCTGTCGTACTTGATGTTCTGCAGCGAATCCGGAGTGTTGGTGCGCGTGCCCCAGACGCCGGCGTCGCTTGCGTCCTCGGCATAGGCGACATGGGTCCAGATCACCGGCATGCCACGCTCGCGGGCGAGGCGGGAGATCGTGTTGGTATATTCGATCTGGCGCGGATCGGTTTCGTAGGCCGTCTTGTAGCGGTCGATCCGGGTATAGGCGTTCTGGAAGTCGACGTTCACGATCGCGAGCTTGTCGCCGAACCCGAACTTGGCCCGGGCCGGGTTCGCCATGACTTCCTCGAAGATCTGCCGCGCGGTCTTCCCGTCGCTGACCATCTTCGTGCCGACGATGTCCATTGCATGCTCCTTTGCGGATCCGAACCTCACAGACAGGAATCCCCCCTGCCCTGTCCGCAATCAAGCCCTGCTTATCCGGCCATCGGCCACGCGGGGGCCAGCCGGAAAATGGTCGGGCCGCCGTGCCCTCCCGCAGGAGAACGCGGCGGCCCGCCCCTGGTTCTTACATCTTGTACTTGACGCGCGCGGTGAAGCGGCGCGGATCGCCCGGGAACAGCGAGAGGAAGTTCGCCGTCACGGTCTTCTGGTCGGTCACGTTGGTGACGTCGAAAGCGAAGGTCAGGTGATCGCCCGGCAGCTTGAAGCTGATGCCGAGATCGACGAAGTCCTCGGTCGTGGTGTGGGTCGTGTTGAGCACGGCCACCCAGTAGGGCGAGTTGTGACGCCAGGCCGCCGAGGCGCCGAGGGTGCCGAGGCCGGGGACCTCATGCTCCCAGAAGGCGCCGGTGCTGACCTGGAACTTCGGCGCGCGGACCGGGACCAGCGCCGTGGTCAGCGTCGTCGCGGTCGGGCTGATGTAGGTGTACTTGGCGTCCATGAACGAGGGGTTCACGAACAGGGTCAGGTCACCCACGCGGGCCTGGCTCTCGATCTCCACGCCCTTCACCAGCTGGGTGCCCGCGTTGAACGGCAGCGAGGTGATCGGGAAGCCGGGGCGGGCGACGCCGGCGGTCGCCTGCAGGTCGGTCGTCCGAGCGATGTAGCCGGTGATGTTGAGGCGCAGCTTGTGGTCGAGGAAGTCGGCCTTCATGCCGCCTTCGTAGGACCAGGTGATTTCCGGACGGAACTTCACCATCTGGTTCGGATTGCCCGCCGTGCCGTTCCACCCGCCCGACTTGAAGCCGTTGGTGACGGACGCGAACAGCATGACGTCCGGGGTGACCTTGTAGTTCACCGCGACGCGCGGGGTGAACTTGGTGATCGACTGCGTCAGCGGATCGGGATCGCCCGGCAGCGCGGCAATCACCGCCGCATCATTGTAGCTAAGAGCCGGGAACTGCGTCGACTTGGGGAAGTGGACGTCCTTCTTTTCCCAGGTGACACGGCCGCCCAGCGTGATCGTCAGCGGATCGATGATGTTGATATCGGTCTGGGCATAGGCTGCCGCCGTCCGCGCATGGAAGCGGTAGTAGGCGTCCTGGATCGCGTTGAACGCAGTCGTGCCGCCCGAGAAGGTGGTCTGGCGGTCGTTGGTGATTTCCTCGAGATAGAAGGCACCGATCGTCAGGTGAATCTGCTCGGTCAGGTTACCGGTATACTTCAGCTCCTGCGACCACTGGTCGTTGGTGCCGTTGTCGACGAGGATGAAGCCCGCGTACTTGTTCGGGTTCTGGTCGTACTGGTTGGAATAGCCCTGCTTCATGTGGCGCCAGCCGGAGATCCATTCGACCGTGCCGCTGCCGACGTTCCACGCGACCTTGCCGTTGAGGGCGTTGACCTCGGTCAGGTTGCAGTGGCCGGTGCCCCGGGTAAGCAGGGTGTTGACGTTGTCGTCGGTGCAGTCACCCTTGTTGAGGCCTGAGGCGTTCTCGTAGAACACCGGAACGGTGGCCGCGGCGGCGCCACTCACGATGTAGGGGCTGACGCCCGCAACCGTGCGCATGCCCATGTAGGTGCCGGCATTGCGGGTATGCTCCGCGCCGAAGTCGATCGTCACGTCGGAGCTGGGGAGGAAGCGCAGGTCGCCGCGCACGCCCCAGTTCTTCTCGCCGTTGAGGCGGTCGCCTGTGGTGATGTTCTTGAGGAAGCCCTTGTCGGAGATGACATAGGCCGAAAGCTTCGAGAGCACGGTGGTCGACAGCGGGAGATCGACCGTGGCCTTGCCGGTGTAGCGGTCGAACGAGCCGGCGGTGGCCTCGGCGCTGAACGCCATGTGGTCGGCCGGCTTGCGCAGGATCACGTTGATCGCGCCGCCGGTGGTGTTGCGGCCGAACAGGGTGCCCTGCGGCCCGCGCAGGATTTCCACGCGCTCGGTATCGAAGAACGCATAGTTGTTGGCGTTCTGGCGGGCGACGTAGATGTCGTTCACATAGGTCGTGACCGGCGCGTCGAAGGTCGCTGTCGACTGGCTGTTGCCGAGGCCGCGCAGGTAATAGGCGTTGGCCGAGCCGAGACCGGCGTTGTGCTGCGAGATCATGCCCGGCACGAACTTGGAGGTCTGGATCGCGTCGTTGAGGTGCAGTTGCTCGATCGCGCGCTCACCGAATGCGGTCACGGCGACGGGAATTGCCTGGAGCTTTTCCTCGCGGCGCTGGGCGGTGACGACGATGGCCTCGAGGCCGCCGTTATCGGCCGTGTCGGCAGCGGGAGCACTGGCGGTCTGCGCACTGGCGGGCGCGGCGGCGAGAATCAGCGGCAGCACGCAGCTGGAAAGCAGAAGTCGGTGGTCGATCATGGTCCATCCCCTGAACCGGCGAACATTCGCCTGAGCCATATTGGTATATTGTCATACCCATATGTCAAATGGCCAAATCAATCCTTTTTTGGGTGATGCAGGAATGCAACAGGATAGCGCCCGAGGAGGAGGAAGGCGGCGGCCGACAGCGGGAGCAGGACGGTCGCGAGCTGCAAGGCCGGGGCGAAATCGTGGGCGCGGTCGCGGACCATGCCGAAGACCATCGGGCCGAAGCCGGCCCCGATGGAAAAGCACACGTAGAAGACGCTGTAGATCGAGGAATAGGCCTTCAGCCCGAAATAGCGAGCGGTGATATAGGCCACCACGTCGTATTCGATTCCGAGCGCAAACCCGAGCAGCAGGATCGCCAGGGCGCCGGAGGTGTGGTCGAGGTGCCCGCCGCCGAGAATGACGAACGAGAGGCACGGCAGGCTGAGCAGCACGAAGGCGACGGCCGGGGCCCAGAACCGGTCGAGCAGCCAGCCGCCGATCAGCCGTCCGGTGATCGAGGCGAAGCCGACCAGCGGGGTCAGGCTGAGAATGGTGGCCGGGGTCAGCCCGCGATCAGTGAGGACGCCCTCGAGGTTGGGCACCGTCCCGGCAAGGGCGAAGGATATGGGCAAGAGGATCGTCGCCATCAGCCAGAACCGCCAGGAGCGCACGGCCTCGGCCCAGGTCATTCCGGCGAGTTCCTCCGCGACTGCGGTCTTTTCCGCCACCGCGGGCTCCCCACCCGGTTCGCGGAACAGCACGAAAGCAATCGGCAGGGCCAGCGCCAGCGGCAGGGCGCCAAGCACGGCAAACCCGGTTCGCCAGCCCCAGTCGCCGATCACCCAGGCCAGCAGGGGCTTGCACAGGATGCCAAACAGGCCGGTGCCCATCATCGCCAGGCCGAGCGCGAGGCCGCGGCGGCGATCGAACCAGCGGTTGATCGTCCGCGTGAAGGTGATCGGCAGGGTCCCGGCGCCCAGCAGCGAGATCGTGGCGAAGGTGAGGTAGAAGCGCAGCAGGGAATTGCCGAGCGTGGCCAGCGACATGTAGCTCAGCCCGAACAGCACCAGCGAGATGAGGACCACCGGGCGCGTCCCGTAGCGGTCGCAGAGCAGGCCCGCGGCGGGGCCGCCGACCGTGACCGAGACGGTGGTGATCATCATCGCGGTCATGATCTGGCCGACCGACCAGCCGAACTCGTGGACGAGGTGAGGAGTGAAGACCCCGATGGTGTAGAACGGCAAGGCGGCGAGGCCGCAGCCGAAGATGAACAGCGAGGCCAGCACGATCTGCCACCCGCGCCTGAATTCCCCTTCCTTTCCAGCACTTTGCGCATGCATCGCCGGCATCGCCGCGATCGTTCCGTCCATAGCCCACTTACCCTTGCTGATCCTGCGAGGGACAAGGAACCGCGCTTGCGCGCCCCGGAGCAAGCGGCCGGCTGCCGGACTCCGCACAGCGGATAGCGCGGGGCCCGCGCCTTGACCGGCGGCAGGCGGCTTGAGACCGGAAACACCCCGTTTTCCCAACCGGAGCAATGCCATGGCCGCCTGGCTCATCGTTACCGCCACGATCCCCGACCGCGCCGCGTTCATGGCCTGTGGTTACTCCGAGAAGGCGGCGCAAATTCTTGAAAAGCATGGCGGAAAATACGTGATCCGGGCGCCGGGGGCCACGATGCTGGAGGGCTCGGGGGCCGAGGGCGCCTCGGTGATCGTCTCGGAGTGGCCGGACCGGGCGACGGCGCTCGCCTTCTACAATTCGCCCGAATATATCGAGGCGAAACAACTGCGTGAGGGGCTGGCCGAAATCTCGATCATGCTGGTGGGCGCATGACGGGGGGCGCGCGGCCGGCGGTTTGCAACGGCACTGCAACGCTACTGCAAGAGGACTGGAAATGACCAGCGGCAAGGCGATTCGCGCAGGGCTGACGGCGCTGGCGGTTTGGCTGTCCGGCGCGGGTGCCGCCGGAGCGGCGCCGGTGAAGAACGGGGCGGTGCTGCGCGACTGTGGCAAGGATTGCCCGGCCATGGTGGTGGTGCCCAAGGGCACCTTCCGCATGGGCGCCGATGCCGGCGAGGAGGGTCGCCCCGAAGGTCCGCCGCACCAGGTGACCATCACCCGCCGCTTCGCCCTGGGCGCGCGCGAGGTTTCCAATGCGGAATACGAGCGCTTCCTGAAGGAGACCCGGCGCGAACCGACCCCCGGCTGCCGCTGGTTCGATCCGAGGACGGGCAAGGTCGATCCTGATCCCGCGAGCAATTCGCGCAAGCCCGGCCCGGGCGCCGGCGAGGGCAAGCCGACCATGCCGGTGGTCTGCGTGAGCTGGACCGACGCGCACGACTATGCCGCCTGGCTCGCCAGGAAGACCGGCAAGCCCTATCGCCTGCCAAGCGAGGCGGAATGGGAATGGGCTGCCCGCGCCGGCACGAGCACCGACTTCTACTGGGGCCCGTCGATCGACCAGGGCTGCGCCTATGCCAACACGCTTGACGAGGACGGGATGAAGGCCGGGACATTCGCGGTGTTCAGCGCCGACAATGGCCCGCTGCCTTCGGCCAAGTGCTCCGACGGCCATGCCGGCGCGGCCCCGGTGGGCTCCTACAAGCCCAATGCCTTCGGGCTCTACGACATGATCGGCAATGTCTGGGAATGGACGGAGGACTGCTATGCTGCCCCCTACCCCGCCGACGTGCCGACCGACGGCAGCGCCTACGAGGTCACGGGCAAGTGCCCGCGCCGCGCGGTGCGCAGCGGGTCGTGGATGTCGGCGCCGTTCCGCAACCGCGTGACCTGGCGCGGGCGCGATCCCGAAGACCAGGTGACCTGGATCTTCGGCTTCCGCGTGGCGCGCGACCTGACGGCGAAGGAGCAGTGAGGATGGAGGGCGACTTCGCCAACATCAGCCGGCGCTCTTTCATCGGCGCGCTGGGGCTTGGCGCGGGAGCGCTGGTACTGGGCGCGCCACTGGGCGGATCGGCACGGGCGGCCGCGGGCGCGGCGAGCTTTGGGGCGATGCTGGCTATCGCGTCGGACGGGGCGGTGACCTTCGTCTGCCCGTCGAGCGAGATGGGCCAGGGCACGCAGGAGGCCCTCGCGCGGATCGTGGCCGAGGAGCTGGACTGCGATTTCGCGCACCTGACCGTGCGCCTGCCCTGGGCCGACCCGGCGTTCAACAACCCCGCGGCGCGGCGGCAGCTGACGGCGAATTCGATGACCGTCACCGGCTATCACGCCATGCTGCGCAAGGCGGGAGCGAGTGCGCGGGCCATGCTGGTGCAGGCGGCCGCAGCGCGGCTGAGCGTTGCGGCGGCGGAGCTGGCGACGGCCGATGGCAAGGTGCGCCACGCGGCGTCGGCACGCGAGCTGGGCTATGGCGAGCTGGCCGAGGCGGCGAGCGCGCTGCCGGTTCCGGCGGAGGTGGCGCTGAAGGCCCCGGGCGCGTTCAGGCTGATCGGCCAGAAGCGGCCGCGCAAGGACCTGCTCGCCAAGGTGACTGGCCGGGCCGAGTTCGGCATCGACGTCCACGAGGAGGGCATGCTGGTCGCCGCGCTGGTGCTCGCGCCGCATCCCAAGGCGACCTTCACCCCGCAGGGCGTGGACAAGGCCAGGGCCATGCCGGGGGTGGTCGCGGTCGCGCCGGTAAGCGGCGGGCTCGCGGTGCTGGCCGACCGGTTCTGGCGGGCGAAGACGGCGGCGGAGGCGATCACGCTGGAGGTCAGCGCCTCGCCGATCGAGGGGCTCAGCAATGCCAGCCTGGCGAAGATGCTGGGCGAGGCCTTCGACAAGGTGCCGCCCCAGCCCTTCCCCAATATCGTCCCCGGAGTCTGGCCGCCCAAGTTGGAGCGGGTGGACAAGGCCGTAGTGACCAGCGCCATCGGCGGGGCGGCGCGCCGGCTGGAGCGGGCCTATTCGGTGCCGCACCTGGCCCATGCGACGATGGAGCCGATCGTCTGTTCGGCCAAGGTCTCGCCCGAGGGCCTGCTGATCCGCGGGCCGGTGCAGGACCCCGAGGCCAGCCGCAAGCTCGGCGCGAGCCTGGCCGGGCTGCCGCTGGACAAAGTGCGCTGCGAGGTCACCTTCCTTGGCGGCGGGTTCGGGCGCAAGTGGGGCACCGATTTCGTCGGCGTGGCGGTGGAGGCGGCGAAGGCCGCGCCGGGGCGCATGGTCAAGACCATCTGGACCCGCGAGCAGGACATGGCCTGGGACCAGTTCCGCCCGGCCCATGCGGTGCGCTCCACCGTGGGGCTCGGCGCGAATGGCGAGGTGCTGGCGGTGCACAGCCGGATCTCGGGCGAGAGCCTGATGGCCTATCACCGCAAGGCCCCGATCCCCGGCTTCGAGGGGCTGGCCGACGCCAATGCCGCGGCCCAGCTGATCTATGGCGCCTACGACTTCCCGGCCAGGCTGATCGAGTTCCACCCGGTGCCGCTCGAGGTGCCAGTGGGGTTCTGGCGCAGCGTGACCATGTCGCAGAATGCCTTCTTCGCCGAAAGCCTGGTCGACGAGATCGCGCGGGAGACCGGGCAGGATCCCTACCGGTTCCGCCGCGCGCACCTGGCCGGGCAGGCGCGGATCCTGGCCGTGCTCGACAAGGCGGCGGCGATGATCGGCTGGGACAAGCCGAGGCCCAGGGGCACCGGGCGCGGGATCGCGCTGTGCTATTCGGAGAGCAATTACTGCGCCCAGGCGGCGGAAGTGACGGTGAAGGGCAAGGCCCTGGCGATCAAGCGGATCGCCTGCGCCTTCGACGGCGGGCTGATGATCGACCCGGTGAGCGTGGAGGGGCAGATAACCGGCGGGATCGTGTTCGGGCTGCAGGCGGCGCTGTGGGGCGAGGTGCATTTCGAGGGCGGCAAGCCGACCGCGCAGAACTTTTCGGATTACCGGATGCCCCTGCTCGCCGACATGCCCGCGATCGAGGTGGCGCTGGTGCCGGGGAGCGACCGGCCGGGCAATTGCGGCGAGGCGAGCACGCCGGTGATCGCGCCGGCGCTGGTCAACGCCATTGCCGACGCCGGCGGGCCGCGCATCCGCGCCCTGCCGATCACCCGCGTGCTGACGGTTTGAGGGAGCCATGACGATGACGAAGCTCTCCGTGAATGGGCAGCCCCGCGAGGTGGATGCGGCGGGCGATACGCCGCTGCTGTGGGTGCTGCGCGAAGACCTGGGCCTGCCCGGGACCAAATATGGCTGCGGGGTGGGCCTTTGCGGGGCCTGCACGGTCCATGTCGACGGCGAGGCGGTGCGTTCGTGCCAGCTGCCGCTGTCGGAACTGGGCGAGCGGAAGGTTACGACGATAGAGGCCCTCTCGCCCGAGGGCGGGCCGCTGCACCCGGTCCAGGCAGCCTGGGTGAGCGAGCAGGTGCCGCAGTGCGGCTATTGCCAGCCGGGGATGATCATGGCCGTGGCCGCCCTGCTCAAGACCACGCCCAGGCCGAGCGAGCAGCAGATCCGCGACCAGGTGAGCAACATCTGCCGCTGCGGGACCTATCCGCGGCTGGTGGGGGCGATCGCGAAGGCGGCCTCCGCCGGTTGAGCCTGCCCTGACGGACGCTTGCAATCCACGGAGACTGCGGCAGATTTGTCGCACTGCGGAGAGCTTGCAAATTCCGTTGCCCGGTTGCACGGGCGGGTATAAGTCATCATCTTATAACAAATGAATTCACAGACAGGCAGGACAATGGCGCCCAAGGCGATCGAGATGGTCGAAGTCGGCCCGCGCGACGGGCTGCAGAACGAGAAGCAGCAGATCGCCACGGCCGACAAGCTGCGCCTGATCGAGCGCGCGCTGGGCTTTGGCGCGCGGCGGATCGAGGTGACCAGCTTCGTCAACCCCAAGGCCGTGCCGCAGATGGCGGACGCCGAGGAAGTCTGCGCCGGGCTGCCGGAGCGCGACGACGTGACTTACATCGGGCTGGTGCTCAACCGGCGCGGGGCGGACCGGGCGCTGGCGACCGGGCGGATCGACCAGCTTGGCGCCGTGGCCGTGGCGAGCGACGCCTTCGCCATGGCCAACCAGGGGCAGACCAGCCTGCAATCGGTCGAGGTTGCCCGCGAGATCGTGGCCGCGGCGCGCGCGGCCGGTAAGACCGGCCAGGCGACCATCGGCGCCGCCTTCGGCTGCCCCTTTTCGGGCGAGGTCAGCGAAGACCTGGTCTTGGCCATGGCCGAGGCGATCGCCGCCGCCGATCCGGTGGAAGTGGCGCTGGCCGACACCATCGGCGTGGCCGATCCGGCGCACGTGAGCCGGCTCGTTGGCCGGGTGGTGGAAGCGATCGCGCCGATTCCGGTGCGGGTCCATTTCCACAACACGCGAGGCACCGGCCTCGCCAATGTCTGGGCGGCGGTCCAGGCAGGGGCGGCAGTCGTCGACGCGGCGCTGGGCGGCCTTGGCGGCTGCCCCTTCGCGCCCGGCGCGGCGGGCAATGTCGCCACCGAGGACGTGACCTACATGCTCGAGCGCGCAGGCGTGAGCACCGGGCTCGATCTTGCCGCCATGGTCGAGGCGAATCACTGGCTGGGCGGTGTGATGGACCGCACGCTGCCCAGCATGGTGAGCCGCGCCCCGCTGTTTCCGGGCCAGCTGGCCCAGCCCCGCACCTGATCTTTCGGAGTACCTTCGCGTGACTTCTCCTGCTTCTTCCGGCGCGCCCCATTCCTCAGGAGCTTTGGCAGACATCCGCGTGGTCGAGATGGGCCAGCTGATCGCGGGGCCGTTCTGCGGCCAGCTGCTTGGTGACATGGGCGCCGACGTGATCAAGGTCGAACCGCCCGAGGGCGGCGATCCGATGCGCGAGTGGGGCCAGGGGGCCAAGAAGGTCTCGTGGGAGGTGATCGGCCGCAACAAGCGCTCGGTCTCGGCCAACCTGCGGGTGGCCGAGGGTCAAGCGCTGGTGCGGCGGCTGATCGCCACGGCCGACGTGCTGGTGGAGAACTTCAAGCCGGGGACGCTGGAGAAGTGGGGCCTTTCGCCCGAGAGCCTGCTCGCCGAAAACCCGCGCCTGATCATCGCGCGGATGAGCGGCTATGGCCAGACCGGGCCCTACTCCAGCCGCGCAGGCTTCGGCGGGATCGGCGAGGCGATGGGCGGCTGGCGCTACATCGTCGGCGAGCCGGACCGGCCGCCGAGCCGGATGGGCGTTTCGATCGGGGATTCGCTCACCGCCACCTACGGCTGCATGGGCATCCTGGCCGCCCTCCACGTGCGCGAGCGGACGGGCAAGGGCCAGGTGATCGACGCCGCGCTTTATGAAAGCGTGCTGCAGGTGATGGAAGGGCTGGTGCCGGAATACGATTCGAGCGGGTTCATCCGCGAGCGCTCGGGCTCGATCCTGACCGGCATCGCGCCGTCGAACGTCTATCGCTGCAAGGACGGCGAGTTCATGATCGGGGCCAACAAGGATTCGCTGTGGAAGCGGCTGGCCGAGGCCATGGGGCGGCCCGAGCTGGGCGAGGATCCGCGCTTCGCCACGCACCTTGCTCGCGGCGAGAACCAGACCGAGATCGACAACCTGATCGACGACTGGACCCGGACGCTGACGATGGACGAGGTCGAGGCGAAGATGAACGAGTTCTCGATCCCCGCCGGCCGCGTCTACCGCGCGCCTGACATGCTCGCCGACCCGCACTTCCAGGCGCGCGAGGCGATCATCGAGGTGGAGACGGAGAAGTTCGGCCCGCTCAAGATGCAGAACGCCTTCCCGCGGCTTTCCGCCACGCCGAGCGGCGTGCGCCGGCCCGCGCCTTCCGAGGTCGGCCAGCACAATGCCGAGATCTACGGCGAGCTGCTGGGGATCGGGGCCGACGAGCTGGAGCGGATGCACGCCGCGGGGGTGGTGTGACCGCCTCTCCGCAGGGCGGACAGTGGTATCGCCGCGCTGGCGGCAGCGCAGGGCATGGCATTGACTTGCCCGTGACAGTTTCAGCGAAGAGGCCGGCTTGACCCGCGTTCCCCTCCCCCGCACGCCCAACCGGCTCGACGCCATCCCCGGCGAGGGCGGGCGCGACGAGCAGTTGCTCGGCATGATCGTGGCGCTGACCTCGGAGGTGACGATCCTGCGCGCGCGGCTCGATGCCTGCGAGCGGCTGCTGGTGGCCTCCGGCGCGCTGGCGGCGGGCGCGGTCGACCACTTCGATCCCGATGCGGCGGCCCAGGCCGAGCGCGAGCGGGCGCGCCAGCACACCATCGCCAAGGTGCTGCGGCCGCTGCGCGAGCAGGCGCGGGCGGAGCTCGCCGCCGTGAAGGATCAGACGCCATGACCTGGACCGAAAGCGCCGCCGCCCAGAGCCACCCGATGCTGGCCGCGCCCAACCACGACGAGCTGGTCGAACAGCTGTTCGTGCGCGACCTCAAGCTCTACGTGATGCAGGAGGTTGAGCCGGTGCAGCGCGAGATCGCCCAGGTCCTGCTCGCCGACGGCAAGGCCCGCGCCAGCAACAACCCCGCGGCGAACCTGCGCGAGCAGATGGCCGGGCTGGATAGTTTTCGGACGTGGCTCAGCCTCAAGCGGGAATCGCAGCGCCAGTTGTGGTCCGCCGTGGGGGACAGCGTCGCCCGGCAGGCCGACGAGCTGGAGGCCTTGGGCCGGTTCGACAGCCCGCGCGGGTCGGTGACGGTCGATCCGGAATTTGCGGTGCCCGACTATGTCGCCGACGCCGACATCCACCTGATGCCGGGCGGCAACGGGTTCGACGACGGTTCGCTGCTGCAGGGCGCAGTGATGGATCGGGGCGGCGCGGTCTACATGCTCGGCCGTAACGGCGGGATGCTCAACGACCTGCGCGGGCACACCGCCATGGCCCACCTGCTGACCATCGCGCCGGACATCGAGCCGGAGCGGATCCTCGACATGGGCTGCGGGATCGGGGCGAGCACGGTCCCGGCGGCAGCGACCTTCCCCGACGCCGAGGTCCACGGGATCGACGTGGGCGCATCGATCCTGCGCTATGCCCATGCCCGGGCCGAACATCTCGGCGCGGCGGTCCACTTCCGGCAGGGCAGCGCCGAGCATACGCCCTATCCGGACGGCCACTTCGACGTGGTCTATTCCTGCGTGCTGCTCCACGAGACCTCGCCCGAGGCCATGGCGGCGATCCTCGCCGAATCAAAGCGGCTGCTGAAGCCGGGCGGGATCGCGATCCATCTCGAAGTGCCGCTGATCCACGAGTTCGGCGACGTCTGGCAGGAGCTCTCGAGCGAGCTGGAGGCGCAGTACAACAACGAGCCCAACTGGCGCGGGGCGCTATCGGCCGACTACGCCAGCCTGATGGCCGCCGCCGGCTTCGGCGACGTGAAGGTCGGCTACCAGTCGACCGCGACCGATGCGCACAAGTCGCCCAAGGTGTTCAAGGACCAGTCGGACGGCGTGTTCCGCTCGTGGTTCGTCGCCTCGGGCCGCGCCTAGCCTGTCCCAGCCTATCCGACCTGCGGAGAACGGGCGGGTCCGGCTCGCCCTTGCGCCCGCCGCGCATAGCCTTTGATCCTTCGAACAGGGGAGCCGCAATGCGCGCGATGAAGATTGTCGGCCTGGTGGCCCTTGCCGTCGTGCTGGTGCTGGCCACGATGCGGCTCGGCTGGTGGAACCCGGGCTACGAGAGCGTGAAGGCCCGGCAGGCGACGCCGCCCTCGCAGTTCGTCAAGGTGGGCACGGCGACGATCCACCTGCGCGACGAGGGTCCCCAATCCGGCTCCGGGGCGCCGGTCGTCGTCATGCTCCATTCCTCGATGACCAACCTGCGCGAGTGGGACGCCTGGGCGGACATGCTCAAGACCCGCTACCGGGTGATCCGGTTCGACTGGCCGCCCTATGGCCTCTCCACCGACAGCGCACCTTCAACCGGGATGCCGGGCGTGGTGACGCTGATGGACAGGCTGCTGGCGGCCAAGGGCGTGGACAAGTTCGCGATCGTCAGCACGTCGAGCGGGGCGACGATCTCGGTGCTCTATGCCGCGCTGCATCCGGAGAAGGTTGAGGCGCTGGCGCTCTCCACCCTGCCCTTGAAGGCCCCGCCCCCGACCAAGCTCAGCCCGCTGGTGATGGGCATGACCTGGCTGCACGAGAACCTCGTGCCGAACTACTACCCGCGCTGGTACTACCGCAATTCGCTGGCCGAGCTCTATGGCCGCAAGGAGAACCTCCGGGACGAGACGGTCGACTGGTATTACGAGACCAACAACATTCCCGGCGGGTTCGCCCGGGTGCGGCAGTATTACCAGGCGAACCTCAAGGCGGTCTGGGCCAAGGGCGCGGGCGAGCAGGCCGCCAAGGTCCGCGTGCCGATCCTGCTGCAATGGGGCGAGCGCGATCCGGTGATCCCCAACGAGCGGGCCGACGAGGCGGTGAAGCAGTTCGCCCATGCCCCGGTGACGCTGATCCGCTATCCCGACGCGGGGCACTACCCGATGCTGGAAATGCCGCAGGAGACCGGCAAGGACCTCTTGGCCTTCCTCGACAAGGTCTACGCGCAGAAGGCTCCCGCCGGGGCTTCCGAGTGAGCGGCCTGCCGGACCTTGGCGGCACCTGGGCCCTGCACGGGGTGACGCTGGGGCCCGATGGCGGGACGCTTTACGAGTGGGATGCCGAACTGACGCTGACCCCCCTGGGCGAGGCTTTCGGCGTGGCGATCGAGACTGCGGGGTTCAAGTCTTCGCGCTCGGTGTCGTTTGCCGAGAAGCTGACGGCGACGGAAGATGGCGGGTGGCTGCTGCGCTATGGCTATGAGGCCGACCCGGAGCATGGGGCGACGGCGGGGCATCCGTTCTTCGGGATCTCGCAGCTGACCTTTGCCGCGGACGGGCGGAGCGCCACGGGTTCGAGCTGCAATTACAACGGGCGTTATGTGGTGATGGAGCTGGCGCTGCGGCGGGGGTGAAGTGGGGCTCGATCGTAGCGCTGTGGCCCTTCGACAGGCTCAGGGCGAGCGGGCTTTGCGTTTAGCTTGGCGGTCAAACCCTACCTGTAGCGCTAGGCCCGCTCACCCTGAGCTTGTCGAAGGGTGCTGGCGCCCCTCACCCCCGCGCCGCATCATACTCCGCCACCGCCTTGCGGAAGGCGGGGATGAGGTCGCGGCCGATGGCGATGACGTCTTCCACCGGATCGAAGCCGCGCAGGATGAAGGCGGAGACGCCGGCCTTGTAGTAGTCCATCAGCGCGTCGACGAGCTGCTCGGGGCTGCCGACCAGCGCGCCAGAGTTGGACTGGCCGCCGCGCAGCTGGTTGATGCCGTTCCAGAAGCACTTCTCCAGCCGGTCGCCCCGCTGGGCGAGGGCTTCGGTGCGGCGGAAGCCGTCGGCCTTGGCGGCGGCGACATTGACGGTGAGCTTGCCGAGGTTGGCCGCGACCGTGTCGCGAATGGCATCGGCGCGCGCCCAGGCGGCTTCCTCGGTTTCGGCGATGACGATGCGCATCGAGACGAGGAAGCGCGGATTGCGGCCGTGCGGCGCGGCGGCGGCGCGGACCTTGCCGACGACCTCGGTCATCCCCTCGACCGTGTCGGAGAGGGTGGCGAAAACGTCGCAGCTCTCGCCCGCGACGGCGAGCGCGGCTTCGGACATGCCGCCGAAGTAGACCGGGATCGTGGGCTTCACCGCTGGCTTCACCGCCGCCCAGGCGCCGTTGAACTTGTACCACTTGCCTTCGTGATCGAACGGCTGCTCCGCCTGCCAGACCTGGCGGAGGATCCCGATATATTCGCGGGCCCGGTCGTAACGTTCGACCTTGGTCAGGTAGTCACCGTCGGCCTGGGTTTCGTGGTCGCTCGCCGCGGTGATGATGTGGACGCAGACCCGGCCGGGCATGATGTTGTCGAGCGTGGCGAGCATCCGCGCGGCCATTGTCGGCGCGATGAAGCCCGGGCGGTGGGCGAGCATGACGCCGAGGCGCTGGGTATGCGCGCCGACGAAGCCGGCGATCGAGATGTTGTCGGGCATCGAGGCGGCGTTGGCGATCAGGACCTTGTCGTAGCCCCACTCGTCGTGCAGCCGCGCCATCTTCGCGATGCCGTCACGGTCGAACAGGGTATAGGGCAGAGGATGGGTTTCGCTCGACACCGAGTGGTTGAGCAAACCGTTAATCTCGACCGGCATTGAACTCTCCGAGGTTGGACGACCGGCGGCAGGTTAGGATCGGCGGGGTGGGGCCGTAGCGCGCCCGGGGCAATTATCCGACAGGCGACAGGGCGGACCCACGCACGGCGGCGGCGGTGCGGCGGCGCAGCTCGGCGCCGATCTCGCCGATCCGGGCAGTGTCGGGCAGCCAGTCGAACCCGATGACGAGGAAGTTGTCGATCCCGGCGTGCCAGTAGCGCATCAGCGCATCGGCCAGCGTCTCGGGCGAGCCGACTAGGCACATGACCTGTATGCGGCCTTGGGTGGCCTGGGTGAGCCCGGTCCACAGGCAGGGATCGGCGCCGGCGGCATCGGCCTCGGCGGCCTTCTGCTGCGCGGCCTTGGCGGCGGCGCCGAGATCGCGGCCGAGGAGCCCTTGCGCGGCCTGGCGCTGTTCGACGGCGCGCAGGAGGCCGGTGGCGCGGTCCCAGGCGGCCGCATCGCTATCGGCGACGACGAGGCGCATCGACATCGAGAAGCGCGGGCATCGGCCGTGCTGCGCGGCCTCGGCTTTGACTCTGGCGACCAGCGCGCCGACCTGTTCGACGCTGCCGGGGGCCATGGCGTAGACGTCGGCCAGCTCGGCGCCGTAACGCAGGCCGAATTCGGAGGTGCCGGCCCAGAACACCGGGATCGTGCCATTGACGGGGCGCACCTCGGACAGGGCCTGGTCAAAGCGGTAGAACTGTCCCGCGTGATCGACCGGGCTTTCCGCCGCCCAGATCCGGCGCAGGATCTGCACGTATTCGCGGCTGCGGTGGTAGCGTTCGTCCTTGGTCAGGTAATCGCCGTCGCAGCGGGTCTCGATATCGTTGAAGGCGGTGATGATGTGGACCCCGGCGCGGCCGCCGCTGAGCTGGTCGAGCGTGGCGAAGGCGCGGGCGGCCATGGTCGGCGCGATGAAGCCGGGGCGGTGGGCGACCATCAGCTTGAGCCGGGTCGTGGCGGCGGCGACCCATGAGGCGACCTGGAGGCTGTCGGCGCAGCGGGCGTTCTGGCCGACGAGGACACGGTCGAACCCGGCGGCCTCGTAGGCGCGGGCGATTTCGGGGACGAAGGTGGGATCGAAGGCGGGCTGCGGGGTGGTGCTGGCTTCGGAACCGCGGGTGGTGGCGATCAGGCCGACCAGTTCGATGGGGGCCGGGCTCATGGCGCGGTTTCCTCGGCCTCGACCAGGCTGGCGGGATCGAGGCGGTAGAACGAGACGGTCACGAAGGCGGCGGCCATGGCCACGGCGGGGACCACGGTGACGCAGAGCTTGACCGCGAGGGTCGCGCCGGCCGCCTGCGGCGCGGCCCCGCCCCCGGCCGAGGGGACATAGCCCATGGCGGCGAGGAACCAGCCCATGGCGGCAAGGGCGAGCGCGGCGGAGAGCTTGTCGAACAGGGTGGTAAAGCCGGCGAAGGCCCCTTCCCGCCGCTCGCCATTGCGGACGAAATCGTAGCGCACGGCATCGGACAGCATGGCATAGGCGCACAGGATCATGCCCCCGGCGGCGACGCCGATGCCGAGCGCGCGGGCGGCGCTGAGCGCCATCGGCTCGTCCCTGGTGGCGGTGAACCAGGCGAGGTTGAGCAGGCCATAGCCGGCGAGCGCCGCCATGTAGCCCGCCTTCTTGCCGATGACCCTGGTCAGCCGGACCCAGACCGGCATCGAGGCGACCGTGCCCACGGTGGCGACCATGAAGAAGGTGCCGAGCCAGCCGTCGCCGGCGCGCAGCACATAACGGCTGAAATAGGCCATGCCGGCCGAGGCGACCGCCGTGCCGAACAGCAGGAAGACGTGGGCGATGGTCAGCACCCGGAAGGGCACGTTGCGCCAGGCGAGCCGGGCCTGGCGCACAAGGCTGTAGGCTTCGGGCGGGGTCTCAGCCGGAACGGTGCGCGGCGCATCGCGCAGCAGCAGGACCGCGCCGAGCGCGGCGGCGAGGACCAGGGCGCCGATCGTCAGCGCCATGGCGAGATGACCCTGCCGCCCGGGCCCGAGCGCGGCGAGGATCCAGGCCGGCAGGGTCGAGCCGATCAGGGTTCCGCCGGAATTGCCGAGAACGCGCCAGGCCATCAGCCGGGTGCGCTCGTGCGGGTCGGCCGAGCCTTCGACCACCATGGCGAAACCGGGGATGGTGAGCAGGGTATAGCCGGTGGCGTGGAGGATCAGGGCGAGGGTCACGAACAGTTCGGCGAGCAGGACCGAGCCGAAATCGGGCGCGCCGAACAGGGCAACGACGCCGAGCGGCATGGCGAGGCCGCCGGCGAAGAGGAACGGCAGGCGCCGGCCCCAGCGTGTCCGCGCGCGGTCGCTCATCGCGCCGACGGTGGGATCGAGCAGGCCGTCGTAGATCTTGACCAGGGCGAAGATCAGCCCCGCCGTCCCCGCCGAGATGGCGAGGCTGTCGGTCAGGTAGCGCAGGCCGAGGACGGTGACGACGTTCATCCCCGCGGCATGGGCGACCGGCACGAGGAACGAGCCGATGCGGATGCGCCACAAGGACGAGGACGGGATTTCGGAGGCCGCCAATGCCTCTGCGCCGGCTGCCGTGGTGGCTGTCATGCGGTATCCCCGGGGTCTTGTGGTTGAACGCGCAGCATGACTCGGGAGCGGGCGCGCACGGGGCGGCTTGGCCCTGGTCTCCGACAGGTGGACACTATTTGCGCCCGCCCGTGGTCAGCCGCGTTCGAGCGAAACCAGTTCGTAGCGTTCGCCGTTATCGGGCAGCACGGTCAGCAGGGGCAGGCAATCGGCGGGTTCGATCCAGAAATGGGTGAGCAGGGGGACGTGGTCGGTCCAGCGGATGGTGTAGTGCAAGGCGTCGAAGCTGCCCGCGCGGACGGTGGTCTGCTCCGCGCCGATGAAGGTGACGAGGGGTTCGATCAGTAGGACGTCGAGGCCTTCGTCGCCGAGATAGGACACGGAATTGGCGGCGCAGACGATCGGCCGTTCCTCGCCGGGCGCGTCGCACCCGCGGGCCATCGCGGCGATGCAGTCGCCCGAGAGGGGGTGCATGCCGAGGAGCTCGATCGGGCGCTCTGCCGCGAGGCGGCGGGACACCCGGCCATGATCGGCGGTGACGCCCTCGCACTCGACGGTGCGATCCTCGATCCGGTACCAGCAGGAGCCGATGGTCTGGCCCGCGCGGGTGTTGCGCACGAAGCCTTCGCGGGCGCGCCAGTCCGGGCCCAGCGACCAGCTGGCCTCGCGCAGGAGGCGGGCATCGTCCATTTCACACAGCGCACGGCGCGTGCGGCTGCCGCCGGTGTGGACGGAGTCGGAGCAGTGCTCACGCCCCCACTCGCGCCCGTCGGCATCGAGATAGAGGATCTTGCCGGCAAGCCGGCGGGGGGGAAAGGTCACGCGGGTGCTCCCTTACAGCGCCGGCAGGGTTTAGCCCGGAACGGGTCAGCCGTCAGGCGGCATCGTGAATAGTGGTGAAGCGCTGTCGAAGCGTGTCGAGTTCGTCGTCGCTCACGCCTTGCGAACGGAAGTAGCTCGCGACTGACCCGCAGGTTCGCTCGATTTCCGCGAACATGGCGGCGAGGTAATCGGGGTGGACGCCGATGAAGGCATCGATGGCGTCCGCGGGGATTTCATGGCCGAACTTTTCGAAGGCTCTGGCGGCGAGGCTTGCCTTCATTTCCGCGAAAGCCGGGGCCCCGTGCGATTTCATGAAGTCGTGTTCGATGGCGTCGCGATGTGCGCCGAGCAGCTCAAGGATGAGCGCGCAGAGGACGCCGGTCCGGTCCTTGCCCGCGCTGCAGTGGACCAGGGTCTTGCCCCCCTCTCGCGCCATGCGGCGAACCACCTGCGCGAACAGCTCGCGGTACACGCACTCGAAGGGAATGACCCGGAAGGCTTCGAGATAGAGTTCGCGGACCGTGTCGGTGGTTAGCCGATTGGTGCGCAGCAGTTCGACGTGAGGGGCCTTCCGATTCGCCTGCTCGTCATGCGCGCACAGCCTTGCGGCATAGCTTGACGGCCACGGTGAGAGGTCGGCCTTGCGTTCGCCCGGATAGCGCAGATCGGCGATCAGCTGGAAATCGTGACCGAGCAGGAATGCGGTATCCGGATCGGCAAGCCGGCCGAAGTGGCCCGAGCGGAACAGCAGGCCTGGACGAACCCGCCCGTGGCTGGTCTCGATGCCGCCGAACTCCCGGAAATTGATCAGCATCGGCCGTTACCAGCTTGCATCAGATCTCAGGGCCGGCACCGGTCAACGCCCGGCCGGACCCATCAGCATGTTCGCGACGATGTTGCGCTGGACCTCGTTGGCCCCGGCATAGATCGTCGCCGGCCGCGCCACCATGTAGACCTTGCGCAGGTCGAGGCCGACCCCGCCGATGCCTACCGGTTGCTGAAGGCCGCCGTCCTCGCCGGCCACGCGCAGCAGTTCATCCGACACGCGCTGGAACAGGTCGGTCGCCATCACCTTGATCAGACTGACGACGGCGTTGTCGATTTCGCCGCGGATCGCCGCATCGGCGATCTGGGTATGCAGCGCGATCAGGTCTTCCAGGTCGCAGAACAGGGCCGCCGTGCGGTCGGTCTGGCCGAGGTCATCGAGCAGTCCGATTCCGTCGATCAGTTCCTCGAGGCACTGGAAGGCCTGGTTCGACAGGCTGGGCGCACCGTTGACGATGCGCTCCTCGCCGAGGAGGGCCTTGGCCACGGTCCAGCCCTGGTCGACCTCGCCGACCAGGTTGGCGGCGGGGACGCGAACGTTGTCGAAGAACACTTCGCACAGCTCGTCCTCGTCGGCGAGGTTCATGATCGGCCGGACGGTAATCCCCGGGGCATGCATGTCTGCCAGGATGAAGCTGATCCCAGCCTGTTTCTTGACGTCCTTGTTGGTGCGGACGAGCATGAATATCTGATCGGCGTAGGACGCCAGCGTCGTCCAGATCTTCTGGCCGTTGATGACGAACTCATCCCCGTCGCGCACGGCGGCAGTGCGCAGGCTCGCGAGGTCCGAACCGGAATTCGGTTCCGAATAGCCCTGGCACCACAGCTTTTCGCCGCGCAGGATCGGCGGCAGGTATTGCTGCTTCTGCTCCTCGGTGCCGTATTTCATCAGGGCCGGGGCGAAGAGGGTGCCGCCGCTGTCGAGCACGCGGGCGCAGTTGTAGGCCTCCATCTCGCGGCTCATGATCAGCTGCTTCTCGAGGCTGAGGCCGAGGCCGCCGTATTTCTTTGGCCAGGCCGGCGCGCGCCAGCCCGCCGCGTAGGTCATCCGGTGCCAGCGGCGCTCTTCATCGCCGGCGAGGCGCAGGATGATGGGAACGCGCCATTCCTGGGGAAAGTTCTCCTCCAGCCAGGAGCGCCAGCGCTGCCGGAACTCGTCGTTCGAGAGCAGATTGAGATCTTCAGCCATTGCGAGCCCTTTCGCGGCGATGGCAGGCCAGCGCTTCGCGCCGATGGGTGACGGGGTTGCCGAGCCAGGTGGACCAGCGCAGTCCGGCATGGACATGCAGCCCGACGTCGGCCTCGTCCGTAAAGCCGAAGGCGCCGTGATACTGGATCGACCAGCGGCCGACGTCCTGGACAACCTGCGAGCACCGCGCCTTGGCCGCGTGCAGCGCGACGCCGAAGGTCTGGCCATCGGCCAGCGCCGCCGCTGCGCGCCGCCAGCTGGCGCCGGCCAGCTCGATCTCGGCGTAGAGGTCGATCATCCGGTGGCGCAGGGCCTGGAACTCGGAGAGATGGGAGCCGAACTGCGAGCGCTGCTTCATGTAATCGACGGTCATCTGCCACAGCGCGGAGGCCAGGCCTTCGAGTTGGGCGCCGAGCGCCACGGTGCCGCGTGCGACGGCCAGTTCCAAGGCAGCATCGGCAGCGGCGCCGCGCAGGATCACCGCGCCTTCGGCCAGTGCGACATCGGCCAGCTCGATCTCGGCCCCGAGGCTCCCGTCGGTGAGGCGGGCAGGATGCACCGTCACGCCGGCGGCAGCGGGGTCGACCGCGGCGACGATCGTCTCCGCTCCTTCAACCGCGGCGACCAGCAATCCCGTTTCCGGATGCCACGCCGGAACATGACGCTTGATTCCGTTCAGCCGGCCGCCGGACACGCGGGTGGCGAATTGGGGGACACCGACGGTTCCGCGCTGTTCCTGCCAGGCAAGGGTAACGCTGCGCGCACCCGAAGCGAGGTCGCCGGAGAGCGCGGCGGCGGCTTCCGCCTCGCTGGCCGCCAGCACGGTCGCCGCGATGACGGCAGCGGCGACATAGGGCTCGGGCGAGATGGTGCGGCCAAGCTCTTCGGCCAGGGTCAGCGCGGCGCCGAGCCCCAGGTCCGAGCCGCCCGCCGCCTCGGGCAACAGCACCCCGGTCCAGCCGAGTTCGCCCATTTGCCGCCAGGCCGCGGCATCGAACCCGCTCGCGCTCGCCCGAACCTTGCGGAAATGCGCGGGGCCGCCGTTATCGCCGAGATAGTGACGGGCACTGTCCCGCAACATCTGCTGCAGTTCGTCGTCGACGCGCCAGCCCATGTCAGCGAACCTTTCGCATGCCGGAAGGCGCGGTCACGAAGTTGTTCATCTACTCACATCCTTGATCGGCCGTCGGCGGGCGACACGGTCGAACTCGACCGATGCCAAGCTCCGCCCGTCCCCGGGGTCACGGTTCAGCGCATGCCTCGGTCGAATTCAAGTTGCCCCTAGAGGATTCTGGCGTTTGCGCAGGCCCGGCGCGCCATGGAGGAAGCTATTTTCATATATGCGTCAGCGGGCCGGCGCTGGGCCGCGACGGCCGGACGCGACCGCGCGACTACACATACACGTTTTTGAACTCACTCGGTTGGCGCGCACCGCCAAGCTGCACTACGGATCGCACAGACCCGAATTGACCGCGCGGCACAGGTCGCACCCAAGGAGTCCAGAGCTTGTCCCAGCCTCCCCCCACCGCCACCTATTTCCAGAACCTGGCGAACGGCAAGTTCATGATCCAGCGCTCCGCGAGCACCGGCGAGTGGGTATTCTACCCGCGGATGATCGCGCCGCGCACCGGGGCGGTGGATCTCGAATGGGTCGAGCCAAGCGGCCTCGGCACGGTCTATGCCACCAGCGTCAAGCGGATGAAGCCGCCCGCCGCGGATGTTAACCTCGCCATCGTCGAACTCGACGAAGGTCCGCGCATGATGACCCACGTGCAATCCATCCCCCCGGAGGAGGTGGCCATCGGGATGCGTGTCCGGGCGCAAATCGTGGATGGGCCGGACGACGGGAAGATCGTCGTCTTCGTACCGGAGAACGCGGCGTGACCCGCGGCTCGCACCTGCGCGGCAAGGCCGCCTTTGTCGGCGCCGCCACCTTCGGCTGCGGCGAGGCCCCCGGCTACACGGCGATCGAGATCGCGGCCGAAGCCGGGCGCCTGGCGATCGCCGACGCCGGACTCAAGCCGCAGGACATCGACGGCCTGTTCATCTGCCTGCCGGCGGACTTCCTTTCCGGCATGACGATCGCCGAACACCTCGGCATCCATCCCAAGATGACCAACAACAGCCGAACCGGCGGGTCGGCCTTCCTCACCCACGCCGAATGGGCCATGCTCGCGCTCGACGCCGGCCTGATCGACTATGCGCTGATCTGCTATGGCTCCAACCAGCGCACCGGGGCGGGCAAGCTGGTCTCGGCGCAGATGCCTTCGCCGTTCGAGGTGCCCTACCGCCCGAACAACCCGGTCGCCTCCTACGCGCTCGCCGCCTCGCGGCACATGTACCAATACGGAACCACCTCGGAGCAACTGGCCTCGGTCGCCGTGGCGGCCCGCCAGTGGGCCAACCTCAACCCGGAGGCGTTCCGCCGGGGACCGCTCTCGATCGAGGACGTGCTCGCGACCCGGCTCGTCGCCGACCCGCTCCACGTGGCAGACTGCTGCCTGGTTACCGACGGCGGGGCCGCGGTCGTGATGACCCGGGCCGACCGGGCGAAGGACCTGCCGAAGACCCCGGTGTCCCTGCTCGGCGCGGCCTCGGCGACCTGGCACATGGAGATCTCGCAGCTTGCCGACGTGACCGTTTCGGCCGCACAGGAATCCGGCCAGCGCGCTTACGCCCAGGCGGGCTATGGGCCGGCCGATATCGACGTGGTCAATCTCTACGACGCCTTCTCGATCAACACGATCATGTTCCTCGAAGACCTCGGGTTCTGCGCGAAGGGTGAAGGCGGGCCGTTCGTGGCGAGCGGAGCGATTTCGCCGGGCGGGTCGTTGCCGGTCAACACCAATGGCGGCGGCCTCTCGTTCTGCCATCCCGGGATGTATGGCCTGTACACCATGGTCGAATCGATCCGCCAACTGCGCGGCGAAGCTGGGGACCGACAGATTGCGGGTGCCAAGCTGGCGCTGGCCCATGGCAACGGCGGCACCCTGTCGAGCCAGGCGACCTGTGTGCTGGGCCTGCCGGAGACGGTCTAGACCCCCAAAAAAGCGGCATGCGCATGACGGCCTGCGTCGGGGGCATCAGGTTATGGCTGAGGTGGCCCATGATCCGGACCGACCCGGCGACGATCAGGAGGACCACTAGCAGCGCCAGCGACAGCCCGGCGACATTGCGCCGCAGGCGGGGGCGATCGACGCGGCGGAAAGTCCCGGCCGCATGCCCACTCCCTGCCCATTGCCCCGGGTCCGAACGGTCAGGGCTGGTCAGGGTTCCGCGGGATTGCGAACGCGTGTCCGCCGGCTTGGCTCAGCACGGCCGGATCGGCTTACCTCAGACCATCACCCGCTGCGTCTCGTGGGGAATGGCCTCGGGGTCTTCCAGCCGGCCGAGGTGGTAGTCTCCGGCGATGGTGGTGCGCTCCATCAGGCGGCGCTCGTTGGTCCAGACGCCGGTCGCGCAGTGGAGCATGCGCCAGTTGTCCCACAGCACCATCTCGTCGGGTTTCCAGCTGTGGTAATAGGCGAGGCCTTCCTGGGTGCAGTGCGCCACCACTTCATGGAGGAGCGCATCGCCTTCGGCGTTCTCCATGCCGTGGATGCCGACCGCAAACCACGGCGAGACGTTCAGCACCTTGCGGCCGGTTTCCGGCTGGGTGAAGACCATCGGGTGCAGCACGCGGGGGAACAGGTCGCCGCTGGCGTTGGCGGCGGCATCGCGCGTATTGAGGCTGATCAGCTTGAGGCCCTTGGGTTGGCCGAAGCGCTGCTGGCTGAGATCGAAGTTGGCCTTGTAGATGACGTCGAGCCCTTCGATCCGGCGCTTGAGGTCGTCCGGCAAGGCGGCATAGGCCTCGATCTGGTCGATGAAGCCGGTCTGCCCGCCTTCGGAGGGCAGGTGGATCGGGCGCAGGATGCCGCCGCGGTTGATCTGGTGGTGATAGACGAGATCCGAATGCCACGGCAGCACGCCGCCGGTGATCCGCCCCTCGATCTCGTAGAGGCTGGAATCGCCGCCCGGCTCGAACTTGGGATAGATCAGTTCGGGCCGCTCGCCGGGGAACGGCGGGCGGTTGATCCGCTTGGTCGGATGGATTTCCAGGTCGCCGAAGCACCGGCTGAGCTCGAGCAGCAGGTCGACATCGGGCTCCATGCCGCGGAACAGCAGGACGCCGCGATCGATCCACAGGGCGTTGAGTTCCTTGCGCACATCCGCATCGGCAAGGTCCCCGCGCGCGAGGCCGCTGATGGCGACCCCGAAACCGTGGTGTGGCGACAAAGGCTCGTAGGTGAAAGCCATCCCGTTTCTCCCGTGACCGGCCGCGCGCCATGTGCCCGAGTCGTTGCTCTGGGCCGGTGCGATGCATTACGGCGGAAGGGTATCTGGTGATCCCGATGGCGCAAGGGCTCAGGCGGGCGCGATGGGGAAAACCATTCCATATGGCATCAATTGACCCTGCCTACGCGGCAACCTTTGCATCGCCATTCCACTTGGGATTAATGGCGCCCGGAAGAGGAAGCCATGGTCAAGCCGCCGATCAACATCAAGTCGTCCGAGCGCACGCTGGCGATCTTCGAGCTGTTTGCCGACCTGCGCCGCCCGGCGCGGGTGAACGAGTTGCACCGGCGGCTCGACCTGCCGCAGTCGAGCGTCTCCAAGCTCCTCCAGAACCTGTCGCGCCGCGGCTACCTGCAATACGACCCCGCCACCCGGGCCTACAGCCCGACGCTCAGGGTCACCCTGCTCGGCTCGTGGCTGCAGGAGCAGTGGTTCGGGCACGACAGCCTGCTCGCCACGATGGAGCGCATCCGTTCGACGCTGGGGACCAGCGTGCTGCTTGGCGTCCAGAACGACAAGCACGTGCTCTACATGGTCGCGCTCGAGGCGCTGGTGAACCCGCGCCCTGCCCTGGCGATCGGGACCCTGCGGCCAATCTGCCTGGCTGGGGTCGGCAAGGCGCTGATGATGGGCAAGTCGCGGCAGGAGGCCGAACTGCTGATCCGGCGGATCAATGCCGAGGAAAGCGACCCGAGCCGGTACATCAAGGTGGCTGATTTCCTGGCGGAAATGGAGCAGTCGCGGGCGCGAGGCTATGCGCTGAGCGATGGCTCGATCGTGGCCGGGACCAAGGTTCTCGCCATGCCCCTGCCCAGGCTCGAAGGCCAACCGGTCATGGCCATGGGCGTGGGCGCCGCGGCCGAGTGGATGGACGAGAACGTCGAGCTGGCCTGGTCGGTCCTGAGCTCCAGCGTCGGCATGCTCAACCGCGGTCCGGCGCCGGGCGAGATGCCGGCCTGATCTCGCGCGCGATCAGGCCCCTCGCCAAACCGTTCTCAACCGGCCATATGGGGAGCCAGACGCCTGCGGGCATCGGTCATCTCATTCGGGGAGAGAGACGTTGGGAGTTCTTGAAGGCAAGGTCGCCATCATCACCGGTGCGGCACGGGGCCAGGGCGAGGCGACGGCGCGGCTGTTCGTCGAGAACGGCGCCAGGGTGGCCATCACCGACATGAACGAGGAGGGCGTGCGGCAGGTCGCGGCATCGCTGGGCGAGGCCGCCATCGGCCTCAAGCACAACGTCACCGACGAGGGGGAATGGGGCGAGGTCGTCGCGGCCACGCTCGCCGCCTTCGGCAAGATCGACGTGCTGGTGAACAACGCCGGGGTCTTCGTCAACGGGGCGGTGGACCAGGTCACCGTGGCCGACATGCAGCGCGCCTTCTCGATCAACGTGCTCGGCGCGTTCATAGGCATCCAGGCGGTCCTCCCCCACCTCGCGCCCGGCAGCAGCATCGTGAACATCGGCTCGGCCTCGGGCCTGATGGGCATGGCCGACATGCTCCCCTATGCGACCAGCAAGTGGGCCATGCGCGGCATGACGCGCTCGGCCGCGCGCGATCTTGCGCCGCGGCAGATCCGCGTGAACGCGGTCCTGCCCGGGGTGGTCGACACGCCGATGGTCCGCAACGACGACATGCCCGATTTCGTCGAGCGGATGGGCAAGCCCATTCCCCTTGGACGTCCCGCGGATGCGATCGAGATCGCGCGGGTCTCGCTGTTCCTCGCCTCGGATGCGTCGAGCTTCATGGTTGGCGCGGACGTGGTGGTGGACGGAGGGAACCGCTGCTGACCGGAGGCTGTGGGAAACAATTCCGCTGCGAATTCCGTCGACCGGTGCTGCGCTGACGGTTGCCGAGCGGCCTCATCCCTTTCAGGAATCCCTCGAGGCATCAGCCTTTGGAGGGTCCGGGTGAAATGGCAGGCGGTGCTCTTGAGGGAATTCGCGTCGTCGACCTGAGCAGCGTGGTGGTCGGGCCGGTCACCACGATGTGTCTGGCCGACCATGGCGCGGACGTGATCAAGGTCGAGGCCCCCGCCGGCGACCTGCTGCGCAAGCTCGGCGGTACCTCGCGGACCGGGCAGCTCTCGCCGAAGTTCATCCACCTCAACCGCAACAAGCGCTCGATCGTGCTCGACCTCAAGCAGCCGGGGCCGATGGCGGCGCTGAGGAAGCTGCTCGCCACGGCCGACGTCTGCGTCAGCAACATGCGCCCCAAGGCCATGGCGCGGCTCGGCCTCGGCGTGGAGCAGCTGCGCGCGATCAACCCGCGGATGATCTATTGCGGCCTTGTCGGCTTCGGCAGCGGCGGGCGCTATGCTCCCAAACCCGCCTACGACGGGATCATCCAGGGCATGGGCGGCCTGACCGCGATCTTCGACAAGGCCGACGGCCAGCCTCGCTTCCTGCCGATGACGATCGCGGATCACACGGTCGGCCTGATCGCCGCCCAGATGATCATGCTGGCCCTTTACAAGCGCGCGACGACCGGCGTGGCCGAGGCGATCGAGGTGCCGATGTTCGAGAACATGGCGGCCTTCGTGCTGTCGGAGCATCTGGGGCAGCTGAGCTATGCGCCCGGGCGCGGCGAGCCGGGCGACATGCGGCTGCTCGACAGGGGCGCGCGGCCGATCCCCACCAAGGACGGCCACATCTGCATCTCGGCCAATACCGATGCCCAAGCCTTCGCGCTGTTCCGGGCGATCGGCCGGCCGGAGCTGTGCGATGACCCCCGGTTCAACTCGATCAAGGCGCGCTACGATAACGTCAGTGAATATTTCCAGCTGCGCGAAGCGGCGCTGCGCGAGAAGACGACCGCCGAATGGGTGGCGATCTTCGAGGCAGCGGACGTGCCGGCCGGGCCCAGCCACACGCTGGAATCGCTCTTCGCCGACGAGCACCTGAGCGACGTCGGGATGTTACAGGCCCGCGAACACCCCGAAGAGGGCACGCTGATCGACATCGGCCTGCCGAACAGGTCCGACGGCCTCGCCCGGACCGACTACCGGCTGCCGCCCTCGCCGGGCGAGCATACGCGCGAGATCCTCGCCGAGCTTGGCTACGACGAGGGCGACATGGGCGAGCTCGCCGGAGCGGGCCCTAGCTGATCCGCTCGCCAGGTATGTGGCACTTTGCGGGAGATCGGTCGCGCCCCGACCTGTCACCGTCAAAGCGCTTTCCACGATCCCCGCCATCGGTCAGTCTCCTTCCCCGGGGGCTCGGGAGAGTCCGGGAAGAGGAACCGCGCGATGGGACGACTGGCGGGCAAGATTGCACTGATCACTGGGTCCGGAACCGGCATCGGCCGCGCTGCGGCGCTGCGCTTCGCGAACGAGGGTGCCAGGGTGGTGATCTCGGAAATCAACGAGGCCGCGGGGGCCGCGGTCGCCGATGAGATCGCCGGTGAAGGGGGCGAGGCCCTCTTCGTGAGAACCGACGTCACCGACGAGAGCAGCGTGGAGGCAAGCATCCGGGCCGCCACGCAGCGGTTCGGCCAGCTCGACATTCTCTACAACAATGCCGGCGGTTCCACCACGTCGGACGGGCCGGTTGCCGATGCCCCGATCGAGGAATTCTGGCGCGCGATCCGCCTTGACCTCTACGGCACTTGGCTCAATTGCCGGTTTGGGATCCCCGCGCTGCGCGCAGCGGGCGGCGGGGTCATCATCAACACGACCTCGGCGGTGGCGCTTACCGGAACGCCGGGGGTCGACTGCTACACGGCAGCCAAAGGCGCAATTGCCTCGCTCACGCGATCCATGGCGCTCGAATATGCCAAGGAAAACATCCGGGTAAACGCGATAGCCCCGGGCGGCACGCTCAGCGACAGGATCCGCTCCCGAATGGATCCCAACAATCCGGAGGTCCCCGTCCCGGGGATCCGCCCGCACCTTTTCGGCTTCGCCGAGCCCGATGACATCGCCCGGGCAGCCGTCTACCTCGCCTCGGACGATAGCCGCAAGGTCTGCGGTCACATCCTTTCCGTCGACAGCGGCTGGACGGCCTGAACCCGTCCAGCCTCGCTGCAAAGGTCAGCGCGGGTGCAACGCCCGCTTCAGCGAAGAAACCAATTGCGCAACGTAATTCTCGGTAGACCACGCCTGCGGGGTGGAATCGAAGCCGTGGAATGCCCCGGGGTAGACGTGCAGCTCGGTCGGCACGCCGGCGTGGATCAGGCGCCGGGCATAGTCGATGTCTTCCTCGACGAAGAGATCCAGCGCACCCACGGCGATGAAGGTCGGGGGAAGCCCGGCGAGATCGGCCCGGTGCGCGGGGACGGCATAGGGGGGCTGGTCCTGCTCGTGGTGGTTTTCGCCAAGCAGGGCCTGCCAGGCGAAGCGGTTGGCATCGGCGCTCCACATGTACTGACCGACGAAGGCGCCGCGATCGACCGTCGCCCCGCTGCGATTGTCGAGCATGGGATAGGTCAGCGCCTGGAAGAGGATCGGGACCTCGCCCTTGTCGTGCGCCATCTGCGCGAGCGCGGCGGCAAGACCACCGCCCGCGCTATCCCCCGAGATGGCGATGCGCGTGGTGTCCGCCCCGATGGTGGCACCTTCGGCATGGAGCCAAGTGAGAGCGGTGTAGGCATCCTCGAGCGCCGCGGGATAGGGGTGCTCGGGCGCGAGGCGATAGACCACCGAGACAATGACGCAGCCCACCGCCTTGGCCAGATAGCGGTTGCGCGGATCACGCATGAACGGTCCGCCCATGATGAAGCCACCCGGATGCAAATGCAGCATCGCCGGCAGTTCGCCAACGGCATCGGCCGGGCGGTAGACCATGACCCGCACGTCGGGTTTGCCGTCACGGCCGGGCACGACCTGTTCGGTGACCGTCACGCTGTCGTCCGGCTCGGGTGCGAGCGAGGCCGCCCGTTCGGCCAGGCCGGCGCGGATCTGCGGCAGCGCCTCGGCAGTCAGGTCGAAGGTGGGCAGGGCATCGAGCAGGTGAAGGAAATCGGGATCGACCAGGTGTCGCGAGGCCATGGGCAGCTCTTCCATACGGTTGGTTGACTTCGTTGCCTGCAACGTTACTGCATCGGCACGCGCAAAGTCGCCCGAAAAATTCGCCGAACCAAGAATGGATTCACCCGTGACCGATCCCACCACCGCTTGGCCCTCACCCGAGGCGCCGCAAACCTCCGGCCCGCTGAGCGGCGTGCGCATTCTTGACCTCAGCGCCATGGGCCCGGGGCCGTTCGGAACCATGTTGCTCGCTGCCTTTGGCGCCGACGTGATCCACGTCGGCCGGGCCGGGAAAGGCGATCCGGCGGCCGATGCCTCGCACCAGAATTCGGGCAAGCGGACGATCCGCCTCGACCTCAAGTCCGACGAGGGGCGGCGGATCGTCGCGCAACTGGCGCAGCATGCGGACATCATGATCGAAGGGTTCCGCCCCGGCGTGATGGAGCGGCTCGGCCTTGGCCCGAACGAGATGCTCGCCGCCAATCCGCGCCTGCTTTACGCGCGGATCACCGGATGGGGCCAGACCGGGCCCTATGCGCAGATGACCGGGCACGACATCAACTACATCGCGGTGGCCGGGACCCTGTCGCAGATCGGGCGCGACGAGCCGACCCCACCGCTCGCCCTGGTTGGCGACTATGCCTCGGGCGGGATGATGATGGTCATCGCGCTCCTGTCGGAGTTGCGCCAGCGCGATGCCGATGGCGTGGGCAAGGTGCTTGACTGCGCCATCGTCGACGGCGCCGTCACAATGCTGCATGGCGCTCTCGCCACGGCAGGCCGCGGGCGGCACCCGACCTCTACCGAGCTGCTCAACGGCTCGGCGCCGTTCTACCGCGCCTATCGCTGCGCCGACGGCAAGTGGTTCAGCGTGGGCGCGATCGAGGCCAAGTTCTACGCCAACCTGATCCGCACCATGGGCCTCGCCGACGATCCGCTGATGGCGCGGCAGTACGACATGAAGCATTGGCCGGCGATGAGCGAGCGCATGGCGGAGAAGTTCGCCGAGCGCAGCCGGGCCGACTGGGCGGAGCTGCTGATGGACGCCGAAGCCTGCGCCTTCCCGGTGGTCGAACTGGACGAGATCGCCGACGAGCCGCATCTCGCCGCGCGGGGCATGGCCTATCGCGAAGACGGCCAGATCCGCACGGCGCGCGCCGGGCGGGTGATGGGCGAAGCCGCGGTGCGGATCGCCGCCGCGCCGCCTCCCGGCAATGACACGGTGGCGGTTCTCACCGCGCTGGGCCATTCGTCCGAGGCGATCGCGGCGCTGCTGGCGGCGAAGGTCGTGGCGGGCCCGTCCGACTGACGGGCAAGGGCGGGCTGATCAGCCCGGCAAGGCCCAGACCTCGAGCGTCATCGCGAGGCGGCCGTCATGGCCCCTCGCCCAGACCGTTGCTCCGGCTTCGCTGGGAGCGCCGCAGAGGTGAACGTCCTCGCCCTCGAACAGCGGGGTCAGCGCCTTCATCCGGTAGCCGCCGAGCGGCCGGCCGATCGCCTCGCGCGCCAGTTCGAGCAGGCTGAGCGTGGTCAGCCCGCCATTGACGACGAGGCCGGGGTAACCTTCGACCTTGAGCGTGTAGTCGAGGTCATAGTGGATGCGGTGGGCGTTGTAGGTCAGCGCCGAGTAGCGGAAGAGATCGACCATTCCGAACCTGGTCGTGCGCTGCCAGAGGGGCTCGGGCATCTGCGGCTGCGGCTTGGGCGCGGACGGTGCCGGGGCTTCGTCCGCGGCGGCGAGATAGACGAGGCGCTGGTGCTCGCGGTAGGCGATGCCGGCCTCGCCGCTGGTCTCGTGCAGCAGGGTGACGAAGGCCATCGGCCCGCTGCGGCCGACCTTCTCGGTGACATCGTGGATGGTCGAGCGGCGGGTCAGCTGCTCGCCGATCTGCATCGGCCGCAGGAGTTCGAGCTCGCGCCCGGCGAACCGACGGCGCGGCAGGCCGAGGTCGGGCAGGAACTCGCCCTTGCGGGCATGGCCATCGGCGCCGATGTCGCTCTGCCGTGCGAGCGAGGGGAACAGCACGGGGATCCACGTCAGCGGAAAATCATCGCCGAGGGACAGGGCCTGCGGGTCCTGGTCGGCGAAGGCCGCCATGCGCCGGCACAAGGGCAGCGAGATCTCGTCGGTTTCCACGAGTTCGGAGGGAGGGCTGTCGGTCATTGTCGGGTTCCGGTGCTTGTCACTGAATGAAGGGTCACCCGGGAAAGGGAGTGGCGGCCGGGCGCGGCCAGCGGGTGAACATGACCGGGGCGTCGATGTCGCAAAAGCTGTTGCACAGGTAGGGCTTCACGATCCGGGCAGGATTGTCGGGATCGTACCAGATATCCACGACCCCCCAGTGGTAGGGGTGGGACATGTATTCGCCGCGAAAGCCCGCGAGGTCGGTGTATTCCTGCTCCCACAGATAATCCCAGCGTTGGGGACCGGCGGAATGGGTTACCCGGGCGAAATTCCAGCGGTGGATGGAGCTGACATAGGACGGCATGGCCGCCATTTCCGTCTCGAACCGGGCGCGCAGATCGGGCGGCGTGCTCTCTTCCAGCGCGAGGACCAGAAGGCGGTAAAGCCCGCCGCGCCGCTCCACGCCGCGCTCACCGACGGAGAGGGGCGTGAAGGCGAAGGTCTCTGCCCCGGCGAGCGCCGGATCTGCCTGGAGCGCGGCCTCCGCCTGGCGCCATTCCCGCGAGGCCATCAGCGCCTCGTAATCGGCCTCGCTGGCGAATTCGAGCCGCCAGATGATGTCGCCGCCGTTGCGGTTCGGCGGGAGGTCCGTGGCCACGAGCCCCCGCGCCACGGGCGCGGCGAGCGCGGATATCTGCCGGACTCGCTCGACCAGCTCCACTCTTGCGCCCTCGCTTGCCCCTTCCCGGAAGCTCAGCAGCGAGATCCTAGCGGTGGCCATGATCGTCTCCCGCAAAGTCGGTGTGCAGGGTCCGCTCCTGGCGGTGCGTCATCGCCGCGCTACGATCCCACCAGGCGTGCTTGGTGTCCTCATCGGCAAAGCGCACGGGCCAGAACCCGGACGCGTCGGGAATGGACCAGACGAAGGTGAGCCGATTGCCCCCTTCGGCGAGCACGAGCGGCGGGGTGAGCAGGACCGCCTCGAGCGTCATCCCCCGCCGCCGCGCTGCCGGCGCATAGTCGGCCAGGTAGGCGTCGCGGTAGGTCTCGACCATGCCCGTCAAGGGCCAGACCTCGTCGATCACCAATATCCTGCTCATCCGACCTGCTCCACTCCCGGTCATCCGCCCTGTCGATCGACGCTTGTGTCCTCAGCCATGTCCGTATGGTGCCTCAGGCCGGGGGCCGGTGCTCGGGCAGGCGCTGCCGCGACAGGTCGGCATCACCGAAGGCGCCCCACCTGTGCTTGTGGGCCACGTCGGTGGGCTTGAGATTTTCGAAGTCGGCGGTCCAGTCGACAGCGACCTGGCGAGAGGCGATCAGCCATTTGCCATTGCGCTTTTCGAAGCGATCGACGTAGCGGCCCCCGGTCTGGCTGTCGTGGTGGGGGACGTCCTTGTGGCGATGGTTGGCGATGAAATAGGACTCGACGTAGGCCGTATCGCCGTGGAACTCGATGTTGATGGTGGTGATGTGGTGCTGGGTCAGCCCGAAGGCCTGTTCGAAGCGGACCGCAAGGTAGTCGACGAACTGGTCGGCGGGGCCATCGAAGGTGTTGTGGTTGTCCATCGCCCCGGGGTGGTAGACCGACTTCATCATCGCCCAATCGCGCCGGTCGCAGGCGTGGCAATAGCGGTAGAGCGCATCGTGGATCTCCGCTCGCGCCATGAACTGCTCGAGCCGTTCGGATGCTGCGGTCATCGATCACTCCCTCTTGCCGCCGCGTGATAGCGGAACTGGTCAGCTTGCCCGGGGGGTGCCGGCTGCGCTCAGTGCCCCTGCCCTTCGAAATCGGCGGGATAGGGCCCCAATGTGCTCACCATCAGTGACGACAGCGCGAAGGCTGCGATGGTTGTGACCAGGAACCACATGTAGCTGCCGCTGATGTCGAACACGAAGCCCGCGAAGGTTGGCCCCACGCCCGCCGACAGGGCCAGCAGCCCGACGAGGGTCCCGAACAGCGTGCCGTAGTTCTTGTTCCCGAAATACCGGCCGGTCAGGTAGGCGAGGATGTCGACTTCCGCACCGAGGGCCAGGCCGAAAACGAAGGCGGCCACGCTCCCGACCAGGACGGCGTCCGGCCCGAAGGGGAACAGCAGGATCAGCGATGCCCCCACCGGGATCAAGAAAGCCACGCCCCCGACAACCGGCCCAGAATAACGGTCGAGCAGGTAGCCGGTGGTCAGGCGGCCGATGACCGAGCCGATCCCGATCAGGCCGGCCGCCGCCGCCGCCTCGACGCGACTCACGTTCAGGCCCGAGAGGATCGGCACGAAGTGCACCTGGAGCCCGGTCATCGCCGCGGTCATGAAGAATGCGATGAAACCGAGTTGCAGATAGCGCCGCGACTTCATCGAGGGCTTGATGTCGAACCCGCTCAGGACCGGCGCAGCGGTGACGGCAGTGCCGTCGGCGTTGCGCCCGCGGTCATAGAAGAACAGCCAGATCAGCGGCATGTTGAGCACGAACAAGCCGCCTCCCAGCGCCGCGTAGGCCGTGCGCCAGCCGAGGTGTTCGATCAGCGCGTGGGTGATCGAGGGGGTCAGCGCCGCCGCAATCCCGGAGCCCGACATGGTCACCGCCAGGGCCATGCCCCGGCTGGCGGTGAAATTCTTCGAGATCGCGCTGATCCAGACTGTCGGCTTCACGAACAGCGAACCGCAGGCGAGCAGGCCCCACAGCGCCCACCAATGCTCGATCGACGCGCTTGTGCTGCCGAGCATGGCGATGGCAAAGCAATAGATGGTCATCCCGGCGAGGCCGATGCGGCGGGCGCCGTAGACGTCGATCAGGCGGCCGGCAAAGGGCGCCGCGAAGCCGGTCAGCGTGGCGCTCACCAGCATGCCGCTGCTGATCATGCCGCGCGACCAGCCGAGTTCCTTTTGGAGCGGGGCAATGAACAGCCCGAGGCTGAAGGTGTAGACCGTCGCCGTTCCGTAAGCGACCAGGGCCGCGACAACGAGCAGCCAGCCGAGCCGCCATTCCTCGGCCGCGCTGGGGCCACCTGGAGCTACGTCCACCTTCATGCCATGATCTCCCTGGTGCATCGACGGACGTCTGGTCTTGTGCAGTGCCACCGAACCTTCACGAACCGGCGACGTTGTGTCTACCGCAAATACCATCCACCTGCGAATTCATCCCCAGCCCCGCCGATTTCGGGCTTACGACGCGCTTCCTCGCGCACACGCGTTGACAGGCGGGTTGCCCGCTCGTCAGGAACGAGACTTGGAGCGCACCTCTCGGGGCGAGCGCGATTCGAGAATTGGGAGGGCTTGCCCGGATGAAACTCAAGAACCGCGTGGCGCTGGTTACCGGCGCCAGCCCGAACATCGGTGGCGGCATCATCGAGGCGCTGGCCGAAGCCGGAGCGAAGATCATCGCCGTCGATTACGTCACGGCGAACGCAGTAGACTGCGCGAACTACCTCAACAAGACGGGCGGCGAAGCCATCGGCGTCACCTGCGACGTGGCCGACGAAGCCCAGGTAAAATCCGCGGTCCAGGCTGGAATCGACGCCTTCGGGCAGATCGACATCCTCGTGAACAATGCCGGCTACTTCAATCGCAAGGGCGCCCTGCAGATGAGCTATGCCGAGTGGCTGCAGCAATCGGGCGTGATCCTGGGCGGGACGTTCCTGTTCACCAAATACGTTGCCGAGCGGATGGTCGAGCGCGGTCAGGGCGGCAACATCATCAACATCATCTCCACTGCCGGTCACCAAGGCGAGCCGAACAACGTCTGCTACAGCACCTGCAAGGGCGGCCTGCTCAATATGACCCGGTCGACAGCCATGGAGCTGTCGGTACACAACATCCGGGTCAATTCGCTGACGCCCACGGCAACGGATCCGACCGAGCAACATGAGCGTGCGACGCGGTGGGGCCGGGAAGCCGGCACTCTGCCCGGCGGAATCTACGAATTCGCCAAGCGCGTTCCGTTGCAGCGGCTGCCCCGGCCGAGCGACTACGGCAAGGCAGCGGTGTTCCTGGCTTCCGACGATGCCTCGATGATCACCGGCATCGACCTGCGCGTCGATGCCGGCGCCGTGGCCAAGTACTGGGCCTGGGACCCGGCCGCCGGAGTGCAATGAAGCCACCGCTTGGCGGGCGAGGGACTGATCAGGTCTCGCCCGAGAGGGTGCGTTCGATCTCGGCGGCGGTGCCGCGTAGCGCTTCCAGAACGACGCCGTGTCCCTGCCGTTCGGCAGTTTTGCTGTCGCGCGACAGCGAGACGGCAGCGCGAACCTGGCCCGATGCGGAACGGACCGGAACGGCCAGGCAATAGAGGTCGTCCGCAGCTTCGCCGTCATCTACCGCGAACCCCTCGCGGCGAACGCGGGCAAGTTCCTCCCGTAGGTGGTCCGGCGACACGATCGTGCGGCTGGTGAGAGCCACGAAGGGCCCGTTGGCAAGGTAGGCCTCCAGCTCATGCTCGGGCATCTGGGCCAGCAGCACCTTGCCGATCGCCGTGCAATAAGCCTCCATCTGCATCCCGACCTTGGTGAACAGCCTTGCCGCGCCCTGGCCGACCTTGATCCGGTAGGTCACCATGTCGTTGTCGAGAGTGCCGAGCTGGACGATGGCCCCGATGCGAGCGGCGAGGCGGCCGAGGGCGGGCGCAGCGGCATTGGCGACGATCTGCTTGTCATCCACGCTGCCCAGCAGGCGCAGCAGCCGCGGCCCCCCTACGTAGCGCCCGTTGGCCAGTCGCAGCAGATAGCCTTCCGCGGTCAGCGTGGTGATCTGGCGATAGGCGGTCGAGAGCGGAAGCCCCAGATTGGCGGCGACTTCGGCCAGACTGCGGTCGCCGGTGATGACCGCATCAAGCAGCGCGAAGCTCCGCTTGAGCGCGGCGATCTGCGGCGTGCCCTTTGTCATGGGCCATGAGCGTAAGCGCGAGAATTACCGGTGCCAAGTGCGAAGGACCCAAC
>Ga0068855_100000822_pt1 | contig 38399 bp, 31 predicted proteins | sample KBSCornC52_FD_66592 | JGI IMG/M metagenome (GOLD analysis project Ga0068855, IMG submission 66592) | Corn rhizosphere microbial communities from Kellogg Biological Station, Michigan, USA - KBS Corn C5-2 | ecosystem: Host-associated > Plants > Roots > Rhizosphere > Soil ...
GGCGCTGCGCTGACGTTCGGCGCGCTGGCTTCACCGTCGTCGTCGACGCAGGCGTTGGCGGAGCCACATTGGTTCGAATTCGAAATGGGATCAGGCATCGGAAACCTCCGTGATGCGTCGAGGTCGGGCGCCGCGGTTCCGGAGTTGCGTGGCAGGGCCCGGCGAAATGCGCCGCCGAAGGCTGGGACGGCACGCGGCGCGGCGCGTGACCATCAAAAATAACTTTGCGCTACCTTCAGGGCACGCGGCCGGCCCGGGGCGGCAGAGTGAGAAATCAGCAGAGAGCGGCAGGTTGCGCGCACCCGCGAGGCTCCGCCTCCGCGCGCCCCACGAGCTGGCCGCGCGCGTCGACCGAGCGACCGAGCCAGTCAGCGCTGACGTCGTGATTCCTTTCACACTGCAGTCGCCGCGAGCCGCAGCGGACGCGCTCGCTTTCCCGAGTTAGCGCGCTAAGTTGGGGCGGTTTTCGCACGGCGCGCTGAGGCGACGACTTCAGCGGCCGCCACTCAAAGCTGTTGCGAGCTGCCGGACATGACCTTTCATTTGATTTTTTGGGACGCGGCCAATCAAGATCTGAGCTTGGGCGATGGCCAAGCGGAGTTCGTGCCCGCGATCGGCGACGGCGTGACCATCTTCACGGCCAAGGGCGCCACGCTCGGCAAGGTCGAAGCGCGGAGCTGGTGCGTCGACGACGCGAGCGATCCACCGCCCCCGCACCGGCGGTATTCGGTAAATTTGATCGTGCGCGTTGCGCCGGAAACGCCCTGAGCTCGAGCTCGGTCGCCGCGCGGCACGAGCCGGACGCGGCTCAGTCGTCCTCGGCTCCGTAACCGGCCAGTTTGTCAATTAGGCGCTCCAGCCCGAGCTTGCCGAACAGCACATCGAGCGTGCGCGCGAGCGAGCCGAGGATCAACGGTGGGTCGGTGACCAGCGTATCTGCGGCGACGATTTCCGCCCAGGGCAGCAGCAACGGGTCCGCTTCGAGCACCCCCTGCTCGCGCATCGAGCTCAGCACTTCATGAGCGATCACGCCGTAGCCGATGGTCGTCGGGTGCACGCCGTCGAGCCCGAAGAGACCGCCCGTGTATTGCTGCTGCCATTCAGTCGACGGAGCGCCGGCGGGCGGAGGTCGATCGGGCAACTGCAGATAGCGTGTGTCGAGCAGGATGGTTCCGTCGGGGCGCACGCGAAACGCCGTCGCGGGGTTTTGCTGTAAGGCCTGGATCAAGCCTTGCGGAAAGCGATACTTCGGGCGGCCGTCGTTGCTTCGGTACGCCAGATCGTCGAGCACTCGGCACAAATCGATGACGTGAAAGCCGCGCTCTTCGGCGACGGCCCGGATGCATTCGTTGTACTCGTCAATCACCGAATCGATCAGTATCGCGTCCTCGCGAGCGAGGAAGGGATCACGCGCCGGATTGAAGTCGTCATCCCAGATCCAAAAGCGCGTGTAATATTCGAAGTAGCCGCGGCTATCTTCGGGCGCGCCCGGCGCCCGCACGAGCTCGGGCGTGCCACGCTGCTTGGCGAACGGGCTCACCCCGCGCGTCACCGGCGCGACGGTCACGTGCGGCACGGTCGCGAGGAAGACGCGCCGCGCCCCGACCTGACTGATCTGTTCGGCCAAGCGCCGATAGATGCGCGAAAAATGCTCGGGCTCCCAGATCGTGCACGAGCGCTGATGAGCGAGCTTGCGAAAATCGGCAGACTGGGACCACTTGAGCTTCATCCGCACGCAGGTGCCGAGCGCATTGTTCGAGCCGAGCTCGACGATCAAGTTGTCGATCCCGCCTTCGGTTTTTGCGATTTGGCGCGCCAAGTCCAAAGGTTTGTACTCCTCGAGCTCGGCCCGCTGCGCGGGGTTGAACACGCGTCGCGCGCTGCGGTACATGCCGAGCTCCGGCAGCTGATTGATCAGATTGTCGGTCGCTGGCGGCGTATTGCGGAAGCACACGCCGTCACTCAGCGTGAGCGCGTCCAGCACCTCGAAGCCCCAAACGCCCAGATTGCGATGAATCGGACCGGTCGCGGACGGTTCGGTTCCCGCGCCACGCTCCCAATAATCCTCGACCTGACTCATGAAGCGTTGAATCGTGAGTGCCGCTTTCGGGATCTCCAGAAAGCCGAGCTGCTCTCCGCACGCCGCAGTGAGTCGCCGCATCAGGAGCTCGAGATCGACCATCGGCCCGCCAACGCCAGCGCCGGAGAAGTCTGGCTGCAGGAAGCTCGGGTCGGCGAGGACCCTCGCCACCATGGCCGGGTAAGACCATTCGGTGCGCCGGATCGCTCCGTGTTGAAAGCCGTGAGTCAAAGAATCTCCGAGCGTGACGAGCTTGGCGGTCATGAGCGACTTTTCTCGCGCGAAAGCGGTGAGTGGGTTGATTCGAGTCCGGGTCCCCGACATCACAGGTCACAATTGCTGCGAGCAGCTGTAGTCATTTCGTCGGCTGCACTGGCGCGGCGCTCGAGCGGCTCAGTGACGCGACCGCCGTCCGGGATCGTTCGCGGCTGCAGAATTCGTCTGGCACTACTCGCCTCGCGGTTCCGGCGCTCGATTCGCGCGCTTGGCTCGTTTGCTTTGCGTCACTAGCCCGCGTGGCCAAGCTCGCATGCGCCGAGCGTCTGCGCACGAGCTCGAAGAGCGACGCGAAACGCAGCAGACACGCGGTCGGCGTTCAAACTTGGTGTCAGGCCGGTACCGAATGTGCATCAGGTCGAGCGGCTGATTGACCGGCGCGCGCGCCGCGACTATGACTCTGGCTCATTCAGAGCGGATTTGGAGGGTGTGATGCGTGGTTTGGCTGATGCTAGGACTGCTGGGCTCGTCGCACGCATCCCGCTGCTGTCCGGGCTCGCGCCCGAGGAGCGCGCACAGATCATCGCGCTGCTCGACGTTCGCCCCTACGCGGCACGCGAGACCGTGGTCTGGGAAGGCGAAGCGGGCGGCTCTCTGTTCGTGGTCCTGTCCGGCTATTTGAAAGCGACGACGGCGGGCGCGGACGGTCAGGAGCTATTGCTCTCGATCATGGGTCCGGGCGAAGTCTTTGGTGAGCTGTCCTTGCTGGACGGGCAGCCGCGTTCCGCGAGCGTGACGGCGCTGGAGGCGACGACGCTCGCCACGCTCGATCGCAACCCATTCCTGCGGATGTTGGAGGAGTCGCCCAAGCTCGCCATCCGTTTGCTCGGTGTGCTTGCACAACGGCTGCGCAATCTCAGCAAACGCTGTGAAAACGTGGCTTGTATGGACGTGCGTAGCCGGCTGGCCGAAGCCCTGGTGTTTTTGGCCGACAAGCACGGCCATCCACTCGGCGGCAAGATCGAGATTCCGGTCAAGCTCTCACAGCATGATTTGGGCAGCATGGTGGGAGCCACGCGTGAAAGCGTGAACAAGCTACTGCGCGATTGGGCACGGATTGGCGTACTTTCCCACGTGGCCGGCCGTGTGACGATCACTGATTTCGAAGCGCTGCAGTCGATGATCGTACATTGAGCAATCGGTGTGGGCTACATCACAGCGCGCGAGCTCGTTAGCTCGTATAGCGCTCGAGCAAGGAGCTCATGAGCACTCCCCTGGTCCAAACTCTGTCGGCCCCGCGGGCCGAGCGCCACGCGGCCGACGAGCCGGCGCGAGCCGCTGTTCGCTCGGGCGATGCCGAAGCAGCGCTGGCCCAATGCACCACCCTTGCCGAGCTATTTCTGGCGCGCATCCGCTCCACGCCCGACGCTCTCGCCTACCAATTCCCAGCGGCGGACGGGGCGTACGGCCAGCTGAGCTGGCGGGAGACCGGCGAACGGGTGCGCGCGCTCGCCGCGGGGCTGCGCGCGTTACGGCTCACGCGCGAAGAACGCTGCGCGATCATCTCCGGCACGCGCATCGAATGGATCCTGGCAGATTTCGCGATTCTGTGCGCCGGCGGCGCGACCACGACCATTTTTCCGTCCAGTTCCAGCGACGATTGCCGCCACATCATGAGCGACTCGGGCTCGGTGCTGGCGTTCGTCGAAAGCGGCGAGCAACTCGCAAAGCTGAGAGCCATGCGCGCCGAGCTCGGCGCTCTGCGAAAAGTCGTGCTGCTTGACGGCGAAGCGCCGGGTGATGATTGGGTCATCTCGCTCGCCGAGCTGGAGGCGCTCGGCCGTCGCTACGACGACGCGCATCCGAGCGAGCTCGACCAGGTGGCGCGCAGCATCGAGCCGACGCAGCTTGCCACGCTTGCCTACACCTCCGGCACCACAGGCCAACCAAAAGGCGTACGCCTGACTCACGATGGTTGGCTCTATCAAACCCAGGCGGTGATGGCACTCGGGCTGTTTTCAGAACGAGACCATCAATACCTGTGGCTGCCGCTGTCTCATTCGATGGGAAAGGTGCTGGAGCTGTTTGCGTTGCGCGCGGGCTTCCCCACGACCGTGGACGCGCGCGTGAGCCTGCTGCTGGAGAACTTGGGCCGAGTTCGGCCGACGTTCATGGGCGCTCCGCCGCGCATCTTCGAAAAGATGTACGCGAGGTTCGAGCTCGCGGCCGAACAGGCAGGCGCGGTCGAGCGCGCCATTTTTCGCTGGGCCTGCCGGGTCGGGGTCGCGGTTTCGCGTGTCAAACGCGCGGGCGGAAAGCCGAGCCCGCTCTTGCGCGCACAGTTCGCCCTGCTCGACAAGCTCGTCTTTGCGCGGGTCCGTGCGCGCTTCGGGGGCCGAATGCGCTTCATGTTTTCGGGTGCGGCGGCCTTGCCGGTGAAGTTGGCCGAATTTTTCCATGCCGCCGGCTTGCTGATTTTGGAAGGCTACGCGCTTACGGAGACCTGCGCCGGCGCGGTGTTGAATCGGCCGCAGAGCTTCGCCTTCGGAACCGTCGGCGTCGCAAACCCGGGGACAGAGATCGCGCTCGATGTAGACGGTGAGATCCTGCTCCGTAGTCGGGGCGTCATGCAGGGCTATCACAAATTGGCGGACGAGACGCGCGCAGCCCTCACCCATGACGGCTGGCTGCGTACCGGCGACATCGGTGAGCTTTCCGCGCACGGATACCTGCGCATTACCGACCGCAAGAAGGATCTGATCAAGACCTCGACCGGTCTGTCCGTCGCGCCGCTGAAGCTCGAGCGACGGATCAAGGCCGAGTGTCCATGCATCACGCACGTGTTCGTCCACGGCCAAGATCGCCCGTTCTGCAGCGCGTTGATCGAAGTAGATCCGGAGCTGCTGACGGCTCTGCTCAGGCAAAACCAGCCCGACGCGGCGGCGCCTGCGCCGGCAGTGGCGGCGTTGATTCGGGCGGCGATTGCGCGGGTAAATTCCACGGTGGCGCAGCACGAAATGATCCGCCGATTCGCGCTCGTCGACCGTCCGCTCAGCGTCGAAGACGGGCTGCTCACCGCGAGCATGAAGATGCGCCGTAGAGCAGTCGCGCAGCGCTACCGAAATTTGCTGGACAGCTTCTACCAGGGGCCGAGCCCAGGCCTCGGGCCGAACGCCGTCCCCGAATGGATCGCCACACCGAAAGAGAACGTCACATGAGTCACTCAGTGATCAGCAAGAACCTCAAAGGCTCCACGGAGCTGACTCTCATCGCCGATATCAGATCCGGTTTCGTCGAGCTGCCCGATCCGATGTCATATGGCACTCGCCTGCAAAAGTTGCTCGGCACGTTGTTCGATTCCAGAAAGGAAGATGTCGAAGAGGACATCGCCTTTCTCGGTCCGCTCGAGCGACTGCGCACCATCCATTTCGTGCGCTTTGCGGTGTTCGATCAACGGCGACGCTTGCTCCTGGCCGTCAGCTTCGACCGACCATGGGAGCCATACATTCGCCACATCGTGGACGAAGCCGGTCCCTTGCTGGACATCATCTTCTCCCATTGCGTCGGGTACGAGGGACACGCTTGTCGCGACGGCTACCTGAAGTTTGCCGAGTGGGTACACGCTCGCCAGGAAGAGTGCGATTTCTTCTTCTCTGCATTTCCCGGCCAAACCGTGGACGACATCCACTATCTGCGAAACTTGCGCCGCGAGCTGACTTCATTGGCGGCGAAACGGCGCGAACAATCAGTGGGCGCTACCGCAGCTGCCGAAGGCGAGCAACCGAGGACGCTGACTTCACTGCCGCTCGACGCCCGGGTCGGCGAGCTCAGCGAACCGAGCCCCGGCCCCGCCGAGTACGGGGATTTCTTTCGCAGCGCCGTCGGCTTGTACCGACTGCGCAACTACTTCCCGGCGAACGTCGTGGCCGATCCCGCTTACGCCGACCAAGCGGTGTTCGATCGCGCGTGCCGGGCCGTGCTCGGCGCGTTCGGCAGCTTTCCGCAATTTCCGTCCGGTGTCGCCGAGCAATACCGCGGCCTCGACGCTTGGTACGGGGCCTTGAGCCGCCCGCCGAGTGATTTGCCCGTACCTCGCAGCCGACCCGCCGAGGGCCATCAGGACGGCATTTTGCGAGCCCATGAAGAGGGCGGTAAACCGATGACCCACGGCTGCGCGGTGCTGCTTCAGTTCCAAGAGAACCCGGTCGCGCTGCTCAATTTCATGGCCAAGCATTGCGCATTCGAGCCGGAGGATCGCGCGGGGCCACAGCGGACTCGCTACAATATCGGTTTTACGCCGCAGGGCTTGCGAAAGCTTGGGCTGAGCGAGCAGACCCTAGGCCTATTTCCGCTCGAGTTCATCGAAGGCATGGCTGCTCGCGCCGGCCTGCTCGGCGACGTAGGGAGCAATCACCCGAGCACTTGGCGGCTGCCCAAGATCAACTACGAAAAGGAAACGGGTCTAGAACTGCAACTGACTTCGGTCGACGCAGTCGTCATCGTACAAAAGCGCATCGAGCACGATGAGATCGGTGACCACCTGTGGTCGATGACACATCCGCTGGCGGACGACGTGCGCAGGCTGGCGACACACGGTGTCACTCTGTTACACGTCCAGGCATTGCGTCGCTACGACTCGGAGTTCGATCCCCGCACGCGCAAGTCGCGCGAGCACTTCGGCTTTCTGGACGGCTTTGGACAGCCGGAGCTCGCGAGCGACGGATCGAGGCCGGCCCCCAATGAGGTGGCGCGCGGTGAGATCTTCCTCGGCCAACCGAACGACAGTGGGGAAATTCCGGGTGATTCACAGCCGCTCTTGAGCAACGGCTCCTTTTTGGTGCTGCGCAAGCTGGCACAGGACGTGGCGGCGTTCAGGAAGGAAGTGGGACCCGCCAGCCGTCCATTGGCCGAAAAGATGGTCGGGCGGACCGCTGCAGGTAACCCGCTCGCCCAACCGAACGCGGTGAACGAGTGGTTCGACTACAGTGCGGATCCGCTGGGCGAAAAATGCCCGCTGCAGGCCCACGCGAGATTGGCCAATCCGCGCTCGCCAGAGGCTCGCTCCGCATTTGGTCGGCCCGAGCGAACTCCGCGCATCCTGCGCAGGGGTTTTGCCTACGGGCCACTGTTCTCGATGGATGAGCAAGCCGAGCGCGGCCTGCTATTCATGGCTTATAACGCCAGCATTTCGCAACAATACGAGGTCATCCAGCGCTGGCTGAACGGCGCGAACGGCACCGGCCTCGACAGCTCGCAGCGGGATCCGCTGACGGGCGCCGTCGACGCGGAGGGCGGCCAAGTCTTCCGCTATCGCGACAGGAGCGGAGTCAGGTGCTTCGAGCTGCCAGCTCGGCCATTTGCCAAGCTCGAATGGGGAATGTACCTGTTCGTGCCCTCCGTCGCGGGGCTCTGCGCGCTCCGCGAGCCGTTGCAAAAGCAGCTGGACCTCGATAGCCGGAGAGCAGCCGGAGGCAATGCGCTGAGCCCGGATCTTCAGGCGCTGCTCGGCCGAGGCCAAGAGCTGCTCGCGGGCTTGCTCGGTCGCAATCACCCGTACGAGTGGAAGCAGGTACTCGAGGAGCAGGGCTCGCGCGACCAATCCTTCGCGGTGTTGGCCGCCATTCGTGCAAACCATCGCGTGCTGCGCACGCCACTGGGCGTCCTCGTCGTGGGCGCGCAAGAGGCGCTCGAGGTATTGACGCAAGAAGAGAAGTATTCGGTGCGAGAATATTGGCGGCGCATGAGCAAATCCCACATGCAAATGTATCTGGGGATGGATGCCGCGCCGAAGCCGAGAGCAGTCTGCCCCATGCACCCCGCCACGGGCCGGCGCTTGGATCAGGATTATGTCGACAACATCGGAAAACGTGTCGACTACCTGCGCGAGTCCATCGCCAACGGCTACCTCGCCGAGCTCACGCGCGTGGAGGGCTTTCTCACCGCTATCGAAGTGACGGAGCGAGCCATCGCCACGAGCATCGAGATCGAACGCGCGGCCCACCTGCACGTCGCGAAGCTGACCCACGCAACGCTCGCTGCAGCGTCCCAGGCTGCGAAACCGCTTCGCGTGAGCGTCGATCTCTACATTCTCGCCGAGCGCGTGATCTCGGCGCTGTCCCAAATCTGGTTCGCATTGCCAGACGGCGAGGCAATGCTGCACGGGGGGCAACCCAATGGCGCCGAAGATCCGAAGGCCTATTGTCCTGCGGATTTCGCAGTCTTTTCTCAATACGTCTTCCGCGCCCAGCCCGACGAGCTCACCGAGCAGCTGTCGACGATCCGCGGCTCGCGCGTCACCCAGGCGACCGCTCGCTACCTGCAAAATAGTGGTCCCACTTTCCAACACCGCTTCCTGGCCTTTTTGCGCGAGAAAACTTCGCCCCTGGGCCTCGAGCCGGACGAAGAACAGGAGCTGATTGTTCGGAGTGTCGTCGGCACGGTGGACGGCTTCGTGGCGGCGAGCTTCGGCAGCTTTCTGAGCGTCGTGGGCCAATGGCTGAACAACGACGATTTCTGGCGCATTCAGCGAAAACACGAAGCGGTTTTGGCGCCCGCCTTGCGACAGCAACTGAAGGAGGCGCCTCCAACAGCCGGCGAGGCCATGCATCCGCTCGACGACACCGCTGCCTTCGTGCTGCAAGTGTGCGGCACGTTGAAGCTCTTTCCAAAACCGGCTTGGCTACACCGAGTGGCGCTCGAGGACACCGATCTCGGCAACGTCCGAGTCCGACGCGGCGAGCGGGTGTTCATCCACCTCGGGCAAGCGGCGCTGGAACAGCCCGGACCAAGCCTGCTCTTCGGCGGCCAGTACGACGAGCTGACGAAGTTTGCAACAGGGCCGGAGCGCACCCCGGTGCATGCCTGCCCGGCCAGGGAAGTTGCCATGGGCGTCCTACTCGGAATGCTCGTCTCCGTGTTGCAGCTGAAAAACGTGCGCCTCGAGAGCACGCTGGCGATCACGTTCGAGGCCTGACGCTGGAGCTGCTTCTAAGCCAACACGGAGGCTGCCTCGCGTGCGTAAAAATCCATGCCCATGCCCTGGAAGACGTGGCTTAGCTCTCGGAGCTTGGCCTCGACGCCCATGGGAAAAGCGCGCTCTCCGGCCATCTTTGCCAGGTCGAGATCGATCAGCGCAAGCTCACGCACGGATTTGCGTGCAGCTGCCGATTGCCTGGCCTGCTCGAGAAAATCCGTGGCACACCCGGGCACGTGTCCTTGCACGGCCAGGCGGGCCAACGTCCTGTAGGCGGCCGATTCACCGATGCGATCGACCGTCTTACGCGCGAGAGCACGCATTGCGTAGTCGCGCGCCGCTTCGGGCTGTCCAGCCGATGCCAGCGCATCGGCGAGGTATCCGTAGTTATACGAAATATACAGGCCGATGCCTCGCTCTTCTAGCCACCTTACGGCGTGCAGGAGCTCGGCCAAGCTATCCGGATCACGTTCGAGCATCCAGCGGGCGTAGCCACTCACTGTCTTGCTCATCGCCACGACGTACGGCCCATTCACTCGCTCCGCAGTCGCTTGCGCACGCATGGCAGTGCTCAGGCCATCGGCCCAGCGCCCCTGAAGTAGCTGCACCATGCCCAGCAGCCCGAGGCAGGAGCCCTCGACGGCATGCCCGATTTGTCCGAGGGTTTGCAGGCCCTCGTCGATGCACTCGTACGCGCGTGGAAATTCGCCGCGATCGGCGTGCAGCAACGCTTTGCAAGCCAGGGCGTACGGAGCGCCGAGCGGTGTCCGACGTTCGCTCGCCGGTTTTGCGCGGCCGGCTTGGCTGGTCCGACGTTTGGCGTCGAGCCCCGCCTCTAAATGGGTGAGCGCTTCATCGTATTTTCCGGCAGCAGCCAGGCTTTGTCCCAGATTCAACAGCAGCTGTGCGGCCAAACGCTGGTCGCCCGCGCTGCGCGCTTTCTCGAGCGCGCCGCGACAATGCTCAATCGCGAGCTCCTGCTCGCCGAGAGCGTAACAAAACCAACCGAGCCAATACTCGGCTCGTGCAGCTGCCGCGATATCGAGCAGGCGCAATGCCCGCGCTCCTGCGCGCTCGATGATTTTGAGATGCTCCCGCGCAGGGCTATAGAGCGAAGCTGCCGCCCATTTCGAGACGAGCGCGATCCACAGCCGTTCGAGCTCCGGGTTCAAATCGAGCTTTTCCAAGGCGTCCAACGCAATTCGATATTGCTGGCGCGCGCGGTCGAGCGACGACGAAATAGCGGCCTCGTCGCCGGCCAGCTCGGCGAACCGAACCGCACGCTGGTGATCGCCTGCGCCGGCGCAGTGGTACCCGAGCTCCTCGTGCGGTTCCGGAAGCCCCGTCGCGCGTGCGCTCTCCTCGAGAGCCAACACCGCAGCAGCGTGCAAGCGGCGTCGCTCCGGAAGGCGAACGGACTCATAGACGACGTCGCGAGTCGTCGAGTGCTTGAAGCGAAAGGTCGACTCACTGTCGACGGCGTGAATCAAATCGCCCTGCACCAACTGCTCCAGAAGCGGCAGGAGTACGGAGATGCCCGTCACGCGCTGCAGCACGCCGAGCGAGAACTCACTACCAATCACCGCCGCGGCGCGCAGAACCTGCGCGACGGCCTCCGGCAGGCGTTCGACGCGAACCTGGATGATGCCACGCAAAGTGGGCGGGACTTTGCCGCCCACCAAATCCTCATCCCCCGCCGGCGCGGCGTTCGGCAGCGCGCGGCAGAGCTCCTCCAGAAACAGCGGGTTCCCGCCTGAGCGCTCGTGAATGGCTTGCTTCAGACCGAGGTCGAGCGCCACTGGCAGCAAGGCAGCAATGACCTCCGCCGACTCCTCACGCGTGAACGGTTGCAGGGTCACCGCCGGGTGACCGGCAAGCAGCGGATCATCGGCATCGCGGGACCCGATCAGCAGTAGCACGGGGGCCCGTTGTAAGAGACGCATCAGCCCGCCGAGCAACTGACGCGATGCGTCGTCCGCCCATTGCCAATCATCGAGCATGAGCACGAGTGGTCTTTCCACGGACAAGTGGCTGAGTACATCGCCCAGGGCATCGACGAATGACTGCTGCACGAGCTCGGGATTGGCAGACAACGCGGGCATGGCCTCCAAGCCCAGCAAGCGAGAGAGCGCCGCTTCGTGCGCTGCCCCCGCAGGCTGGAACTGGCGAACGTGCGCCGAAAGCGCTTCGATTATCTGGGCCTTGGTCGACTGCGCTTGGAGCCCCAGTGCCTGCCACAATACTTCGATGAAGGGCTTGAGCGGCTTCGCGTTCGGCGCATTCTCGCAGCGCCCGGTCACGACGCTGACCCCGCCAGCGACGCGCGCCCTAAATTCCTCGAGCAAGCGAGTCTTGCCCACGCCTGGGCTACCGACGACGTTGAGCACGGTCAGGCTACCGCCGAGCGCCGCGCTCAGGCGCTGATTGAGGGTCCAAAGCGCGGTCTCGCGCCCGATCAGCTTGGTCAAGCCGCGACGCTGCGAAGCGCCAAAGCGATCGCGCACCTCGGACCGACGGACGATCCGGCGCGCCTGCACCATGCTCTTCTTGCCCTTCAGCACGAGCAGCTCGGGCGGTTCGGTCTCGAACAGCTCTTTCAGACCCTCGATCGTCTCCTCGGTCGCCCACAGCTCGTCTCGCCCCGCGCGTTCGCACAACCGGGCGGCGGTGTTCACGGCGTCTCCGACCAGATCGTAGCCTTGTGCGGCCTCTCGCTCGCTGGCGAAGACGAGCCCTGCGTGAAGGCCCGAGTGGAGCCGAATTTCGAAGCCTTTTGGCACTGGCAAGTGACGCTCGAGGCCGCGCACGGCAGCATGCATCGAAAGCGCAGTCTCCACCGCGTGCCGCGCGTCATTTTCGCTCGCGCGCGGCAAGCCAAAGGTGCACAGCACGCCGTCGCCTCGCCACTCGTTCACCGCCCCGCCATGCGCGCGGACGACCGCCTCGACCGTATTTCTCAAGCCGTGCAGCACCAGCGCGACATCCTCCGGATCGCTGGCTTCGTTCAAGGCCGTGAACTCACAAAGGTCTGCAAACAGCAGCACTGCGTGCCGACGGAATTCGCTAACCTTGGTGACCACCATTGGATTGAGCGGCTTCGATGAAACGCGCGCCTTGCGCCACGGAGCCTGCACCCTGCCCGAACGTGTCGTCAAGCTGGGCTCCGCGGCCATCCGCGCGTGCGTGCTCGACTCGCAGTCTCGCGCAGTTTCACGGGGCAGCGCGCGATTGTGCTCGGCGGAACGCGGCACGAACATGGCGCGCACTGCGGGAGGCGTGACGAAGAGGCGACACGAGCGGGATACGGGCGCGAATTGGAAAGCCGCGGACGATACGTCGCGGACTCTGCTCCGAGAAGCACGCCGATTGAATTGGTATCAGGGCTATTACTTCCAGTTGCCGCTAGAATTTTCTTCAGCGGGCAAGGTGGTGAAGGCCGCGCGATTCACTTTGCACGGGTTGGCGGCACTTGTCTGGCACTTCTCGACTGCGCCGGCACGTAGATTGCGAATCTCAGCTCCGTGTCCTTCATCAAGGGCCGCCCCAATATCGTCATTGTTCCAGAGCCAAATCTGAAGTGTCCCCGTTCAACGGTGGCGGGATGCGCACCGAGCTTCCTCAGTGCCGCAGCTTCTTTTGGCGATGGCCCGGCGGCCGGACGACGGTTGTTCGCGGGGCGAGTTTTCTGGTTCTGGCCAACATCGCGAGCGCCCGCTCTCCCTAGCGCGACCTGCCAGGCAAACTGCAGCGCCTGTGAGCTGCTTCATAGGGGCGATTCGCCGCGTCCTCTATCAATTGGAATTGCAACTGCGCACGCGGTCCTCGCCGTGCCTGCGCAGAAGTCCTGGCCAAGCCTGGTGAGATGCAAGTCATCAGCAAGGCCGCCGGCTTTTCCAACAGGGAGTGATCGAGAATGAGCGAGCTCAAAACACAAATTCGTGTTCTCGAATCTTGCAGGGCGAGTCGCGAACCTCATCCCTCAGCGGCCGGGGACGATTCACGCCAGGCGCAAGGGCTCGCCGAGCCATCGTTCCGACTGAACGCGCTCGCAATCACGGCCGATGCACGCTCGACCGCCGAGGTCGAGCTATTGTCGATCTGGCGCGAGCTGGCCGGTGGGCTCTGCAACGTCGTGACTGGATTTTTCACCGCCGAGCGGTGTTACCTCGTGCTCTCGCCGATAACGAATGGGCCAGCGAACCCGGTAGAAGCCCGACAACTCGAAATCCTGGAAGCGGTGCTGGGAGGGCTTCGACAAAAGTGTATGGCGATCGATCTGGGCTTGGCGCCGTCGACGATCGCCTTGCAGTTCAAGTTGGCATTGGCGAGCATCGGAGTGGGTGGCCGGCCCTCGCGCGCTCACCCGCTACTCATGCTGATCGCTCGGGCCGCGAGTGTCCCAGTGTCCGCGCGCTACGCCACTTTTCTCGGCCCGGACGAGCGCAATCTGCGCGTCATTTCGGCGCCGCACCCCGACCAGTCGTTGCGTGCCATGTTACCGGTAGCCGAGTTCGAAGTGGTCAAGAGTCTGATCGAAGGACTCACCTACCATGAAATCGCGACGCAGCTCTGCAAGTCATCACGCACGGTCGCCAATCAGGTGAGCGCCGTATTTCGCCGCCTCGAAGTCTCCGGTCGAAACGAGCTCGTGCAACGCCTGTTGTTCGAGGACACTGCGCTAAAGCCACGCCCTGTACCACCGAGGCGGAGCGAGCCTTGTCCGAAGCAGGGAACGCCCGCGGCCGAGAGGCAGCGGCACGCAGCTCCGCTCGAGCTTGCAGCCAACCCATAGCCAACGACGAAGAGCCAACGACGAAGAGCCGGCGAAGAACGAGCCGGCTCGCGTGGCACGCCAGCCACGACGCGCGCTCCGGTCGCGGTCGTGCGCAGGCGAACCTCAGGTTGGGTTTCTAGCTTCCGACACCGACATACACCAGGAAATCCGCGCGGGTGGAGCTGGAGAAGCGGCGCGCTTTATGTGATCCGCTACTCGTGCAAGACTTCCGGGTCTCCTTGGGTCAGCTTCAGACGCTACGAAATGTCGGACACCAGTGACACTCAGCTGCTGAGCCCCGAGGACTTGCACAGCGACGAGTCCTGGGGCGGCGCAACCGAACCGAACGACGAGAGCGAGCAGCTCGTCGGCGTCACGCTGAACGACACATACATCGTCGAGCGGGTGCTGGGCGAAGGCGGCATGGGGCGAGTGTATTTGGCGCGCCACACCCGCATCGCGCAAAAGCGCGTGGCAGTGAAGGTACTGCACCCGGAATTTGCGGCCAATTCGCAGGTGCGGCTCCGATTCCAGCGCGAGGCCGAAGCCGCGGCCGCCATTTCGCATCCGAACGTGGTCGCTGTGCTCGATATCGACCGCACGCCGCGCGGGCTGCCCTATCTCGTGTGCGAGTATTTGGAGGGCATCGACCTAGCCGACCATCTGAAGGCCAGCGGCAAGCTGAGCGCTGCAACGGCCGTGCATCTCGGGCGCCAACTGTGCAAAGCGCTCGCCGCAACGCACGCCAGTAACGTCATCCATCGCGATCTGAAGCCGCAGAACATTTTTCTGGTCGGTGACTTTTCGAAGGGCGTCCCCGATCGGCCGTATGTCAAAGTGCTCGATTTCGGGCTTTCACGTTTGACCGATTCGTCCGAAAATCAACTGACCAAGACCGGCGTGATCATGGGCACGCCCGCGTACATGCCGCCGGAGCAAGCCCGCGGCCAGCGTGTCGATCATCGTGCCGACATTTACGGCGTCGGAGTGATCCTCTACACCGCGCTCACCGGACGGCCGCCGTTCGACGAGGATACTCCGCAGGCAACCGTGATCGCGGTGATGCACAGCGAGCCTCCGCGACCGCGTGCGCTCGAACCCAAGATCCCGCCGCACCTCGAGCTCGTGATCGAGCGGGCGATGGCGCGTGAGCCGGCCGATCGTTTTCAAGACATGGCCGCGTTCGAGCAAGCGCTCGCGGCGCTGGAGCCGGAAACGCTGCAGCGCCCGACCGAATCGCTTGCGCCGCCACCTCCGGTGCAGCCGGCACAGAGCGGCCGACGCGCCCCGCGCGAGAGCGACGAGGACATCCGCGCGGCGCGGCCACGCTTGCTGTTCTTCCTGTTCTTGGCCGTCGCGCTGCTGATTTGCGCGGCCGTCAGCGCCATCATTGGCGTCGAGCACGCGACACGCCACCGCTTCAGCGAGCTGGAGCTTCGGCTGGTGTGTTTGGGTATCGTCGGCAGCTCGCTCACTCCGGCCCTGCTCTGGATGAGCCACGTGCGGCGCAAGGTTTGGGACAACAGCTCGCGGGTGCTGGTGCTGCTCGGACAAGTGCGAGCGGCGGTCACCGCCGGCGCCGTGACGTACGGCCTGGGCATGCTCGCGCTGCATCTAGTGGATGATTTCGCCGTGCGCATTGCTTCGAGCTCGGGCCTGCAGCCGCTCGGCGCGACCTGGCCGGGCTGGAGCTTGCTTTTGCCGGCGATGGCCCTCGACTCCGCAATCGTGTTCGCCTGGCGGCGCCGACTCGCAAGCTCGGTGCGCCAGGGCATTTGGCGTGCGCTCGCCACCTGGTTGATCACTGGGCTCGGCATTGCGCTGTGCGCGCTGCTGGTCGGACTCGGCATCTGGTGGCGACACCGAGCCGGCTGACTCGGGCTCGGCTGCGACGCGCGGCGACTCATGGCGAGTTTCGCCCGGCTCACAGCGCGGAACGCCAATCCAATTGGAGTGTCGACACCGTGTTTGGCGTTGCAATCGAGAGCATCTAGCGGTGTCGCCCACACCGCTCCCCTCGATGCCGCGATTGGATCACGAAGTTCTCAATCCCAGATTGCAGGTGGCGAATCCCGCCGACCCTCGCGCGGCGACCGGGCCAGTAAGCGACGAATTGCCTCGTGACTGTATTTGAGCCGATGAATCACCCAAGAGTGTGAGCAACGTAAACGTCAAATCGGACAATGCGCACTCGAGTGTCGTCGGCACGACATCGCACACGGATGTGTGTTTCGATTCCGATTTCCATCGCTCTCGATTTGGAGCCGAGGCGCCATGCGTCGACCGAACGTACGACCAACGTAAGCTCGTTCTTTTCGCTGCGAGCGCCGCGGAGGCTCGTCTATAGTCGGAAGTTGGAGAGCTTGCCGAAGCTACCGGATGAACACTCGCGAGCACGTTGCGGTGCACGAGCCCGGATGCGAAGCGCTGAAATGAATGGACGAGCTTGAGGAGATTCGTGCGCTTCTGGAGCGGTACCTGTCGCCGCTCATTGCTCGCCCCATGCTGCAGAAAGCTCTTCGTGAGCGGAATCTCACGCCCGAGCGGTTTCAGCGTGGAGACGCGTATAAAATTGGTCCGCTGCTGAAGCGAGGCATCGCTCTGTTCGCGAGTGACGGAGACCGCGACCGTCTACTGCAAGAGCTCGGCAATCTGTGCGAGCGAACCCAGCCTTCGGCGAAGCCTGCACAGATCAAGATCTCGTCCGAGAACGACATCAGTATCGTGCGCAACGAGGCCCGGCGGATCTGCGAGGAAATCGGCGCCGGCAGCTACACGATCCAAAAGGTGACCACGATTGTCAGCGAGCTTGCCCGAAACATCATCAGCTATGCGACGAGCGGCATGCTCGAGATAGTGCCCATCAGCGGCGACGCCCGCCGCGTGATCGTGCGCGCGGCCGACAACGGGCCCGGAATCCCCAATTTGGAGCTGGTCCTTTCCGGGCGCTACCGCAGTAAGACTGGTCTCGGCCGCGGGCTGCTCGGAACCAAGCGCCTGGCAGACAATTTCGATATTTCCACCGGCACCACCGGCACCATGATCGTCGCCGAGGTACTTATTTGAGACGCTGGGGCTGAAGCCTTCGGGCTCGGCGCCGTTGTTGTTGGGACTATGTCGGACAGAAACGATGACGCGCGCGCAGAGTCGGGGAACGGCGCGAACGTCCGCGTTGCACATTTGTGTCTGCCCATGCCGGGCGAGCGCGAGAACGGCGATGCCGTGTTCGTCCGCCACGGAGAAGGCAAGCAGACGCAGCTGGCGGTCATCGACGGCCTCGGGCATGGTCCTGAAGCGGCACAGGCCTCTCGCGCCGCACTCGAACTACTCGCTTCGTTGGCCATCGGCACATCGGTGCTCGATGCCATTCAGGCGGTGCACCGAGCACTGCGCGGAACGCGTGGCGCGGCCGCTACCCTGTGCTTCATGAACGGACCACGCCTGGAAATATGCGCGGTCGGCAACGTTGGCCTGATGAGCGTCAACTGTGTCATTCCGCTGGTCGTTTCGGCCGGGGTGCTCGGGCATCAAGTGGCAAAATTTCGTATCTGCAGCTGCGATGTGTCGCCACGCGCGCGCTTCGGGCTGCTGTCGGACGGAGTCTCGTTGCGATTTCGGCTCGAGGAGCTAAAGCACCTGGATCCGGCGCAGGCCTGTCGATTCATCTTCGATCGCTACCGGCGCAAGGAAGACGACGCCACGGTTTTGATTGCCGACGTTCTGAGCTGATCGCGGCCCAGCCACACAACCCCGTGACGAGCCATGACGAGCTTCCGCATCCGCGAGCCACTCGATGTTTACGCGCCGAGACACGCGGTGGCGGTGCTGGGCGCAGAGCTCGGGTTCACGAGCACGGGGCGCGCCGAGCTCGCAATCGTTGTCTCGGAGTTGTGCTCGAACATCGTAAAATACGGAATTTGCGGCAGCATCGAGCTCAGCGCGATCCATGATCCGACGTGCGGCGGCGGGGTGCTCATCATCGCGCGCGACATGGGGCCGCCATTTCGAAATCTAGCCATGGCGCTACAAGACGGCTGCGACGACCGGGGCCCGATCGATCCCGGTGAATTGCTGCGTCGCGGGGGTCTCGGCATCGGGCTCGGCGCGGTCGTTCGCCTCACCCATTCCCTGGAGGTGCTCTCCGATCCGGAGGGCAAGCGGATCCAGGTCGTCAAATACCTGGTGCCACCTCGCGGCGCGCGAAGCTGGTAGGCGAAAGCTGCAGCGATCATCGACCGACTTAGCCATTCGCGGGCCCTAAGTCGGAGGCGATCGCGTGCCGTCCCCCTGGCTCGCCGACTGAGCGACGTAGCGATGGAGTGCATCGCGCAAGCTACGATGAGTCACGATATCACTGAGATCGAGCCCCATGTGCACGATCGTCTGGGCAATGTGCGGGTTCAGGCCGGTGAGCGCGCACTCGGCGCCGAGCAGGCGAATCGCCTTGGCCATGCGGATGAAATGGTCGACCGTTCGCGTGTCCATCACGTCGATGCCGGTAATGTCGATGATCGCGTATTTGGCGCCTTTCTCGACGATCGTCTGCAGCAAAGCGCTGGTCATTTCCGCGCTACGCACGGTATCCATCACGCCCACCACTGGTAGGCACAGCACCCCTTGCCAGACCTCGATGATCGGCGTCGAAAGGCTACGAATCGCCGAGCGCTGTTGTTCGATGGTCGTAAGCTTTTCGTCCAGCTCGCGACGAAACACGACGCTCTGCTCCTGCTCCGTACCGAGCGCGGCCACCAGCTCGTTGATGCTCGAGAACAGCCCGCTGAGCGGGTTCGAACCATGCATATCGACGTCGATTTGCGAGGAACAATCACTCTGCGTGACGTTGGCGAGCACGAGTAGCGCGTCCGCGATGCTTTCGCGGATCTCGTCCAATTCATCATCGGTCAGTAAACGACTGGTCATGACCAGGACACCTCACAGGCCATTTCGTCCGGCGCGACGTGCCGTAGGCTCCAGCCCGACTGCTTTACCTGCAGGCCTTTGCGGTTGAAACGACTCATCACTCCTCGCACCCAACCTAGGCCTACCACACCGATGTGGTCGTAACCGCGAATTCCGGTGAACCGCAGCGGGAGCCGAGCCTCGTCGACCATAGCGATGTCCCCCTCCAGCCGGCCGTCGTCGAGGTGATCGCGGATCCACAGGTTCGGTAACTTCTTTGCGAAGAGCTTCGGAGTGACGACGAGCATGAATTGCTTCAGCGCACCGTTGGCAAGCTCGCTGCCTACGTATTGGCCGTAGGACAGCAAATCCTCGAGCACGCCCGGCTCCGTCCGTTGAACCGAGGCGATGATCCGCAAGAGCTGCACGTGATGAGCTCGCGGAACCCACTCCACCGGCCCAACCTGCGAGAGCGATGCTCGGAGCTCCCTCGGCAGCGCTTCGAGCAGGCTCGCGCTCGTCTCGGCTCCGTACTGGAGCCTCATGAAGGCGAGCGCGCCCGTTACCCAGTAGCCGCGTACCGCGCGATCCATCATTGTGTACCCCCCGTTCCCCTCGGCTTTCGCTCCCCGCCACCCTCACCCCGAGCGCCTCGCTGAGCTGCTAATGCGCGTTGCCGCCGCTGAACGTGATGCTGCAATGCGTCTCGCAGCGAACGATAAGTTTCGACGCCGGATAGCTCGACGCCCATGTGAATGATGCTGCGAGCGACGTTCGGGTTGATCCCGGATAGGACGCACTCGGCCCCCAGCAAGCGAACCGAGCGAGCCATGCGCAAGAAATGATCGGTCGCTCGGGTGTCCATGGCTTCGATCCCGGTGATATCGATGATCGTGAACATCACCTTCTTTTCCACGACCGCGGAGAGCAGCGCGCTCGTCATTTCGGCGGCCCGGCTGCTGTCGATGACGCCGACGATCGGCACGCACAGCACACCCGACCAGACCTCGATCATCGGAGTCGACAGCTCTCGAATGGCGGCGCGTTGCTTCTCGATCGTGGCAAGCTGGTCTTCCAGCTCTCGCTGATAGGCCTGTGTTTCCTCCCTGACGTTCAGCAACCGCTGAACGATCGTGTTGACCGTGTCAGCGAGCGCAGACATCGGCTCTGTCTCGCCGAAGTGGACCTCTGCACGCGCCGATAACTGGCCCATTTCGACGGCGCGCAGAGTATTGGCGATCTCGGCGATCGCCTGCTGCAGTTGCAGCTCGGTCTTCAGCTCTGCTTTACCAAGCTCATCCATGCTTACTGTCATTGTCGCCCCGCATTGCGCAGGAATTGGTTGACGAGCGCGTGCTCGAGATCGTCCACCGCCCGAGGTTGGGGCGCCGCATTTTGCGAGAACGTCTGTTCACCGAAGGCGCCGTACTCGTCGTATTCGTCATCCGGTTGCCGCACTCCCAAGGCGATGAGTGCGTCCTCGAGGTTCAGGGTCGTGCGAACGCCCTTGAGCTCCACACCCATCGTTTCCAAGGTGAGCGCGATGTCCGGCTTCATACCGGAAAGCAGTGTGCGCGCACCCATTAGCGAGGCGGCCGCCGAGAGCTCCGACAGCACGGCGCAAAGGTGACTGTCCACCAGCCAAAGCCCCGTGATGTCGATGACCAACCCCGAGCAGCCCTGTTCGTGAATTCGCGACAGAACCTCGGCGGTGAGTTGGCCCGCCAGCTTGTCGGTCAGCTCTCCTTGTAAAGGGACGAGTAGGAGCGTCCACAACTTGATGATGGGGATGCGCTGATAGCCATGATCCATTGGGTCGGCCAATCGTTACGATGAAGAGTGGGTTTCATGCCGTTGCGATTGGACCTCGACGAGCGGCAGCGGCGCGGCGGCCACAACCAACCCGGGCAAAACCACAACGAGCAAACGGTCTACCAAGAAACCATGTAGGTGCAGCTGGTCGCGCCCTTTTTTCGGCAGGGCGCGCCGTTGTCGTGAGTGACCCGCGCCATCGGCTCGAAGCGAGTGGCAAAGCTCGTGACGATGCCCCGATCGAGCTCACAGGGGTACGGGTTCTCACAAACCAGCACCGCCTTGTTCTCGTTCGAAGACAGCGTGCAGGAGTAATGCCCGATCCCCTCGAGCATCATGCCCGTGGCCATGTCGAACATCAGCACGCCATTTTTCCGGTGATTGAGATGGTAGCCCGCGTCCATCGATCCCAAGGACGAACGGATGTCGCTGATGTGCGGCGGCAAGGCGATATTCTCCGGGATTTTCTTGCCGATCGTATAGAGCGAGTTGAGCCCGATATCTTTGGCGATGGCCTGATAGGCAGATAGCCAGCTATCCAATCGGTACCAGGCGGAGCGATCGATCTCGCCCTGCTTTGCGCCGACCAGACCGTACTTGATCAGATATTTTTGCACGACCGACGGATACTGCTTGAAAGCATCCACGACCGCGCCGACCGCTTCACCATTCACTTCGATGCCGGGTTCAATCAGCTGATCCATATTCTCCCTTGCTGCCCCAAACAGGGCAGCTCTTTGAGCGTTGAACATACCGCAACCCGAGTCCTCGCATAGTGAAGAAACTAGCCGTTTGGATCCTTGGACCATGGCGAGTTCCACCAGCTGCGCTCGCCACTCGCCTCTCACTCGCGCCTACAGCGCGACCGACGAAATACCTACGCTCGAGTGCCAGCTGCGTTCCGCGAGCAGGGCTGAGCCGCCAACCCGCAGCACGAAAAACCTGCGGGCGTTCGACGCATCACGCGCAGGCGAACAGCGAGGTTTCTAGCAGGGGCAAGCAGCAACACGCCGCGCCGTCGCTGCAAGGATCGACGTGAGCAACGCCGGTGTGGAGTCGCGCTTCAGCTCACTACACCCGACGCAGTTGCGGTGATTTGAGAAAGCCGCACTGCGACCAGATCGCGGCGGCGCGGCGCGGAACACTTCGATGCCGGCCGACCGATGCATCAGACGACTCTCGCTCGAATGGCGCAGAACAGCCCGCTGCACGCTCGAACGGACCTTCGTCCGTTCGAGCGTGTCGCGCGCCCTCTCAATTGCAACGGCGTCGGCTCGAGTTCAGGCAGACGTGCGCTACTCTGGCCCGGCTCGTGCGATATCTGCTCGTCTGTCCGGACCGCGGGCGTAACAGTGCCGGCGCAACGTAAACGGAAACCAATTAGTGACGACGCAAGGGGCGTCGAAAACCGCCATCGCGGCTAGCGAGCGACCACGGCGTACGGCTGCTCGTCAACAACCGAGATTTAGGCCGGCACGGCTTCGATGATGCTCGATGGGGCCTCGGTCTCCACGACCTTCTGTACCTTGAACCGAGCACGCTCGAGCAGGCGCGTGAATTCTGCTTCCGTACGCTGACAGCCGCCGTCGTACAGGACCATCATTTCCAGGTCCAAGAATTTGGCGAACGTTTGGCCGCTCTCGGGCTTGATCACCGGATCGATCACGAACAAACGACCATGGCTCGGAATGGCGCGACGAATGGCGTCGAGGATCCGGAGCGCGTCGTCATCGTTCCAGTTGAAGAGCACGTGCTTGAGCAAGTAGCCGTCCGCGCCGCCCGGAACCTTTTCGAAAAAGTCGCCCGTCGAAAGCTCACAGCGTGGCGCAACACCGTACGAGGCGATCACGGGCTCCGCACCTTGTACGACGTGCGGCTGCTCGAACAAGATGCCTTTTTGCCGCGGGTTCTTCTGCAAAATGCTGGCCAGCATCGCTCCCTGCCCGCCGCCGACGTCCGCCAGCACCTCGACTTGGGAAAAATCGAAGCTGCGGTGAATCGCGTCCATTTCTTGAGCAGAGAAGCTGGTGAACGCCTCGTTGAAGTAGCTGCCGGCCTCCGGATGCTTTGCGAAGTACTCATACGGGAGCTCGCCGTGGGCCTGCCTGAAGCCGGATTTTCCGGTGCGAACGACATACGGCAGCTCACCCCACGCTCGCCAGGTCGGTTGATCGCCGAGGAAGAGCGCGAGTGGCCGGAGCGAACGGGGACTAGCAACCCGTAGCGTGTCGGACAACGGCGTATTCTCGAAGCGCTCGGAGCGCTCGGCAAAGACGCCCACGCTTGCCAGCGCGCGCAACAAGCCCCGCAGCGCGCGCGCATTCGTCTTCGACGCGCTCGCCAGCTCATCGATCGATTTCGACCCCTCCGCCAGATAGTCGGCGAGCTTCAGTTGTGCGGCAGTGGAAATGGCCTGCGAGATCCATTTTCCGGTAAGCATTTGCAGAACCAAAGCAGGCGCGGGCAGAGCGGTATCCGGGGTATTCGTCATCAGAGGCTCCTCGTCGTATGGCAAAAAATCGGTGACTGGGTGGCGGCTGGCATCATCGGCCGCTCACGGCCGCTGGCCGACCGTAACGGGCATGCGCTTCGGACCATTGAACCAATTCGAGCGCAGCCGTTCGACGGGACCCGCAAGTTCCAGACCTGGCATGCGTCGCAGGCACTCGGCGAGCGCGGTCTTCGCGATCATGCGCGCGAGCGCATTGCCGATGCAGAAGTGCGGACCATAGCCGAAGCTCACGTGTGGATTGTTTGCGCGCTCGAGCTCGAAGGCGTGTGGTTTGACGAACGCTTCATCATCGCGATTGGCCGAGACAATCCAGGCTACGACCTTTTGGCCAGCCAGAATCTTCCGACCACGCAGCTCGACGTCACGCACGGCGGTGCGCCGAAAGTGCATCAGCGGCGGATATAGGCGCAGCATCTCTTCCACGGCGGCCGGGAGCAGTTCCGGCGCTTGCCTGAGGCGAGCGCGCTCGGCGGGCTGCTGCATCAGCGCCAGCATGGACGAGCCTAGAATGAGCCGCGGCGTATCGGTGCCGGCCGCGAGCAGCAACACGAAGAACATCCCGAACTCCTCGTAGCTCAGCTTCACGCCATCCACTTCGGCGGCCATCAGCAAGCTCAACAGGTCGTCGCGCGGCGATTGTCTGCGCTCCGCCGCGAGCGCGTGCGCATACTCCATGAAGCGCCGACCGATGTCGGCGCGCTCGGCGTCACTCGTTTGGTATTCCGGATCGTCGGTAGCGAGCAGACGCAAAATCCAGTCGTTGATCCGTGCTTGATCGCTGCTTGGGACGCCGACCATGTTGAGCAGGATGGCCATCGGCAATTTCACCGCAAAATCCTCGATGAAGTCGAACGTGCCGCGCTCGATGACTTGATTGAGCAACTCTGCGACCAGGCGCGAGACGTAGGCCTCACTGCGCGCCAACCCCTTGCTGGTGAACGATTGCGCAATCAGCGCACGGTGTTGGGTGTGGCGTGGCGGATCCATCACCGCCAGCACCGCCGGTGAGCGACGGATGTCGCTGCTCGGCAAATCAGCGATTTGAGTGCCGCCGACTTGCGAGGAGAACGTCTCGGCGTCTTTGAGCACCGTCAGGACGTCGGCATGCTTGGTGATCGCCCAAAAACCTGGCCCGTTCGGCTCCTTGTGCCAAAACACGGGCGCCTCGCGCCGCAGCCGCTCGAAACGATCGTGAGGTACGTCGAGCAAGTAGGAATCCGGGTTCAGAATATCGATTTCTTGCAGTGCCATGTTAGCGCTCCTGCGCTTGACGCGTGAGCTCGACCACGCGATCGGTCATCGTGGAAATCATGTCCCAGGCCTCGGCGATGATGCGCTGCAGCCGCGCATAGGTCCGAGATGATTGTTCGCGCAGCAGCTGCTCGCCCATGGCAGCATGTTCGGAGTCGTTCTCGACGTGAACGTCGAAGTACTCTTCGTTGACGTACTTGGCGAGCACCGGGGTTGCCGCGGAGTGATAAGCGATGCTCGCATTCTCGATCACGAGGTGGATGAGCGCCGCCTTTTCGGCGTTGTCGAGCACGAACATCTGGTAGGTAAACCAGTTCGTGATGGCCTCCATCACCGCGTCGTGCTGCGACGCGCTGGCCACGGTGCCGTCCGCGCGCTGCTTGTGCATCGCGTCGTGTCCCAGCTCCTCCTGCATGTGGGCGAGAAACACGCGCGCATAGTGGGGATCGAAGCAGCTCGCTTGGCGGGAAAATAATAGCGCCTGGTTTCCGTCCACCCAAATCTGCAAAGCGTCGAGGTAGGCCTTGCGCTTGTGCGGATCCTCGAGTGTGCCGTCTGCCAATAGCTCGAAAATCGGCCGCTGTTTGAAGGCCTCGATGCGTCGCTGATTGTAGGCCAAGAGCGTGTGCAGCGTGTGTTCGCCGCCAGCGAAGGCGACGCGCGGCTTTTGTGGGGTCGTATAGAGCCCGTCCCCCAACTGAATGGACAGCGCGTACAGCCCATCCGGGCCTCCGACGAAGCCATGCATGCAGCCCGCCGGCACGACGACGACGTCGTCTTTGGCCACGGGCCGCTCCAGATCGCCGAGCATGGTGCCCGCTCCCGCGTAAAAGACCATCAGCGACTGAATGGGATGGACGTGCGGATCCAAAACCTCACCATCTTGCAGGCGCACCCAGCTGACGGAAAACCGCGAGGCAGCGGGCATGAAGTCGCGAAGCTGCGCGTTCCAGCGGAAATCACGCAGCTCACCGAGCTCGTGCACCTCGCCTCCCTGCTCGACTGATTGAATCGGGGGAATGGCGTTGCGCGAAACGATCTGTATTTGGTCCATTGCTTGCCTACCTCGTTGCTCGAGCCACTAAACGATAGTCAGCCATTCGGGATGGCCTTCGCCCCGACCGCGGACGTGCGCCGCATACATGGTCTGCAGCCGCCGAGTGATGGGGCCTACGGCGGCCGTGCCGATCGGCCGCCCATCGACCTCGGCGATCGCGCTCACTTCTGCGGCCGTGCCGGTGATGAACGCCTCGTCCGCCACGTACAGTTCGTCTCGCGTCAACGGGCATTCGGACACGGCAAGCCCTGCGGCTTTGGCCAGCGTGAACACCGTGTCTCGCGTGACGCCGTCGAGCACGCTGGACACCGGCGGCGTGAACAGAGCTCCCTCTTTGACCAGAAACAGGTTTGCACCCGTGGTCTCGGTGACGAAGCCGTTTTGATCGAGCAACACGGCATCGTCCGCGCCGCTCGACTGCGCTTCCTCCAGCGCGAGCATACCGCCCAGATAGTTGCCGTTGGCTTTGGCCTTCGAAAGCAGCGTATTGGGCGGATGACGGAGGAAGCTCGACGTTTTGAGGGTCAGCCCGCGCGCCGCGCGCGAGCCTTGGCCCGTGTCCGAGCTTTGCCAAGCAACCGCCAGCACGGCCACGCGCACGCTCAGATCCCGACTACTGGGCCTCAAACCCAAGAAGCCGTCCAAAAACACGAACGGCCGCAGATACGCGTCGCCGAGCTGATTTCGTCGCAGGAGCTCGAGCTGAGCTCGATTCAGACAGTCCGCGTCGAACGCATCCGGAATGCGGAGCTTCAACATCCGGGCGGAACGAAACAGCCGGCGGGTGTGGTCAGCCAGGCGAAAAATCGCGGCGCCGCGCTCACCGACGTAAGAGCGCACGCCTTCGAAAACGCCAAAGCCGTAGTGATGGGCCGACAGGTGCATCGTCGCGTCGGCCCAACGCACGAATTTACCGTCTAGCCAGACGAGGTGCTCCGGACGCGGCTCGACGATCACCTCAGGAGCTCCTGGCGCCGAGTTCGATCAGATAAGCGAAACGCGCGGTCATCGCCTCGATCATGTCCCAGCTGGAATCGAGCACCCGCTGCAGGCGGGCGTAGGTCTGCGGATGTAGATCGTCGAGCAGGTTCGCCCCGAGTTCCTTGTGGTGTGCGTCGTCCTCGGCGTGAGTGTCGAAATAGCCGCGCGACTCGTCACTCGCGAAGAGCGGCATCGAGAGCGTACCGAGATAGTAGCCCGCGCTCTCCAGGGCCAGGTTTACGACCGCCTTTTCCCCGTTGTCGAGCACCAGCATTTGGTGACAAAACCAATTGGAAGTGGCGATCAAAATCGAGTCGTGCGCGATTGGGGACGAGCCGGAAATGGCCAGGAGCTCGTTGTGCCCGAGCTCCTCCAGCAAATGCTCGTGGAAGGGCGCAGCGAAGTCGCGGTCGCGACAGGTCGCTTGACGGGTGAAGAGGAACGTCTGAAACGCATCCGAGAAGACACGCAAGCACTCGCGCATCGTTGCCCGCTTGCGCTCGCTATCGACTCCGCCGTTGCGCAAGAGCGAGAAGAAAGCGTTGTTCAGCGCCAGCTGAACGCGCAGTTCGTTGCGCGCCAACAGCTCGCTCAGCGATTGCGCCTCGGACACGCCCGCAGGCTGCTCGTGGAATGCCACGTACAGTGCGTTGAGCCCCGCGGGTCCGACGTTCTCGAAGCCGTACTCGTGGTCGCTCGGTAAAGTGATCACATCGCCCGGCTCGACGGCACGGTTCAGACGACCCACGAGCACGGCGCCGCCCTCCAGCACGATCAATAGGCCCGGGACCGGATGCGAACGCAAAGCCACGCTCGAACCAGGCCGCGCGTGCGTCCAGGCCAGCGTGGCGGCGGAGGCCGGGAGCATGCTCCCGAGTAGCGAGTGCGCCAAAAACGGCCGCACCTCCAGGTTGCCCTCCTCGGCTAGCGGTGAGACGGGGATCTCGCTGCGCGGCACCACTGACGGTGTCTTGATTGACGAATGCTCCATGGTTTCCTCGCAAAATGGCTGACTTGGTCCGGACGAATCGGGGTGGGTTGGGCGAGCCGACTAGATCTCGCTGTGCTGCAGACTCGGCCGCTCCTCGGGCGCTGGGGGCAGACTCGAATAGCTGCCCCGCCAGTACACGAGCGGCGCGCCGTCTTGCACTTCGACGGCGCTCGGACGACCGAGGAAAATGTCATGGTCACCGCCGGAGTGAATCTCGACGACTCGGCACTCCATCCACGCGAGCGCGCCTTCGATGATCGGGCAACCGGTTTCCGCGCCCGGACGCCAGGGCACGGCCGCGAAGCGGTCGACGAGCGAGCTCGCAAAGCGCGCCGACAGCCACTCCTGATCCGCGCGCAGGATATTGACGGCGAAACAGCCAGTGAGCACGAGTGGACGATAGGTGCGGGCGCGCCGGTCGATACAAACCAAGCACAGCGGCGGGCTCATCGAGACCGATGAAAAGGCCGTCGCCGTGACGGCCTGCGGCACCCCCGCGGAATCGAGGGTGGTGATGATCGTGACGCCGGCTGCGAAGGAAGCCATCGCAGCCCGGAAACTGTCTGCGTCGATTGCCGTCGTTTCCATATCGAATCACCTTCGCGCAAGATGCCGCGAATTAGCGCGCCACCTTGCCGTGCAGTTGCCGCAGGAACTCCGCGTTGGTCGGGAGCTTTGCGTACAACTCGGCTGATTCGTGCTTGATCCGTTCGAAAACCTCTTTTGCCTTCTGCTGCGAATCAGGGCGATAGCGGATCGATGGCAGGACCTGCTTCGGCACCCAGCCCATGCCGGCGAGGATGCAGTAAAAGCTACTGTTGGTCCAAAAGTTGCGAAACTCGGCTTCGAAGTTGGCGTAGTACGTCTCTTCGGTGGTGATGGGCATGTTCACCGCCAGGCCGCACTTGTACGTCTCGAGCTTGCGCAACACATCGTCCGACAGCGTCAGGTCGTGCTTGTTCGCGCGCCAGAACGGGGTATCTTCGCGCGGCGTCGTCAGATAGTGCATCTGAATGAAATCGCGCGTGTCATCGAACATGGTTTCGATTTCGGAATTGAACCGATCGATCAGCACTGGATCGAAGTTCTTGTCCGGGAAGTGTTTGGCGAGCTGGTAGATGGCCGCGTAGATGAAGTAGATACCACTCGACTCGAGCGGCTCGACGAAGCACGACGAGAGCCCGATGCTGACGCAATTTTTCACCCATGCGCGGCGATTCCGGCCCACGCGAAAGCGAATTTTGTTCAGCGTGGCCTTGTTTTCGTCGAGATTCCAAAGCTGACAGAAATCCCGGGTTGCTTCGGCCTCGCTCGCGAACTTGCTCGAATAGACGTGACCGGTGCCGAAGCGACCGAGCATGGGGATCTTCCAAGTCCAGCCGGAATTCATGGCGATGGCCGAAGTGTACGGGTCGACACCGTCGACCTCGTCGTTGTTCGGAACCGCGCTCGCTACGGCGCTGTCACAGAGCAAAAAATTGCTCATGTCGATGAACGGCTCGGCCAGTGCCTTGTTGATCAAGAGCCCACGGAAGCCGGAACAATCGACGAACAGATCCGCGCGCAAGCAGCGGCCTTGCTTGGAATGCAACGCCGCGATCGAACCATCCGGTGCAAGCTCCACATTCTCGAGCTCTTCCACGATCCGCTCGACGCCCCAGCCGACCGCAATGTCCTTCAAGTAATCCGCAACCAGATGAGCGTCGAAGTGCCAAGCATAATACATGGCTCGACTACCATCGAGGTAGCGCGGGGACAGCTTGGCATCGAGCAGCGGCGGCTCCCGATAGCAGGCGTAGTCCATCGGCTCGGGGTCGCCGGCCAGGTGTCGCTGCACCCAATAGTGAGACAATGGCAAGTTGTCGCAATTTGGTATCAAACCGAACAGGTGATAATAATGATCGTTCGGATTTTTGGCCCGAGGCTCACGCCAGTTGACGAATTTGACTGCGACTTTGAAGGCAGCATTGCAGCGCCGCATCCAGTCGTCCTCTTTCAGGCCCAAGAAATCGAAAAAGACCTTCTGCAGACTCGGAATCGTGGCTTCGCCGACGCCGATTCTGGGGATATTCGGCGCTTCCATCAGCGTAATTTTGACCGCGGGGAATGCCTTCTTCAGATAAGCAGCGGTCATCCACCCTGCCGTGCCACCGCCCAAAATGACGACATTCTGGATCAACCCGCGATCAGTGCGCGCGCCGCTATTTGATTCGCCCATGCTCTCCTCTTCCTGATTGAATGCCCCGAGAAGGTGCGCCTCGACGACGCACTCAGCCACTCGCTGCTCGCGGCCGATTCACACGCAGTCGGCAGATGGCGCGATGACGGAATCCCCTACCGTCATCGCGCTACCGTCGGTTCTTTACCGAGCAACAAAGCCACGGGACGCTGCACTCCTGCAAGCGCTACTTCGTTTACATCAGCACACGTAAAAGCACGCTAGCGCCATTGATATGCGATTTTTGCGCACAATATCACGCGCGGACCGCGCCTTTACTTCGAGAGTTGTAAATAAAAAAGTCGATTAACGGACTAGGCACGGAGCAATCTGCTCGCAAAGACGGAATGCACGCATCCACGGCTGCAATAGCTCCCGCAATTCGGCGTCGAGGTTCAGCGCACGCTCACGCCACCGCGGATTGCTCTCGAACCACGGCGTGTTCTTGCCAACCAGTGCAAAGCGGCCCGGGCAACGCCTCGGCGAGCGGGCGATGCTCGCAGCGTTTACCGAATGATTCGTAAATGCACGCGCAGCGGTCGCTATCGATTCGGCGACGCCGCGATCAGGCGCTTGTATGCCGCGACCAAATCGTCGCGCGATTTCACGTTGAGCTTGAGTGCGGCTCGGAACAAGAGCACGCCGACCGTCGACGGCGAGACGTCGAGCACTTGAGCGATGCGCTTGTTACTGCAACCGTCGCAGGCCAGCGCGAGCGCCTCTTCTTCACGACGCGTAAAGTGTGGACCGGCATCCGAAGGTTCGACCGGACGACGCATGAGGCGATACACGTAGCCCTCGCTGACGAAGCGCTCGGTGACCGTCCAGCCCTGCGCGCGCCGCGGCTTTTCCGTGCGGTGGACGCCACTTGCAGGCATGTCGCTCGGACGCGATATTTGCGAGTCGACCTCCGAAGCCTGCGCGCCTTCTGGCTTGGAATCACGGGATTTCGTGGTCATTGCACCCTCGAACCAGTCAACATCCAGTCGCAGGCGTGAGCATGAGGCCAGTCTTCTGAACCCACGAGCATTGAGTACCTCTCGAACGCAGTCGCCGCAATGTTTGCTGACGCCATGCAAGCGCTCGCCGCTCTCGCGATAGTGCTTCGCGCTTGATGCCCCTCAGCTATCGTAAACAAACGTAGCCGGACTCCAAACGCGACGCAACAACCACGGAGCTTTCGCGCGACGTCTTCTGACACCACTTTGCGCGCGCGCGGACCCTTCAGCGGATTCGCGGCGAAAGAGAGCGAGCAATTCGCGCGTAATCTGCGCGAGCTTCGACGCCTGTCGGAAGCCGCCAGTGTGTGTGCGCGCGAACGGACAGCGCGGACGATCGGGCGCATTTCGCGACGCAAATGCGTTGGTCGGCCGGCAATTCTAACAAGGAATCAAGCGCGCACGGTCACCCCTAAGGTATGGTCTAGAGCGCGAGCTCTGCGAGCGCGCGAAAGCCAATGCCCAGCTCGTGCCTGGCTTCTCAAATTGGGAATCAGCTCGAGAGCCACGCAGCGATTCGACGGAGCAATCGCGCAGAGCCCTCCGCTCAGGTCCCTGTCTCGTCCGCCCTCGTGGCCGGATCCGGAGCTACGGACACGAGCGGGCGGGCAAAAATGCTTCTGCCACGAAAGCCAGGACCGGGCTCGGCGAACAGATAACCTTGAAGCAGCTCCGCACCGACCTCGGACAATTTGTCGCGTTCGCCTTCGGTCTCGACCCCTTCGCACACGACGGTCGTGCCCAGCTCCTGAGTGCACATCGCGACCATCGAGCGCACGATACTGGCCTTGCGCGGCGATTTGTCGATGCCCCGGATCAATGACATGTCGAACTTGACGATCTCTGGCTCGAGTTGGCTGAAGCTCGCAAGCCCGGCATAGCCCGCTCCCAAATCGTCGACCGCGATCCGGAACGCGAGGCGCCGAAGCTCAGTGAGACGCGCCCTCAAATCCACGATTTTGTGCAGCGACGCGCGTTCGGTCACTTCCAAAACGACGCGCGAAGCGTACGCGGACAGCGCCGCATCGGGCGAGAACAGATCCTCCGCCGTCAAATCCAAGGCGTGCAGGTTGACGAACAGCAACGCTTCAGGCGGAGCACACGCCCAATTGCGCGCGATCTTCTCGCGCACCAAAATCCCGAGCTCTTGCACGCGGCCCAGGCGCTCCGCGGCTTCAATCAAGAGATCGGGAGTGTTCAGGCCGGTTTCCGAGGAGCGGACCAACGCCTCGTAGCCAAAAATGCTTTGCCCGGGCCAGCTCACGATCGGTTGAAAAGCGATCCACATTCGTGACAGAGCGCGGTCGAATTGCGAGCTGAGCCCGGAGCGCTCGCTTTGCGCGGCGAGCTCCGCGTCGTATTGCAGGAGCGCGCGCTTTCTGAGAGCCGCTGGGCGGTGGAGCGCCAAGACCTCGTTCACGGCATTCACGAGCGTCGCGCCGTCCACCGTTTTTTCCAGGTAACGAAAGCCGCCGTATTCCAGCGCCAGCACGGCACTGTCGAAGCTCGGGTGCCCGGTCAGCACGATCACCGGTAGGTCGAGCTCCGACTCCCGCACGGAGCGCATCAGCTGCACGCCACTCGTGCCGGGCATGAGCAAATCAGTGATCATCAGGTCGAAGGTGCGCTCGCCCGCCGCCAGGAGTCCGAGCGCCGCTTCGGCGTTGGCCGCGCCCAAGGCCTCGAAGCCCGCTTTCGTCAGCGTCCGGACCACCGCGGACCGAACGGCGTCATCGTCATCGACAACGAGAACATCAGCTCGGCCATCAGTCATTGATTCACCTCTGAAGCGCATTTCCGGGCGAGCGCAAAGCAATCTGATTGGACCTTATCATCGCCCACGCGGGGCGAAACAGATCCGGACGCTCAGCGCGGCAATTCGGCCGGCGTTCCACTGCCCGCTCACGAGCGAGGGCGGGAAAACGCCGGCGGTTTTCGCCTGCACTTCCCCACGAAAACGCGGGCTGGCGAATTCCGTCGCGCCGTACCCGGGTGGCCGCGAGCTCAGCGCATTGCCGGGCGCTGCGCGGGCTTGGGCAACGCAGCCAGTACCGCTTGCTGAATGTCGCACAGGCGAATCGCGCACAATGGCTCTGCATCGGCATCGGCGAGGTCGAAGCGATCGCGAGCCATGCCCGCTTCCGTGCGGATCTCGGAAGCCAGGATGCGCACCGATTGATGGAGCAGCGCGCTGGTAATCGCGTTCAGCAAGCCGTCCGAGTCCGGTGCTTCCACGAGCAGGACGTATTCGCCGCGGCGCAGTGCATCGAGCTCGAAATAGACGCGACTAGCCGGAGCCCCCGTTGCCGGCGGCGCGCTCGGCCGAGAAGCAGCCAGCATGTCTTCAGCAACGAGCTCGGACAGCGTCTGGACGAAAGCGGACAACTCACCGGTATCGATGCCGAGTGCCTCCGACAACGAGCTCGGCGCCTGCAGCTCGAAGAAGTTCACCGCTTCCAATTGACCGTCAGGGCGACGCCGACTGTAGACCTGCGCGCTCTGGACGCTGAGGCCGTGAACCAGGAACGCCTCGGTAACCAATGCCAGCAGGCTCGGGCGATCGCCGGCCACGACACACACCCGAGGCCCAGCTGAGCCAGCGCAGATTTCGGCGTGGGCTAGCTGCGCGCCACGCCGGGCGACGATGGCGGCGTGCTCCCGGACCTCACCCGAACTGAAGGCGCGAGCGTAGCTGGCGGGCATCGTGGCAAGGAATGGTTGCATGGCGCGGATCGGGGTCAGCCGTTAGCCGCGCGCGCTCGCGATTGCAACTATGCGCTACCCCCAGCGCCGCACCCGCGGGACCTCAGCGCGCGCGAATGTTTCGAAACACAGCGGCAGCATCGCGGGTGAACGACCCGCGCCAGTCAGTGCTGTTCTGAGGCGGGCTGGAGCCGCTGACGCACCGCAACGCGGCGGCGCACTGGCTTTCGACCGAGCACGGCGGGCGGCTGGGTGATCAAACAGCGGATCAACTCGGCGCGCCCGGAGACGCCCAATCTGCGGAAGGACTCAGCGAGCTGATTGGCGATCGTGCGCCGCGAGCGATGGCGGCAAGTCGCGATTTCGACGTGGCTCTTGCCCTCGACCCTCAGCCGAACGACTTCGTACTGCGCGGGAGTGAGCAGGCTCGCGAGCTCCGCGTCCGGTCTGGCCAAGCTGACGACTCGGTAGCCACGCCCGGCGTAGCTGACCTGACTCACGCGGCCCCAACACACGATCGAATCCCCACGCGCAGCGTGCGCTGCGGCAATCACCAACGGCGACACGCGCGAGGGTTTCGAGGGCAGTCCGAGCGCCTCCAAGCACTCCTTGGTCACGCCGGCCACCGACGATAGCGAGACGCCGAACTCGATGGCCACGTTCTTTTGAGCGCCCAAAAAGAAGAGCGACTCGAGGATACGAACCTTCTTCGCTTTGGGCACCCGCGCGCGCAGCTTGCTCTCGCGAAGCGGCTCGAGCACGAGGTAGCAGCGCTCTTCCGAAGCGAAGCTGGTCCGGACTCGACTAGTCCCCTGGACGAGCTCCCGCCAGAGCAGCGCTAGATCGATGGGCTGACCCGCGGTCTCGTCCGAGTGGATCGCTAGTGCTTGCAGCGATTCGTTTGGCTCTGCAGATTCTCGCATGGCTCCGCCTTTGACTTGCTTCGAATAGACGAGGCGGACCCGGCCCAAGCGACGACGCTCGGCACGGCTCTGAGCAGCCGAGACGAGCTCGTTTCAGCGCTGGCTTTCCGACCTCGATAGGAAGAGCCGCGAGCGACGCCTTGTGAGCTTTCTCAGGCGTCGATTTTCAAAACAGCTGCGATAGTCGCCGTTTTCGCAGGGATTTGCCGCGAGCGCGAACTCGGCCAGTAGCCCGGCTCGACGCACCGAGCAGCGAGCCTGCTACAGCAGCCCAGCTTCTTGCGCGAGCCGCTTCAGGCGATCTTTGACGCCCGCGAAGCGCTGACGGAGCGCCGCTTCGAGCTTCCTGATCTGCTCGTCGTCGGCGCTGTCGCTACTTTGCATGGCATGCGCGATGTCGCGCCAGGGCAGATTCCGATCGACGCGCAGGATCAACAGATCGCGATCTTCCGCGCTGAGCTTCTCGCGTAGCTCTTCGAATTGGTCTTTGACGTCAGTTCGCAAATGTGGCCGCGTGCTGGTGCGCGCTGGCTGGACGAGCTCCTCGAGAAACGAGGCCTCGCTCAACGGCACGCGGCGATGGGCCTTGTTGTGCGGCGCGCGGCGAAAATGGCTGACGCCGCTCCGCGCGAGCTTGTAACACCAGGCGCGCAGCGAGCAGCGCCACTGGAACTTCGGCAAACCGCGCCAAAGATCCTCGGTGAAGCCCGAGAACACGTCGTCGGCCGCCCCCACGTCGCCGCGAAACTGGGCCAAGAGGAAGCTGTAAATTTCGGTGCCGTACGCCTCCATCGCGACGACGATCGCCGCTCGGTAGTCGTGGCTCCGGCAGGCAGCCTCGGCTGCACGCTCTGTCTCTGAGGTCGGCTCCTCCGTCACGCGGGCGCACCCATCGTCGAAGGCATAGCCTACCCCCGGAGCGAAGCTCGGAAAAGCCCGAGTCTCCGCAAGATATTGGGCAAGATCGAGGAACATGGCCGCCCTACGCCCGCGCCGCCGAGCGCACCTCCGAGCTCTTCAAGAGCCCGTCCGAGCCACGCGCCGGGTCCAGACTCTCCTGGATCAGCGGGTAGACATCCTCCCGCGCGCGCTTTCCCCACAGTAAGTCCAAGTGGGCGTAATCAGTCAGAATGTGTTTCCGGATCGACGATTTTCGCAGGCTGGGCGGCGCATTGGAGCGCAACCATTCGTACATTAAATCCACCGAATCGCGATGCCAGAGTCGGTTCTGTGCGCCGCCAATCAGCACCACACTGCCGTCATAGAAGGGCTCCGGGTTCAAATCATGGGCGCGGCCCGTGCTCCCTCCGCGCCGGACGCGCGCGCGATCGACGATGTCCGGCGCGTTGAACGGGGCGGAATGGCCACGCCGCACCTGTTGGCCGAGATGTAGATACAGCCCCAAGTGCAGGCTGCCAAACATGCTCAGCAGCACATTTTCGGGCATGTCGGGCTGGAGGGTCGCGGCGTACGGCTCGCCGAACATGAACGTCAACCGGCGATACATGGCGTGGCTGCTCGTCGAACCCGGTGTGAGCCAGGCTTGGGGCCAGCGTTTGAACGCCTCTTCCATGTCGCGAGCCCAGGGAGTGCGGTGCGGGCTCACGCCGCGGCAACTTGCGTCTTGTACTACGACGCGCTCAATCAAGAAATCTTCAGCCTTGATCCAACCGTCCCAGGGCGTTTCGTAGAACAACCCGAGCGTCATCAAGACCACGTTGTCGACGCCGAGCCCGCGCAGCTTGCCGCGCGCGATGGACATCGCGAGCGCCCCTGCCCCGGCACAAAAAGCGACGATGCCGATTTTCTGGTCCGGATCCAGGTGCTCCCGCATTTTGGCGAGCGCGAGCGGGATATCGCACAACGCGACGCCGTCGAGCGTGAACAAGGCGCGCTCGGCCTCCATGCTGCCGGCAAGGCAGTCCTGCGGCAATGCGTCGACCACGCGGCAGCTACCCCGCCAATCGAGCGTCCAGACCTCCCAGTTTCGATTCAGCAGGTATTGAACGAGCCCACCGCCGGGCACGAGGAAGATGTCGCTGCAGGTGCTGCCCCCGTGCAAGAGCAGTACGGGCGGGCCGCCACCGCCTTTGCCGCGGTGCCGCTTCAACGGCAGCTTGAGGCCGTCGACCTCGACCTCGAACAGGTCGGCGCCATCTCGCAAACGCTCGAGCTCCGCTTGTGCTTTATCCAAAGTCTACCTGCTCTTGTAGTTGACGTTGGTTTTTCGAGGATGAAAGAACGCGTCCACCGCCGCGCCCACCTGCGGCACATAAATGCGCTGCAATGAGCCGAAAAAGAAGCTGCTGAACTTGGCGACTGCCCAAGTCAGCCGAGCCGGGTCTACCGGCGAGTGGCTCGCTCGTGCCGCGCCCGGCGATGGGGCTTCGGCGGCCGTGACGGAGTGCAGCTGCCCAAAAAGAAAGCCGGTCAGGTCGACGTGGATGGCGCCGATCCCACGCACGATCGTAGCTTGGCCGGTCGCGGCGTCGGGCCCCAGCAACGTGACGAACAGCGAGGTGGTGTCGCGCCAAGCATTCGCGCCGGGTACGAGGCTCATGCGCTTGTAGCCGTGCAGCGCGAAGGCTCGTCCGTCTACCTCGAATGCCAGGCGATACTTCATCAGGCGCTCTTCGCCGGGCGGAGGCTCGCCGCGCCGCACCAGGTTTCCTTTCGGCTTCACGCTCTTGTACGGGCCCACGCTCGCTTCTTGCGCGCGTTTTTTGGGGCCGTCTTCCAGCGCGTACGGTTTGTAGCGGGGCACGAACAAGGACAGCGTGCCGCTCGTGCTGCACGCGCGGGGCTCGGCCTCTCCCGGTAAGCGCAGGGTGATCGTGCCGCTCAGCGCAAGCGTGTGATTTTCGTCTTCGTAAAAGCCCTCGAAGATGGGCGCCACTGCATTCAGCTGCACTTCGATCGGGTAACCGGGGCGGCCCGCGATCTCGGCGAGGCGGTAGGCCTCGTCGTGCTCGGGATGGGCGTCTTCTTCGTTGCCTTCGTGGCTGACCGCGGCACCTCCGGGTGCGAGCGCGCCAGGCTGATAAAACCCTTGCATTGTCTCGCTGAAGGACGCACGGAGCGGACGACTTCGGAACTCGACTTCAGGCGTTCGCGGCGGACGTTTGTGCCAGTGGTTGTCGTCGGCGGTGGCCGCCCATTGGGCCGCGCCCGCGAGCTGCGTCGCGAACGACTGCGCTCCGAGGCTGTCGTCATTTTCTGGCCAGCCCGGTTTGGATTCGCGAATGAACGCGAGCACGTTCCGCTCCGCCACCGCCAAGATCGTGGCGGTTGGATTGACCCCGACGGAAGCCGGCAAAATCGAGCCATCCAGAACGAACAGGCCCTTGCAACCGTGGACCTGCCCGTTTGCGTTGGTCACGCCGGTTTCCGGGTCATCGCTCATGCGGCAGCCACCGTGGCTGTGCACGGTGATCGGTTTGCCGAGGAACGACCAGGCGGGGTTCACGCGCAGCTCTCCGCCGAGCACGTTGGCAAAGTCCGACATGAGCAGCTCTTCCGCGCAGTAGCGCGGCGCCAAGTGAAACAGATCCAGATCGGCGATCATGCGCCCGGTGTCGTGGTCATAGTGCAAGACGCCACGCGTTTCGTCGCGGCCCATCCCGAGCAGCACGACGCGGTGCTCCGCGCGCTCCGCGTCGTAGCCGAGCACACGCGCAGCGAGCTCCTGAGGTGCAAGCCCGCCGCCGCTGAGCAGCGCGTGAAATGCGCTATTTGACAGCGTTTCTGCGTCACCGAGGAGCAGGTACGAAAGGCGCTTGAGCAGACCCACGAACATGCGCCGCGGCCCGCTCGGCAACCAGCGAAGCTTGCTGTTCAGCGCTTGCTCGAGCGTGTTGTCGACCACCGCCGGCAGCTGCACGAGTGCTTTGATCTCTTGCAGAAATTGCGGAAAAGCGGCACGCACATCGGCGGAGGCCACGTCGCTGAAGGCGCCGGCCAGCGCCGCGCTCAAAAACGAATCGACGATCGACGGAGGGGGCAGCGCGCCAC
>Ga0068855_100000823_pt1 | contig 38350 bp, 30 predicted proteins | sample KBSCornC52_FD_66592 | JGI IMG/M metagenome (GOLD analysis project Ga0068855, IMG submission 66592) | Corn rhizosphere microbial communities from Kellogg Biological Station, Michigan, USA - KBS Corn C5-2 | ecosystem: Host-associated > Plants > Roots > Rhizosphere > Soil ...
AAGTTCGTCGGGTAGTCGGGCGTGGTCCACAGGATGCGCGAGCTGAGGATCTGGCCGATGGCGAGGAAGCCGATGAGCGCCCAACTGGCGAGCACCGGGCGGAGCCGTTCGATGGCCTGGCCCAGGAGGACATAGACGCAGGGCATCGACCAATACTGAAGGCGTTCGGTATCGGTGCCGCCGACAAAGCCGAAACCCATGCCGGCGGCGAGGAAGAGAGCGAGCCACTGTTCCCGCAGCAGGAAGTCCCGGGAATTCTTCCAGTCGAAGAGGAGAATGAAGAGGACCGGTCCGAAGGCCAGGAACCAAGCGTGCATATAGGTAAGCACCGGCTTGTCGTAGAGGAAGCGGTAGATTGTCTGCCAAAAGGAATAGGCGTCCGTCTGATGAGCAAAGTGCCGCGTGGACAAGAAGGCGAGGAATCCAACGAGGAATGGAACGTACGCCGGCCACGGTGGCAGTCGCCATTGCCAGCGGCCGTTCTCCTTCATTAATGGACGGTGCGCCGCGACAACGGAAAGCGGAACGAACAAAGTGGCATCACGGAAATAGGCGCCACCGGCCGCCAGCACACTGAGCCCGGCGAGAGCGCCTGCCGAAGGATGGGCGACATAACGTCGAAGCACGAGTAATCCGGCGAGGACGAAGACGAAGAGCCAGGCGTCCACATGGACGGGAGAGTGATAGACGAGACGTGGTGGCGCATCCCACTGGATGAGGAAGAGCGTGACCAGTACCACCCGGGTTCGCCAATCGCTTGCATAGCCGCGCAACCAAAAAACCAGCAGCAGTGTAGCGATGGCGCTACCGGTGATGTTGACGATGCGGAAGCCGCGGAAGAGATCGGGTGGAGCTACGAATGACGTCAGCCATGGGCCGCCGACTGAATAAAGGTAAGGTCCTGCCGTCGCCGTGGTAGCCGCGAATCCGGCAATATGAGCAGCCCGCACGGCGCGCATCGAATCCTGTCTGGAGATGAGCGACACGAGCCACGGAGTGCCGAGACGAAAGGCGTAGGGGGCTTCTCCCTCGCGAGGCTGATGAAGGACGAACTGCTGGGCGAGCTTGTAATAGGGCGTCTCCCAAGCCGTACCGCCGTTCAGCGTGTTCTGCTTTTGCCGCAGAGCGGAGTTGAGATTCGACGTGAGGAAGAGGACGACCACCAGCAGCCATTCGAGCCAGAGACCTTTCCGCGGGGTTGTCATTGAGGGGGCGTCGGAGATGGGGTTGCCGGGTTTTGGTAAAGGTGAGCGAGCTTGAGTAGCAGAGCTTCGAGTTGGGCGAAATATGCGTCTTCCGGCAGGGCGCTTTTTCCGTCGCGAAGTTTGGCCAGTTCCTTCTCGATGGCATCGCGCTCGGCGTGCTGGGCGGGGGATAGAGCCCGTTCCTCGGCGTTCGGCACCAAATGGATCTGGTGAGCGCGTAATCCATCGGGCGCTTGATGTCCCACCGTTTTCTTCACGACGCGGACGCCTTTGAACCAGTCTGGCGGTGTCCCGAGACCGTCGCCATTGTCGTCGAGCAGCGAGTGCTCGGTCGCGAGCCGGCCTTCGTCCTTGTAATAGGCGGCCGTGCGTTGCGCCGCGGCGAGCCAGGCTTCGAGCAGGGAGGTTTGCCCGTCCTTATCGAGGTCTGCCGAGGGATCGGCGATCGTTTGCGAAAGATAGCCGCCGAAGCGGGCATAGTTGTTTTCCGAGCCGCTCTTCGTCGCCGTGATGACGATTCGGCCAGGAGCGGAAAGCGGCTTGAGGAACGCGCCGCTGGCCGAGAAGCCGCAAACGACGATGACCGGACGATGGAACGGCTTCAGCAACGTTGCCAACTCCGATGCAGCGAGGTCATTTCCGGTGAGATTGAATTTCGCCTCGTGGCCGTCGAAGGTGCCGTGGCCGAGCAACACGAGCCAAAGCTCCGCCGGCCCATCCTTCGTTTCCGATTCCAGCGCCTTCTCCAGTTGAACGAGCGAATCGGTCTGATTCTTGTCAATCGCCCGGATGTGCGCGCCGGCTGCTTCACCCGCCTTGCGCCAATTGGCCGCCCCTTGCGAAAAGGCATCGGCATAAGTGAGCTCGCCGCCCGTGCCGACGACGATGACCAGCGAGGCCGAAGGTGGCGCTTCATCCGCGCTGAGCCATGGCGTGGCAAAGGCGAGAACGGCCAGGAACCAAAGCAATCTTCTCATGCGAGTCCTTTCCAACGGCGAAGTCCCCACTCGCCAACCAGGCAGGCCAGCGCGAGGAGAAAGACCAGCGGGGTGTGCCAGATGGGACGCGTCCAGGTCTCCGTGACGGGTGCATGCTGCGAGGGAAGTTCGCGTACGAACGAAGCAAGATCCTCCGGCGAGAGCACGCGCCCACCGGTTTGCTTCGCGAGCCTTTCCATGAGCGGTCGATTCGGTTTGAGATCGCGGAATTCTGCGGCCGCGAGATCGCTGGTCCAACCGGTGGCGCTTTGCCCAGCCGCCTCGCCGGTTTCGTTGGCCACTGTGGCGTCGACGCGATAGCCGCCACTTTCACGAGGAATGAAGCTGGCTTCGTAAAGGCCAGGTTCACTCGCCGAGGGTTCGGCATGGAGGACCAGCGGCGCTTCGCCGGCAGGAGCCTCCGGGCGCGAAACCTTGAGCGTGACCGCGGCGTTATCCAGTGGCTGGAATTTGGCATCGCGCGCCCGCACTTGCAGTTGGACGCTGGCGCCGTCCGGCTGCGGCTCGGCTCGCACTTCCACCGGATCCGGGATGTCCGCTACCAGCCAGCGCACGATTTGGCGCCACCCCTTCAATAGGTCGGTTTGCCGCTTTTCGTCGCCGAGGCCGGATACCCAAAAATCGCCGATGAGCATGGCCGCAGTGCGTCCACGGCCAAAGCGTTGCGTGACGAGGGCAGGGTAGTCGTGATGACCATCACTCACCGTGGCCACGACGGTGGCGGCCGGCTTGGCGGCGCCCACGCGATTCAGAACGGCGAATTCCGGCAACTCCGCAAGACGCTGGCGCTCGTCGGCTTCGTTGGAGCGCAACCGCGCCCACGGTTGCAGCCAGCCTTCGCGGGTCAGGGAGAGGTGCACTCGCCCCTCGGGAATGGCTTCGGGCTTGGTATCGAGATAGACGGGCAACATATCGCCGATGGCGGTGCGACTGTATTTCCCTTCGCGGAAGCCTTCCATGCCGCCGAGCATCAGAAGTCCGCCACCACGCTCGCTGACAAACCGCTGCAGCAGACTCGTCTGATCCTGGGTGAAAAATTCGGCTTCCAAATCATCGAGAATGATTGCCCGATATTTGAACAGCTCCTCCGGCGTTTTCGGGAAACCGCCGCGCAGTTCAAATTCATCAGTCGTATTCAGCCGCGTGAATACCGGCTGATCGTAGCGCTCGATATCTTCTTTCGACTGATTTCCGAAGCCGCGGAAGAGCGGGTTGCTCGACTCACCTTCCCGGCCGCGAAAGGTGAATTTGGGCTCGCGATTGGCGATGCGGATCAGGCCGACGAGTTGCGTCTGGTCATCACTCTCCACGGCGCGGTGCAGGAACTTGTATTCCCAATTCGGCCGGCCGCTGACGTAGAGCACGCGATACGGTCCCGAGCCGCGATCCACGGTGATCACACTTTCGTTATTGGCCAGCGTGATCTCCGGTGCTGCCGGCCGTTTGGGCGCAACCCGGAGCCGATAAAACAGGACACCTGGTTTCGCCGGACGAATTTGGAAGTGCAGGGCGATCTTTTCGCTATTTGCGGGAATGATGGCGGTTTCCGTGGCGATGGGTTTCTCGTCAGCTTCCTTCTTGCCGGCTTCGATGGGGATCAACCGACCGACGATTTCTTCCCCACTAAATCCGATCGCCGCGATGTCCGCCTGAATGGTAACGGGCGCATCCTCGAACGAAGTCTGTGTCACGGTGGAATTGGTGATGGCCAGGTCTCGCGATGGCGTGCTGCGGGAAAAAATGACCGGATAGAGCGGGGGAAGCTGCCGTAGCTTTTCCATGTTGGCCGGGTCAGCGGCGATGCCGTCGGTGAGAAGGATGACACCCGCCAATGGCTGTCCGTGATGATGCTCAAGCAGTTGCTCCAGGGTGTGTCCGAGGGCGGTTCCGCGGCCATCGAAAGAGAGCTCACGGAAATTCGGCGAGGGCAGCAAGCGCGTGTCCGCCAGGTAGTCGCGCACTTCGAAGTCTTCGCCAAGACGGGTGAGCCAGAGATTGCGATCACCGGTGAGGACCCGGCGCAACGCGTCGCCACGCGACTCGGCGGCATTGCGATCGTGCAACGTCATGCTGAGGGAATTGTCGGCGACAACGGCGATGACATTGGCGCCCGGTTTGGCCCGTTCCGAGGACCACATGGGATCGAGCAGACAGACCAGCAAAATGGCTGCACCGACGAGCTTCAACGTGGCGCAAACGATGCGCAACAAATGCGACCCCGGCGTGCGCAGATAAGACCACGCGACACCACAGAGCACCACGGCTCCGATGGACACTGCCGGCCAAAGCCATTCCCGACCAGCCAGATAAAGCGCGGCGACCTGCAGCATCAATGCCCCAGTTCCTCGTAATAACGCCGCACGCGCTCCACGTATTTGGGCGGCACTGGATCGCGGTCCAGCGGCACCAGGCTTTCCTTCGACTCGCGGCGGGCGAGTTTCTCAGTGAGTCGATCGTGCAATTCCGCCAGCGGGTTGCCGATCTTCGATTTCACGATATCCCATTTCGGTTCCGCGCCGTTGCGCTTGTAATCGATGCGCACCCCTTTGGCAGTCTCGCGGATGCGCGCGATCTCGGCGCGGAGATTGGGGTCGTCGACCATTTCCTCGACGTTGCGCAGACGGTCGGACCAGTCGACGAAACGGTCGCCGGTGAGCGGGCCATCGAAAGCCGTATCGGCTCCACCGCCACCATTGCCACCGCCGTTGTTGTTCGAGGAATTCTCTCCCGCATGGCCAGCCAACTGCAGCAACCGACTCGCCGTTCGCGGTCCACCGCCATTGGCATTGCGGGCAGAGGCGGAACCATTTTTCCCTCCATTGCCGGTCTGCTGGGCATTTGGATTTTCGCGTCCGGCAAATTGCTCCAATGCCGAGGCCTCTTGTTGAGGAGCACCGCCGGCCTGTTCGCCCGCGGCCTGTCCATCCTGACCGCCTTTCCCCTGGCCTTTGCCCTGTCCTTTGCCCTGTCCTTTGCCCTGTCCTTTGGCGTCGGCGGTCTGATTCTCGGACGAGCTTTCGCCTTTTTGCTGACCTTCGCCTTTTTTCTGACCTTCGCCCTTTTGTTGGCCTTCGCCTTTTTGTTGGCCTTCGCCTTTTTGTTGGCCTTCGCCTTTTTGTTGGCCGGCGGCCTTCTGACCATCGGTATTCTTTGGCTCCCCGTCTGGTGATTGCGATGATCCTTGCTGGCCTGCCTTCCCTTGCTTCCCATCTTTGCCCGTCGGCTGCTGGCCCTCTTTCGAATTCGGTTCACCGGGCTCGCCTCCGGCTTTCTTTTCTGCGTTTTGAGCGAGATCGGGACGGGCACGGGCGATCTCTCGATCCAAATCCTTTTTCAGCTGATCGACTTCCGCGCGTGCCGCCCGCAAAGCGTCCGCCTCATTGCCGAGCACACTCTCCGCGGCCCGTTCTACGCCGGACTTGAGGTCGTCGATTTCCTGGTGGGCCTTTTGCTCAAACTGCCGCGCCTCGGTCGTGTAGCCGCGCTGGGCGAGTTCCTGGGTCCTCTCCAAAGTCTTGTCCGTTCCCGCCTGGGTCGTCTTGCGCAACGAATCGTAAAGCTGCTTGGCGAGCAACGGCTCCGCGGTTTCCGCCTCTTCGCTGATGTCCTTCATTTTCTCGGTCAGCTTCTTCAGGTCGCCCTCCTGTTTATCAAACCTCTCCGTGAGTTGCTCACGTTCATTATTTCCGTCGAGCGTGGGCCGTTCCTGTTTGGCGGGTTGAGGTTGCAGCTTCTCCGCGAGTTCTTCCTGATTCTGCGCCAACTCCCGCGCGTCGCTGCGCATCTGTCGCATCTCCTCGCTGAATTGCCCGCTGGCTTTCTTGCGAAACTCATCGCGCATCTGCTGCAGATCCCGCTGCGCGCGAGTGCCATTGGCGAGCGCTTGGGACGTCGCGCCTTTCTCCATCGACTCGGCGGCCTGCTGTGCCTCACTGCGCGTCTTCTCGAGTTGCTGGCGTTGATCGGCCAATTGCGCCTGCTGCTGCGACTGCTCCATCTTCTGCTTCGCTTCATCGATGTCCGCGAGCATCTGCTTCTCATCTTCCTGCAGCCGCTTGAGCTGCCGGCGAATCTCCTCTTTCTGCTCCTCGGTTTTCGCATCCTGCAAGGCTGTCTGCAGTTCCTTCAGCCGTTCATTGATGTCCTGCTGGCGTTGCGCGAGCTCCTTGAGCCGATTGAGAATGGCGAGTTGCTCGCGCTGCTGCTCGTTTTCCTGCGGCTTGGCCTCCTTGTTCGTCTCGTAGCGATCCTTCTCGTCCTTCATTTCCAATTGATCGAGCTGCCGCTGTTGACGCTGCTGGGCCATTCCTTTGCCCTGCTGGTTTTTGTTGCGCCGCACGCGAAACTCGTGGGCCGCCAGCTTGAGCAGGGCGTCGTAGGCCGATTGCTCAGCAGTCAGCGCGTCGGACAACGGCCCAGTCGTCGTGCCGGCCTTGGTCAGATGATCGAGTGCCCCTTTCATTTGCTGCGCGGCATTGTCCGCCAGCGCATGGACCTTCGGATCTTCGCTTTTCGCGACCAGCTCGTTGGCTTTCTTCAACGCTTCGTCCTGCGAATCGCGCACGACGGGCTCATCCTTCAGATACTTGGGACTCGGCTTCGCCGGATCGTCCTCGGCGCGTTTCAAATTCCAGGTCGCACTGACGATCTGCTTTTGCATCTCCGCCAGCTTCGTCGCCTCATTGCCACCGCCGCCCCCGCCTTGTTGATCGTCACCGCCGCCGCTGTTATCGCGACGGAAGATCTCCTCAAACGGACGCACCTCCGCGAAATACATATCCGTGGCCGTGCGACGCACCTTGCCATTCGGCCCGACGTCATCCGCCCACAGGAACCAGGAAACCGACTCGTCCGGCTTCACCCCCAACTCTTCCAGCTTCAGGAGATAGGTCGCTTCTTTCTTCTCGTCCGCATGGGTGTCGCGGCCCAACTCGATCTCCTTTTCCCCCTGACCGGCAACATTGATGGTCAACCCGTAGTGCGAGAGGCCGAAATCATCCCAGACCTGAGCCTGGAAAGCGACTTCCTCGACCGGAGAGACTCGCGGATCGCCTTTCGGGGTAATGAATTTCAGTTCGGGCCGGCGATTGGGCAGCGCATCGACGATGAATTGTGCAGGCAACCGATTCGCCCGTCCGTCCGCATCCACCAGTTTCAATTCGTAGGCCTGGCTCGTCTTGAGCGGAAAGTCGCGCAACTCGGCGACCGGTTTATCTGCGCTCACCGTCAGCGCCACTTTGGATCCGTCCTTGGCCACGAGCGTCGCGGATTTCACCGGCTTGTTGAGTTGAAAAGCGACGTCGAGCTTCGTGCCTTCCACTGCGCTCACGCGGTGCGTGTCCGGGACTTTCTTTTCCGGGAGCTTGGTGTAGTCCGGATAGCGCAGCGTGGCATCCGCGCGATCCAAACGGGGATGCTCAAAGATTTTCACCGTATAGTCGCGAGTCGATTGGCCGGAGTATTCGATATGATAGGTGAGATCGGTATCCACTTCCGGCAACCCGCCGCCGAAGACGGGATCGTCCAGGTTTTTCACCAGCGGGATCCGTTGGGCTGGCTGGTTTTGGGGCTGAATCACCAATATCGCTTCTCCCGGCGGCTGGCGGTGAAAGTCCGCCAAAACCACCAGCCCTGAGCCGCGCTCGATCGTGGTGTCGCCGGGGTTGACTGTCACCGCTTGGTCTGCGGACGCTTGTGCGTTACGCGCGCTGGCGGGCGTTGTCGCATGATAGCTCAACTCCAGGGTGGCGATGGCGAGGACACCGGCGGCCAGACGAAGACTCCAGAGGCGCCATCCCGGCACGGCATCCAACCAATTCGATTTGCGGCTTTCCGCTGTGACCTGATGAACGACCTGCTGCTGGAGGAAATTGAATTTGCCGGTCTTGGGATCGGGTTTCTGCTCGACCGCCGTAATCACCAAGGCATGCAATTCCGGATGCTGTTCTTCGATACGCCGGGCGATCGCCCGGAAATCCGGTTGCCACAACTGGCCGAGCACGCGAGACACCAAAAAGACGACGAGGATGAACAACGCCGCGAGCAGCGTCTTTCCGGGAAGCGCGGGGCCCCGCGTAATCAGCACCACCGCCCCGAGGGTCAGCAAAGCCAGCCCCAGGACCAGCCAGCGCAGACCGCGGAGTTGACGATGCCGGTGGATGACCGGCTCGAGGGCAACTTGGAGCAACGGCGTGATCATAGGGATGCTGTGGTGGAACCGCTGACGGTGCGGGAGAGTTTCCCGGCAAAAAGGGTTTCTAGCAACAATACAGCAAGGGCCCCAACGATTAGCCATCGCCAGAGCTTCTGTTGATTTTCGAGTTCCGTGGCCTGTGCCCGCCCCTCGCGACGGGCGGTTTCCGCAGGTGTCTCGTGAGCTGTACGGAGCGGCACGCCCAGGGCGAGCAGGCGTTCGGTAGAGAAGGGGGCCAGGCGGCTTTCGTCCGGGGAGAGATTGACGACGAAACGCTGGGTGCCGGGCGACACCGTATAAATGCCCGGTTGATCGGTGTCGGAAAACTTTCCTTCCGACACGGCGGCTACTGCCGGGTGATCGGGTTTTGTCACCGTCAACGGCTGGGCGCTGTGGGGCAGAGGCACCTCATCGCCGACGAAGTATTGCGCCTTCTGGGGTGGCAGACTGCTGCTCTGTTCGAGTAGCGCCTGCAGCAGCGGCACGAATTTCGACGAAAGTGCGAGCTGACTGTCGACCGGCCGCCAACTGCTGGTAAAGACGATGACCCTGCCTTTACCCAACGGCACTTGGACGACCGCGGGATCGCCACTGTCAAACTGGGCGAGTGTCTGCGCACCCACGAGTGCGGCCGTGTCCAGGCGCCGATATTTCCACCAGTGAATCTTGGCAAAGTCGCTGAAGCGCGGGTCGGCGAAGGGAGCGAACAAAGGGTGACGGAAATCGATCTGCGCGAGCAAAGCGTAATCCTTGACCGAGGCCTCAGGCGTGGCCAGCGCTGGAAGTTCCAACAGCTTGCCAAGAACATTGCCGCTGGCGGCGGAGGTCAAGGGCATCACGACGATCTTCCCGTCTCGCGCAAACTGCCGGGCCGAGGCTACCGGGGCATCCGCGGACACCTTTCCTAAAACCAGGAGCTGGGCCTGCTGCAGCTGATACCCGGGAACGGCTCCTTCCCCCCGGTGCACCAGCATCTCGACATTCTGATGCGCCGTCTTGGGAAACGCGCGACGCAGATAGTAAAGCGAGGCGTGCGGGTCCTCATCCGCATCCGCGCCGACGAAAAGCACCGGGAGTTGGGCAGGCTGCGGAGGCAAAATATAAAGCGTGTTGTCGAAGGAGGTGTCGTCTCCGCTCAAGATTAGGGCGGTGGCGCCGGCCGGAGGCTTGGCCATGCGCACGACCCGCGCCTGGCCGGCCGGGACGTACGCTTCGATCGCCGGCGTGCCGGCCGGTGCGCCCTGCCAGCGGAGTTGGAATTGTTCGTGCTTGGATTCAGCAGCATTCGTGACCCGGACCCGCAGCGGGACTTCTTCGCCGGGTTTGTCGTTTTCCTCGCTTTCGGAAAGCCATTGCAGGGCGGCATTTTCGTGCGCTTTCGCAGCTACTGCTTCGACGGTCACACTGATGCCTCGCGGCCACCGGTAGCCCTGCAACCCGTCGAGTTGCGCGCCTTCCTGCATGTCGCTCACGAGCACAATCTCGCGCTTGCCCTGGAGCGACTCATCGGCCTGGTCGAGGGCCTCGATGCTCTGCAAAAGCGCTGAGTCGAGCCGGGTCGCATTCCATCCGGGAGTGAGGGCAGCCAGTCGCTGCACGGCGGCTGCAACGCGTTCGTTTGGCGGCGTTTTCTTCCACTCCTCGAAACTCATCACCGTATGCACCTCGCGGTCGAAGGTCAGCAGCGCGATTTGATCCTGGGGATGCACCTCGCGCAACCGCGCCTCGATTTTCGCCCGGGCATCGGCCCAGAGCGTTTCCCGCCGCATGCTCGCGCTGGTGTCTGCGAGAATCACGATGCGCTGACCGGCGCCCGGGGGCGGCCCGGGCAGGATGCGCTCGAGGAAGGGCCGGGCAAAGGCGAGGGCGAGCAGCGCAAGGATCAGGCAACGCAACAGAAGCAGGCCGACATTTTCGAGCCGGCTGCGTTTGGTCACGCGCGGCGGCGACGGTTCGAGGAACATCAGCGTGCTGAAGGGCGTCCTTTCCCGCGTCGTACGCCGGATGAGATGAAAAAGGATCGGCCCGGCGATCGCGAGCGCCCCGAGAGCAAAGAGTGGTGCGAGAAAGCTCATGCAGGTCTTAATCCGAGGTGCATTCGGTGATCAGGTGATCGTAGACCTCGCGGGCGTGATCGTAAGCCGCGCGGGCCTCGGGGATTTCGGCGGCGGCGTAAGTGCGTTCCTTCTGCGACCAGCATTGGTCGACGCATTTGCGGCACCATTCGGCGCTGCGCTTCGAGGCGCGAATCGGCTTCCCGTCCACCAGGACGAAGATCGGATTCGTATGCGAGGAAGGCAGAATGCGCAGCGCCATCCAACTGCTGCCTTTGATGGGAACGTCAAAGGTAATGTCCTGCAACTTCCCATCCGCGACGATATTTTGGGTGGCCACAGATTGGCCATTCACGATGACTTCGACCGGCACGGCCTGTTTATTCCCGATCCGCGCACGCTCGATGTTCCAGTAGGGCTTTTGCCCTACCGGAGCCTGGCGAATCGCTTCGTTCGGAGTGGAATTCAAGCGGGCGGCGACACGGGCCGAGACATGCACATGCGCCGGAGCGGGCAGTCGCAGTTCGCTGCCGTCTTCGCCCATGTGAGTTTCGTTCACGCGAAAATCGAGGAGGTGACTGAAGCCATCGCTCACATAGTTGTGTCCGGCTCGAATGCCTGCGCACCAGTCCTCATAACTCCATTTGGGCGGCAACTTGACATAGGAGCGACCGAGCCCGACACGCTCGCCGTAAATGCACGGGAAATCCGTCTCACCGCTGATGCGAGTGCGGAAGCCAACGTTGAGCGTGTGATACCAGATATTCAGCTCCCACGGATAGGGCGTATCGACCATCGACATGAAATCGACGGCGGGCGCCGGTTTTCCATCCGGGCCGGGTAGTTCATGAGTGACGTCCACGATATACTCATTCGCACCGATTCCGGAGAAAGGCGGGATGATGTAATTCGGAAGCTCCGTTGTTGTCCGGGCCGGCTTCCCCGGATTGAGGCGTTGTGGATCGTCCTCGGGAATCGGCTGCAGACCCCACCCGGAGTGCGCCGGCCCGACCAGCGCCCCCTGCGCCTTCGCCCAGCGCAGCGTATTCAAGCCGAGCGTGGGCCAGTGATTCTTGGAATCGCCTCCGGGATAAATCTGATCGCGCAGCCGGAGCAGGCAGAGATGCCCGGAGCGATGCGAACCAAAGCCGCTCACTTCGACGTCGTAGCGCAGTAAATAGGGAAACTGCGAAACCTTGTCCTCATGGCCGGTGAAGAATTGCTTTTGGAAATCAAAGCACGGGCCCCAGGTGAGATTGCATCCGACCTTCAAGTCTTCGCCAAGGCAATGCCGCATCATGTCCTGCGCGAGAACGCCCTCCGTGGGGTTCGTGTAGTGGGCGCAACCGGCGGCGTGGATGTGGTGGTCACCGGACCACCAACCGAGCTGTGCCGGATCGATCCAGCGGTGGACTTGAAAACCCAAGTCGCGCGTCCCGGCGTCGACGTGAACGAGACGCGTTTCGGGAATCGATTCCGGCCCGCGCGAAAACTCGATGGTGTAATCCCCGTCAGGAAGGCGAATCTTCTCGCCATCGGCGCGATAGATTTGCGGCTGGAAGCCGAAGTCCGGCGCGAGACGCTTGGCGGTAGAAGGATAGACCCGCTGCGCCGCGTCGTGGATGAGGAAGCTGCCAGTCGTCGCCATGCCATGCTCATCCTGCACGTGCAGCTCGATTTTTCGAGCTGGCTTCGCCGTAAAGAGCACGGGAATTTCGCTGCGGAACCCGAGGTCCTGCGTTCCCTGGCCGACGTCGACTGTGAGCGTGGCCTCGCGCTGGCCCGCATCACGTGAATAGAACGAGACGAGCCGATATTCCAGCCGCAGGCCGCTGAGCGTGGCCTTGAGCGGCGGTTTGTCGAAAGTCTGCAGATCCAGCCACAGGTCCGCTGCTTTGATCGGCTCCGTCCTGCCATTGCGTGGGCGCAATTTCAGGTCGGAAGCATTGCGTGCGGAACCGCCGCTGTAGATCGACTCGGCTTGAGGACTGTAGACGTTCAGCGCCGCTGTCGCACCGGCCTCATTGGCGACTTTGACCAAAAATGTGGTCCAGCCTCGTTCCACCAAAATCGGTTGAGCGGGGCCAGGCACGACTTTCACCCGCATCTCCGGATTGATGCCCACGCCGAACAGACAATGAGGATCGAGCACCGCTTGAATCTTCCCATCTGCAATTTCGGGATCGGCGACGTCCACCGCTGCGACGAGCGCGTTCATCTCTTCCTTGGTCAGCGGAGAACCGAGGAGAACGAGCGCATCGGCCAACCGGTGAACCTGCGCGGTCAGGGGTTGCGGTTCCACGCCGGTGATGACCGGCAGATCTTCCGCGAAACCCACGAGCGGCGCGAGGAGGGCAGCGAGAAAAATGAGACGGGTATTCATGGGGGGAGGATGGGTTTCATGCCATCGCCGCTCGCCGGCGGATCACCTTGCCTCGGTCGGCGCGGGCCTTGAGAAAATCAAAGAGGACCGTTTCCAACGGATGCGTGCTGGGGACTTGCACCTGCATGATGCCGAGCCCCTGGCAGGTCTCTCGCAACGCTTCCAGATGGGCGGAAAAGCGGCGCACGTAGTTGGCCCGCGCCAGTGCCGGCTCGAGAAAGACATCGCGACCGGTCTCAAGATCCTCAAATCGTGCAGCCGTTTGAAAATCGAAGTTTAATTCCGCCGGATCGAGCACTTGGAAAATGATGACTTCGTGGCCGCTGGCCGTCAGCAAGCCCAACGAATTCGCCAGATCGTCGATCGGCGCCAGAAGGTCGCTGATGAGCACGATCATGCCGCGCTTGCGCACCAGTTCCACGATCCGCCGCAATGGCGCGGTGAGATCGGTATTGCGTCCCTCGGCCGGTTTTTCCAAGGCGAGCATGAGCTGCCGCAAGTGACCCGGGCGATGGCGCGCCGGCAGATACTCGCGCATGGCGCCATCGAAGGTCAGCAAGCCGGTGGCATCGCCCTGTTGAGCGAGAAACCACCCGAGCGTGGCCGCCAATGTCCGGGCGTAATCCGCTTTCGAATAACCCACCGAACCGAAGCTCATCGAGCGGCTGAGATCGACCAGAAGATGACAACGCAGATTCGTTTCGTCTTCGAACTTCTTGATGTAATAGCGATCGGTGCGCCCGGCGAGTTTCCAGTCGAGATAACGCGGATCGTCCCCCGGCGTGTAGGGGCGATACTCGGTGAACTCGACTGAAAAGCCGTGGTACGGCGAGCGATGCAGCCCGTGCCAGAATCCCTCCACCACCGTGCGCGCCCGCAACTCGAGGTTGCGAATCGACATGAGCGCCGCTGGGTTGAGCAGGCTGGAGGATGTGCGGGACGTTGGTTCGGGCATAAGCGGTTACTTGACGCTTTCCAGCACGCGCTCGATGACCCGGCCGACGCTGATGCCTTCGGCTTCGGCGCGGTAGTTGACGAGCACGCGGTGGCGCAATACCGGCCCGGCCAGGGCGCCGAGGTCTTCGCGGGTGACATGGGCCCGGCCATGCAGGAGCGCCCGGGCTTTCGCGCCGAGGGTGAGGAATTGCGCGGCGCGCGTCCCGGCACCCCAACTGACCCAGTCATTCACGAAGGATGGCGTCCCCGCCTGGCGCGGGCGGGTCGCGGCGGCCAGTCGCACGGCGAAGCGAACGAGATCCTCGGCAATCGGCACCTTGCGGACGAGGGCGTGGAAGGCGAGGACGTCTTCGCCGGTGAAAAGGGTCTCGATCTTTTCCTCGCCGGCGGAGGTAGTGCGTTGAATGACCGTGACTTCGTCGTCCTCGGGCAGGTAGTCGATGACCACATTGAACATGAAGCGGTCCAGTTGGGCTTCGGGAAGGGGGTAGGTGCCTTCCATTTCGATCGGGTTCTGCGTGGCGAGGACAAAGAACGGCTCCGGGAGTGCATAACGGCGTCCGCTGGCCGTGACCTGATGTTCCTGCATCGCTTCGAGGAGCGCGGCTTGTGTCTTGGGCGGCGTGCGGTTGATTTCGTCGGCGAGGATCATGCTGCCGAAGATGGGGCCTTTGACGAACGACAGTTGCCGGCCTTCCGCGGTGTCCTGCAGGATCTCCACGCCGGTGATGTCGGTGGGCATGAGATCAGGCGTGAACTGGATGCGGCGGAACTCGAGGTGGAAAATTTGGGCGATGCTTTTGACGAGCAGCGTCTTCGCGAGGCCGGGCGCGCCCGTGATGAGGCAATGGCCGCCCGCGAGCAGGGCAATGAGGATTTGTTCGATGACGTCCTGCTGGCCGACGATTGCTTTACCGAGTTCCGCGAGAATGCGTGGCCGGGCACTCTGCAGTTGCTCGAAGGTCTTGGCGTCAGGATCGGAAACTGGAACGGGAGGGGGTTGCTGGGTCATGGAGGATTTAGCATTGAAGATTTAGCATCGGGCATTGAGCGCGGCAGATGACGGGAGAACGGTTCGTGAAGTGGAGCAGTAAAGAAATGCTAAGTGCTCCATGTTAAATGCTAAATTCCCTCAGTGGGTCATCACGTAGAAGATGATGTTGATCCCCAGGGGAAAGCCGCGCTTCTCCGAGAACTCGTGGAAGAAATAATCGTCTTCGCCCTCGCGCTCCCAGGCGTCGCCGTTGTCGCAGTTATGGGTGGCGAGGATCATGATGCGGCCTTTGTCGTCGAATAAGGCGCGCACGTGCATCTCGGTGCACTCCTCGCGGGTGCCATCCTTTTGAATATGCGTCTCCCATGTCACGCCAGTGTATTTGCTTTGTGAACCGAGACGTTCATTCGGGGTCTGCAGCTTGTTCTTCTCGGTGCCCAAATCGAAGACGCAGTGGAAAATCTCATGGCTCATCGGCAGCTCGACGAAGTCGCGGTCCGGGAAGACACGCTTGATCTGCTCCGCCATGCCTTCCCACTGCCATTCGCCCCAGAAGTCGTCGACCATGAGGAAGCCGCCATTCAGCAAATAGCGCCGCAGGATCGGCACCTCTTCATCACGCAACACCAACGCGCCTGGCTCGACCATGTAGATGAACGGATAACGAAACAGCTCGGGATCGGTCAGGCGCAGGATGCGTCCATTCGGATCGACCTTGATCGACGTCATTTGCTGGAGCCGGAACGAAAGGTTCAGGTCGCTGTCCGGAAAATCGGTGATCCAAGTGCCTGCGCTCGGCGACCCGTAGGGATCGCGATCGCGAATGATGCGGACGAAGGTGAAGACATCGTGCGAGAATTCCGGCGGATTCTTCCATTCGGGCGTGCCGGTGCTGTGAGAAGCGATCTCGCGAGCGGTCGTGACGGTGCGCACATCCACGGCGTCGCCGCCTTCGGTGTAAAAAATCGGTCCGTCCATATTGCGGCGGCGCCGCTGCGCATAGCCGATGCTCGCGGAAAGCACCACGAAGAGGAGGAGCAGAAGGATGAGACGGCGGCGGCGCATGGTCATTTGGGGTCGGTGGTAGATGCCGCCGGCGCCGGTTTGCCGCCGGGCTCATCGATCCCGAGCAGGAGCTGCAGCGCGGCGCGAAAACGCGGCGCGTCTTCCAAGGCCAAAAGCACCTCACGTTTGGCGGCGGCATCACCGACGGAGTGGAGCAAACGGGCCAGGCGGTAATGAATCTCCGCCGGATCGCTGGGACCGATCTGCAGCAGGGTGCGGTATTCGGCGATGGCTCCCAGCTTCTCCCCGAGTTTCTCGTGGGCATCGGCGGCGAACTGATGCGGAATCGGGCTCAGCGGATTGACTGCACTATAGCGCGCGGCGTTGGCCAGCACACCGGGCCAATCCTGGTGTTCGGCATCGATTTGCATCAATCGCTCGAAGGCGTCGACGGCATCGCTGTTCAGCTCGATGAGCTTATTGAGCATGGCGATTTCCTGGTCGTGCTCCTTCAGCATCCGATGCACTTCCGCGAGCATTGCATAGGCGCTGTCGGTATTGTGTTGATCGGGATAAAGGTCGATCAGCTTTTGCAGGGGAACTTTTGCCGCCGTCCATTTCTTCTCCTCGATCAATTGCTTCGCCTCCTCGGTGAGCGCGGTGAAGTTGTCCGGGTTTTTCGTGATGAAATTGCTGAGCTGCTTTTCGTTGGCAAAATCACCGCGCCCCGGCGGTGTCCAGTCAAGCTTCGGTCCGGTATTCTTCGCCAGTTCAATGGCGTGCGCGGAAAAATCCGCATCGAGTTTCTCGATTGGGGAAAAGCGGTTGGCGAGTGCGGTATTGATTTCCACGCCTTGGGCTAGATCGGCGAGCAGCGCCTTCACCTTCTCAAGGCCCCAATGCTCCACCAGCCACTCGACGACGAGTGAGGATTCGTAATAGGCGAAGCCCAGATGGGCCGGTGACTTGGGCTTGAGAAAGGCCGCGCTCAGCTGGCTCACCGGCGTGAGGTCTTCACCGAGAATCATCGCCCGGTAGCGCGGCTTCATTTGCTCGCCCCAGTTGCCTCGCGCCTGGCGCTCCTCATAAACGCTGATGCCTTCGCTCAGCCAGCGCGGCATCTTGTTTTTCGTCAGCGTCAACGTCACCACGTGACAGAACTCATGCCACAAGACCGCTTCCCACGAGTTCGGCGAATTGGGACGCGAGGCCGGGCTGTTGGCGGTGATGACGCGGCCGAAACACACGCCCAGATAACCGGCGCCACCCGGCAAGCCGAAGGTCCGGATCGCAAAATCTTTCTGGTCGGGGAAGATCTCGACGATCGTCTTATCGTGAAGCTCCAGGCCGTATTTCTTCGTCAGGGTGTCGTGGGCCCGCTCCAGCAGTGCCAGCACGCTCGGTCCATAAATTTGCGCCTCGTGCGGGTCCATCTTCACCTCGAAGTGCGCGCTGCTCAGCGTCTCGAAATGGGCGATCGCCTCGTGCAGTTCGGTGAGATTGTAAGCCACCACGTCATAGGGGTCCGCCTTCTGCACCTCTTCGGCGAGTTGCCAGGCTTCGTCGTCGTGCCCGCCCAGCCGGAGCAGATCGTTGGCGAGTTGAGACTTGGCGGGCAGATAATTGGGATCCCATTTCAAAGCCTCTCGCTGCAGCGCCGCACCCTCGGCAAACCGATACTTCTGCGAAAGCTTTTTGCCGATGAGGTGAGGAATCTCCGGATTCGTCGGCCAGAGTTGGAGCGCCTCGGTGCGGGCGGCTTCCTCGGTCTTCGGATCGGCCTGCAAATTGGCCAGCACCGCCCGGTAGGCATGCGCTTCGGCGAGATGAGGGTTGATCGCCAGCACCTTGGCGATCTCCCTGGCCGCCAGATCGTAGTTTTCGCCATCGATGAATTGATCGGCCATGAGCAATCGAGCCGGGAGATCATTCGGATTGAATTTCAGCGTTTGCTCGAGCGCGTTTTCCGTCGCCTCGGAATCGCTGGAGGCATAGGCCCGAGCCAGTCCGAACCAAACGTCCGGATCTTCGCCAAACTTCTTCACTGCCGTGCCAAAGATCCGGCCAGCCAGCGCAAAATCGTTTTTGCTGAGCGCGAGTTCACCGCTCACCAGATAGGTGTCGCGAAAATCCGGCTGCGACTTGCGCAACGGATCGAGGATGGCATCCAGCACCTTCTTGGGATCCGTGCCAACGAGCAGCGCGGTGCGGGCGAGCGCCACGCGGTCATCTGGCGAACGATACGCCCATTCACGAGAGCCGCCGAGGCGGTCGAGCTCAGTCAGTTGCTTCGTCGCTTCCTCGGTCGCACCGAGTCGACGCAGGGTCTCGTAGGAAAGAAGTCGCAGTTGGAGGGAATTCGGGGAGTGCTCGATGGCGGGATCGAGGATCGCGCGGGCTTCCTGATAGCGCCCGACGGCATTCAAGGCTTCTGCCTGGAGCAGCGGCCAGGCGGCTTCCTCGGGTTGATCGTGCGCGCCGGCGGCGGCTGCGGCGATCGCCCCGGCATAGTCCCCATGAAGGAATAGCGTCTGCGTCTCCTCGAGAGTCGCGGCGTGGAGCAGGGGAGCGCAGAGCAGGGCGACGGCCAGCAAGACAAGGGGGCGACGAAAAACCGTGCGGAGTGGGGGAGCCACAAGCGGTATCATGGATGGTCGACATCCTCAGCGAGCACTGATTAGTGGCAAGTGGATTTTTGGCGCACCGCGAGATTGTCGGCGCAACCTCGTCCCGCGGGCGAGGTTTGAGCATTTTCTTCATTCCCATGCCAAGTTCCTCCCCCGAACCTCGCAACCGTTTTTCCCGTTGGTGGATCGCCGGTCTGAGTGCGCTCCTCGTCTTGGGAACTCAAGCGCCCATTTTCGCAGGCGACCTGGGGGCGGACCTCGCGGAGTTCAAGACCGTGGAAACCGCGCAGACGATGACCTTGAAACCCGAAGTGGAGGGCGCCGTGGGCCTGAGCGGTTACTTGGGAGTGGAAGTGGAATCAAACCCGGCTGGGCTGCTTTCCGTCGCCGGGGTTGCGGAAGGCTCGCCGGCGCAAACAGCCGGCCTCAAGCGGGGCGATCGCTTGCGTTCGGTCGATGGAAAGGCTGTGGCAACGGCGGACGGTTTTCGCACCGCGCTGCTGGCTCATGTTCCCGCGGAGACCGTGACGATCGAGGTGGAGCGCGACGGCACGCCGGTCAAGATCCTGGCAACCCTTTCCGCCCCGAGCCGGCCGAAGAAACTCGCCGAGCATCGCGCGATTTTGGGACTGAGCATGTCCCCGACGGAAACCGAAGAGGGTATCGCCATCCGTTCCGTTCAGCCGAATTCACCTGCGTCGGCAGCCGGTCTGCGAGCTGGTGATGTCCTCGTAAAAGTCAACGACGCCAGCCTCGGTATCGCGCTGGCGGTCAATGATGCCCTGGCTGACAAAGAACCAGGCGATACCATCAACCTCACTTACCGCCGTGACGGAACTGAGTCGCAAGTGCAGGTCAAACTCGCGCCGAGCACCTTCGAAGACACGCGCAACAATGCCCCGCCGCCGCTGCCCTTGTGGAAGAAGAAGACGTACCGGCTTGCTGTCATCCCGCTGGAGTTTCCCGATGTGAAACACAACGAAGCGATTCCCACGGAAGCATGGCAGGAGATGCTTTTCAGCAGCGGAACCTACGCGAACAAGAAGAACATCACCGGTCAGCCAGTCTATGGCAGCCTGCACGACTATTATCAGGAAGTATCGGTGGGCGCGCTCGATGTTTCCGGCAAGGTCTTCGAGTGGCTGCCGGTGGGAAAAAATCGGCCGGAGTATCCGCAGCTGCCAACCAACCCGAAGAAGGCGCTCTTCACCGAAGCGCTGGACCTTCTGCTCAAACGGGAAGGGGACAACTGCCTCGCGGGAGTCGATGGTCTCATCTTCATCTACGCTGGGGATCGCTTCCGCACCACGAACCGCGGAAGCGTCTTCTGGCCACATCGCTCTTCCTTCACTTACAAGGGCAAATCGTGGCCCTATCTCATCTGCCCCGAGGGTGGGAAGGCCATGGCTAACATCAGCGTGTTCTGCCACGAGTTCGGTCATCTGCTCGGCCTGCCCGATCTCTACGCGCGACCGGAAAATCCGGGTTCGGAAGGCGTGGGCGCATGGTCACTGATGTCGCAGCAGACCGGAGGCGGCCAGCCGCAGCACATGTGCGCGTGGTGCAAGGAACAGCTCGGTTGGTTGAAGCCTGCGGTGCTCGATCCCTCCGTGAAACAGAAGCTCATTCTCTCGCCCGTGGAGGGGGCGAACAATCAATGCTTCAAGATCCCCATGCGCGCCGACGGAAGCGAGTATCTGCTCCTGGAGAATCGTCATCGTCAGGGATTCGATGTGCGCCTGCCTGGCCAGGGGCTCATGATCTGGCACGTGGTCGGCCATCATCCGATGATCGAGGAATCGCACGGTGTCGGAGGTCCCGCCGGCCCGCTCGTCTTCCTCAAAAACGTCCCGTATCCCAGCGACGCGAATGATTCCTTTACTCCCTACACCGTGCCCTCAAGCCGGTCCCAACTCGGCGGCGGCAAGCCGATCTACATCACCAATATCCGCCGCCTGCCGGATGGCCGCATCACTTTCTATCTCGGTTACGTTTACGAGTGAGGCAGGATTCTCCTGTCTCACTGCGAAGTCTGCCCGTAAGTCCGATCGGTGACCCAATAGCGACGCGGAGACGGCTGCTGTTCCTGCAGGAAAGTAAACATCAGGTCCTGCCCTGATGTCCTCCGTGAGCATGGAGGATGAGTCGCTGAAACGCTCTTCGCCTCATCCTGTAGCGGATACGTCCACGCAGGTGGGTGTTTATGGCTACGCCTCAAGAGTTTTGTGTGATCGGCGTCATCCCGTTTGAATCACGAGCGATATGCAAATACGTCAGTTGCCTCCAAATCGACCAATTCTGCAGAACCAAACAGCACTCGAAAAGGAGGTGGCGAGCAAATGAGTCCCTTCATGGAAATGGAGCGCGACGTCCGGGAAAATCAGATTTATCGCAAGACCTTGCTGGCCCAGCCTGCGGAGTTCTTCGAGAAATATTACGGCTTTGTTCCGAACCCGATCGAGAAGATGCATCTGGTGGAAAAGACGATCCAGGCGACCATGGCGCCGCGCGTTTTCGTCAACGACACCTACCGGGTCAAGATGCGCAAGTGCCCGCCGCTCGTGCACCTCGATCTGTCACGCCACGATGGAAAACCGATCACCTGCTGGCGCGATTTGCAGCAGATCAAGAATGAGTTGGTCGGACCGGAGTGTGAGGGCGTGGAACTCTTTCCGGCGGAAAGCCGACTCGTAGATACCGCGAATCAATATCATCTTTGGGTCGTCGAGGAGGTGGGATTCCGTTTTCCGTTTGGCTACCAAAACCGCGTGGTCCTGCCCGAACCAGTATGCACGATGGGCAGCGGCGAGGACCCTCTCGAGGCGCTGAACGATGGCCCTTGCATCGTGGGCAATTGGACCTGCGTCGCGAAGACCAATTGAAGTCGCCGAGGGGAAACCTCGGGTCGGGAGTTCGTCGTAGAGCAGGGTGGGCCGGTTCGACTGAGCCTGCCGCTGGATCGGGTTTTCGCGAGTCGCGCGTGCCGTTGCAATCGCGCCAGTTTCCATTATGCGTTGGAACACGCGTGAATTCTGACTCTCTTCCCGTTTCCTCCGCAATGCGCCGCCGTCGGCCGTGGTTTCCGATTGTCGTCATCGTCCTGGCCGTAGTGGCTGTCATCCTCGTCCAGTCACGGGCGGAGACGGAACAGAACATGAAGATGTGGCAGTCGATGTCAGCGGTGCTGCTGGCCGTGCTGCTCAATTTGCTGTGGCTGCTCTTCACGCCGCGTTTTGCGTGGAAAAAGCGGCTGATCGGTCTTGGGGTCGTGCTGCTCGTCGGGTTTGGGATGAAGCAGGCGCTGCGGGTCGACGGCACCGTGAACGGCACGGGGCTTCCGCGATTGGTCTGGAAATGGTCGGCGACTTCCTTGCCTGCGCTGGCTGGTCGACCGGTACTGGCCACGAACGCGACCCGCATGATGGACAGCAAGCAACTCGCCAAGGCGGCGAATGTGCCGCAGTTTTTCGGCCCCAACCGTGATGGAGTCATCATCGGGGCAAACCTCGCGCGGGATTGGAAGACGGCGCCGCCGAAAGAACTTTGGCGGCAACCCATCGGCGCTGGTTGGTCAGCCTTTGCGGTGGTGGACGGCCGGGCTTACACCCAGGAACAGCGCGGGGATGAAGAAATGGTCACCTGCTACGACCTCTTCACCGGCAAGTTGATCTGGGCTCATGCCGACAAGACTTGCTTCACTCAGTGGCAGAGCGGCACCGGACCTCACGCGACGCCGACCGTCGCGGATGGCCGGGTCTACAGCTACGGCGCGACGGGCTTGCTGAATTGCCTGGATGCAGCGACCGGGCAACCGATCTGGCAACGCTCCGTGCTGATCGAAAACAATCTGGCCAACAACGAGTGGGGCATCAGCGCCTCGCCGTTGCTCGTAGATGGCAAGATCATCGTGACGGGCGGCAATGCGCACGGGCCAACGCTTTTTGCCTACCAGCACGACACCGGTGCGCCGCTCTGGAAATCGGGCGACGACCGGGCCAGCTACGCCTCACCGATCGCGCCGACGCTGGCGGGAAAGCGCGTGATTTTGAGCAACAACGCGCGTGGTTTCAGCGCCAGCGATCCGGCCACCGGTGCGGTGTTGTTGGATTGCGCGTGGGGAGGGGACAAATGGCCGAAAGCGTCGCAACCGGTCGTGGTCGGCAAAGACCGGGTATTTGTCTCGGCGGGCTACGGCTATGGTTCGCATCTTTTCCAAATCGGGACAGAGGCCGATGGCAAACTCAGCGCCACGGAACTCTGGCATAACTTGCGGATGAAAACGCAATTCAACACCCCGGCGATCCGCGAAGGTCATGCCTACGGACTCGATGACGGACGCTTGGAATGTCTCAACATGGAAACTGGCGAGCGGCTTTGGAAAGAGGGCAGCTTCGGCGCCGGCCAGTCGCTCCTCGTGGATGATCTCGTCATCGTGCAAAGCGAATCCGGCCCAGTCTATCTCGCGGTGGCCAAGCCGGCAGCTTACGAAGAGCTGGGCCGCATTGATGCCCTGAACAGCAAGACGTGGAATCATCCCACGCTCGCCGGGCGCTATCTCCTCGTGCGGAACGATCGCGAGGCGGTATGTTACGAGCTACCGGTCATGAATGAACGCGTCACCGGAATCACACGGATTCAGGCTGCGCCTTAGGCGCAGGTGATGGCTTTAGTTTTGCGCGTCCGGCTGGTCTTTCGGCAAACGCGGCGGAGGCAATTCAGCGGAAGGGCGATTCGTGTCGACATTGCGCACCCGGCCCTGCGTCTCGGCGATACGCTCGGAGAGCTCTCGAATCGCGTCTGCGATGCGCTCCATTTCCGCCTTCAGGATCAGAAGGCGATGAGCGGCCGAAGCGCGTGGGGATGGTGGGTCTGGTTTCTGGAACACGGCACGTATCAACAGGCGCGGTATCGTGACCGCCTGCGCTGACGGATGTGCAAAATTTTCGCCCGATGAACCGGTGAGCAGAGAGCCCCGATAGCCAATTGCCCGTCGTCTTCTACGGGAGAATACGCGTGCTCCCCGCGCGAAAATACGCAGGGTTCTTACTCTGGTTTTGCCTGATACTCCTCCGCCTGCCGGAGCAACTCGTCCGCGTGCCGAATCATATCGTCCGCGCGATCCCGCAAATGCTCGGCTCGCCGAATCAATTCCATCGCGCTCGTACGCAACGTTTCGGGATCAAAAAGCGGCGTCCAGCTCCTCGGTCATTTCCCGATGATTCGTGTCCCGCCCGCCACCGGATGCCTCAAATATCAGGCTTTCCGCCACATGGCGGCAAACTCTGCCGCTCGGCGCCGACACAGCGTCAGGCTTCGCTCTTGAAATAGCGTGGCGCGTAGAAGGGGATGAACTGGAAAATGCCGATCGCGCTGAGGATGAAGAGGTCGCGCTGATGGGAGGGAAAAAAGAAAATGCCGAGGAAACAACTGAACTCTGCCAGGCCGACGCCGACGATGAAGCAGGGCAGGGCGAAGGCGATGCTTTTCAGTCGTGGCATCACCAGGAAGCGAATGATGACGCTAACTAAGAATGGTGCGATACCGACAAGCCACAGGGTTGGTTCCAAGACGCTCGATTGCGCCGGAGCCGGCCCGGCCACGAAGTGATAGATGGTAAAGATACCGCCTTGAAAGGCCGCCCATAAAACCAACCAAACGATCAGTTGCTGCTTTTCCTGATCCGAAGAACTCGAGTTCATGGCGGAGTTTTAGCGGCCTTGTTCGAGCGTCGCCAGCTTTCGTTGGAATTCAATTTATTCCAAGTAAAATCAGCTTCGTTTTTCGTTTGGCGCGGCCCCGACTTTATTATATAAAACCAGACCTATGGTTCGTCGATTCGCTGAATTCTTCCCGGTTCGAAAGTGCGCTGGTTTCTTTGTCAGGACGCTCTGCTTCTTGTTCGGTTTCGCAGTCGTTACCTTTTCCGCATCCGCGGCGCGGCCGACACCCGAGGACGATGCAAAAGTCGTTGGCAAGTGGCAGATTTCCGGTCCAGGATTTAATCGTGTATACGAGATCTCTCCCGGGCACACGGTGAGAATCCTCGGTGGTGCGCAGAAAGAGAAGGATAGCCACATGCAGCCTGAGGATGACGGTTCCTATCGGATGATTGTGAAAGGGACCGCGATGGAGAAGATCGTCTACCTCGCGGCGACCGACGAACTGCGTGTCGAATACTACCATTCGAAACAAGACTTGGACCTTGGAAACGCGGTTTGGAAAAGCACCGGAGCCAGGGTGGCGCAGAAGTAAACAATACCTGCCGCATGCGCACGGCTTCTTTCCTTCTTTGACACGTTCGGTCAAAGGCCATTTTTTCCAGACGAACGAATGGTGTGGCAGCGGCGCGAAGCTGGGCGGCCGATGATTATCTCGGGGACGCTTTATCACCGCATGACGGAGCGGGAAACAAAGAACTCCATGTTCTTCCCGATGGCCAAAGGCGATTGGGAGTCATAATATCCGTCGCTCTCTGCCGGATGTGGGCGGCGAGCAGTCAACTTCCAGCGCAGATTAGTGGTCGAAGGTGATCGTGAGATCGATTTCGTTGCCCTCGTTGCGCACGGTTCCGGCGAACCCGACACCGAGCACGTTGGCGCTCTCGATGGTATGATGGGCGATCTCTTTATTGTCTGCAGACGTGAGGCGGAAGGTGGTATTGGTGCCCTCGTTTTTGATGGACCAATTGTATGTGCCGCCTTCGCTCAATTTCATTTCCTGCGAATCGAGTTTATCTCCGGCCAGTTCAAAGCAATTCAGAAACTTTGTTGTCCCGAAGCTTTTCTTGATCATCAGCGTGCCACTCCGATCGCCCGGCGGAAGCATGACGAGCTTGCCGACGTGCCCCGTCGGAACACCCAGGACCTGGACGACACGACTCTTCTTTTTGCCGTACATGTGGATGTGATCTGTGGTCGTCACAATCAGCTCGCTGGGAATGCTCCGATCCGTCGGCTTGAAGAGCATGTTTTTGTGTTCCTCGGCGAACGGATAGACATGGATGTCTTTCGAAGTAAGCGCGGCCGCCGGCGGGGCGGTTCGGTTAGGCAGAGACGATGTCTGCGAGCATACGCCGGCGAGCGAGCTAATGAAGAGGAAGGAACAGAGGACGAGAATTTTCATGGGGTTGATTGTTTCAATTTACCGTTCCGTCAATGCCACCAGAGGCAGGAAACAACCCCCGCAAACATGACGCCACACTCATGACTGCGTTTCTAGGATCGCGGTCCTAATACGCAAGCATAAACCGGTGGGTATGACCGGAGGGCGTCGCTCTCTTTCACCGATGCGGCGCAGTTTCCCGTGACGATCTATCTGCGAGGACAGGGGATCCAACGGCTCCTGACGGAGATGCTCGTGCGGTTCAGCCCGCTGGCCGGCCGACGAAACAGCCTCAATCGGAGGAAGGGCGGCGCGCTGGGATGGGACGCGATTCAGCAGCGGACACATCGCGGCTGATGCGTTCCGTGTCGCAGTTCACCAGCGCACGCGTTTCGGCCTCGATTTGATGGGCGCGTTCAATGATCCGTTCGGATTCTGCCATCAGGATCCGAGCGCGTTCTCTCAGCCTTTCCACATCCATATTGGAAATGCGATTCACAAAGCGCAATTCGCGCGGCGAAGCAAAAGTGCGCGTCTATAATCTCCATATCTGAGCAATGTCGACTGGAGTGGTGCATTCGGCGCTCGTTACGAGGACGCGATTTCCTTTCGCTACGGCTGCTTTGGCGCTTCGAGGTAAGGGCCGGCTTGCTGGACGTCCGAAGGCATTTCCGGCGCGAATTTTCGCAGGCTTTCCTTCAGCGGTTCCACCCCTTGGGCCGAGGCCGCGTAAATCGACACGGTATCTCCTCCGCACACCACGTTATGCGTGATTTTCCATTCGGCTACTTTGACCCACGCGGGAGGCAGCGTGCTCCGGCCGTTCGGCGCCGTGAACCAGCTATCGTAAACCAGCGCCAGGGAAACACCACGCCGCTGGGTGAGGAGTTCGACACGTTGAGTCGTTAATGTCTGATTCAGCCGCCACTTCGCGGTCTCCATGGTCCCCAAGCCCACCAAGTCTACCAACCGGATATTAGTAAAGTAAGTAATCGCGCCGATGTCATTGGCCGCCACCCGGCTGTCGGGGTAATAGCGTTGGAGAAAACTCGCCATTTGATACTGCTGGTCGTAGATGTTCTTCGACGCCCACGGCGTGATCTCGAGGGCCACAGACGCCCGGTTGTAAAAGGGGATGCCCGCTACCACGGCCAGGAGAGTCAACACTCCCGCCGAGACCAGCCCTTTTTCTTTCAGAATGCCAATCCCACTTTCCGGCAGAAGTTCACTTACGGAGATCACCGCCAGCGCGAGTCCCATGAAAACAAGATAGGCATCGTAGCGGAAAAACCATCCCATCCCGGCGAATTGCATGTGCAGTAATACGCATCCGAGAAAGACGATGTGCGCCCACCGGAGGTCGCCTGGTCCGCCATCCTTCCGCAGAGAATAGCGGAAAATCATCAGCAAAGAAAAAATCACCAGCAACAGGATGTGCGGGTTCGCCTCAATGACATCCAGGGCGCCACCTCCGAACTGGTTCAAGATGCTGCTGACACTCAGGCTCAGATGCGGCCGGTGTCCCTTGAGCAGGACGGAATTGGGCAACCAGTACCAACCATTCGCCGCGGACCACGCACCGTAGATGGCTGCGGGAAGCAATGATGCCGCGCCGAGGACCAGGGATAAGAGGATTTTCCGCTGAAAAAAGAGAATGGCGCAGACCACGAACGCCAGGAACAGACTCTCGTAGCGCGTGACAACCAGAAGCGGCACCACGAGGAGTATCGACCGGGCCTCTTGGAAGGTTGGCTTGCTCCTGGCCGACAGCAGCGGGATGGCCAGAAAGAGAAAGACCGTAAAGAGCAGAATATGCAGCACGTGCTCCATACCGGTAAAAGTCAAAGACGGCAGCGGAGCGACGAAGATCAGGATCAAAAGACTGAGGAAAATTCTCCCCGGACTTTGGATGTACTTCGCCAGGGTAACATAGATCGCGCCGATCAAAAGAGAGCCGCAGATCAGGGCCAGAATGAGCGCCGCACTATCATGGATTCCGAAGATGAGATAAGTTACCGCCAGTAAAAAGGTCCAAAAAGGCGACGAGGTGGACGATGTAAATGCGTAAGGAGTCACCCCCCAAATGCCCGAAGTCGCCGTGCTCCGGGCGATGGCCATGTGGATGTAAGTATCATCCAGCGGATAGACAAAATGCCCGCCATTCATTCCGGTCGCGAGAAAGACCAGGATGGCCACCGCCACCCAATAGATGAACAGGGAGGCGACCAACGGCCAGCATGTTCTGATGTTGAAATTCATGCATGGCATTTTCGGAGTGGCTCGCTGTAACGCGTGGTATCCGGGGATGCAAGCTGGAATGGGCAGGCCTCTCTGGGAAGCCCGACCCCAACGCTGGGAAGTTGGCCTTACTTTGATTTGGCCGCTATCCAGGCATCCAGTCTTTTCACGCTGGCCGTCGGTAACTTCCCGTACTTCGGGGTATCGAAGGCGGCACGGTAGCCACGCACGGCGGGGAGGAAATCGACGCCCTGTTTTGAGAATTTGTCGGCCACGGTGAGGACGGAGTCGACGCCGGATTCGATCTCGGCGTCCTCGAGACGTCTACCGCTGGCGAACTCTCCGCGCAGCCGTTCGGCCGAAAGAACGACGGCATCCCGGGCGGGCTCAGCGAGTGGGACGGCGTCGCCGGGAGGGTCATTGTCGCGAAGGTAGGTCAGACCCTCTTGAAATACCGGGGCCCTCAGGCATTCGGTCAGGAGGGCGTTGAACCGGGGACCCGTGACGAGAATCTTTTGCAGAGCCAGTTGCCGCGTCGCCGGGCGTTCGAACCGGCTGGAGTAGTGGAGCAGGCGACTGAAGTCCTTTTCCGGATCGGCTTGCTGGACGATCAACAGATCCTCGCGGGTTTGTTCCTCGGCCTGTCGTTGGAGATTGCGCCGGATTTCCACGGCCAAGGTGACATTGGAGAAGAGGGCGATGGCCGTCACGATGCCAAAGGCGGCCCGCAGCAAGAATTCAGGGAAGGCAAACCGGCCCGAGTTCAGCCAGAAGAATCCGATGAGCGCCATGCCCAGCGGCACCAGATAGGCGGCCCAAGGGCAGAAAGGGCGAATCGCCCAGGGAAACTCGCGGCCTCCCGATCCATGCACGGCGGCAGAAACACCCATCAACACCGTGAGACTGAGGCAGGCGATCGCCGCGCCGCCGTATTGCAGCAGCCGTGGCCAGCCGAGGAAATCCATCTTGCCATTCCAAGTGATGGCGGCGAAAAGGCCAAACAGCACGGGCAGCAGGAACAGCGAGAAGAGAATGGCCGCGATGTAGTCGTACTGGGCGACCGAGTTGGAGACAAACCGGAGCATCACCAACGCGCCCAGGCACAGCAGCCCCACGCAGATGTTCCCAAAGAAGATCATGCGAAGGCGTCAGCTTTGGTAATCATCAGCTTCCTGTATTCAAAAAACGGACGTTTTACGCAACACGTTCGTTGTTTTTTGGCTCTCTCCGCACGCCGGAGATCTCGATGCGGGGTGGGGGCCCGCCCTTCAATTCGAAGTCGTCATCTCTTTGATCCACCGAATTCCCGCCGGAATTCCTTGTTCGATCATCGCCTCGTAGTGATCGCCGGTCTCGACCGTCTGGAAGGTCACTCTCGGATTCGTCAACCGGAGCAGTTCGACAAATCGCTCCGTAGTGGGCAAAGGAACCTTGGAGTCGTCTTTCGCCTGGAACAGAAAGACCGGTCTTTGCAGGCGTGCCACCTGGTTCTTCGGTGACGCCTTGCGATCAAAGTCGCGGATGCCAGGAAAAAGGATCTCGCTCATCGGAGTCGCCAGAAGCTTCTCGTGGAACTTCTCCAAATCCGTTCCTGGAGCGTAGGCGATACTGCCTCGCAACCGGGGTTCGTCGGCGCCGAGCAAGAGAGACACCGTCCCCGCCGAGCTGTGACCCGCGGAAAAGATCCGCGCGGGATCGACCATGGGCAGCCGGTGAAGCGCAAATTCCAGCGCATTGCGCCCATTGACCGTTCCCGCGCCGGCCGCACGGAAGGCTCCATAGGCGGTGGACCAGCCTTTGGCAATCCCTGGGCCGTCTTCGTTGTGAGCGCCGTCGAGAGAGTACCAGATGACCACCATTCCTGCCTCCGCGTAGGGCAACGCCTCAGCGTGGTAAGCGTTTCCGTCGAAATCATCGAGATCGTTGCCGACAAGCATGTTGGTCCCGGCCGGCGCCACGAGCACGCAACTCAGCGAGTGCGGTGCGTGCTCGCCGGGCGGCAGATAAACTCGAATTTTCATCGCGCTGCCAGGCAGCCCTTTGATCCCGGGATTGGCCGTCCGGAAGTCGACCTGGGCCACGCGCACCCCGGACCTTCGCAGCGTCTGAAACGCCGAATCTGGCAGCTCGGGGAATTTCGGCAACGCGACGTGCGCGAGGTCGAAGTTCGCCGAAGAAGACGCAGCAGCCCCGGCACGCGTTCTCATGGGTTTGACGACGTAAACCACAAAGACCAAGAGCGCCGCGACGAACACGATCTCGAGGTAACCCAGCACCAGCCCCGCAACCGCCAATCCCGACCCTGCGACACGCCCTTGGGAACGTTTGATGGCGGAAAACGCCAGGTGACCGCAAATGACCGCGGGAATGCCGAGTATTTGAAAGAGCAAACCCGCGAGGCCCATGATCATGCTGGCTATCGCCAATCCGGAGGCCTGCGTGGGCAGTGCCGGAACGGGAAGTGGTGGTGGCGGCGGGACCGGTGGGGGCAGCGGTGGCGAGTCAGCCATTCGTTCCTATTAGCAGAATGTGGGTGATGAGCGGAAACGAAGTTTCAAACCGAACGTTGCGACCAGCCAAGCCCTCCGTCTGAAGTTTGAGCTCGTGCCCTCATTTTTCGTCGCACGATCAGACTTCGTATCTTCAGCCAGTCCTCAATGGCGATCGGTAGTTCTATTGAACAACCAAGGCCTCCGGCTCGATTTTGAATCGTTAAAGCGGGAGATCCATGACCAAGTCGCCAAGTTGATAGAGCAAATTGAGCGATTTGACGAGTTCGCCACGGCGATTGCTGGTCGCGAAAAAATCGAACACCATTATCCGACTCTTAAAGCGGCGGTACTTCACTTTATGAAGACGGGGTCAGGATTCGGGACCGCGGAGGAGATTGCCTCCGCAATCGGCATCGATACCCAGGATACAAGCCGGCTCCTGTCCGAAATGTTCCTTATTGACAGAACAATCGACGTCATCGGTGGACCTGATGCCTATTTGGATCCCACTCGGTCAACCGTCTGGATTCTCTTTCAGCACCAGACGGACGCCAAACAACGGAATCCATAAATTGGCATTCGGACGACGATCGAGGAATCCCGCCTTTGGACCGCGAATTTGCGCCGTCCAGACGGATTCATTCCGTGACTTTTTACGCAAACGGCGAGGTTCGTTCAAGCTGGGCGATTGGTCCGAAATGCCGTGAACGGAGTTCCGAAGCTTGTGACGACAGGCGGAAACCGTCTGTATGGAATCCGGATTTCTAAAAGGATTTGTATTCAACGACCACAGGCACACGGGTTGGCTTTTTGATGATCCTGCCGGCACGAACTGCAGTGATGTCGGCGCCTTGATTGGGATACCCGGAAGTTGTGAAAATGCACAAAGCCGCGTCCGAGATCAGCGTCGGGATCCACCGTTCGTAGAAAGCGAGGAGAAGCGTCGCGGACTGGAAGACATGATCGCGCGCAAGCGACGTTCCGGTATGCGGAAACACACCGAAGCGCAAGCGGTCGAGTCGGCCGCCGCGAAAGCGCGCCGTCGGAGATGCGAAATTCCAACCCTTCATCAAGCATGGGCGGAAGGGGTGAATCTATAAAAACCAGAAGACAGGCCGGGGGCGTCCAGGGCGCTATCCGCCATTTTATATGACATATATTGTATAATGTTATAGATATATGCTCGGGACCGAGCGATTTATGGAGCTGTGAATAACTTGTGGGAAAGTTTCCTGCCCTATCGGAAGCCCTTGAATCGGACCGCGTTATTCACCGGCGGTTTTTCAAAAACCGGAATTGGAGCGCGATTTTGGAACGGAAAATCGGACGCGGTATTGGAAAGTTTGAACCGCTGCAAAGCCGCTGGATGCCCTGCTGCCGGAACGAGCTCAAAAATCCGGTTGCGGTGGCGGTGGCCGTTAGAAAAAAGCCCGTGCGGAGTCTTGGTCGCAGATCAGCACGCCCTGGCGCTGGACGATGCTTTGACGCTGACGAAAGGATTTTCGGCAGCCAGGAAGCGCCACGGCAAATGCGCGGATTTGGTGATCCCAATGCGCAGGTCGCTGAGGCGTCGGATGGCCGGATCGGCCGGTCCATGGAAGGCGTTGGACGGACGCGTGCACAGGTCGGTGCCGTGATGCTCGCCGCCGATGCCGAGCGCGATGGTGAGTTTGCCGGGACCCGAGCACAGGGCTTCGGACGGTTTGGGTCGGGCGGCCGGCTCCTTTTTTACGGGAAAACGGCGGCGGCGCATGATGGGAATGCCGTGGGTCGGCTGCAAGGCGCGGATCAGGACGAAACCGTCTTCCCGGCCGCCTTTGATCAGGACGTTGAAGAGCCAATACATCCCGTAGTTGAAATAGACGTAAGCGGTGCCGGCTTCGTGTTTGGCAAGGAAAGTGCGGGCAGATGGGCGCACAAAAGTGTGCGCGGCTTCATCGCCAGTCGCGGTGTAGGCCTCAGTTTCGACGATGAGGCCAGCGCAGGAGCCCCAGATGAGCTCGCAGCCGACGAGTTCGCGGGCGCACGTGATGGGATCGCGCTGGAAGAAGGAACGAGAAAGCAAGGAGAATGCGGAATTTGGAATGAGGAGTGCGGAATTTCTATCACCGATTGCGGATGGCAAGATGGCAAAGGGCAGATAAAGCCGCAGTTGCTGCGGGGTGGCGACTTGGATTCGGGTGCGCTCGGTTTGCGGTGTTTAGGGGGCTTTCCAGCTTGGGTCCCCTGCTCGTTTTATGGAATTTTTAGACGATCAATTAGGGGCTCTTTTTCGTGCCCTTTGGGCCTCTTTGTGGCCATTCCCATTCTTATAAACCAGTCGGATGGTCGATGAATTCCCACGGGAGGTGGAAGCGTTTGGAGACATACGCGGCCAGGGCTTTGACGCCGAAGGTTTCGGTGGCGTAGTGGCCGCCGTAGAAAAGGTTCACGCCGAGTTCTTCGGCGGCGATGTAGGAATGTTGCGGACCCTCGCCGGTGATGAAGGTGTCGACGCCCTCAGCGGCAGCCAGGCCGACTTCGGCGCCGGCGCCGCCCGTGACCACGCCGATGTGCGCGGTTTTCGCGGGACCGCCGGGGCTGAGGTGCGGCTTTTTGCCGAGCGCTTTCTCGAGGCGACGCGAGAGCTCGTCGCGGGTCAGAGCTAACTTGGTTTTGAAGCCGAGGAACTGGCCTTTTTCATGGAAAAACGGCTCGCGTTTTTTGAAACCAAGGGCGCGGCAGAGAAGCGCGTTGTTGCCCAGGGTCGGGTGCAAATCGAGCGGCAGATGCGAGCTGTAAACGGCGAGGTCGCCATCGAGAGCGGCCTTGAGCCGGCGCCGCGTTGGGCCGACCACGGGTTGTACGCCGGACCAGAAAAGCCCGTGGTGGACGAGCAGCAGTTGGATCCCCTTGTCCACAGCGGCTTGGATGGTGGCGTTACTGGCGTCGACGGCGGCACCGATTTTCCGGATGTCGCCGGAGTTTTCGATCTGCAGGCCGTTCCACGCGCCGGAGAAGTCCTTGACCTCGGCGTGGCGCAAATGCTGGTCGAGATGAGCGACGATGGCGGCGAGTTTTGGCATAAGTGAAACTTTTCTATTGTCTTAATAGCTCGTTTGTGGCTAATTTTCCTACAGGGCTAAGGTAGGGCTAAGTAGTAATTCACCCGAAATTAACATGCCAACGATCGAAGCCAATCCTCCACAACACACTGCGGTCGCTCACTGCCCACTCTGCGATGCGCCGCTGAATCCCGAACATCCGGACGCCTGCACGAAATGTGATTGGGTGTCGCCGAATCACCCGGACCATCATCAGGCTGGCAGCGTCCGCGATCGGATCGCTGTATGCCTGAGCATTGTGCCGGGCTTGGGCCATTTTTATAAAGGCTATAAAACAACCGGTGTCCTCTATTTCATTGGCAGCCTGTTTGCGTTTGCGTTCTGCTTCCTGGCGGGCGCGGCGAGCGCGGGCTGGGGTCTGCTGCTGATGCCGCTCTATTGGGTTGGCATCATGATGCAGGTCTACTGGCTCGAGGACCGGGGGCTTAAGCCGAATACTGCCGCCGCATAGGCTGCAAAGACGCAGTTCCGATTCTAGCCGGGGCTTTTTTCGGCACGTGGGAAGTCGTGCGTGACACTATCGGTGTCTCCGCATCGCGCACATGGCAATGGCCCGGCCTCGAGAATCCGTGACCGCTACAGGCTCCCGGAATGCCGACAGGGAGTTTTTAACCAGGGATTACGAGGATTGCGCGGATCACGGAAATCCTTGCCGCCTCATCTCATCCGCGCAATCCGCGGAGGAAAGCACCGGTGGTGCTGGATTTTTCGTGCGAGGAAGCCGGGGACGCTGTAGTTACGACACCCCTACTTTTTCACCGCTCTTTTTATGTTATCCGCAGGCATCGTCGGTCTTCCCAATGTTGGCAAATCCACGCTCTTCAACGCCGTCACCAAGACGCAGAAGGCGCAGGCGGCCAATTATCCTTTCTGCACCATCGACCCCAACGTGGGCGTGGTGACGGTGCCAGATCCGCGCCTGCAGGCGCTGAGCAATCTCTCGCACTCGAAGAAGATCGTGCCGGCGGCCATCGAGTTCGTGGACATCGCGGGCCTGGTGAAAGGCGCGAGCGCGGGTGAAGGACTGGGCAACCAATTCCTCAGCCACATCCGCGAAGTGAACGCCATCGTGCAGGTGGTGCGGTGCTTCGAAGACGCGGATATCCATCATGTGGCGGGCACTGTCGATCCGGTGCGCGATATTGAGGTCATCAATACGGAGCTCATCCTCGCGGACCTGGCGGCAGTGCAGAAGCGCGCGGATCGACAGACCAAAGCGGCGCGCAGCGGTGACAAGGCGGCGAAGGCAGAGATCGCGGTGTGCGAAAAACTCATCCCGCATCTCGATGCCGGCAAACCGGCGACGACCCTGCCGTTGAGCGACGAAGAAACGAAGATCATGCGCGAGTTTTTCCTGCTCTCGGGCAAGCCGACGATCTTTGCTTGCAACGTGGCCGAGGCCGATCTCGCCAATGTCGTGGCGATCGTCGAAGCGGCGAAGGACAACGAAGGCGTGAAGCCCAGCGAGAATGTGGAACTGACGCCGACGGCGCGTTACGTGCAGGCGGTGCAGGATTATGCGCGGTCGCATTTCGGCACCGAGGCAGTGGTCATCAGCGCGCAGATTGAGAGCGAACTGGCGACGCTCGCCGCGGAGGAAGCGGCGGAATATCTCGCCGGCATCGGCGTGGCGAGCAGCGGTGTCGATGCACTGATCCGCGCGGTGTATCATCTGCTTGGCCTGCGCACTTATCTCACCACCGGTGAGCAAGAGACGCGCGCGTGGACCATCCGCGCCGGCGACAAGGCGCCCGCGGCGGCTGGCGTCATCCACACCGATTTCGAGCGCGGCTTCATCGCGGCGGAAACGGTGCATTTCGACGATCTCATCGGCCTCGGCTCTCACGCCAAGGCGCGCGAGGCCGGCAAGCTCCGCATCGAAGGCAAGGAATACGTCGTGAAAGACGGCGACGTGATGGAGTTCCGGTTCAACGTGTAACCGGGCTTGGCGAAGGCGGAGAACTCCGCTAAACTGGCTCCATGACGGTCAAAGAACAGGTTTTGCAAGCCATTCAGCGTCTTCCCGACGATATTGATTACCGTGATGTCACTGAAGAAGTGGCTTTTCTCGCCGCAGTCGTCGAAGCAGAAGAAGACATCCAGGCAGGCCGGGTCATCAGCAATGAGCAGATGAAATCACGGATTGCCGAATGGACCGCGAAATAATTTGGACTGAGCGCGCTTCGGCAGACATCGAGGCCATTGTTCGCTATATTGCGCGACGCGACTCCAACGCGGCCGGACGCATTGGTCTCGGTATATTCAATCGCGCGCAAATTCTGCTTCAGCATCCCGAAACTGGCAGTGTTCTGAATGAATTGAGAGACGGAGGTTGGCGTAAGCTGATTTTTCGTCGATGGAAAATCGTCTATGCGATTCGTGAGGAAAAGATCATCGTAGGGCGCGTCTGGCCTGCCGCCATGGGCGAAGCAGATCTCGTTACTCCCCTATGAACATTTAGTGAAGGGCGATACGAAGGCAGAGCAAACCACTCCGCCCGAGCAATCTTCCGATTCCGTTTGTCCGGTTTGTGGCGGCCAATTGATCTCGGAGAAATGTAAAGTGATCTGCCGCAGCGAGCGCTGCCGTTATCGCATCGTGTTCAACTGCGCGGAGTTCTAAGTTTTCAGGTTACTCGAGATTTCTCGCAGCGAAATTCCCGACGGCGTCTTCGCGCCGTGTCGTTTGTCGACGTCGGGGAGATCCCTGAATCCACTCGATTGTGGCGGTGCGAAACCGATACGAGGCATTCGATCGAGTGAACGCTGGGAAAGACATTGTGGCGGGCCCAGTCGGTGCCTTCGAAAAAGAAAGAAGCATGACATCCCATTCCTATGAAAACTTCACCGCTCCTGCTCTCTGTTTTGGCAATCTCCTTCGCCCTCCCACTTCGCGCCGCATCGGGCGATCCTGCGCAAAAGCATGAGACACCGCCGGCCAGCAAGGTTTCGGAAACTCTGTTTTGGATCGCCGACAGCCGGAAGATGGACGTCTTCCTGGCGCATATCTCCATGGATGAAATCCGGGCCGGCGCTTACGCCGAAGAAGTCCTGCCGGATACCCGCGTCGCCTGGCGGGACTATGCCCGCGAAGCCACGGCGCTGACCCACGATGGCCACAACGCGGAGGCGGCTGGGCGACTGGCGCAGATGCTCAAGCTGGCCGCCGTGTACCGCGCCTTCGGTGGCCTGCAAAATGTCGTGCAAGGCGAAGAGATTCGCCACCTGGCCGGATTGACGGCAGAAAAGCTCGGCAAGCCGGTGACGGACCTCATCCAGTCTCCCTATCTCGAAAAGGATGCTTCCGATTGCCTGTTGGCGATCGAAGCAAAGGTCGGCGACGAGAAGAAACAAGTGAGGCCGTCGTTCTGGCATCATTTCGAACGAGAAGCGGTGAACTCGCACTATCGGTTATCCGGCAACAGCAGCGCAATGACGGCCAACCGCTGAAACATGCCGGCGATTTGCGAGCGCCCCGGAGAGCCGGTCGCTGCGATCAGCGTTTCTTGAGAGAGAAACGATACCAACGCGGGCCGGATTCTGGATCAGGGATGATGACGATGAATTCAACTCCATCCCGCTTCGCGATGGGTGGAGTCCGCTTTTCCTTGCCGGGCTCTCCACGTTCCTGGGTGACGGCGACAAGATGGAAATTCACGTCGACCGAGTTCAGCTTCAAGGGGTAAAGCTGTGACTTGTCGGGACCACTGTTACTCTGGGGTCTTCCCCAAACTGGATTCCACGCCACGCCGTTGACATAAGTAGCCTCATTGGCGCCATGCCATTTCCCGGGTTTTTCATGGGTCCCATTTGTCCAATAAAGTCCGTCCGGCGTCAGATGGAGAGTGGATGGGCCATCCACAAAAGCGTCAATGATCAGCTCGTCCGGGACGGCGCCGGTGGCGTGCGAGTGTATGCTCGCAAAGGAAATGAGAGCGGACAAAACAATCGTTGCGGATTTGGAGGGGAGAACTTTCATCGCAAATGAATGATGTTGTAACCTGACCTTCCAGTAGATGAAACGAGATGCGAATTCAATCTTTAACCAAGGACGACCCGCGGCATGAAATATAGATGAATTCGCGACAATTAGCAGACCGTGTGGCGCAGAAAAAGCCTTGCTAAACTATTGGGGAAAAAGAACCATCGGTCCACTAGGCCCTGGCGGTCGTGGGTCGGAAAAACAAACGGAAAATCGCTCATGAAACTCACCCTCCGGAATTCATGGAAACTCCTCGGCACCCTCCTGCTCTCGGCCTGTCTGCAATCGACGGTCTGGAGCCAGCAGCCGGTCGACCCGAAATCGAACCTGCTGGTGAACGGTGATTTTACCAAGGGGACGGATGGTTGGGAATTGCTTTCCTTTGGCAAGCAGGGAACGGCCACGGTGGTGAAGCCGGAGGACGTCCTGGTGGACGGGTTGAAGGCGCTTCCCACGGGGCAACCAGCGCCGGATCCGACCGAAATCCATAACGGCAAACCGAGCCTCAAGCTCGAGAATCCGATGGTCGATGACACCTCGATGAAGCAAAAGGTGACGGTGAAGCCACGGACCCGCTACCGTCTCGCCGGTTGGGTGAAAGTGAAAGGCGTGGAGGCGCAGAACATGAGGGTGAAAAAGCCGACCGGCGCCTGTCTGTGCCTCATGGGAGGATTTGAACATTCGGAGGACGTGATCCGGACCAAGGGTTGGACTTACATCAAATACGAATTCTCCTCCGGAACCCGATCGGAAGTCGTAATCGGTGCGCGCATCGGAATGTATGCGACTCCCGTAAAAGGTACCGCGTGGTTTTCGGAGCTTTCGTTGGTGGAAATTGGGCACTGAAGCTGCCCCCCTGCATTGCTAGACAACATATAGATGACATGCGCCCCGTGAACCAACACGGCGCGTGGAGGGGGCGCGCCCTCCTCGGCCGATGGAGGTCCATCTTCGCGCGGGGGGCCTTTTGATATCCCCATTTCCGGAGAGCCCAACCGATTCAGACCATGACACTGCC